>Ga0134128_10001350_pt1 | contig 31743 bp, 27 predicted proteins | sample KB31754_FD_96462 | JGI IMG/M metagenome (GOLD analysis project Ga0134128, IMG submission 96462) | Terrestrial soil microbial communities with excess Nitrogen fertilizer from Kellogg Biological Station, Michigan, USA - KB3-175-4 | ecosystem: Environmental > Terrestrial > Soil > Unclassified ... | reverse complement strand
TCAAAATGACCAGGGCTAGGGTGGAGCAGGGAATTCGGGCGGCTTGCCGCTCGCCTGTGGAACGGTCTGCGCCTGCAAGCGCAGACGCGCCCTGCAAGGGGAGCGACGAAGACAGTACGACTGCACGGCAAGGAGACGGATGGCCGCCCCCGACAACAACGCCATGGGCTTTTTGAAACCGGTTCCAAGGCTCGGATTCGGGTCAGCCGGCTCCGTGGGAACAGCCGGCAAAGCCGCGTCCGTTGGTTTGCGTGACGTGGGCAGATCACACGCCAGAATATTCCAACATTAGAGCTCAAAACCACGATGGCTATCGTGCGGATCAGCTCGACCAAACGCCGCATCGTCAAGAAACGTTTGGAAACAAGCCTGAGCAAAGACCACCTTGTTGAAATCATGGGCACTGCGCCTCACTGAAATACAAGGCCGTTCAAGGTTAACTCACCAAGCCTTTGAAAATAAAAGAATTAATATTCTGCAACCCTGGGCATCAACCTGGGTCACGTTAGCTGGAAGACCGAGGCATTAATACCACTTGGCAAGGCTGTCAACTGTCAAACCTGACAGGGTGCAATATTTTGATACCAAAAATATAATCCGCTCCTGTTTCTCATAATATTTGAAATCGAACATTAGTTCAGTTCGCGCGCTGACATGAAAAATAATCTGTCGGCCGGAAAATTTCTTTGTTGACATGGATTTTTAATCAGCCCGGAACGCCAAACATGGTCGAGAGTGATTCGCCAGCAATAGAAAACCAGCCTGAAATTGGCAGTGTTGCGCCGGATCGTCCTGAGAGGCTTCCCCATCCGCTCGCTGGAATATTTCGGGCGGAGGCGATCGCCGAGAGCAAGAAAAGTCTCGGCGCGCCAATCAGGCAGTTGCAATTGTCTGGCTGGATACTCACTCTATTTTTTCTGGCATTGTTCCTTACCTTGATGTGCTTCCTTGTCACGGCCCGCTATGCCAGAACGGAAACCGTGGTTGGACAAACCATTCCCGTCGAAGGCTCATTCCGCATTACTTCGCAGCTTGCCGGCATTGCACAGGATGTGAAGGTCAGCGAGGGACAGTTTGTTGAACCAGGCCAGGATATTGCGACGATTTCTGCCAACCAAACCTTGAGAAATGGCGATTCCGTCGAGGAAAGCTTAAGAAAAATTCAGGCAATCCAGGAACATGCCCAAGAGATGGAAGCCGATGCCAAGCTTGCCGGCATTCAACAACAGATCGGGGAATTGAATGCCCGTGCCGATGGCCTGAAGACAACCATGGTGCGCGGCGAGGCATTGAAAAGCGTTCTGGAACGGCGTCTGGAATTGCAGCGCGACACACTTGCGGCAAACCGGACGCTTGCCGAGAAGGGCATGGTATCGGCCCTGGCGGTCAGGAAGGAAGAAGACGCGCTCTTGGCTATCGAGCAACAGATGCAGCAAGCCGGCAAGGAACTGGCCCAGCAGAAGAGCGAGCTGGCACAAATTGCACCCCAACTCGGGCGCCTCACGGCGGATTTCCGTCTTGCGCAATCTGAAGCCATCAACACGAAGCAGTCCCTGCTCGAGAAGAACGTCAATACTGAAACACATTTGTCGGCAAAGCTCAAAGCGCCGGTGAAAGGTTATGTCACCGCACTGAAAATTCATGCCGGCTCGACAGTTGCCCAGGATGAGACTCTTGCTGTTGTCGTGCCTTCGAACGACCGCCAGGCGGCAACATCGCTTGAAGTTGAATTGTGGGCGCCGTCGCGCGCAATCGGATTCGTCAAGCCGGGCCAGAAAGTCCGCGTGATGTATGACTCCTTTCCCTATCAAAGCTTCGGCGTCGGCACCGGCACGGTCAAGGAAGTGGCTGGAACGCCGGTACAGCCGAGGGAGATCCCTCAAGCGCTTGAAGCCAAGGAGCAGATGTTCAGAATCCGCGTTGCCTTGGACCGGACAAAACTCGATGCCTATGGACAGCAATGGCCGCTCGCCCCCGGCATGCGGCTCTCTGCTGATTTGATACTGGAAGAGCAATCGCTTTTCGACCTGCTGCTGGAGCCGCTTCGTGCCGCCAAAAAACGCTCAATCTGAAACCATGCCGGCAACACGTGTCTCCGAACTCTGTTTTCCCCGCAAATGGGAGACTTTACCGGAATCGCTGAAGACGCGGATCGTCGATATCGACGCCAGGCTGCGGGCGCAACTTGGCAAACTGCAACCGACCTACAGCATGCTGAGCGAATTTGGCTTTGAACCGGGCCCCTGTGCGCAGATACGGGAGGAAATCAGGGAGGTGGTTGCCAGGCGCCGCCCATTCGGGCACTCGATGACGCAGGAAATGGCAACGATTGAACGGGCGACGCAGCTCGGCCTGTTTTCCAGCGAAAAGACCTTGTATCAATGCGCAAGCGATATCCGCTTCCTGTTGTTCGGCCAGCATGAGCCGCTGAGAAAATTCAATGTCACCATTACGTATCTGCCCTGGCTGCGCATGGTGCCGCCCAAGTCCGGTGATCCGGTCTTTTCCCTGCTTTCAGACTTTTGCGACGGGCCGGCAATTCACGAAGCCCTGAATATCTACCTGATCCTTCTTTCCGGCCACGTCTTCTCGGACGGTAACGGCCGCACCGCCAGAATCGCTTTCAATCTTTATTTGATGGGCCGCTACGGTGCGGACACCGGGCATTTGCCGATATCCGAATTGTGCCGCGCCGGGAAAGGACTCTACGAAGAGTTGCTGGCAAGGGCGCACTACGATGGCAACTACGAAGCAGTCATGGATCACATGCTCGATGTGCTCGATTCGTACGCCACTTTTGTGGAGCAAAGGCAGGCCGGCTGTGCCAATACGGCAGAGCCCGACGACATCGAGAAAATCCAGGCGCTGCTGCGCAAGAACCGGGAACAGCCCGACGATTACCATTTCGACCTGAACCGCGCACCGCCCTATGCCGTCTCGATCAACCATATCGCGTCGATCGGGCACGCGAGGAAGCTCAATACCGTTTTCATCGAAGAGTCGAAACGGGTCGCGGAACAACTGCGCGACTTCGGTGAGTTGTCGTTCGCCATGACGAATCTGCACAGCATTACTCGCCCCGAGTCGAAAAATTCTTCGATTGTTTATTTTGTCAAAACCGTGAGAAAGGAGGACCTGGTGCTGCGTTCGCGCGAAATCAGAGCAAATCACGTTGGAATCGAAGAGATCGAATTTGCCTTGATTACCGGCGATGCATCACTGGACGCAAAGATATTGATCGGCGTTTCAAATGCTTTCCAAAGAGAAGTCATCGAAGCGGACGATTGCACGCTGCTATTGCATGATTTCGATACCCTAATTTGAAATTTTCATAAAATAACAGGAGTACCATGCGCATCATATCTGATGATTTACTGGACCTCGTCGCCGGCGGCCGCATTCGCGTGAACGACGAAACGACGGTTGTTACCGTGACCATTACCGGCACGCCTATCGATCCGGGTTCTGGCAATCCGCCTTATACCGGCGGCGGCAGCAACGGCGGCGGCACGAACAATGGCCCGCATCACAGCACGCCTGCACCGGCACACATGCCGGCAAACGTCAATATCGACGCGCTCAGAAATACGGTCCTCAGCGTTTCGCAGCAGCTTGAAGCGATGACCAAAAACGACGGCAAGGAACACGGGGCGCTGATCGTTCGCACGGCCAATGGCGACTTGCGGGTGGGGCCGATCAGCACGGGCACTGAAGAGAACAATACGGCAACGGTCGACCTCGCGCCGGGTGAGGAAGTCGTCGGCTGGGTGCATGACCATCCGACCGATGGTACGGTCGATGACCAGCGGGAGGCGTCGGTGACAGACATGAACAATCTCCACTCCATGGAGCAGAGCCCCAATGTCGACCCCAACACGCTTGTCTATATCGCTGACATGAAAACCGGCGATACCTACGAATATCAGACCAACTACAACGCCAGGACCTTCACTGTAGGACCGGATATCAGCAAAGACATGCCTTGATCTCCTGGCCGTACCTGAATGGCAGTAAGCACACCGGCGCAGCCTGAAACGCTGCGCCGGTGTGAAACGTTAACCCTGTTTGTTTAAATCAGATCCAATCCAAATATCATGAGAATATCCAAGAGAGTATTAGTCGGCCTCGCGGCCATTGTGGCTACTGCGCAGGCGATGGGGCAGCAGGTCGCCGTATCGAGTGGCGGGCACGCCACGCCGGCCAAGCAGCAGGTATCTGCAATTCGAGGCTTGTGCAAGGGCACCACCTACGAACTGCAATTTGATCGCGCAGAGAAAAAGGTGCTCGTCAAGCCAGGTAGCGCTGCTGCGCTCGATTTGACGAATTCACCGTTCGGCAAGACGTTCACGAATGGCCTCTTTTATGGGAAATTCGGCCTCGATTGCGATCCTGAAGGACTGAAGGTGGTCTTCATGGGATATCAAACCATCGCCAAAGCCGCCCCCAAGCCGGTCAGTTATGTCGCCGTCATCAATGACGCCGGAAAATTCGTCGCCGATTCAGGTCTCCGCGATGAGCGTTCCGACATGCTTGAAGCCCAGCCAGGTATTCAATAAACCTGTCTTTGTTTTTTAACCGGGGCGCGATTCATCGATATTCGCCGATGAATCGTTTCCCGGTTGCCGGCGCAGCGGGTCACCGGGTGCTCCGGAGAAGCCAGCATCGAAATTTGGCTATCAATTCAAAGGGAAGTAATTTGCGCCAGACAGAATTGTCGGAATGCGGGCTGATCTGCCTCGTCATTGCCGCTGAAAAGCTTGGATCCAAGGTGGATCTGGCGGCCTTGCGGCGGCAACATCAAGTGTCGTCGCGCGGGCTCACGCTCAAGGCCGTCAAGGATATTGCGGCAGACATGGGCATGGTAGGGCGTGCCGTCGGGTGCGATGTCGACGAACTCGCCGAGTTGAAAACGCCCGCGATCCTGCACTGGGGATTCCAGCATTTCGTGGTTCTGGACAAGGTCAGGGGAGATCGCGTCACAATCGAAGACCCCGCAGGTGGCGCGGTCAACTTGTCTTTGAGCGAAGTTTCCCGCAAATTCACCGGTGTGGCGCTTGAACTTTCACCCGCGCCGGAGTTTGTGAAACGGCGTGCCCCAAGCGAGCTCTCACTTGCTTCCTGGTTCCGCATCTTGCCCGAGATGATCGGGCCGATGACGCAGGTCCTGCTGTTGTCCCTGCTGTTGCAGGCTTACGTCGTGGCGATACCCCTATACGTGCAACTGGCAATAGACCAGGCGGCGCTGAAGGGCGACAAGCATATCCTGACGGTGCTCGCGCTCGGGTTCGGTGCATTCTGCCTGTTCAATGCCGGCGCCACTTTCTTGCGCGGCATCGTGAGCGCAAGACTGACTTCCTTGCTGAATTGGGACATGACCTTGCGTTTGTTCCGGCATTTGATCCGCTTACCGCTACCCTGGTTTCAGCGCAGGCGTTTGGCCGATATTCTTTCCCGGTTCGATTCGATCGGGCCGGTACGCGATCTTGTTTCGGGCTCGTTGGTAACCTCGCTGGTAGACGGGCTGCTCACCCTGGCGACGGTCATCATGATGTTGGTGCTGGCCCCCACGCTGGCTGCAATCGTGCTGGCCGGATTGGCAATTTACATTGTGATCCGCCTGTGTGCTTTGCCTATCAGCATGAAGCTCGGGTCCGCTTCGATCTCCGCGAAGATCGCCGAATCGGGAAAGCGCATCGAAAGCATTCGTGCAATCCAGACCCTGAAAGTCATGGGGGCGGAAAGCGAGCGGGAAAGTGATTGGTCGAACAAGTTTCTCGAAACAATTCGATCCGATCAAAACCTTGCCATTGCCAATCTCACTTTTTCGACCCTGCAGTCCCTGGTCGACGGCATCGTCAGGGTGATATTGGTATATATGGGAGTCACGGCAATCATCAGCGGCGACATGAGCATCGGTGTGTTTTATGCTTTCCTCAGTTACCAGGCGCAGTTCTCCGGCAAGGCCGGCAGTTTGTTCGACCAGTTTGTGAAATGGCGCACCACCAGCATCTACTCGCACCGGCTGGCTGAAATCGTGCTGACGCCCAAGGAAGCCGGTATCGATGATTCCGGTGGCGCGCAGCCGGAAATCCAGGGCGCCATCGAGTTGCGCAACCTGGCCTTCAGTTATTCGACGCACGAAAAATATGTCTTCAGCAATATCAGCCTCAAGATTGCGCAGGGCGAATTTGTCGCAATCATTGGCCCGTCCGGTGGCGGAAAATCGACCCTGCTCAAAGTGCTGTGCGGCCTGTATTCGCCGTCATTCGGCGAAGTCAGAATCGACGGCCGGCCGCTCGATTCCTGGGGGCCGAAACCCATCCGGCGCGCACTCGGCGTGGTGTTGCAGGACGACGAACTACTGCATGGCACGATTTCCGAGAATGTCGCGTTTTTTGATGAAAAGATTGACATCGACCTGGTGTGGGAGTGCCTGCACATGGCAGCGCTCGCCGGCGATGTGCTGGCCATGCCGCTACGTGCGGAAACGCTGATTGGCGACATGGGCACCAGCCTGTCGGGCGGGCAGAAACAGCGCTTGCTGCTGGCACGTGCGCTGTACCGGCGGCCGCGTATCCTGGTGCTGGACGAGGCGACGTCACACCTAGATACCCTGAGGGAGAAATCGATCAACGACGCATTGCAAACGCTGCGGATCACCCGTGTGATCGTTGCGCACAGGAGGGAAACCATTGCAGCAGCAGACCGCGTCATCTGTCTGGACAATGGCGCAATCGCTTTCGATCGCACCGTTTCCAGGGAAGTCGCCTGATTCGAACGGCTTGGCCCCCTGCCAGATGCGCCAAGGACTTGGCCCTCCGGGATACGGGCCTATCGACGCCTGCCATTGTTTTTCAACAGCACCCACAAACCGATAACGCAAGCCACGAACAGGATGAAGGTCTCTATCATCTGGTGCAGCGGATCGTCCTCGGTCTGCCAGCCTGCGAAGCGGACCTTGTCGGGTTGATTGGGAAGGTAATGGATCGTCACGCTATCCATGTGGCTGAAACCCTCACGGATCGGCATCGGCACCTTGGTGGGCGCAATGAACCGGGTATCCCCGTCTGCGGTGACAAATTCCAGCGTCCCTTGGTACGGTTCGCCTTTGGCGTGGGCATCAAGCGGCTTGGCCACCGTGGTCAGGCCGCGGCTTGCGAAAGCCTTGTTGTCACTGCGAATCTGGAAAGCTTCGATAAAGCCACCGAACGACACGAAGGCCAACAGGCCCAAAAACACGATAAAGCGGCCTCTGAATCTCATTATTCCCCCTGGAGACGTTTCTTATGAAGTGCCCGCTTCATCCCGAATAAGAACCCATTTCAAAATGAGCAGGGCTAGGCGGAGCGCCGCAGACAGTACAGACGTACGGCAAGGCGCGACAACAAGGCCATGTTCATTTTGAAATGGGTTCTAAGGCAAAGCAGGCAGAAGCCACACTATAGCAGTTGAGAAGCCCCGTGAGAATAGCCGAGGCGTTGGTTGAGCCTTACTTGAGAGTTAGCTGAGCATCGCTTGTGCGTTAGCCAGGCGCCAGCCAGGTAGGGCAATCGTTGGCAGGTCTAGGACAGGGCCTGAAAAATCAAATCCAGCTCTTCCTTCGCGTCCACCATCAAGGCGTCGCCGGCTTCCTTGTTCAAGCCCAAGAGCACCAGGGCCGGCGGCAGGTGGTCCCAGTGGATGATCGGTTCACGGTCCACGTGGTGGTGCGCGTCGAGGATGTTCGCCGCCAGCACCACGTCGGTGATGTCGGCCGGGCCGCGGTGGGTGCGTTCGAGGTCGCGGTGTTCCAGCACCGCGTTGCGGATTTCTTCCGACACCTCCCAGGTTTCCAGGATGGCCGCGCCAATGGAAAGGTGCCAACGGTCGATGATGTCCCACAGCGCAGACTGATTGGTGAACACGTCAGAAAAAGCATGTGCGCGCGACAGGATGTAGAACTTGCCGATGTCGTGCAGCAGCCCCGCGATCATCGCCGTGTCGGGGTGCAGCCGTGTCGCCTTGCGCGCCATCACGAACGACAGTGCCGCCACGCGTATGCTGCGGTTCCATAAGCCATTCAATAAGGCCGGCGATTCGGCCGAAGACTTGGTCTGTACCAGTTGCTTCATGCCCACCGCCAGCGCCACGTTGCGCACCAGGCCAAAGCCAAGCCGGATCACGGCGTTGCGCAAGTCGGTGGTGGAAGAGCCGCCATTGCTGTAGGCCGCAGAATTGGCCACGCGCAGGATCTGCGCCGACAAGACCGGTTCTGCACCGATGATGCGCGCCACCTTCTCGGTCGGCGCATCCGGGTCATTCAAGGCTTGCCGGATCTTGAGCGTGACCGACAGCGACGTGGGAAACAGCAAATCCTTGGACGACAATTCCGTCGTCAAGCTTTCCAGGAACGCGAACTCACCGGCATTGTCTGAACTCATAAGACTCGATTTGGGGGGAATCTGATTTGATTATAGCCCTGCCTGTACAATGCGTTGCGGAAACGTTAATAGATTCATCCGGGAAACAACACCGCCGTAACGGTGCCCACAGGTAAAAATTGCAATCAATTACCGAGGCAAAGCTCGTTGCCAGCGCCTACAATGACGGCAAGCAAGGGGAAATGCGGCTTGAATTCCTGTCTGTCTCGCCCAATCTTATGTTTGCTTGAAGTAACCTCCGCTCGATATTCAGCACCTGCTTTCGAGCAACTTTTAAGGAGCCTGACCATGTTGAAACAATCCCTGATCGCACCGGCCGCTTTTGCCCTTGCGCTCGCGGCGGCGACTGTGGCCAGTACGCCGGCCTTTGCTGCCGGTGCCGATGCAACTATCGACCAGGTCTACCAGGCCGCCCAAGCCGGGCGCTTTGACGACGCGCAAAAGATGATGGACCAGGTCCTGCATGACCACCCCAACAGTGCCAAGGCCCACTTCGTGGAAGCGGAACTGCTCTCCAAGGAAGCCCGCTACAGCGATGCCCAGACCGAACTCGATACCGCCCTGCGCCTCGATTCGAGCCAAAAATTCGCCAAGCCCGGCCGCGTGCAGGAACTGCAAAACGTCATCAACGGTTCACACCAGGTGCGCACCGTGCAGCATGTCGCCCCGGCAGCACCGGTCTATGTGTCGCGTCCGCAATCACAATCGAGTGGCGGTGGCGGCTGGCTGGTCATGATTGTCATCTTGATCGCCATCTTTGCCCTGATCGCCATGGTGCGCTCGGCCATGCGGCGTAACGTGGTCGTCACCAACGGCTATGGCCCGGGCGGCGGCTATGCGCCTGGCTACGGTCCCGGTTATGGTCCTGGCTACGGCCCCGGCTATGGCGGTGGCGGCATGGGTTCCGGCATCCTCGGCGGCCTGGCCACGGGTGCTGCGGTCGGCGCCGGTATCGTGGCCGGTGAAGAATTGATGGAACACATGACCGGCCGCGACCGCGAACGTACCGAATACATCCGCGACGACGGCGTGCGCAACGACAATAGCTGGGACGACAGCCGCCGCAACAACGACATGGGCGGCAACGACTTCGGCGTCTCCGACAGTTCATCATGGGATTCCGGCGGCGACAGCGGCGGTGGCGGCAGCGACGACTGGTAATCCGGCTATACTCGAATGACCTCCAGGCAGGGTCCGCCGACCCTGCTTTTTTTCCGCCCAAACTAACCAGCGAACATGCCGCAAGAACGCCTTTCCGTAGAACTCGAAAAATCCTACCGCCTGCTCAACCACGGCCCCACGGTGCTGGTCTCCTCCGCCCATGGCGGCCGGCAAAACGTGATGGCGGCAGCCTGGTCCATGCCGCTCGACTTTTCACCGCCCAAGGTCACCGTCGTCATCGACCGCAACACCCTGACGCGTGAGCTGGTGGAAGCCTCGGGCGAATTCGTCCTCAACGTGCCCACGCGCGAGCAGGCCCGCTTGACGCTCGACGTCGGCTCCAAATCCGGCCGCGAGTCGGACAAGTTCAGCGAAATGGGCATCGCAACCCTGCCCGGTGGCATCGTCGCCGCACCGCTGGTGGAAGGCTGCCTGGGTTGGCTCGAATGCCGCGTGATCCCCGAGCCGCACGTGCAGCAGCGCTACGACCTGTTCATCGGCGAAATCGTCGCCGCCTGGGCCGACCCGCGCGGCTTCAAGAATGGCCACTGGGTCTTCCAGGAAGGCGGCCCGCGCAGTATCCACTACGTCGCCGGTGGCAATTTCTTTGAAACCGGCGCAGCATTCGAAATCGACAGAGAAACCTGAAAGGACCCCAATCATGCTCGGCTTCATTGGATGGTGCATCCTGTTCGTGTTGTGCTGGCCGCTGGCGCTCCTGGTGCTGCTGCTCTACCCGCTGGTGTGGCTGATCTCGCTGCCGCTGAAGTTGATCGGCATCAGCCTTGACGCGGTGTTTGCCTTGATCAAGTCGATCCTGTTTTTGCCTGCGCGCCTATTCGGGTACCGGGGCTGAGTGTCAACGCACGAATCCTCCCGTTGCTTCGAACCGGCCGCAGGAACCTGCCGCACAAGCCGAAATGCCCGTCCGGACATGGCTTCCGGCTGATGCCGCAGGGAAACCGAGGGGGTACTCGAATTGTGAATTAATTGTAAAATTTCTGATAATATTTACAACTTGATCTTCCAGCCCCAAAAAGGAATCCCTACATGAGCCGTAAACCTTCCTTCGCAGCTGCCGTCGTTGTTGCAAGCGTTTTCGGGCTGACGTGCTTCGCGGCATACGGGCAAGCCGGCGCCGAAAGCACTGTGCAAGTCATCAAACAAAAGGCGCCCAAAGGCATCACGACTACCTTTTATTCATGCACCGAGAAGGCCGGATCAGACCATATCGCGCAAAGCGCCTGCCTGTCGGCGGAAAAGCAAGCCCAGAACGACCGCTTGAACCGCGTCTACAAGACTGTACTGGGCAAGCTCAACAAAGACGACAAAGAAAGCCTGGTCAGCGCCGAACGCACCTGGCTGGAACTACAGAAGAAAAGTAAAGAGCTCGAAGAGTCGCTTTATGGCAACGACCCAGTGGCCTCATCCACTGTCGCTTTGAATGAGATCTTCCGACTTTGCGAACGCGCCAACACCCTCGACGAATACGCATACATCGCCGGCATCCGGTAAAAACTGCAGTGCCAACCCCCAGGAGAAAAAACCATGGCTGATTCCTTGAACACGCACGACGTCAACGACCTTGCCGGTGCCACCTATTTTGTCGTGGGACGCGGCACCGAGGGCGGCTCAGATTCGTTCCGTTTGTCCGTTGCCGGCGTGACATCGAAGCAATGGGGCGAACTAAACCACGTCGTGGCCAACAGCGGTTATTCGCTCGGCACCATCCAGGTTGACCTGGGCCAGCGTGGAACCTGGCCGCTGGGCGCCATCTCTGATACCAAGCTCAAGCCCGGCGAAACCACCTATGTGGACGGCGTGATTGACCAGGCGTCAAAGTATGCAAAAGAGCACGGGCTCAAGTTCCCGGAAGACACGAAACAGCTTCGCTCCGATTTGCTGAGCCACGGCGATGCTGAGCGTCACATCGGCAAGGGAGAGCACAGGCATGTCGACCCAAATACCCCCCTGCGCTTCATCGACAAAGACACGCGCGACAGCATCAATGCCTGGGCCTCTTCCCCTGAGGGCCAGCAATGGATCCACAAAAACATCGACTTCCCGCAAGTGAAAGCGGCGACGCAGACGGCGATGGATATGGTGGACAAATACGGCAAGAATATTTCAGAAGACCATCGGCTGGAAACCGTCGCCATCCTGGCCAAGACAGCCAACCAGATGCCGGGAGCCCTGGGTAAATTCGAGGAAGTGCTCAAGAACGGCGGCGACTACAAGGCCGTACTCGACCAGGCCAATGATATCAAGCACCACGCCGGATACTACGACGGCCCCAAGGCCGCGAGCATTGCCGAGACTTACAAGAACGCTGCGACGGACCCGGTAAAGGCTGCGGCAATGGAGCGCGCCCAGGCCAAAGTGAACAACGCGAATTTCGATCCCTCGAAAGCGGACCCCGACATCAACGCCGCGTTGAGTGCCATCCATCCGCCGAAGGCCCACGGCAAGCATACGGAACACCCGGCCCACCCGGCTGCCCACGCCGATCATCCGGCCCAACCGGCACAGACGAACCATCCTGCGCAGCCAGCCCATGCGGACCATCCAGCCCAACCCGCGCATGCGGCACATCCTGCCCAGCCGACGCACGCTGAACCTCCCGCACAAGCTGCGCACGCAGCACAACCGGGGCACATGGACCACCCTGCTCATCCGGCCCACCACAGCCAGCCCCAGCACAACCAGCACCACAGCGAGCATGCGCCGGCGCATCACAATCACCATCATGGGCACACCCACCATGCGCACCCGTCCCACCACGAACAACCGCATGCCCAGGCCGGCCACCTGACGCCGGAAGCCGCATCGGCACTGCCCCAGAATGCCGGCCGCAAGGAAACGACCGACCACATGCTTGCCGCGCTGTTGTCAAACGACCCCGCCGTCATGCATGCCGGCGTCAATGCCGGCCTGAACACCCATGCTTCGCAACAAAACATCCAGGCAGCCCATCAGACGGCGGCCGTGGTGCAGGCCGAACAGGTAAAACAACCGGCGCAAGTGCAACCGGCTCCACAACCAACGCAAAACCCGGCCGTGCGCATGGCTTGACATGTGACCCTCGCGGTCTGAAACAAAAAGCCCCAGGTACGCGCCTGGGGCTTTTTGCTATCAGGCATCCCCATCCCTCCCAAGGGGTTGTTTGGCGAGCTTGTGTGATCGGGTTGTGTGGTTGGGTTGTGTGATTTCTGCAACGATAAGGCAAACCCATCAAGATTGCAGGATTTAACAGCGTGCAAGCATCGCCCCACAAGCCTGGCGCACGCACCCAACACCGGCAAACGCGCCGCTTTCACTCTTGCGACGCGCATCAAAACGCGAATCATTGCCGAAGCGCAATACGCGTCCCACCTGCCAATTCTGACAGGGTCATTCCATCAATCGCAGTGCACAAAAAAATGCCATGAAGGATGCTGCAATGCGATAGAGGAAACGCTCTATTTCTATTGACACGCAAGGCTGCCACAATCGGCTGCAGGCTTGGCCATGCAGTTGTGGCAGCGGGCGCGCAGTGGCTGCTTGCCGCAAAACTGCACGCTTGATTCACCGGGCAAAACCAGGCCTTCGACGTAGCTGAAGCACACAAAAAAACACATGCCAAAGTGCATGCCATTCCCCATAAACGGAGGAGACACATGAAACAACTAACACGTTGCTTATCTTTACTCGCTCTACTTTGCCTCACAGGAATCAGCAGCCTGGCCAACGCCACCAACTACACACTCTGGATCAATGGCCGCACCGGTGGCGGCACCATCGGCGACTACACCAGCTTCACCTACTGGGGCCCCGGCACCACGGCGGCAGGCGTCAACAAAAAGGCCGTGAACTGGGACGGCTACAACAGCATCGCTTCGCAAAACGGATACATCCGCGATGCGCTCGACTGCTTCTGCACCGGCAACAACTGGTGCTACGTGGCCGTGCACAGCGCCGGTGACCTCATGATGGGCTACACCCTGGCCAACTACGGCGGCACCGCCCGCCAGAAGAAAACCCCCACACCGAATTCCAGCGGCCAATGCAGCAATTCGGACGGCACCACCCAGGTGGGCTGGAACATCAAATGGGTGCGCGCAGCAGGCGGCGCGGCAGGCGGCTCTGAACTGGCCGACCTCGGTTCATGGGCCCTGTCCGAACCGCTGGTGAAAGACTTGCGCACCACCACCGCACGCGCCATGTACAACCACAACGACACCCACAACGTCTGGTTCTACATGTATGCCGGCGCCAAGGGCGCAGTCTATTCCGGCCTCCTGCCGGGCCAGGACGATTCCGCCATTGCCTACCACAGCTCGGGCGCCGTATCCGGCTCCAGCGGAGCCGCCTATTGCAACCCGTCAGACTGGTTCTGCAATGACCTGACCCTGGGCACCGCCGCCAATGAGGGCGGCTCGCAGAAGTGGAGCATGCATTCGGTATCGTTCCGCGATGACGGCGAAGCCTACAACCACTACAGCAACGGCGCCTGGCAAGGCATCATCTCCGTCATGCTGCGCGACGTGGTCAGCAATGCCAACTGACAGCGCTACACCAAGCAGCAAACAATGAAGGCATGGTGGAAGTCCCTGGCGCCGCTGCGGCGGCGCCTGATCCTCATTGGCGCCGGGCTTGCCGTGTTTGCCGTGGCAGGCTACACGCTCTGGGCCGGCGCCGCAGCCTCCCCCGGCGGCAACACAGACACAGCCGCCGCCAAGGACCAGGACGAACTGGCCTGGCTGCGCACTGCCGGCGCCAATGGCACCAATGGCACGGGCACCCCCATGCCGCAGGATAAACTGCAGCAAGCCCGGCAACTGGTGGAGCACTACAGCGAAGTCAACCGCACCCTGTGCAGCTACCGCGAACACACGCGCTACCCAGGCAATTCCAGGCCGCTGGCCGAACAGAACGACCAGATGTACCCCAACCGCCCCGTGAAGGAACTGCGCCCCATGCACACCACGGACGGCAGCACGCAAAACAACATCCAGATTCAATCGTCGCAAAGCCGCGTCTACATGGCTTCCGGCGAAACGGTCAATTTCGCCATCAGCGCCATCGACGCCAACGGCGCTCCGCTACCCATGTTCGTCACCGGCGGCGTGGCGCACGGCCTGGCCTTGAACGGCGCACGCGACATCGCCCAGGTTGCCGTCGACTTCACCGGCGACGGCGGCGACGGCTCAAACGGCTACACCGCCAGCCTCACGCCGCGCCTCACCAACCTGGCAGGCTTCAACGGCACCATCCGCGTGGACGTCAGCTACAACGTGGGCGACAAATCCGGCACCTCGTCCTACGACGTCATCTACTCACCCAGCACACCGGCCAACTGGAACGGCCCGATCCACGAAGCGGTGGAAAACGGCTCATTGGTGTTCCACCTGCAAGCCAACGTCCTGACACCGGGCCGTTACGTGGTCAGCGGCAGGGTGGACGACGCCCGTGGCAGGCCCGTGGCGCTGGCCACCTTCAACGACATGCTGGGCCAAGGCACCCAGGACGTAAAACTGACCGTATTCGGCAAACTGCTGACCGACCTGGCCCCATCCTTCCCCCTCACGCTGCGCGACGTGGACGGCTACCTGCTCAAGGAAAACACCGACCCAGACCGCCTGCTGCTGCCGCGCCTGGAAGGCAACGTCTACACCAGCAAGGACTACCCGGCCGGGGCGTTTTCCGATGCCGAATGGGAGAGCGAGGAACGCAGCCGGTACCTGACGGAATTGGGCAAGGACGTGGCCGAAGCCCGGGACGCTTTGCACCAGTTTGATCCGGCGCTGGAACAGCAGAGTGTTGCGAGGGAACGTTGTGATGTGAGGTGACTCTGGCGGCAGGACCACAGCCGTGCGCTGCAGTCCTGCTGGCTACGAGGCACATCGTTGCCGCACAGAAGACACCTACATCCGCCGCAATTGGGGGACGCGCTTCTCAATTTCGGCGACACCCGCAACGTATTTACACGTGAGCGTTCCGGCAAGTACAATCGCGGCCAACGCTTCCCGCACGGCCCGAAAAATCAATTTCTCCAAGACTCCTCAATGCCAACAACTTTTACCAAAGACGCCGTCAACACCGGATTTTTGCGCAGCCTCATTACCAAATATTATCGAGGCATCCTGGTCACTCTCATGGTGCCGCTGTTTTTTCATCAGTTCGGCCCGTCATTATTGGGCAGGCAGTATGACCTTGCTCGGTTCTACACAGTGATATTGTGCGTCATGATTTTCACGATTCCGCTACGCATCTGGTCAACCTGGGCCCAATCAAACTGGGGAGAAAGCTTGACCTTCGCCGATGATTTGCGGATTCAAAAAAAGGACGGCACCACCGTCATCATCAATCGGCCGGACGTGCAGCAGATTCGCGTTTCTCAAAACAAGATGATTATTATCGTGTGGAAAGACGCCGGCAAAAGCAGGTGTTGTGTCATTGGTAAAGACTGTTTTACGACTGCCACCTGGAGCCAGCTTGAGTCTCATGCCCAGACTTGGCTTCCCAAGCCTTAGAACCAAGTTCAAACGGCTCTTAAGCGTATATCGAATAGGGGTAACTTCACACGCGCCGAAATTTGCGCGTGATCGTGCCGGCAAGTAGAATCGCGGACGCAGCTTCCCTTGCGGCCCCAAAAAATCATCTCAACTGCGACGTTCCAATGCCGACAACCTTTACCAAAGACGCCGTCAGCACCGGATTTTTCCGCCGCTTCGTGGCCGACAACTATCGAAGCTTCCTGGTTGCCCTGATCTTGCCGCCGCTGCTTAACCAGTTCGGCCCGACAGTATTGAGCAGGCAATATGACCTCGCGCACACCTACACGGTCATGTTGTACATCATGATTTTCATGATTCCGGTGCTCATCTGGTCGACTTGGTCCCTATCGAACTGGGGAGAAAGCCTGACCTTCGCCGATGATTTGCGGATTCAAAAAAAGGACGGCACCACAGTCGTCATCAATCGGCCGGACGTGCAGCAGATTCGCGTATCTCCAGGCAAGATGATTATCATCGTGTGGAGAGACGCCGGCAGGAAACGGTTTTGTACCATAGGAAAAAACAGATTTTCGAATGCCACCTGGAGCCAGCTTGAGTCGTTTGTACAGGCTTGGCTTCCCAAGCCTTAAGCGTATTTTGAATCGGGGTGGCTCCCCTCGCGCTTCAAGGCGCGAGAGAAGTTGGTGCGGCGGCGCAGGTCTCCATGGACGGAAAGCCACAAATCGCTACTTCGCGTTCCCATCGCAATCAGGAAGCCTGGCGGAACTTGTCCGGTCGAATTTGCATAATTTCTGCGTGTTTCGATATCGATAATTCTTGTCCTCGGGAATACCTGCGTCCGTCAGATGAAAGCTTTCCAGGTCTGCCTGGTCAAATATTTCGTCCTTGAAATAGACATGGCGGCTATCCTTTTCCCAGTTGGCAGAGAGTTCAACAAAGGTGCTCGCGTCCCGCCCTTCCATTTCCATCGCCGAGACTTTTCCGCTGTCGTCCTTGACCAGCGAGTAAACCTTATGGGCATCGACTACATAGTTATTCAATTGAGATAAATGGGCAGAATCCGGGTCCACATTGCCAAGCCTATCCCCCGCGTAATACAGCGCGCTTTTATCCCTGAACAAGACTGAATTATCCAATTGACGGAAAGAGGCGGCGTCGACGCCGGGAATCACCTTGTCGTCACTGAAAACGTGGCTCTTATCTTTGGCAAGTGCAGAAGATTTATACAAGACAAATGATTTCGGGTCTGCGCCTTTCACTACCACGCCATCGTGATAGACAAAGCGCGCGTCTTCCGTATAGACATCGCTCCCATCCACAAAGCGAAAGCCGTTCTTCCCCATTTCCCTCGTTTCATAAAAATACTTGTCTCCATCAAACGCATAGCTTGGGCCATGGTCGTCAAGAATCTTGAAAAGATTGGGCTTGTCGCTTATCTTTTTTTCTTGATAAAAAACGTGGTTATTATCTTTTGCAAAAAACTCGTTGACGAACTGAAAAGAGCCGGGGTCTGCCTTGGGAATCAACTCCCCTTTGAAAAACACACTCTTTTTGTCGCGGGCATAATAGTGCGCGTAATGAAAGTCCAGGCCGCATTTGTTATCAAGCTCGGCACTATGCGGACTATCCATGACCTTGAAGCTGCTCACATCAACATCATCGAGCTTCTTTTGGACCCGGGTGGAATTTTTTTGCACTTCCCCTGTATCAAAATAGACAGCCGAGCCGCGAATTTCATATCGCTCCCCAGGCCCGGCGCACGTTGCCGAGAACGAATCCGCCGCTGCAAAAAAAAGAACCCCCGGAATGACTGCAAACAGGACACTCTTCGATTTAATAGTCTGCCCGACTCCCAACATCATTTCTCTCTCCTGATTCGCTTTATTGATCCAATTGCTGTGAACTTGAAATTTTCTCATGCGATTGTATACCGCTTCCGTAGTGCTCGGCCCATTGTGCCCGTTTGGCCGGGTCGAGCCGCATGACGCTTTGCCTGTTGACCTCGCACGAGCCTGCCGGCTCGTTTGCATAATGGCGAAGCGGTAGCGCCGGGCGCATACTTCCAACCCAGAAACAAGGCCCTGAGCCACCCTGCACCGCCACTTCCTGTCAACTCTATCAGGTTAATCCTGTCCTCTACGGCGGTATTCTTCCTGCGTCGGCGGCTCTATCGGCCTCTCTGGCCCACATCAACCTCATTGCAGGTCAATTCAAGGGAGTTCCATCATGGCAAGCTTAAAAAACGGCATCAATGCGTGGCTATTCTTGAACGAAGATGAACCGCCCAACACCAACTACAACAGTGCCGACAGCTGCTTTCAGGCACTCATCGACTACAAGGTTTACAACAGCGTCACATCGCTGGGCATCGCCTTCTTTGAAGCCGTGCCCGCCACGAGTGGCTACACCATCCAGATCGGCAACGGGTCGCACCCGGGCAACCTGACGAATCAGGACTATTTGAATTTTGTGCTGAGCAATGCGCGCGAGGTGAACCCGAACATCCTGTTCCTGGCCACCATGGTCTATTCCGGCGACAACACCCTGGCCGCCATTTTCTCAGGTGGCGGCGATGCGCAAGCCGCCGCCACCGCCTTCGCCAACAACCTGGTGGCCTACCTGCAAGCCAATGGCATGAACGGCCTGGACGTGGATTGGGAAGGCGACGTTTCTGAAGACATGACCCAGACGCAATTTCAAATCCTGTTTTCCACCATACGGCAAGTGTTCGACCAGCAGCCTGTCAAATACTACCTGTCCTTCACGCCTGCATGGCCCACCGCATCGACCGACTACCCCACCGTCAACGGCGCCTTCGATTTCGTTTCGCCGCAATTTTACGACGGCACGCCGCTCTCAGTCTTCCTCCAGGCCGGCATATCCCCCAGTAAGATCGGCTATGGCGCGCAATTCGAACCGGGGAATTCCGCCCCCAACACCAGCGCCCAACAGGTATGGAACACCGTCTCGAAAGGTTTCAGCCAGGGCGGCAGCCACTACAGCTATCTCGACATTTTCATGTGGCGCTTCAATTCCGGCAACTTCCAGTTTGAGCAAGCGCAATTCATGATTCTGGACCAGTTGGCAAACCCGCCGGCAGGCAACGCCTTCGACGACACCGCAATCGTCGGCGCGGCAGGCAACCCCAACATCACCCAGATGACAATCCGCTCCGGCGACGTGCTCAACGCCATCCAGGCCGGCAACACCGGCACCGGGCCGTACAACATCGGCACACAGAACAAGGAAACCGGCGTATTCACCCTGCCCCAGCACGGCGGCAACAGCGGCACCAGCCAGGTGGTCAATATCCCGATCAACGACCCCATCGTCTCGATTTCCGGCTACACCGGCAACTGGTTTGGCTGGCAATGTGTGTTGCAGCTCAGCTTGAAGGGGCAAAGCGGGAAGACCTACGGCCCATTCGGCAGCATGGCCTATGCCGGCTCCAAGACTGCCTTTACGCAGTCAGCCCCGAGTGGCCAGAGCGTGGTTGCCTTCAGCGGGTCGACCGTTACGGTGCCTCTGGCAGACGGTAGCCTGACGGCTATTATTGCTGGGCTTGATGCGGTGTTTGGTTAGGGGTTGTTGCTTGGCCGGCCCATGTGCGTATTGCATGGGCTGGCGGGTCGCAACCCTCCAGCCGCCTACAGGATTCCCTTAACTTTGGTGGCCAGGTCTTCAATTTCCGCTTTGCGCTGAGGAAAATTGGACGTGCCCGTCCATCCATTGATGATGATAATTTGCTCGCCACCATCTATGATCGTTTGCGAATAAGTGATCGCCAGCTTCTTCCCGGTTTTCAAATTGCCGGACACCTCGAAACGATAGGCTGGGTGGCCCGCTACAGTGACCTGGACGATATCCGTTGATTTGGCATCGTCCAGCCGCCCTTCCTGGTTGGCGCGCTTGGTCATGGCATAAGACATCACATCCGAGATGTCGGAATGACGGTCCGCAATCACAAACACGCCGATGTCGGATGTCCTGTTCGTAGCGTGGAACACGAAATTCGAATTTTTCTGCACATCGGTAAGGGGCTTCGATTCAAAACCACCCGGAAGATCAAACGACAACTGATCGATACCGGGAACCACGATGCGCTCTTCCTGCGCTTCACTGACTGCCTGGGTTGCAGGCGTTCCCTGCTCGCGCTCGGTAAGCGGCCGGACCGGCACGCCTTCGACCATGCCGCCAACCAGTTCAAGGATCTTCTTCTTCGCATCAATGTATTTGCTTGGCCCCCAGCTTGCCTGATAGGTCGCTTGTGCCAATTTGTGATTCATATGGCGGTTCGTGATCCATATATTGGTAAAGCGCATGTACAAAGCCAGATCCCAGCCCCAGTTGGCGACGTAAAACACGATGGCATCGCAACCCTCCGTTTGCTCGTGCGCCACAGCCGGGTGCAGCATGGCGTGCTCTTCCGTGTAAGTGGCGCTGATGACCCTTACCGTGCTGCCGTGTGCTGCAAACCCTTCCCGCAGCGCATCGATCACGCCTTCCTTGACCGCCTCATTTTGCGCGATACACAAGGTCTGCGGCACCGCCTCAGAAAATTTTGTGATTTCCTGCTTTGTGGCGTGACTTACCAGCGGCAGGAACAACATACCGCATACAAAAAACCTTCCCAGCATAGTGCGCATCGCTTCTCCCTGTTTATTCGGCGATGATACATTAGTCGTTACTTGTCGTGATATGGGATCAGAAGGACTTTGTGTGACGGGATGACACGCTTAACCTGCCAATTCAAGTCGAGTCTGATTTAAGCAACGCACTCAGGATTTCTTCTCGAAATTGACATTCATTACGAGAAACCCGACAAATATAAGACTGCGGTTCAAAACTTCCAGCTTACATCCAACACCCGCACCGCGATATGTTCACGCTCCTCGGCGCGAAGCGTCGCCAACAACCTTTGCTGCAACTCGGCTGCGGAGTCAGGATGCTTGCCGTTGTCGCCGACATGGCAAACATAGGGAAAGTCCCACGGGTAGCGCTCGCCTAGCCAAAACACAACGTAAATGCCATATCCAACTGCCTTCACATCACTTGAATAGAGTCCAATCAATTGAGTCTTTAGCTTGCTGGCAAGAGTAGCCTTGACATCCCCGTAGTCACTGCATTTGACTTCGATCGGTATCGCAATATCGGCGCCATATGAAATCTTGACATCGGCACGCTTGTCGTTACTGTAATCGCCTTCTGGCTCGCAAACGACACCAGTTCCAACAAGGCGGTCCCGCAATTGCAACAGCAAAACGTCGCGCTGAACGTTTTCCGCCCGACGCGGCGCTATAGGCTTGCCTCGTCCATCAACGTTCCAGAACATCCGGAATAGATCTGCATTGTCGTTTCGAATAAACTGTTCAATATCATTCAGCGAATCATGCACAAGCGCGGCCAAATCTCCGGCATTCGATGGTGCCCGATTTGCAAGGACTGCAGCCACCGCCTTGGGTGCCAGAAAGCGAAAATTCCGTTCACGCAAATTCAGCATGGCCTCGCGCCGCGCCTCCATCAGTCGGTTGGTCCATTTCCGTATAGTCGGCAGAGTCAAAAGCCGATGCAATTCGGCCACAGCTGTGTCGGTACCCCGAGCACCCAATTCATTGACCCAGGACTCAACATACTCACCAGCGCCGTTAAAATCCGTTACTCGACCTATCGCGTTCTCTTCGCGAGGCGAAGCGGCTGGTGCGCGCAATTCGATTAAGCGCGCCAATGAACATTCCGACAATGGAATGTGTAGCCTGTCACGTCCTCCGGTTTGTGTGAGGAATTCTACAATGTAGCCGCCACGCTGTTGCTTGTCCCCCTGTCCGACGAATTGCCACAAAGTCTCATCATATCGTTGCGGTTCGAGCAACGCACCGGCGAGTAACCATAACGTTTTTTGCCAAACACTCAAATTTTTCACTGCAAGTTTTTTCTCCACCAAATCTGGCATGCTCTGACGAGCGTGCTGCCATCCGACCTTCAACAACGCGATCAAATTGCGCATCTGCCCCGAGGCCGCTGCACGAGGGAAGGAAACCAGCAGGCGTGGCGCAGCAAAGGCTGCGATTTTTGCATAGTCATCGTCGCGAGAAAACTTACTCAAAACAACTATATCCTCCGTACCATACTTGATCCCTGTAGCGATGAATTGGGTAAAGATATTGCCAACTAAATCGACCTTCGATTGCGCCATTTGCGTAAACCACGCAGGCTCCTCATTTAACAAAGCGACGCAGCGAAAAGCAACCATGCGCTCCAAAATATCCACAGACAAAGTATCAAGACAACTCGCATCATCCCGCCACAGCAGCTCCATGCCCTCCAGGCAAGGCCGTTGCAAATAATGCAGGTTTTGTTGTGCGTGAAGAGAAAAAATTTCTTTAAGAGCAGGCAAATCTTTCCGAACTACGCATGCGCGAAACCCTTCTCTGGCAGCCATTTGCAGCGTATCACCGAATGTGCCGAAAAATTCGTCGAACCGCTGCGCTGACTCAATCAATGCAAGCTGATTCATGGCACTCGGCGCAGCGCGGCCATCACGAATGTCTCCCAAAAAAGGAACCCATCCGGCAACTCGTTCAGCCTGTTCTGATACACGTCTCGTGGCAGAGTCATTTTCGTATTCCAAGCGTTGCCGCTTTGCTTCTTGCGAATTCGAACGCCATCTTTCGACGAGCTCATCGAATTCCAAAGCCAGCTCGGGATTCCGCCTTTTCCACGCGACTACATGCTCGTTGAACATATCGGTTTCGTGGCCGAGCTGAAACCATATTGCCGAGGCTTCCTGCAGATGCTCTTTTCGGCGTGCGGGATTTAAGCAATCCGCAGCGTGGTCCAGGTGCCAAAACAGAATATCGTCTGGCGGGCGCGCCTCGCGCACACGCCCTCTGTTTTTCCACAAACATTGTGTGAATTCGGATTCTCGTTCGCACTGGGAATAGCTGATTTCCAATAACGCCTTGTATCGCTCCGGCCTGCTTTCAAGCCACTCGGCAATTGCTCGTCGCAACTCCCAATCATTTAGGATTGTCCCATATTCGTCGAGACCGAGGCCAAGCCACGACCAAAGCTGCGCATCAGTAAATAAATCATCGGGTAACTTCAATATCTGTTCGGTGAAAGTATCGACAATCCTCTTGACATGGAAATTCTCAAAATAATGACCGGTAAAATCCGCGCGTGTCATCAAGCAGTCCAAGAGGGTAAGCCATTGTGACGGGAGCGTTTGCGCTGGCAAGATATGGTTCCAGAAATTGGAATGGCTGCCAATCATATTTGAGTCGGGCAGGCCGAGGTACTGCACGACATGCTCGGCCGAAAGCACTCTAGGATAGAGCGCCGCCAACAGTATGCCTGCCAGTTCGCCGTCGGGGTCAACCACCTCGCCCTTGCGTATTTCTTCGAGTAACGCCAATGCTTCGTCTGCATGATTTCGGGAACGCATCCAAACATCGAGCGCACCGGCCCGGATGCCGGAATGCTGCGCATTGCTGCGGACGACGCCAAGCGTCACATCGTTCAAACCAGGCAAGTCCTCTCCATTTTTTAGAATATCGAGTACGCAATCGATCTTGTATCGCGCAACTGTTCCGCCGCCCGAATCCGCCAGCACCTTGCGAAACTCCGACTCAAGTCCAGGCGCGGAAAGCGCCCCGTAAGCGCGTCGCCACTTCCCCCACCAAGGGGTCGCAATGCCCTCGTATCTGATCGCGGGGGATTGGGAAATCTCCGTCATCAGCGAAACAAAAATAGTCTTCCTGTCTTCCGTTGACATCGATTTAGGATCGCCGTAATGGATAATCGCGCGCGGATCGATTTCGACTAGCGCAGTGCGCGCCGAGGCGGTCGACAGCTGCGAAACCAGCCAGCCATATATTCCGCGCAGGCTCGACACGATCCCACCGTCGGCGCCTCGCAACGTTCTAAGCACACGTGTAAAGCCTACCCGCCTTTCGTCGATTTCGTTAGCAATCCATCGAGCCGCGAGAAATTCGGCAACGACGCGATGCACTGGCACCAGTCTCTGTTCACCTTCCTGCCGGAATATTCGTGTCTCCAAAGCTTCCGCGACATGTTGCGCGTCGGGTATGTCGAATTGAGTATGACAAGGAAAATCGTCGCTCTCCGATTCGACATCCAATGCAATTCCGACCTTTCCGGCAAGAAGCACAATGGCGAATAGATGCCCGGCAGCGGCAAGCACATCCATGGCTTGGGATGGGAGGCTTCGCCTAAGATGGCGCCGATCCGGGTTTGCTTCCAGAGCCAATTGCTCGCACGCAAGGTGAAATGTCTTTGTTCGGGTTTCCGGCCAATTTCCGCTGCGAATCGCTCCGGCCAGTAGCCCAAGGGTTTCGGGATTGTGAAGCAATTCCTGCAAGCCATGATTTTCCGCAATGCCCATGAAGGACTGAGGATCCGCTATGGCATGATTCGTCGACAAAATCTGCCTTATATCTTCATTACTAAGGTCTTCAAGTTCAAGCAACTCAAGCGAGCCATCACTCGATACATTCTGCAGTCTTTGCTTATCGGAAAAGCCGAACCAGTCCGCCGCGCGGCATGAGAGACGGAACCGGGGCTGCCCTAATTCGTCAAGACGAGCACAGATAACGTCGAGTACGAATTCACCGCTAGCGCCAGCACGATATTCATCCATGCCATCTAGGAACAATATCTTTCCCTTTAGGTCCGACAGGGAAAGCCGACTGACGAACTGGCCAATGCGCAGGAACTCAACATTCTCTCCACTAGCCCGAAGATCGTCGGCTTCTCGCCGAAACAAGCTTGTTTTACCCGCTCCCGGCTCCGCGAGCAACACCCACGCGGCAAGTTCACGGTATGCGCGAATGTCCTTGGACGATTCCTCCCTATTCTCGCCCTGATGAGTAAGCCGCCGAAGCTTACGCTCGACGAAAATGTCCTCCCGCTCTTGGCTCAACCTATCTCCTTCATCCGAAAACGTATACGGAGTCAAAATGATCTTAAGTCGAAGCTACAGAGCCATCAACTCCCCGTGCACACAAAAAAATAAGTATCATTTCAACGAATAGTTGTCGATTGACCAAGATAACGATAAGCAAGGGAGCTTGCTATGTCAACCGAATTTGAAGTGAGGGCATAAACGTGCACCCTCGGCGCACGGCGCTGCCCACCTTGCGGACAGCAAACTGGCGGTTCGTGAGGGTTTCGCTTGGAAGCGAAACTCTTCGGGTAGTGCGAGCCAAACCTGTAAGAATTGACAGGTTACTTAACTTTTCCAAAATCTATAATTTACAAATCCCCGCCAAATCGATAGCGAATTGGGTGAAGCATCGCTCAGCGCTTATTGAAATGACAATTTCCAATTCGCTTCTGCTATCCACATCTTAAGCACGCCAACACGTAAAAGTTCAAGATCTAGTTACGCCACTTCCGCGCAGAAGCACCTCAACAGAAGCAGAATTCCCCTCCGTCAGTGGATTCGCATTGACGAATTTGACTTCAACGCGGTATCTGCCACGCTTTATATCGATCCCACCGAAACCAATGATCCCATTGTTATGCGCAGCCACCGGGCAATCCGGCGAGAGGTCATAGTGGCCTATCAGTTTGCCGTCGTCGTAGCTCAAAATATCGACAGTGGCAGTTATGTTGGGCGTTTCGATGTCCGACATTCCAGGCACGTTCTCTTTTTTGTCATTTGAAACCCGCTGGCAAACCAACGTGGATACAGATTGCGCGCCGGTTTTATCATCGACAAGTAACAGAAAATACCTCTCATCCATCGGGATTTTAATCTCTCGATTGATTGTGGTTTGTGCTGCCCCCGCATCCAGCTTTACATCCTTGAAGGCTTGGTTGGTTACGCACAGTGAGAGTAGCCATGCCGCTACGCCAATGCCTTGCTTCTTGCATAGTGCAAGCGTTAATTCGTTCATCAGTCGCTCCTTGTTGAAGATTTGCTATGCGCATTGGACGACGCGGGTGCCCTCCAGCACGCACGGCGATGTGGCGGCCTTCACCGCGTTCCTGCTTTGCGCAGGTGCGGCCATATTCATCGTGTGCGGGCTATCGGGCAATGGCTCTAAGAGTGGTCGCCTTTGATAGCTCTTCGCGTAGCGAAATTCAATACCCTAATGGGCGGAGTGATAATATCGAACGAAAATAGCCTGATCCGACAGTGCTGATCGTGCTGCAAATCCGGCGCCAATCGACGTCAGGTGAAGCGGAGTGTGCCGTGAGAGAGAAGTGGTGGTTCAAATTAATCGTCGTCAGCCTGGCAGGTTGCTCGCCCGTTGCATGCCTCATTGGTTTATGTACATTTCCTGCCAGCTTCGATTATTTGCCGGCTTGGGTTGCCTTGTCGGCCTGCTGTGGCGTGGTGGCCGGCGTGGTTTACCGTTTTTGGAGCGTGGCCGGCGCATTGCTGGCCCTGGGCCTGGTTTCTGCCATCGCCTATCGTTTTGGTGACTTCTCGCATGACGGTGGCATTATTCTCATGCTGGGCGTCTTCGTATGGGCCGCCTACCTTGGCGGCTTGCCGCTCGGTGTGCTTTTGGGCTACCTGCTGCGCTGGTTCTTGAAGCGCCCGACGCATGGCGAAGAAGAGGAGCGCCAACTGCCGCACGCGCACAATGCGCTCCTGAACGATTAATGATTCGCCGCCACTGGCGAACCCGCCAGAGCGTTTCAAGGTCCGCCCCGGGTACGGAAGCCAGCTGCTTTTGGTCGAGTTTTTGCGGCGACCATCGCCGCGACGCCTTTCCCAACGTTGCCGCCATACTGCGGGCGGCGCTGCAAGCCGAGCCACTGCGCGAGATCGGGTTTGCACCGATTGAGGATCGTCTGTATTGCGTGGTTTTTACGGACCGTGGCGACCTCCGCCGCATCATCAGTCTTCGTCGGGCAACAAAACAAGAGGTGAAATATTAGTCGAGCAAGCGTAAATTGGTCATGCCGAGCGACGAGGAAGACGCGCAAATCAAGGCCGGTATTGCTGCCGATTCGGACACGCATGAACTGACTGCTGCGGAATTCAAGCAGTTGCGACCGATGCGCGGCCGGCCGGTTGGCAGTGGCACGAAGGTGCAATTGACTGTGCGGTTTGATGCGGATGTGATCGAGTCTTTCAAATCTGCTGGAGACGGATGGCAGACCCGGATGAATGATGCTTTGCGTAATTGGTTGAGTACGCATCGGGTTGGTTGAGTTGAGCGTTTAGTTTATATCGGTGGTTCGAATCCCCCTCTCTGCTTTGGCCTTGCAAGGAATTTTCGCTCGATAAGTGTATGGACGACGTGCGCCCTCGGCGCACGGCGCTGCCCGCCTTGCGGGCAGCAGACTGGCGATTCGGGAGGGTTTCGCTTGCAAGCGAAACCCTTCGAATCCCCCACGCGAGGTCCGCAGGGACCTCGCTTCTCTCCGCCAGTCCAAAAACAAAAAGCCCCAAGCAAATGCTTGGGGCTTTTCTTTTTTGGCGGAGAGAGGGGGATTCGAACCCCCGATAGGCTATGAACCTATACACGCTTTCCAGGCGTGCGACTTAAACCACTCATCCATCTCTCCTGGGTTCGGTCTCGCACTTACGACATAAATACCCATTTGGTATTCGATTATGTCGACAAGCTAGCTGGGAGCTAATTTGCGAAGCCGCCGATTATAACAAGAAAACCGGCTGATTGACCAGTTTTTGCCGCCTTGCAAGTCCAAAATGCGTTCAAATCTGGCAATTAAGACCAAAACCAGTGCCACAGCCCCGGCTTTGGCAGGGAAAAGTCCGCGTTGGCGCAGTCGATCGATTGCAGGGGTTTGCCCTTGAAGCGGTCTGCTATACCCAGCCAGCGGGTGGCTTGCTCGAAGTAGGCCGGGTCGTTGATGCGGCAGGCGATGCGTGCCGCGCCCGTGTAATTCCAGACTTCGGGGTAGCGTTCCAGGATGATATTGAAGCCTGCCTTGAGCATGCCACGGTCTACGTCAGCCAGACTTTGCTTGCGCAGGGTATTGTCTTCTGATTCGAGCATGATCCAGTACAGGCGCGCGTAGAATTCCAGCCCTTCCTTTTTTGGGGCTTGCTGCACTGTTTTACTGATCAGTTCGCGGATGGCGGTTTCGCTACCGCCCCATTTGGGTTGCAGGAATGTTGCGGCGTCGTCGAACGCTACGGCATACAACTGCCCATGTTCGGGCATTTCGGCCACCAGTTGGTCTACGGGGCCGTCGTTTGCCATCGCAAGCTGAATCGCTTCGCCATACCAGGCCGGGTTTTTGAAGCGTATTGGTGCGCTGGCCTGGGCCGTCTTGCTGGCTTCGTCCAGATATTTCTGGAACTTGGGCCAGGCCTGGGGAAAGACCTTATCGGCATAGGCGCCTCCGCGAAAAAACCAGGCACGGCTCAACAAGTAGCGCATGCGCGCCACGGGGGCGATGTTGGACAAGGGGTATTGATCGGACCAGGCATTCAATTTGTGGCCGATGATGTCCCAGCGCTGTTCGGCCTCGGCATAGTGCGCGGGGTCTGGTGCTTTGCAACTGCAGCCGTCGGCTACCTGCCCGGATACCTTCCAGTTGTCCGGCCAGTCGATCTCGAGTTGCTGATAGAGGTCATAGTCATAAGGCGCCAGCTTGGACATGCCGTTGAAGGTCTTGGTGCCTTTGGCCAGGATGTCTTCGCCCATGGTTTCGAGCGTTTTGAAGTCGTTGGCACGCCAGGCGGCGGCGACTTGCTGTTGCAGCTCGGTGCGCAGTTGCAGTTCACGGTCGACCTTGGGTGGTTCTGCGGCGCTTGCTGCGGTGTAGATCAGGGTGAGGAAGATTGCTGTTGCCAGGGTGCGGAGGGGCATGGTGGCCAGTTCCATTTTGAGGTGGAGTTTTTTGGTGGCCGTAGTGTATCAGGTGGGTGAGGGATTTGCCTTTAGTGCATTGTTTTATTCGTAATTAAAAGTTGAGAGGTTCCCTAATGACTTGGTCTGGGCGCTCCCTCTCCCCCACCCCTCTCCCGCAAGCGGGAGAGGGGCTTTTACGGATTATTGCGCTTCCTTCAGTTGCTCAAGGATCGCCGGATTCTCGAGCGTGGACACGTCTTGAGTAATCTGCTCACCCTTGGCCAGCACGCGCAACAGGCGGCGCATGATCTTGCCTGAGCGGGTCTTGGGCAGGTTGTCGCCGAAGCGGATTTCCTTGGGCTTGGCGATGGGGCCGATTTCCTTGGCTACCCAGTCGCGCAGTTCCTTGGCGATCTGCTTGGCTTCGTCGCCGGTCGGGCGCGGGCGCTTGAGCACGACGAAGGCGCAAATGGATTCGCCTGTGGTTTCGTCGGGCTTGCCCACCACGGCGGCTTCGGCCACGATGGGGTTGGCGACCAGGGCGGACTCGATTTCCATCGTGCCCATGCGGTGGCCGGAGACGTTCAACACGTCGTCGATGCGGCCGGTGATGGTGAAGTAGCCGGTTTCTTCGTTGCGGATGGCGCCGTCGCCTGCCAGGTAGGTCTTGCCACCGAGTTCTTCCGGGAAGTAGCTCTTCTTGAAGCGTTCCGGGTCGCCCCAGATGGTGCGGATCATGGATGGCCAGGGGCGCTTCACCACGAGGATGCCGCCGGTGCCGTTGGGCAGGTCGTGGCCGGCTTCATCGACGATGGCGGCAGTGATGCCCGGCAGCGGCAGCGTGCACGAACCCGGCACCATGGGCGTGGCGCCCGGCAGCGGGGTGATCATGTGGCCGCCGGTTTCGGTTTGCCAGAAGGTGTCCACGATCGGGCAGGTTTCGCGGCCGATGTTCTTGTAATACCACATCCAGGCTTCGGGGTTGATCGGTTCACCCACCGAACCCAGCAGGCGCACGCTGGAGAGGTCGTACTTGGCCGGGGCGTGTTCGGGCGAGGCTTCCGATGCCTTGATGAGCGAACGGATGGCCGTCGGCGCGGTGTAGAAGATGGTGGCTTTGTGCTTTTGGATGGTGTCCCAGAAGCGGCCGGCGTTCGGGTAGGTGGGAATGCCTTCGAAGACGATCTGCGTGGCGCCCACGGCCAGCGGGCCATAGGCGACGTAGCTGTGGCCGGTGACCCAGCCGATGTCGGCGGTGCACCAGAACACGTCGTTGGGCTTAATGTCGAAGCTCCACTTCATGGTGAGCATGGTCCAGAGCAGGTAGCCGCCCGAGGAATGCTGCACGCCCTTGGGCTTGCCGGTGGAGCCCGAGGTGTAGAGGATGAACAGCGGGTGTTCCGCACTGACCCATTCCGGTTCGCACTGGTCAGGCTGCTTTTCCACCAGTTCATGCAGCCACAGGTCGCGCCCGGCGTTGAAGGCGGCGCCGCCGCCGGTGCGGCGGTAGACCACTACGTTCTTGATGCTTTCGCAGCCGCCCAGGGCCAGCGCTTCGTCAACGATGCCCTTGAGCGGCAGTTGCTTGCCGCCGCGCACCTGGAAGTCGGCCGTGATCACGGCCACGGCGCCGGCATCGATGATGCGTTCCTGCAGCGACTTGGCGGAAAAGCCGCCGAAGACCACCGAGTGGGTGGCGCCGATGCGGGCGCAGGCTTGCATGGCGGCCACGCCTTCCACCGACATGGGCATGTAGATGATGACGCGGTCGGCCTTCTTGATGCCGATGGATTTGAGCGCATTGGCGAACTTGCACACGCGGCTGTGCAGGTCGCGGTAAGTGACCTTGGTGGCGGCGCCGTCGTCGGCTTCGAAGATGATGGCGGTCTTGTCGGCGTTGCCGTTTTCCAGGTTGCGGTCGAGGCAGTTATAGGAAACGTTGAGCAGGCCGTCTTCAAACCATTTGTAGAAGGGGGCGTTCGATTCGTCGAGCGTCTTGGTGAAGGGTTTGTGCCACAGCACGTTTTCCTTCGCCAGCTTGGCCCAGAAGCCTTCGTAGTCGGTTTCCGCTTCCGCGCACAGGGCGCGGTAGGCGTCCATGCCGGAGATGGCGGCGTTTTTGACGAACTCGGGCGAGGGATCGAAGATGCGGTTTTCCTGCTTCAGCGTTTCAATCGCGGACATGCTTGTCTCCAAGATTTGGTGTGTTGTTGCCGGTGATGCTAAAACTTATGACTTACTGAAGTCTTACACAAAATTCATCGCGTTGCAGGCCACTTGCGACTTTTCGGTGCAAACAATAGGTCCGCTTGCATACCGGTTGACACGCTTCATCTATGGCAAGCTTTGGGGAATTGTGCCGGCTGCAATACCACTATAGTTTGATTTGGATCATTTTTTTGCGGGGTTTTGCCGGGTTTTGGTGCGAACGGTTGTTCGATTGTTATTTTTACGCTGTCCATGGCAACTGCCGGTCGCGGCACCCTCCACCCTGTCGTTTCCGTGAAAACGGGAACCCACAGCGCTACGGACGTCGGGATTAATGTGGATTCCCGCGGGGCGGGATGGGCTGGCCGCGCAGGCTTGGGGGAGAAAACCAAGTGAGGAAATGCGGGTGGAGACACCTACCCCTTGTCGTCCCCGTGAAAACGGGGACCCACAGCGCCACGGCTACAGGGTTAAATGTGGATTCCCGTTTTCACGGGAATGACAGTGCTAGGAGTATGCGGTGGTAATGCTGGATGGCGCGGCGCTCCCTCCGCCCTGTCGTCCCCGTGAAAACGGGGACCCACAGTGCCACGGCTACAGGGTTAAATGTGGATTCCCGTTTTCACGGGAATGACAGTGCTATGGGTATGCGGT
>Ga0134128_10001349_pt1 | contig 31752 bp, 22 predicted proteins | sample KB31754_FD_96462 | JGI IMG/M metagenome (GOLD analysis project Ga0134128, IMG submission 96462) | Terrestrial soil microbial communities with excess Nitrogen fertilizer from Kellogg Biological Station, Michigan, USA - KB3-175-4 | ecosystem: Environmental > Terrestrial > Soil > Unclassified ... | reverse complement strand
TGAAAGATTACACAGATTAACTTCAAGTGGTATTATTAATAAATTTTCGGAAGTAAAAGTTTGACATTTAAAAGATTCTACTCGAAATGAAATCAGTGAAATCCAGAAATCCATTTGAATCCGTGATCCAATTTCAAACATCCAGATAAACATTATTCAAATATTTTTTTTATGAATCATCCAAGGCATGATACTTCACGAACAAAGTTTCAGTTAGAAAGATTTGTTTTTTTTAGTGATGCTGTTTTTGCTATTTGCATCACCTTACTGGTAATTGCCATTAAGGTGCCTAACCACGACGAAATGCATATTTATTCTGATGCTGCTTTACGGAAATATCTCTCGCACAATTCGCTGAGTTTTTTTGGTTTTTTTATCAGCTTTGGTATCATCGGGCATTACTGGTCAGTGCATCATCGCATATTTGGTTATGCCATCAATTATACAACAACTTTGATCTGGATCAATCTTGGTTTCCTTTTTTCAGTCGTGTTGCTGCCTTTCAGTTCCGGTTTACTGGGTGAATATGCTTCGGATACCAATATGCTTTTGCCTTACGGCATCTATGTTGCCAATATGTGTTTTACAGGTTTTATGAACTGTTGGTTATGGCTATACATAAGCAATCCAAAACGAAATTTGCTTACGCATAAAATATCCCATGCCCGGATAAAACTCGGATTATACAGAAGCCTGACGATACCTGTAATATTTCTTATTTCTCTTTTGGTGTCCTTTTTTCTTCCTTTGGTTTCGCACTTTATTCCGGTGATCATACCTGTTATTTTACATTGGGGGATGAAAGGACTCGAGAGAAGAGCTGATCAGAGAGATAAAGATGAACACGTGCACGAAAATAGATTGATAACCCAGGAATAAAAGAACAGGAATTGATAAAATTTGGTGCTTTACTATCATGCATGTTAAATACCTTCACACAAGATTGATAAGAAGATGATGTAATTGGTTAACCGGTTATTTAAAATCTTTATCATGAAAAAAGTTATTTTTTTCTGTTTAACGTTTCTTCTTTTTTCCTTTACCGGAAAATGCCAGGGGACAGCAATCCACACAGCCTCCGCAATTAATTCGCATTACTCGCATAAAAGCCTGTTCGACGACGATGAAATACTGAATATTACTTTAAAAGGCAATATTCACAAATTATTTAGTGACAGAGTTGGAGAGGCAAAATACTATCCGATGATTCTTACCTATAAGGGGGACGATAGCGACATCTCGCTATCTTTAAATGTGAAAACAAGAGGACATTTTCGCAGGCAAAAAGGAAACTGTTCATATCCCCCGTTATTACTCAGTTTTACCGGAACTTCTGAAAATCCTCTTACTTTTTTCCCTGCACATTCTTCCTTAAAACTCGTGATGCCATGCAAAGGAGAAAAATTTATTGTGCATGAATGGATGGTATATAAATTATACAACCTGGTTACTCCGCAAAGTTTCAGGGCAAGGCTTGTAAGAGTAAACCTTCAGGACGACGATAATAAAAAAATGCAGTCATCATTTTATGGAATGCTGCTGGAAGATGAAAAGCAAATGGCTAAACGAAACAATTGCATTTCTATAAAAAAGAAGATAAAGCCGTACCAGGTAATGACTCAGCCGTTTTTGAGAATGGCAGTATTTGAATACCTGATTGGCAACACAGATTGGTCAGTTCAGTATATGCAAAATGTAAAATTGATCGTTCCCGATTCTGCATCTGTGCCGATAACGGTCCCTTACGATTTTGATCTTTCCGGTATTGTGGATGCGCCTTACGCTTTGCCGGCTCCGGAATTAGAAATGAATTCTGTCAGGGAACGCAGGTATCGTGGTTATTGTATACAGAACATGAAAATGTTTGACAGCACTATTGCTTTTTATAACGGTTTACGGGAAAAAATTTATAGTCTTTATAGTGATTGTCCCTTGCTGGATGAAAAATATAAAAAGCAAACGCTGAATTATCTTGATGAATTTTATACAACCATCAACGATCCAAAAAGTTTGCAAAAAGAATTCGGTTATCCCTGCCTTACGGGTGGAACCGGCAATGTTATTATTAAAGGACTGAAGGGAAATTGATTTCGATGAAATGCTGAAAGTAAAGGGTTATTCAGTTCTTGCTTTTTCAATAAAAGTATATTTTACTTTCGTGGGATTGTTGATCAGTTCAAAAAAATCATCAAGGTATTTGGTCAGTTCATTTTTATTTTTGGAAGGCAGCAAATCAAAATGAGTGATCAAGCCATATATATTTTCTTTCTGCTTTTTAAAAATACCGACAACGCTATCTACTATTTCCACAGGCTCCGGAAAACCACGATACAATCTTGTCCTCACATTTGTAATATCAAGATTGGGTGCAGGTACTGCATAATCGGTATTCACAAATCCTGAGAAATCAAAATCATAAGGAACTACATAAGGCCTGTTGAGCGTATCTTTTTCCGCAAGAAGCAACCTGGTATTATGATTGCCCGAAACACCCCAATCAGTATTGCCAATCATGTATTCAAATATGGCGGCAATAGTCATTTGATGATTATCCGTATTCCTTGGGTCAATTTTTTCTTTTGAATAAGCACACTTATTTCGCTTTGCCACATTTTTTATATTCTCGATAAGAAAAGCATATTCAGAAATTGTTTTCTTTTTGCCTGAACTATCCACTAATTTCAAATTCAATAAGCGGACGTGAAAACTCAAATCCGTAAGAAGATTGTAAATCCTGTAAACCAGGTATTCCGTTAATAAATACTTTTCACCGGCCCCTGATGTGAAGCACTGGCTTACTAATTTTAATGATCCTAAAGGTTTCAATACTGATGTTTTTTTATCTTTAAAATCAATTGTCAAAGGAGGAAGAAAACATGTTGCCCTTCTAAAGTGTCCTCTGACATCAAGTACAATTGGTTCATTAATCGTGAAGCCTTCGGGAAGTGTGATTGAAAAATTAGCCGGAAACAGAACTGCTGTCTTATCTTTTTTCCTTAAAATCTTTACCATATCCGTAGTTATGGTAGCATTGATGATAGAAGTATCCTCAAAAAATTTTACTTTATCAAAAGACATCTTTTGGCAGTATGCATTTCTGCCTGCAAGCGAAGAAATGAATATGAGTATTGATAGAAATAATTTCATCATTGCCTTTATTTTAAGAAATTAAAAATGTATTAAGCAGCCAATAAAATCATTCGTATTGGTGGGGTACAAAGAAATTAATACTTATAGCATTCCGAATTTTCAAACTCTCTTCTTTTATTTTGAAACATCTTCAATTACATGTCCGACAGAACCACTTGGCATTTGAATATGAAGCATTGCTGCAACCGTTGGAGCAATGTCTGTCATATATACTTCCCTGTTTGTTTTTCCCGAATGAACATTCCATCCATACCAAATCAACGGAATGTGCGAATCATAAGGATTCCAAACTCCATGCGTAGTTCCTCCGTTCATAAAATCCCCTATCCATTGTGGTTTAAAAATGATTTGAATATCGCCGCTCCTTGAAGGGAGATAGCCGTTTGCTATTTTATTTTTGATCGAATTATTAATAGTTGCCTGGCTCAAATTGTCCAATGCAAAAGCCCTGGAAATACCGGGCTGCCGGAGTAAAAAATCAATGATCGTATTATATACATCTTCTTTATTCAAATGGCGTGCAGAAGTAATGGCATTGCGATCGAGGTAAACCTGGTAATTGAGAATGCCAATAACCAGGTTGTCCGTTTTAAATTTATCTTTTAATAAGCTGTTGAGCTGATCGGATATTTTTTGCTGATCAACATTTCCGGCAGGGATTTTATGTTCTTTTAAAAATGCCGGCACATGCGCTGCGCCGTGATCGGCCGTTAAAAAAAACAGGTATTGTCCTTTCCCTATTTGCTTATCAAGAAAATCCAGGAATGCTCCCAGGTCTTTATCCAGCCTTAAGAAATCATCTTCTGCCTCCACAGAATTCGGACCGAAAGAGTGCCCAATGTAATCGGGTGTTGACATACTGATGGTAAGAAGATCTGTGTTGGAACCAGAACCCAGTTTTTCCCCACTAATGGCAGCCCTTGCCATATCAAGTGTAAATGTATTTCCATAAGGAGTTACCGGCAGTATTCCGTAATTTTTGCCCACAAATTGCTGAAGGTTGTAGGGAAATGCTTTTGCTCCAAAGGGCCTGTATTCATAAGGTTCTTCATCTGGAGTGCTTTGTACATATTTGTCTATTGGATACATCGTATTCCAATTCTGCGCAAAGTAACTATCCACCATCTTTTTGGCATTCAGATCTTTTACCCATTGTGGCAATTCATTCATATAATAAGAAGAAGTGATCCAGTCTCCTGTCTTATCATCATACCAATAAGCTGCGTTAGCGCTGTGGCCGGCAGGTAAAATTGCCGCCCGATCTTTTAATGCAATGCCGATTACTTTATTATGAAAATTTGTTGCGAGCCGAAGTTCGTCACCGATTGTTGTTACCATTAAATTGCGGGGACTCATCTTTCCCGCATCTGTATTGCTACCAATGGTTTTAACGCTGTCATCCTCAGAACAATAAACCAATTTCGAAAGATCATAATCCCACCAATCATTTCCGGTAATACCATCAATTGCAGGAATCGACCCTGTAAAAATACTTGTATGCCCACAGGCGGTAACAGTAGGAATGTAAGGAATCATGGTGTTGTCACACGAAAATCCTGCGCTCATCAGTCTCTTAAATCCACCATCTTCAGCGTATAAATTATAGTAACGGTAGAGATAATCCCATCGCATTTGATCTATAACAATTCCTACTACAAGTTTCGGCCGCTCTACTGTATTATTTTTTGCCGAACCGTCTGTATTTTGTGATGCTGCGGGATATGCAAGAAAGAAAAATGAAAGTATAAAAATGATTTTACGCATGTCAGAATGTTTTTAGTTTTTTAATCAGGAAGAATAAACCAATCTAAATTTCCTGCAAAAATTATAAGATCGGTAACTCTACTTACTTATGTTTGTGGTGATTCATCTTATGGATCGTTTCTTCATTCAACACGATCTTTTCAATGCCACCTTTGCCCATACTTTCCAGATCGTGCAAAAGCCCCTGATCGGTTATATCCAGAGGATGCGAATTTTCCCAATCATAATGCGCGATCTTTTGGAGTCTTTCTATCACATGATCATCATGAACTTCAATCGCAAGTTCACGCCGGTGATCAAAACTACCAGGTGTAAGATTGATAGATCCAATGATGGCACGGCAACCATCAGACAGTAACATTTTTCCGTGCAGCTTCAGCGAGTTGAGTTTATGGATTTTGATTCCTACATCTTCCATGATCCTTAAACCTCCTACCCCTTCTACTAATTTATCCATTCGTAAAGTATGTGGAGGACGGGCCATTACATGAATTTTTACTCCACGCGTGGATGCATGTACCAGCCTTTCAATAATAACAAGATCCTGGAAACGTTCGTTTTGTATAAACAGGGAATGCTTCGTTTCATCGATAAACCTTGCTATCCTTGTCCGGCCATTGTTGCTGCACCAGATCAGGTTCATATTTTCATCCGGTTCAAAGTCATGGCGGTACCAGTCCGCTTCAAAACACTGAATAATTTCTTTTACTTCATGCAGGTGAGTAGTGATGATGGCATAATCACGTGTTTCGGTCAGGTTTTTTGTTTCCCAGTTCAGTGATTTTATAAATGCCATCCGCTCATCTATCACCATAGATTTTTCGTGTGTAATGGAAAAGAAAGGATTGCTATCGCGCACTTCTATTCCAGCTTCTTCCAGCATCTTCCTGGTTTCCTGGTTTTCTTCTTCACCATTGTTGCGGGAAGGATTCAGCATTACTTTCACTTTTACGCCACGTTTCTTAGCCGCTATGACAGCATTAATGAGACCGGGATCAGAAAACAGGAACATCTTTATTCTGAGCGATTCAGTTGCACTCTCAATCGCATTCATTATTTCGAATGCCGTATCATCGGGGAAAATAATTATAGACCTGTGAGACATAAAACCTGGTTTTTTCTTTGTTTACTAATGATTTTTTCAATTATTTTTTCAACTGTTCTGAATTGAATTCTCTCTTTCCTCCACGCCGTGATCTGACCACTTCTGCATATTGCAAAGCTGCGCATACATTTGACCCATATTCATAAGCTCATCATGAGTGCCTTGCTCAGCGATTAAGCCTGAATCAAGCACGATGATGGTATCAGCATCACGAATAGTGCTCAGGCGATGAGCAATCGTGATAACCGTGCGGCCTTCCATTAATTTCTCAAGTGCTTCCATCACAATTTTTTCAGATTCAGTATCCAGGGAAGCGGTTGGTTCATCCAGAATTAAAATAGGTGAATTTCGTACAACTGCGCGTGCAATACCGATCCGTTGCCGCTGGCCTCCTGAAAGTGTGATACCTCTTTCTCCAACCAAAGTATCATAACCGTGCGGCATCTTTTCAATAAATTCATGAGCATTCGCAAGTTTGGCTGCTTCCACAATTTCTTCGTCTGTCGCTTCGGGCTGTCCATACGCGATGTTTTCCTGGATGGAGCCATAAAAAAGGACGGTATCCTGCAATACAAATCCTATTTGCGACCGAAGCCCATCAAGTGTGAAATCGGTAATGTCTGTGTCATCGATCAACAAACGTCCTGCGGTAGGATCATAAAAGCGTGCAATCAGGCTTATAAGGGTTGATTTACCACTTCCTGTTGGCCCGCAAATGCCGATACGCTTACCAGGGTTTATGGTAAGATTAAAGTTAGAAATCACAGGAGATTCGGGATTGTAAGCAAAAGTTACTTTGTCAAAAACGATCTTTCCTTTGAACTTTTCAGGTGTTATGGCGCCTGGCTTTTCTGAAATAATAGTATCCGTATTTAAAATAGCCTGTATTCTTTCGAGCGCAACAGTAACCTGTGCTATGGAACTGGTCATTTTAGCCAGGTTCTGAACCGGGCTGAAGAACCGGTTCATATACCAAAGAAAAACAGTTAGCGCACCTACCGACATCACTCCTCTTAAAACCAGGTCAGCGCCACGCCAAAGGACAAAAGCGGTACACATTGAAACAATGACAGCAACGAAAGGTGACAGAACCGATTTTACCTTTCTTGCTTTCAATGCCGCAAACAACGTTTCCTGGCTCACTTTCTGCAATTTCGCATCTTCAAAGTCTTCTCGTCCAAATGCATTGACAGCACGGATAGATTCCAGGCCTTGCTGCAAAACAACCAGCATATTGCTCTGGTCTTTGCGAACCTCACGGGTAGCTTTCTTCATCGCCTTTTTAAATCGCGCCACAAAAAAGAGTAAGAATGGAGTAACTGCCAGCGCTACAACAGTAAAGTCAGAATCCAGGTAAAACATGATTCCAACCATACCAAGAATGGTAATGGCATCAACAAGAATATTTAAGAGCGTAGAAGAAGCAAAATCCTGGATGGTAGAAATATCTGTAGTCAGGGTGCTCAATAATTTACCGGTTTGGTGGGTATCATAATAGGACAAACAAAGGTGTTGAAGATGATGGTAAATTTTACGCCTCAGATCATTTGCTACAGACTGTGCTACTTTTTCATTGTAGTAATTATCAAGAAAATCTGCAATGGAGCCAAGCGCAGTAATCACAATGTAACTGATGGCAGCAATTGCCGCCATTTGTTTGATATTTTCCTGTGGAAAAATAACATTTAGCCAATGCAACCAATGTGGCAAAGGATGATTGCCAACTACATTATCAATGATGATCTTCAGCGGCCACGGCATTGCGAGACTAATAACGGCTTCCATCAACATTGCCAGCAGGATAATCACCACCATTTTGCGATATGGCTTTGCAAGACTTATAGCCCAAAGTATAAGGGATCTGAAAGAAGTATTTCTTTCTGAAAGATTCCGCGAAAAGCGAATTGCTTTTTTAAATTGAAGGGACATTTAAAGATTTTTTCCAAATTATCTTCTGTCAAAATTCTCGGATTTTTCGTACGGTAGCGAATAGTAAGCATCAGCCTGAAAATGCTGTTTCGGTTCTTTTTTATTCATAGTAAATATACAACAATGAATGATTGAATTATTTTATTTATGGATTATTGTTTCAAATGCCATTCTTTAAAAGTTTTAATAAAGTAAATGAAAGTAATCTACTTCATAGCGATACTGGCGGCTAATCAGCAGAAACTAATTCTAAATAAGACGTGCGCTGATATTTCAATGCTTTCAGTTTTTGATTTTGTAGAAGTTATTCCTCAATAGCCTTCATTTTTATTTTAAAAATTGCAAATTTCCCTTTTTTAATACGCTGATAAAAAGGGCACAGAATTTCATAGTTAAATAATAAAATCATAAATAAAATCATTATGAGGCCAATTTGGACCGGCGCCATCGGTTTTGGATTAGTAAATATTCCGGTAAAAATTTACAGCGCCACAGAATCGAGCAATCTCGACCTGGATATGCTCGACAAAAAAGATCATGCGCATATTAAATACCAGCGCGTCAACGAAAATACGGGCAAAGAAGTGCCATGGGGTAATATCGTGAAAGGCTACAAATTAGATAATGAATATGTGGTGCTGGATGAAAAAGATTTTGAAGCAGCGAGTGCTAAAAAAACAAAGACGATCGAGATATCTGATTTTGTAAAAGAGGATGAGATCAGCAGTATTTATTATGAGACTCCTTACTACCTTGAACCGGATAAATCAGGCACAAGGCCTTACGAATTATTGCTGGAGGCATTGACAAAAACTCAAAAAGTAGGTGTGGCTACTTTTGTAATGCGCAACAAAGAAGCACTGGCTATTTTGCGTCCTGATAAAAATGTGATCGTCTTAAATAAAATAAGATTCCAGCAGGAGATAAGAGATCCAAATCAATTGAATCTTCCGAAAAATACAGAAGTGAAACCGGCAGAATTAAAAATGGCCATTACATTGATAGATCAATTGACAGGTAAATTTGATATTTCAAAATACAAGGACAATTACAACGACGAATTATTAAAACTGATCGAGGCAAAAGCGAAAGGCAAGAAAATAAAAGCACCTCAAATGAAAGTGGTTCATAACAAGACCCAGGACCTGATGGATCAATTGAAAGCAAGCCTCGAGATCAAACGTAAAAAAGCTTCCTGATGGCATTGACGCTGTATAATAAGAAAAGAAATTTTAATGAAACTTCAGAGCCTGAAGGAGAGGTAAAAAAATCTGTATCAAAACTGATCTTTGTGGTGCAGAGGCATAAGGCGTCAAGATTGCATTATGATTTCCGTTTGGAACTGGATGGTGTTTTAAAAAGCTGGGCAGTTCCCAAAGGCCCTTCGATGAACCCAAAAGATAAACGGCTTGCCATGATGGTGGAGGATCATCCTTACGACTATAAAGATTTTACAGGCGTTATTCCGGAAGGAAATTATGGAGCGGGGATTGTTGAAATATGGGACAGCGGAACGTATTCAGATATTGAAAACTCGCCCAAAAAGATTGCGGAAAAAAATCTTCGCGCCGGCCTTGAAAAAGGAGATTTGAAATTCCGGTTATTCGGCAAAAAACTGAAAGGCGAATTTGTTTTGGTTAAACTAAAAGGCAAAGAAGATAACAGCTGGCTTCTGATCAAACATCATGATGAATATGCTGTTGATACCGAATATAACAGTGAGGCACAAACGAAAAAAGATTCTCCCATCAATAAATGGCTTGCAGAAAATAAAAAGCCAGCGAAAAAAAAAAGAATAGTGAAACCGGAGTAAATTCCTCCTCCCCGGTTTCGGTTGATAGCAACAGGAAAAAGCTTCCGGGATTTATAAAACCTATGCTTGCAAAAGAAACCTCAAAGCCTTTTGATGATAAGCAATGGCTTTTTGAAATCAAATGAGATGGCTATCGCGCCGTAGCAGAAAAAAGCGGCGATGAGATTTCATTGTATTCCCGCAACGGGCTTAACTTCCGGCAAACTTATCCCATTGTAGCTGAGCAGTTAAAAAACATTGATACCGATTGCATCATTGACGGAGAGATCGTTGTTTTGAATGATGAAGGCAAACCTGATTTTCAGCTTTTGCAACATTATTCCGAAAATAAAAACCGGCCTGTTCAATATTATATTTTTGATTTGCTTGAACTAAACGGAGAAGATACTACCTCGCTACCTTTAATTGACCGGAAGGAATTACTTCAAAAAATTATTCCTGAAAATCCTGTAATCAAATATTCTGATCATATCATGGAAAAAGGAAAAGAATTTTTTGAAGTTTCAAAAGAAAAAGATCTTGAAGGGATCATGGCAAAAAGAATTGACTCAAAATATTACCCGGGCACAAGAACAACCGACTGGCTAAAGATAAAAAATCATAAAACTGCTGAAGCAATCATCTCGGGATATACAGAACCAGCGGGTTCACGTCAGTTTTTTGGTTCATTAATTCTTGCAGAAAAAGAAGGAACAGAATTCAAATATGTGGGTAATGCAGGCAGTGGTTTTAATGATCAGTCTTTAAAAGAATTGTTTGATCTGATGCAGCCTTTGATTCAAAAACAATCTCCTTTTAAAGAAAAAATTAAAAATACTTCTTCCGTTACCTGGATAAAACCTGAATTGGTATGTGAAATAAAATATTCAGAAATTACTGCTGATGGAAAATTTCGTCACCCTGTTTTTCTGCATCTGAGAAATGATAAAACAATTGATGAAATGAATACAGAAAATATTGAAACAACAAAATCATCTTCAGAAAAATTGAAAGCAGAAAAAGAAAAAACCACATCAAAAAATGAATCTTCTTCTTCAGAAGAAACATCGAAGGGCAATGATAAAACCTATTCATTTGGAAAAAATAAAGTAAAGGTTACGCATGTTGATAAAGTATATTTTCCGGCGGAAGGAATTACAAAAGGTGATGTGGTGGATTATTATATTTCGATGGCAGATTATATTCTTCCTTATCTGAAAGGCAGGCCAGAGTCACTTTTGAGACATCCCAACGGAATTAATGCGCAAAGCTTTTTTCAAAAAGATGCGGCGGATAATACGCCTTCATTTGTGCATTGTAAAGACATTCACTCAGAGTCGAACAACAAAGACATTAATTATATTGTTTGCGATAATATTGAAACACTTGTTTACTTAAATAATCGTGGCTGCATAGAAATAAATCCATGGCATTCAACGGTTGAATCACTCGATTTTCCTGATTATTTAATGATTGATATCGACCCTTCCGACAACAATACTTTTGAGCAGGTAACAGAAGTTGCTCTGGTTGTAAAATCAATTTTAGACAAAGCAAAAGCGCCGTGTTTTTGCAAGACTTCGGGCGCTTCCGGAATGCATGTTTATGTTCCTGCCGGAAAAAAATATTCGTACGAGCAGGTAAAAGATTTTGCCAATATCATTTGTATTCTGGCAAATGAACAACTGAAAAGCTTTACAACACTGGAACGAAATTTACAAAAGCGCGGAAGTAAACATATTTACCTGGATTACCTGCAAAACCGGCGCGGACAAACGATTGCGTCTGTTTATAGTGTGCGTCCAAAACCAGGTGCTACTGTTTCTATTCCCCTATTGTGGAAAGAAGTAAAAGAAGGATTATCGCCAAAAGACTTTACGATTCATAATTCTTTAAAGAGAGTAAAAAAAATGGGTGATATTTTTAAAGGAGTTTTGGGAGAAGGAATTGACCTGGAAAAATGTTTGAAAAATTTAAGCGAGTAATGAATAGATGGCTGTGTCTTCAAAAACGCCATCAAAGAAAAAGTCTTCTTTAAAATACGCCTCTCTCACAAAGCCCGTTTTTTCCAAAAGCGTTGCTGATCCTATATTCTTTGGGCTGATGTGCGCTTCAATGCTATGTAATTTCATTTCATTAAAACCATAATCAATCACTTTCAATACAGCTTCTTTTGTAAGGCCTTTTTTCCAATAATCAGGGATCATCATATATCCGATTTCGGCACGATAATTTTCCCTGATGATTCTCCAAAGCCCGATCGTTCCAATCAATGGCGAAAAATCTCCTGAAGACCTCTCTGCAATTCCCCAGGTAATTCCTGCATTTTTTTCTAAAGAATCCCGGATCAGTTTTACCCAATCGCGTGCCTCTTCCATCGAAACAATTGGTTTTTTTCCAATGTATTTCATTACTCTTACATCAGAACGCATGTTAAAAATGGCTTCCACGTCCTCATCGGTTACTCTCCTCAATAAAAGCCGCTCAGTTTTTATTTCCGGAAACGGATCAAAATTTACATTCAGCATTAATTATTTGTTTACTTTATAATGAAGATAAAAGAATTTGTTTTAATTTACTATAACAGTAAATACTTCCTTAAAACTTCCTTTCAAAGCCTGCTAAAAACGGAAAGCAGTATCTTTGCCGATTATTAAAAAACATGAGCAAAGGAAAAGTTTTAATGGCAATGAGCGGCGGAATAGACAGCACTGTAGCTGCTTTGATGCTTCATAAGGAAGGTTATGAAGTGGTGGGGATTACTATGAAAACATGGGATTATGCAACCAGCGGCGGCAATAATAACAAACAAACCGGTTGCTGCAATATTGATAGTTTTAATGATGCAAGAATGGCGGCAGTTCAACATGGTTTTCCTCATTTTATTTTAGACATCAGGGAAGAGTTCGGAGATTTTGTGATCGATAACTTTGTAGAAGAATATATCGCAGGAAGAACTCCAAATCCATGCGTTTTGTGCAACACGCACATTAAATGGCGTGCACTTTCAAAAAGAGCTGATGCACTGGGATGTGATTTTATTGCTACAGGGCATTATGCACAGATTCACCAGCATACTAACGGACGATATTTTATCAGGAAAGGAATCGATGAAACAAAAGATCAAAGCTATGTCCTGTGGGGATTACAACAGGATTTGCTGAGCCGCACTTTGTTGCCGTTGGGCACTTACCGTAAAACAGAGATCAGGCAAATGGCCATTGACTTTGGTTACCCGGAACTGGCAAAAAAGAATGAGAGTTATGAAATTTGCTTTGTCCCTGATAATAATTATCGTGGTTTTCTAAAAAGAAAAGTGGAAGGCCTCGAAGAAAAAGTTGCGGGTGGTTTCTTTGTTGATAAGAATGGAAAAATTCTGGGGCCTCATAAAGGCTACCCTTTTTATACTGTCGGACAAAGAAAAGGGCTGGATATTGCGCTGGGAAAACCTGCTTTTGTTACCAAAATCATCCCTGAAACCAATACGATCGTTTTAGGAGATGAAGAAGATTTGAAAGGAAGCGAAATGACAGTGAAAGGGATTAACTGGATCAAATATGAAGGCCTTTCCGAAGGAATGGAAGTCACTACAAAAATCAGGTATAAAGATAAAGGCACTCTTTCCAATCTTTTTACATACGAAAATGGTGCGAAAGTCCGTTTTTATGAAAATGTAAAAGGAATTGCACCGGGGCAAAGCGCTGTTTTTTATGAAGGCAACGATGTGATCGGCGGAGGAATTATCCAGAGGGGTTAAGGTTGATGGTTGAAGGTTGAAGGTTGAAGGTTGATGGTTGAAGGTTGAAGGTTGAAGGTTGATGGTTGAAGGTTGAAAGTTGAAGGTTGAAAGTTGAAGGGGAAAGTTGAAGGTTGAAGGTTCAATGTTGAAAGTTTCCGAATATTTTAAAGACTATTATGCTTAAATATTTTATTGCTTCCTGCTTTATTTTGCTGCTTGTTTCATGCAGGAAGGAGAATGCAAATTTTACGCTGGAATCTGTAAATGATTATTTTCCGCTACAGGTTGGAAAATATATTACTTATGATCTTGACTCAACCATCTTTACCAACTTCAACCAGGATCTTACAATAAAACATTACCAGGCTCAATACCGGGTAGATGCAGCAGTTACAGATAATCTTGGCCGTGCAGCATTTAACATCAGTCGCTATTTAAGAACTGATTCTACACAGCCATGGGCGATTGATAATGTGTTCACTGCTGTTCCTACCGGAAAATCAATTGAATTTATTGAAGATAATCTTCGTTTTATAAAATTGATGATGCCAATTGAAGAAGGTTTTTCCTGGAAAGGAAATAGCTATTTACCGACTTTTCCATATCCAACTATGTATCAATCTACGGGTACTTCTTTTACAGAGGATTGGGATTATACCTATGACAGCATCGGCGTACCGCTTATCATTAATTCGACTACCATTGGAAACACTTTGAAAGTAATTGAAGTAAATGATAGTCTTGGTGATCCTACCTTGCAACCGAACGAATACTCATATAAAACCTTTTCTGTGGAAAAATATGCAAAAGGAATTGGGTTGATCTATCGTGAACTTACTCTATGGGAATATCAGCCACCATATGTTGTTTTATCCCCTGGATATACTGGCTTTGGCGTAAAGATGAGTATGATAGATCATAATTAATTTATGGTTATTTTTTGTGATCTTGCATTAAAATCAACTCTAAAAATTCATCCGACTTTTATGAATAAAAAATATGTGTTGGTTGTATTGATTGCTTTTTTTTCTTCGAATGTTTCTGCTCAGTTTACCAGGTATATTGTACAATTTAAAGACAAAACAGGAACTCCTTTTTCAATCAATGATCCGTCAAAATTCTTATCTGCAAAAGCAATTGAAAGAAGAGCCAAACAAAAAATTGCTGTTGATGAAACGGATCTTCCTGTTGTTCCGCGTTACATTGACAGCGTTCGTTTATCAGGGAATGTTGTTGTGTTGGATGAATCAAAATGGCTGAACCAGGTTTGTATTCAAACTACCGATTCTACTGCACTTGCGAAGATCAACACTTTTTCTTTTGTAGTAAAAACACAGCCTGTAAAACGCATAGCTCAAATGGCTGGAAGAAATCAATTTGAAGAAAAAATAAGCAAGGATAAGTTCAATGAAACCATCAGTAATATAAACTCACCCTCTTCTACCCAACAAATTCTTGATGATTATTATTCGTATGGAAATTCTTTCGGCCAGGTGCACATTCACAATGGAGAATATTTGCATGATAAAGGTTTTCATGGTGAAGGAATGTTGATCGCAATTATTGATGCAGGTTTTTATCATTATAAATCCCTCCCTGCTTTTGATAGTGCCAATCTTAGAAACCAGGTAATCGAAACATATGATTTTGTAGATAATGAAACTAGTGTGAATGAAGATCATCCGCATGGAATGATGTGTTTTTCAATTATAGCTGCCAACCTTCCGGGACAAATGGTAGGCACATCTCCCAACGCTGATTTCTTATTGTATCGTTCGGAAGATGCTTCATCAGAATCCCCTGTTGAAGAGCAATATTGGATTGCAGCCGCAGAGCGAGCAGATAGCGCCGGCGCTGATGTGATCACCACTTCTCTTGGTTATAATTTATTTGATAATCCTGTTTTCAATTACACGTACTCAGATATGAACGGCCGCACTACTATGATCGCCAAAGCTGCTACCATTGCTGCAAGAAAAGGAATGATCGTGTTGGCGGCTGCAGGAAATGAAGGTGATGATACCTGGCATTTTATTACCACTCCCGGTGACGCAGACAGCATTCTGACTGTAGGTGCGGTTGATGCTTCCGGCAATGTTGCATCATTCAGCAGTTATGGTCCTTCAAGTGATGGAAGAGTAAAACCAAATGTCGCATCTGTTGGCGCTGGCACGGCCATTTCTTCTACAACAGGACCCATAGTAAATGGAAGCGGAACTTCATTTGCAACCCCAAATTTGGCCGGACTTGTTACATGTTTATGGCAGGCCTTTCCTGATTTTACCAATATGCAAATCATACAGGCGGTCGAAAAAAGCAGCAGCACTTACAATAATCCTGATAACAGAATTGGTTATGGAATTCCGGATTTTATAAAAGCATTTAATGATTTGAATGAACAACAAATACTAAAAAATGCAACCACAATTTTAGGAAATAAAAACATAAAGGTGTACCCAAATCCTGCTAAAGATCAATTCACTGTTTTGATCAAACCTGAAAATACTTCTACAGCGATTTTCAGGCTTTATGACATGAATGGAAAATTATATTTTACCAAACAAGTTCCTTTGCAACAAAATGTAATTCAGCTAATTTCTTTTGATAAAATGCAACCGCTTCAAACAGGAATGTATATTCTAAAATTCTCGGATGGAAAAAATAAAGAGAGTTTAAAATTGATGATACAATAATGAACGTGCTGAATAGCAACCAAAGAAATAATTACAATTTATTCCTTACTTTCTTTTTAAAGAGGGCTGCGAACAGAGTATCAGCCTGGATTTGATACCCCTTAAAATATGTAGCCTTTAACAATTCCAGCTCCATATCTTTTTGTAAAAAAAGGACATTTTCTTCATTTTCTTTTTTGAAAACTGAACAGGTAATATAAAGGAGCAATCCATCTTCTTTTAAATTCTTTACAGCATTGGAAACAATTTTTTTCTGAAGCATTGAATATTCTTCTATCTTTTCCTTATCAAAAAAAAGCAATTGTTCCGGTGTTCTCGACCATGTTCCCGAACCCGAGCAAGGAACATCCGCAATGATCCAATCAGGCCTCCCTCTAACTTCCTCCGAAGGAGGGAGAACGGAAAGATCAGCAACAAAAGAATGATAATTTTTTATGCCGGCTTTTGCAAAGCGTCTTTTCAAATTCTCTAAAATATTTTTTCGTGTATCGCTCACTGTTAGTTCTATATTTTTCAATAAATCAAAAGCGAGAATTGATTTGCCGCCACTTGCTGCGCAGCAATCCCAAAGAGATATTTTTGATGTATAATGTGCGATGTGCGATGCAAAAAGATTCAGGGTTCGCTGTGAATTGAAATCCTGGATAACCGCCTCTTTATCAATTGCAATAATATCACTTACTTTTTCAGTATTCGAAAACGCCAAACAATTTTCACCCACTTTCTCAAAAGGAATATCACCATCTTTAAGTTTATCAAAAACAGCATTTTTATTGCCGGGTCTTATCCTGATAAATAATTTTGGCTGAATTAAAAATGACAAACTGAATTGATAAAAATCGATTTCGTCACTCAATTCATTTTTAAATGGAAATAATTTTTCCAAAGAAAAAATATCACTAATCATTTCCATTTTCTCCGAAAGATCAAGACCTGTTTTCTCATTCCATTGCGGTTTTAGTTTTTCCAGAATTGAAGAAGTTTTTTTTAGAATAAGAAAAGAAGCCAATAGTAATTTTTCTTTTACACCAACAGAAGAACTAACGGCCTTGCCTACACGAAAATAATTATAACACAGCGCAGCAATTTGTTTCCTGTCTTTTGAGCCGTGTTTTTTATTTTGAGAAAAATATTTTTTTAAATAAAGATGAAAAGGTTCTCTCCCATCGTAATGTTCAAGAATAGAGATGGCATAATTAATGTGCCGGTGAAAATAATTTTCAAAAGAAGTTTCACCGGCATTCATACAAAAATAATTTGCTGATCAAAGCTGAAGGAGCGCTTTAACAGGATCTTTGCCAAATAAAAGTTGTTCAGGATTTTCAAGCATTTGCTTTACGCGAACAAGGAAACTTACCGATTCGCGGCCGTCAATCAAACGATGATCATAACTTAATGCGACATACATCATGGGCCTGATAACCACTTGTCCTTTTTCCGCTATCGGACGTTCTACAATATTGTGCATTCCCAAAATGGCGCTTTGAGGAATATTAATAATTGGTGTGCTCATTAATGAACCAAAAATGCCACCATTGGTAATTGTAAAAGTACCGCCGGTCATTTCTTCTATTGTCAGTTTGCTGTCTCTTGCTTTTTGTGCCAGTTGTGCTACTTCTTTTTCAATCTCAGCCATGCTAAGACTTTCAGCGTTTCTTATGACAGGCACTACCAAACCTTTTGGAGAAGAAACAGCGATAGAAATATCACAGTACTCATGATAAATAATATTATCACCATCAATTCCTGCATTTACTGAAGGCCATTCCTGCAATGCAAAACAACAGGCCTTTGTAAAGAAACTCATGAAGCCTAAATTGATATCATGCGTTTTTTTAAATGTCTCTTTATACTTCGCCCGTAAATCCATAATGGCACTCATGTTCACTTCATTGAAAGTGGTGAGCATGGCGGTGCTGTTTTTTGCTTCCACCAATCTGCGGCTGATGGTTCTGCGAAGATTGCTCATTTTCTGAGACTTCTCTTCACGACTGAAAAGCTCTTTTCCTATTGCGCGTCCGGGATTTGAAAGAGCATCAAGCACATCATGTTTGGTAATTTTTCCATGAGAACCTGTAGGAGTAACTTTTGAAACATCAATTTTTTTATCCGCTAAGATCGCAGCAGCTACCGGCGTAGCTTTTATATCTTCTTTTACGCGCGGTTTATTTTCTTCAGGTGTAATTACTTTTGGCTCTTTTACTTCCGGCGCTTCCGGCTTCGGCGTTTCAGTTTTTTTATCTTCTTTTGGAGCTGCTTTGCGGGCAGGTTTTTCAGCAGTATCATCAATGGTACAAACTACATCACCAATTTGTAAAGTATCCTCTTCTTTTGCTATCGTATGTAAAATTCCGGCCTTCTCTGCGTTGATTTCAAAGGTGGCTTTTTCACTTTCCAGTTCAGCAATTACTTCATCTCTGTCCACCCATTCACCATCTTTTTTTATCCATTTTGTAAGCGTTACTTCATTAATACTTTCGCCCACCGAAGGCACTTTGATTTCTACTGACATGTCATTTTTTTAAGAGTTACAAACCTAAGCTAAAATGAGAAATTACACAAAAAGGAAAGAGTAAAAAGGATGCGTGCCTGATAAAATAAACGTTTTGAATTATTAGAAAAATAAAATAAAAATGCCGGTGTCTGCAATAACTCCGGCACTGAACTTTTTATATGAGGAGTAAAAGAAGAAATAATGCAATTTCTTATCTTTTTCAGATCGAAAAAGCTGTATTTAATATTTCCGCTTGTTCTTCGTTATGAACTTTTGAATAGCCTGAAGCAGTAGCGGCGCTTGCCTGCCTGCTAATCACTCCAAAATTGATGCCCGTCAAATTCATTCTTAAAAAAGAAGCTGCACCCATATTCAGCGGTTCTTCCTGAACCCAATACCAAATAGCTTTGTTGTATTTTTTATAAAGACTTTCCAGTTGTGTCAAAGGCAAAGGATATAATTGTTCCATCCGGATAATGGCGATGTCATTTCTTTTATCTTTTTCTCTTTTTTCATTCAGATCAAAATAAATTTTACCTGAACACAACAACACTTTTGTAATTTGGCTGGTATCAGAAACAAATTCATCATCTATCACTTCGGTGAATCCGCCTTTGGTAAATTCTTCTATTTTACTGTAGCTTCCAGGATGACGCAGATTCGCTTTCGGTGAAAAATTGATCAATGGTTTTCTGAAAGGCCATGCCAGTTGTCTCCTTAATCCATGAAAAAAGTTGGCGGCCGTAGTGATGTTGGTAACCACCAGGTTTAATTCGGCGCACATTTGTAAAAAGCGTTCCATTCTTCCGCTGCTGTGCTCAGGGCCTTGTCCTTCATATCCATGAGGCAACAATAAAACCATGCCGTTCATTCTTCCCCACTTTTGTTCGCCGCAACAAATAAACTGATCGATAATCGTTTGCGCGCCATTGGCAAAATCTCCAAATTGCGCTTCCCACAAAACAAGATTATTCGGATTAGCCATTGCATATCCATATTCAAATCCAAGAACCGCATATTCACTCAATAAAGAATTCCAGATTCTTAACACTCCTTGTTTGTCAGAAATATGACTGAGCCGGTTGTAGAACTCATCGGTTTTTTCATCACGGATCACGGCATGACGATGGCTGAACGTGCCGCGACGAATGTCCTGGCCACTCATTCTTACATCTTTTCCCTGGTCAAGAATACTTGCATAAGCAAGCAATTCGCCGGTTGCCCAATCAAATTTCCCTTCCTTTTCGTATAAATCAATTTTATCCTGAAGAATTTTCTTAATTTTTCTTAACGGAGTAAAGTCCTGGGGCAATTTCATGATAGACTGAAAAAGCTTTTCAATCTCAGATTTTGGAACAGCGGTTACCGGCGAGGTTTTGAAATCTTCAGGTGTTGCTTTTCGAAGACTTTGCCACGAAAGCTCCGGCTTTTGATAGCTGTATGGAAGCGGGTTTTGCTTCAATTCATCCAATCTTTCCTGCAGATCTGTCCAATATTTTTTTTCCATCTCTTTTGCAAGCGCCGCAGTTTCTTCATCTCCATGCTCCATCAGCCATTTTATATAAACTTCGCGCGGGTTAGGCTGCTTGTCAATAATGGCATAAAGTCCGGGCTGTGTAAATTTTGGATCGTCGCCTTCGTTGTGTCCATGACGTCGATAACAAACCATATCAATAAAAATATCAGAATTAAATTTTTGCCTGTAAAGCATTGCAATTTCCGAAACTTTCACAACCGCTTCTGCATCATCTCCATTTACATGAAACACAGGAGCTTTTATCATAGAAGCAATAGAAGTACAATAATCTGAAGTTCGTGCATCATCAAAATCAGTTGTGAAACCGATTTGATTGTTGATTACAAAATGCAAAGTTCCGCCAGTGCAAAAACCGCGCAGACCGCTCATTTGCAACACTTCATAAATAATTCCCTGCCCGGCAAGAGAGGAATCTCCATGTAAAAGAACAGGAAGAATTTTATCATAATTGCTGTTGTAAATCACATCAGCTTTGCTTCGTGCAAAACCTAAAACCACAGGATCTACCGCTTCCAGATGTGATGGATTTGGACACATTTTCAAATGAACCAGTTTACCTGCAGGCGTTTCAACATCACTGCTGAAACCTTTATGATATTTTACATCGCCGCTTCCCATGGTAGAATCTACCGGCGCATTTCCTTCAAATTCAGTAAATATCTGTTCGTAAGTTTTTCCTAAAATGTTGGCAAGAATATTTAATCTTCCGCGATGTGCCATTCCGATCACCACTTCCTGCACTTCATTTTCTGATGCTGTATTAATGATCGCATCCAAAGCAGCGATAGTACTTTCACCACCTTCAAGTGAAAATCTTTTCTGTCCGATATATTTTGTCTGCAGAAATTTTTCAAACATCACTCCTTCATTCAATTTCTGCAGAATCCTTCTTTTCTGTTCCAATGGAACCGGTTGTTGCAAAGTATTTTCAACAGCATTAATAATCCAGTCAATTTTTTCAGGATCGATTAATGAACTAAATTCCACACCAACGGATTCAGTGTAACTTTTTTTGAGGTGATCAAGAATCGTTTTTAAAGTAGCTGTTCCCACTCCTGCAAATTGCCCTGCAACAAATTCTGTTTGCAGGTCGCTGTCATTTAACCCAAAATAAGACAGGGCAAGATCTGCATGCCTGTCTTTTCTTTCCCTGATTGGATTTGTCTTTGAAATCAGGTGGCCTTTTTTTCTATACGCAAGAATCAATTGATAAACGCCAAATTCTTTATCAAGATTGGCAACAGATAATTTTTCATTTGCAGCAGCCTTTCCTTCTGCCGGCGCCGAAATGGTTTTCGCATGGCCGTTTTGGGTAGAAACAGCAAAATCAAAACCTTCAAAAAACTTTCTGAGATCAACGTCTACACTTTCGGGATTCTTTTTAAAATCAGTGTATAAATTTTCAATATAGGAAGGATGTGAACTGGTGATGTAAGAGAAATCTTTCATGATTAAAAGAAAATTTTACTATTCTTCTCTTGAAAATTGATTTTCCAGGAGCGGATCTAAATTATAAGCTGGTATTTTTAGTGCAAATATCGTAGTTTTATTAAGATAAATTTATTACAGAAATAAGATTATCAATTAATTTACAACGAGAAAAAAGTAGTAAAGCTGGAGATAAAGTGAATTGCGATTCCCATAAAAAATTTATTTATTGTTATATACAGTAAACGAACAAATGAATTCATTTCTTATTTTTAACCGGCAGATAATCTTACTTTTTTTTCGGGAAATCTTTCTGCATAATTATAAATCATTCCGCGGATATAATCGTTTTCAACATAAGGCGTAATGCAGCTTTTCAATTCATCAATCTCATTAATATTTGTTTCAATTGGCAAATATCCCATTCCGTAAAATCTTCCTTTTTCTATCAAAATACAACTTTGCTGATGTGTTTTTAATCCATCATCTACCAAAGCAAAAGTTGGTAATTCTGTTTCCAGAGAGTGGATGCATTTTAAAACTCTCGCATTATATTCTTCTGCAGATTCTTTTCTTTCACACGCGCCGTTACATTTTTTTTCAAGAAAATGCTGGCACTGAATATTTGCAGATTGAAGAAAACAAAGCCTGGGACAAAGTGAAAATTCATCTACTAATTTTCTTAATAAAGAATAGCCTTCTGCAAGCAAGTTGAAAGTATATAATGATTTTAAATTCAGTCTCTTTTTTTCAATAAACAATCTTAAATAACCATTACTGTCTTCAAAAGAATACATTCCATACGTTTGCTCAAATCTTTTCTGGCTGCGGTTTTGCTCAGGCCATAGTTTTTTGATCTCGATGCTTTCTAAAATAAAAGCCATCAGTTCTGTTGCCGTTACATGATATGAGACGCGATAGATCTTTTTTAAAAATTCCTGTTTTTGTTTGTTCGGCTTATTGTTGGAAAAATGACTGTTCACTCTCTTGCTTAAATTTTTTGCTTTGCCTACATAAATCACTTTTCCTTTTTTATTATGGAAATAATAAACGCCTGGCTGAGAAGGGATTTTTTTAATTTCAGAAGAAGAAATATTGGGTGGAAGAAATTGTTCCTTGCTTCCCGACTTCAACATCGTTTGTACATGACCGTTAGTATCATGATCCAATAAAATATGGAACAGTTTTACAGTAGCTTCCGCATCGCCTTTTGCCCGATGTCGTGATTCAATTTCAATTCCAATATGATTGCAAATTTTATCCAACCCGTATCCTCTTAGACCCGGAATGATTTGTCTTGCCAAACGAACGGTACATAATTTTTTACAATTCAGATCATAACCGCATTGCAGCAAATGATGTTTGATAAATGAATAATCGAAATTGACATTGTGTGCCACAAAAACTTTATCACTTAATAATTCATACAATTCATCTGCAATGCTTTTAAAATCTCTTTCAAATTCAACCATTTCATTCGTAATTCCTGTCAGTGATTCAATAAATTTTGGAATGGTATAATAAGGATTTAGTAGTGTGTGAAACTCTTTAAGAACGCGGCTTCCGTCAGAAATAAAAACAGCAATTTCGGTAATTCCGTTTGCAGCGGCATATCCTCCGGTAGTTTCAATATCTACAATGGCGTATAACAAAGGGTTGAAATAATTTTACTAATGGAGTTAGCAAGTTATATTAATCCATCTAAAAAAATAAAAGATTTTTTGGAAGATATTCTTTAATAAAACAAATGATTATTTAAAGTTTGAAGCATGGTAATTGACAATACTAATGCATGTTTGTACATTTGCAGGCTATAAATTTTTTTGATAAAAACATGGAATTAAGTAAGAATTACATACCGGCAGATGCAGAAGAAAAGTGGTATCAACACTGGATGAAAAAAAATTATTTTAAAAGTGAACCTGACGACAGAACACCTTTTACCATTGTGATTCCGCCGCCAAATGTAACAGGAGTGTTACACATGGGACATACACTTAATGAAACCGTTCAGGATATTCTGATCAGAAAAGCGAGGATGAGCGGATTCAATGCGTGTTGGGTTCCGGGAAGTGATCATGCTTCTATTGCGACAGAAGCAAAAGTCGTGGATATGCTGAAACGTGAAAAAGGAATTGATAAAAACAATTTATCAAGAGAAAAGTTTTTGAAATATGCTTTTGAATGGAAAGAAAAATATGGCAATATTATTTACAGCCAGATCGCAAAACTTGGTTGCAGCGTAGATTGGGACAGGACTACGTTTACAATGGATGATCATTATTACAAAGCGGTGATCAAAGTATTTGTGGATCTCTATAAAAAAGGATTGATTTATCGTGGAGCAAGAATGATCAACTGGGATCCGGCAGCTCAAACAGCTTTGAGTGATGAAGAAGTAGAATACAAAGATGTAATGGGGAAATTGTATTATGTGAAATATGCTGTAAGCGGAAGGCAGAAGGCAGAGAGCAATCCCGAAAAAATTGATGACGATTATATTGTTATTGCAACACAAAGGCCGGAAACAATTATGGGTGATGTTGCAGTTTGTGCGAATCCAAATGATGAGCGATACAAAAATTTACAAGGGAAAAAAGTAATCGTTCCATTGATCAATAAAGAAGTGCCGGTGATCTTTGATGAGTATGTTGACAAGGATTTTGGAACCGGAATTTTAAAAATTACGCCTGCTCATGACATCAATGATTTTAATATTGGTTTGAAATTCAACCTACCGGTTGTTGACACTTTAAATGAAGACGGAACACTGAGTGAGGCTGCACAAATTTTTGTTGGAGAAGATCGTTTTGTTGCAAGAAAAAAAATTGTAGATGAACTGAGGGAAAAAGGTTTGCTGCTAAAAGAAGAAGAATATGTGACACGACTTGGTTACAGCCAACGCACTAATGTTGTAGCAGAACCAAAAATTTCTACTCAATGGTTTGTGAAGATGAAGGACCTTGCCCAGCCTGCATTGAAACAGGTTACTTCCGGGAAAATTCAGATTCATCCAAATGAAAAATTTAATGCTACTTATAAATACTGGTTGGAAAATGTAAAGGATTGGTGCATCAGCCGCCAGCTCTGGTGGGGACAACAAATTCCTGCATGGTATGATGAAGAAGGAAGGTTTGTTGTCGCAGAAACAGAAAATGAGGCAAAGGAAATTTACAATAAACAATACGCAACAAACAATGTTCAATTAAAGCAGGATGAAGATGTTCTGGATACATGGTTTTCTTCATGGCTGTGGCCGATGGAAGTTTTTTATGGAATCAGCAATCCCGGAAATAAAGACATCAATTATTATTATCCAACTTCTGTGCTGGTAACAGGCCAGGATATTATTTTCTTTTGGGTGGCGCGCATGATTATGGCAGGAATGGAATATATGCATGAAAAGCCTTTTACTGATGTATATTTTACAGGAATGGTTCGGGATAAAATGGGAAGAAAGATGAGCAAGAGTTTGGGAAACAGTCCTGATCTTTTATTGCTCATTCATGAATATGGCGCAGACGCAGTTCGGTTTGGAATTATGATCTCCTCTCCTGCCGGAAATGATTTGTTGTTTGACGAAAGCAGTTTGGAACAGGGAAAATTTTTCAATAATAAACTGTGGAATGCGATGAAGTTATTGAAGATGTGGGAAGAAGGCGCAATAACACGTGATCAGTTATCAGTTAGAAGTGAAGAGTTTGCCATTAATTGGTTTGAAAACAGGTTAAATGAAGTACGTTCTGCAGTAGAAATTTTAATGAGCCAGTTCCGGTTGAGTGAAGCGCTTAAAACAATTTACTCACTTATCTGGGATGATTTCTGCAGTTGGTTCCTGGAATGGATCAAACCGGAATATGGAAAATCTATTGATCAAAAAACTTATGAAAAAGCGGTTTCATTTTTTGATGACCTGTTACAAATGTTACATCCTTTCATGCCATTTATCACTGAAGAAATTTATCATCTTTTAAAAGATAGAAAAGATGACCTGATGGTAAAACAATTTGGTCGGATTGAAAATGCAAATTCTGAAATATTGATGGAAGGGAATAAATTAAAAAATGCGATCAGCGCGATTCGTGATGCAAAAAATAAAAACAATGTGAAGCCGAAAGAAAAGATCTCTTTGTTCATACAAACAAATGAGGCTTCTTCTTATGAACCTATCAAAGAAATTTTATCAAAACAAACAAATGCTGATCATATTTTCTTTAATCAGGTTCCGGCAAGCTCTTCCATTATGACAGTTGTTGGGAATGAAAAAATTTATATAAAGTCAGACACAGCAATAGATACAGCAGTTCAGAGAGACAAACTGGAAAAAGATCTACAGTATCTTAAAGGTTTCCTAATTACTGTTGAGAAGAAATTAAGTAATGATAGATTTGTACAGAACGCAAAGCCGGAAGTGATCGAATTAGAAAGAAAAAAGAAAGCCGATGCGGAAACAAAGATCAATTTGATCGAACAAACATTATCATCATTATAATGTTTGCTAAAATTTATTATGAAAAATTTAAAATACCTCTTGCTGATTTTTTTTCTTCTTGCCATCTGCCCGATTTCGTTTGCGCAACAAAAAGAAGTGATCACAAAAGTGCCGAAATTTAAACCTCCCATTGTAAAAACTTTTTTAGGAATCAATCAAAACGGGGCGCAGGTAACCGTTGACGAAGCCAATCAATTAGTAGGATTGCCGTTGAAAGTAGTTGATGCAAAAAACAATGTTTACCCGATTGTATCGTACCAATTTCTTTATCGACAGAAAACAATTATTGTAAATGATGAAACCGGGAAAAAAGAAGTTGCTTTTACAATCGTCGCCGATCGTTTTCAAACAACCCCGCTTCCAAAAGTCTGGATTGATAATATCAAAGGTCGTTTGCAAAAAGATGAGCAACTTTATTTTTTTGATATTGTAGTAAAAGATAAAGAAGGACGCGATTTTTCTGCACCCGAATTAAAAATTACCATCAAATAAATGATTGAAATAAGGCCGGCACAAATTGGTGATCTTCCAGTAATTCAAAAACTTGCTTTTGAAATCTGGCCTTCTGCTTATCTTAAAATCTTAGGAAGAAAGCAATTGGATTATATGCTGGAGAAAATTTATTCTCTTCCATCTCTCAAACACCAGTTTAACGATTTAAAACACGAGTTCATTTTGGTTCTGGAGAATAAAGCTCCGATTGGATTTGCTTCTTTTTCCGCACATGAAAATTCGGCCGTTTTTCACCTCAATAAAATTTATGTTCTTCCGGATCAGCAGGGAAAAAATATTGGCAAAAAAATTCTTGATTATGTGATTGACGAAATAAAAAAATCAGGTGCTACTCGCTTGCAACTCAATGTAAACCGCCATAACAAAGCTTTGCATTTTTATGAAAAGCAAGGATTTAAAATTATTCACCAGGAAGATATTGATATTGGTAATGGGTATTTTATGAATGATTATGTGATGGAATTACGTTTCTGATTCTGTCATTTTTTTTCTCTAAATAAAAATTGGATTCATTTACTTTTTTACTGATGCATATTCCATATTCAAGTAATTTAGTAAAACCTATAATTGGAAATTTTATTATTGATTATTTATTACTTGTGCAATAAGCTTTTAGGCTGAAAATAAACTGGTTTTTATTTTTAATGAATCATCGATGAAGGAATCAATTCCTGGGGCACGTTGTAAGCATTGTTTCAATTCTTCCTGCATCTATTAAAAGAATTCTTTTTTTCATTGATGATTCACTAATTGTTACACGTTCCCCAACTAACTTTGTAACATTAAAAAAAAATCTTCAAAAAATTTATAATTAATCGATTGTAATTATTTACGACATCAAAAAATTTTACAAGTTTTTACCAGTCCTATTTTACGTTTATATTTACTGAGGTTGAGTTCATTCCGTTTGCTGATGCTGTTAATCTTATCGTACCAGGAGCCATCCCTGATTTAACTATAACGAGACATTTCCCATGCCACGCTTTTCGTTGAGGCATCTGATAACTTTCAAGGCTTACAGGATTTGCATTACCAACTCCTGCAATTGTACCTGGACCTTCTATGGTAAATTTTACGAGATTTTCTGCTGTTGGATTAAGATTACCTTTTGCATCAAGTAATTCTACAGTCACATAGCTTAAGTCCTGATTATTGGCTTTAATTGTTGTACGATCTGCTGTTAATTTTATAGCTTCAGGAATAGAAGCAGTAATTAATTGGGCTGAGTTTATTATTTTATTTTTAGAATTATAACCTACCGCCTTTAGTATGCCTTTTTGATAGGCCACTTTCCATGACGCCATAAATTTTGTTGAACGATCAGTTGTTTTTTTACCTAATGACTTTCCATTTAAAAACAATTCTACTTGTGGGCAGGAAGAATATACTGATACTTCAAGTGGCTTGTTGTCATAACCTTCCCAATTCCAGTTGCTTTGAACATCAGGCCAGTTCCATTTCGACCATGGTTCTTTATCAGGGTTTTGTTGAAAGGTAGGTTCAGGTGGTGTTACAAAAACAGAAATCTGATCTTTTTTCCATAAAGCATCTCTATAATAAGATTGAGGGCGCTTCCAGCCACAAACATCTATATCACCACAATATGCAAGATTCCATGGAAAAAAATTTTGTTTTTGAAAATAGCCGAGCCACCCAATACTTGCTTCGCCAATATAATCATAAGCGGTCCATACAAAATCACCAATTACGTAAGGATGATCGATAACTTTCATCCAGCTATCAAAAGCTTCAAGCGGAAACGATTCTGTACCAACCATAATTCTTCCAGACACTCTTTTATGGTCAATTGCATATACATCTTTTGAAGGATCTCCGCTGGCTGCATAATTGTATCCGGCTATATCCAATTGAGCAAAATAAGGATCTTTGTCTTCTTTCAAGTCATTAACGGCAGAAGTTATTGCTCTTGTGGTGTCTATGCTTTTTATATAATCTGCCAATAATTTAGCAGTCGCTACTCCTTCGGAAGTGGCGCGTTCAGGAATTTCATTTCCAATGCTCCACATGATTATTGAAGGATGATTCCTGTCTCTCAGGATCATACTTTCGACATCTTTTTTCCACCAATCTTTAAAATATAAATGATAATCATAGGGATTTTTACCATAGTTCCAGCAATCGAATGCCTCATCCATCACCAGCATGCCTAAGCGGTCGCAAGCTTCTAAAAATGCCGTACCTGGGGGATTATGACTACATCTGATTGCATTGAAGCCATTTGCTTTTAGCAGTTCAACTTTTCTTTCTTCTGTACGGTCGTATTCCTTTGATCCAAGCGGACCATTATCATTATGAAAACATCCGCCTTTCAGCTTAAGGGTTTTGCCATTTAATTGAAAACCGCTATTTACATCGAACGAAATTGTTCTGATACCAAAACTATTTGTATCGGAACTTACCAATTTATCATTGCTATAAACAAAAGTTACTGAGCGATACAAGACCGGAGATTCGAAAGACCACAATTTTGGATTTTTGATAGAAGCATTTTGATTAAATTCAAAAGACTTACCGGCGGCTATCGAGTTTTTTGTTTCGGCGATTGCTACTTCATTCCCTGAAGTATTGATCAATTTAGTAATGACATGAACTTGTTGCTCATCCAATGTTTCATTTACAATATTTATTTTACAATTTACCGTTGCTTCATTGGTGTTAACTTCAGGCGTTGTAATAAAGATACCCCATTGCGAAACATGTACCGGATCCATCAGCTTAAGCCATACATGACGATAAATACCTGAGCCTGAATACCAGCGACTATTCTGACCTTCATTCTTTACTTCGACAGCAATCACATTGGAAGAGTCATATTTTAAATAATTGGTAATATCAAATAGAAAACTTGTATAGCCGTAAGGATGATTGCCAAGATGATGTCCATTGATCCATACATCTGCATTCATATAAACGCCATCAAATTGAATAAATATTTTTTTTCCTTTATCTTTTCCGGGAACCCCAAATCGTTTACGATACCATGCAGTACCACCTGTTGTGAATCCTCCGCTTACCTGGCTAATCGCATACTCATTAAACGGAGAATCGGTTCCTTTTAAATCTTCGATACTCCAATCATGTGGCAGATCAGTTTTTCTCCAGTCCGAATCATTAAATCCGGCTTGTTCTGCCCCTTGAGCTGCTCCTAAAAGGAAAGCCCAGTTATTATCAAACTGTATGGTTTGATTATTTTGAGCATAGGTAATTAAATACCCAAGCAGCAGCCCAATAAATATTATTAATTTTTTAATCATAGTAAAAATTAAAGTTGTAAAAGGCGGAAACATCCAAACCGTATTAATTCTTAATCAAAACTAATATAGAGGATTTTGAACCAATTTATCATTTCTGTTCATTTCATCAATGTAGTGCAAACATTTAATATTTTAAAATATTGAACTCACTATTTAGAGATTTTTTTATACAAAATTTTATTTAAGGAAACCGTAAAAGGAGGAATACTCTTAGAAAAAATGCTTATGCAATCGTTGACAAACAGAATGAAAATTAAAATAAAAAAAAGTTATCACCCAATAATACTTTTGTCTTTACTATTTAAAACAAGAACAAAATCCCACCTGCAATTTTCTGTTTATTCTGCTTTGAATTATTAAATTGCCAATCTGGAATCTTTAGCGCAACAAGAATAAAATTATCATTGGTTACATCCTATATATTTTGGGAAAAAACAATCTAAACAAATATATAGCTTTACAAAAATTATAATGCTTTGAAAGGACTTCTTATGATAAATTAGAAAATCAAACCGCTTATGCAAATCATTTACGGAATCTTTTACCATTTCCTGGGTGGCGCTGCCTCCGGAAGTTTTTATGTGCCATACAATAAAGTGAAAGGTTGGAACTGGGAGAGCTTCTGGATTATTGGTGGTTTGTTTTCTTGGCTTATAGTTCCGCCAATTGCCGCATGGCTTACGATTCCGCATTTTGGAGAAATCATTTCACAAACATCTGCTTCTACTTTTGGCTGGACTTTCTTCTGGGGCGTACTTTGGGGTATTGGGGGATTGATGTATGGACTTGGAATGCGTTACCTTGGTATGTCTTTGGGCAATTCTGTTTTGCTTGGTTTTACATCTGCTTTTGGCGCTTTGGCTCCTGCTATTTATTACAATTTTCATCCTGAAAATGGTAAAACCACTTTCAATGATTTGCTGAATAATTCGTGGGGACAAATTGTATTGATTGGGGTGTTATTTTGCCTGTTGGGAATTTTTATTTGTGGCAAAGCCGGCGTTTTAAAAGAGCGGGAATTATCCGAAGAAAAAAAGAAGGAAAGCGTAAAAGAATTCAACCTGGTAAAAGGTTTAATTGTATGTATTGTTTCCGGAATTCTCAGCGCTTGTTTTAATTATGGAATCGAAGCCGGTTCACCAATGGCAGATGTTGCAAACGCTGCCTGGAAAGCGGGTCATCCATCAGAAACAGGAAATTTTTTATACCGCAATAATGTGATTTACATTGTGTTATTATGGGGTGGACTTACTACAAACCTTATCTGGTGTTTGTTTTTAAATATCCGTAACAGAAGCTTTGGTGATTATGTTAATAAAAAAACGCCCCTGGTACGCAACTATCTTTTTTGTGCATTAGCTGGAACGCTTTGGTTCCTCCAGTTTTTCTTTTATGGAATGGGAGAAAGCAAATTGGGCAATGGCGCAAGTTCCTGGATATTACACATGTCATTTATCATTTTGGTGGCCAATTTATGGGGCTTTGGATTGAAGGAATGGAAAGGCGTTAGTAAAAAAACACGGACCACAATTATCATAGGAATAATTACCATTATCGCATCTGTGATATTGGTGGGGTATGGGAATTCGATTAAGTGAGGGGTGTGAGTGGTGAATGGTGAATAGTGAATAGTGAATAGTGAATCAATAACACGCAGTGAAACTCAGTGTTCAATAAGTAAAACTGTGTGTTCACACTTTCAATTTTTAGAAGAAGATAAAATAAAAATATGAGTATTTCAACAAGAGAATTTAAAAACGTTAGTTATTTATGGGATGATGAAAAAGCTGCATCGATGAATCGTGATGAGGTTGCGCTACTGATTTACCGTTCCAATTTAT
>Ga0134128_10001348_pt1 | contig 31753 bp, 24 predicted proteins | sample KB31754_FD_96462 | JGI IMG/M metagenome (GOLD analysis project Ga0134128, IMG submission 96462) | Terrestrial soil microbial communities with excess Nitrogen fertilizer from Kellogg Biological Station, Michigan, USA - KB3-175-4 | ecosystem: Environmental > Terrestrial > Soil > Unclassified ... | reverse complement strand
GGGCGAATCGGACGATGGCTTCAGGATCACCGTGTTGCCCGTGACCACCGAGGCCACGGTCATGCCGGCCATGATGGCAAACGGAAAATTCCACGGCGGAATCACCGCGCCCACCCCCAATGGGATGTAGAGCAGCTCATCGTGCTCGCCGGGCATCTGGATCGGCGTCGCCGCCGCGTGCAGCCGCAGCGCCTCGCGCGCATAGAACTCCAGAAAGTCGATGGTCTCGCCCACATCCGCATCGGCCTCGGCCCAGTTCTTGCCCACTTCGTACACCAGCCACGCGCAAAATTCGAACTTGCGTTTGCGGATGATCTCTGCCGCCCCCAGCAGCAATGAAACCCGCTCCTCCACCGTCGTCCGCGACCACATTTCAAACGCCGCCAGCGCCGCCTGCATGGCCTGCCCGGCATGTTCGGCGCCCGCCTTCTGGTGAATGCCCACCACCTGCGCCGGCCGCGCCGGGTTGATAGAGCGAATCTTGTCCGTAGTTTTGAAGTGCTCGCCGCCGATCACCAATTCGTATTCCCGGCCCAGTTCGGCTGCTACGTGATCCAGAGCCGCCTGCATGGCGCGGTGGTTCTCAGGTGTCTTGAAATTGATGAACGGTTCGTTGCGGAATTCGCCCTGCGGAGAGCGCGGTTCAATACTCGTCGGAAGCGTTACGGTAGCCATAGCGATTCGATTGTAGTCCACTGCCAAAGGGTGCATCGCCCGGCCTCTGCCCGCCGCTTCCGTCCCCCGAAAGTTCCCCGTCAGACCGCGTTTGCGGGGTCTTCCCCGCCGCACTCTGCACCATATGCGGTGCTTTACGATTCGTTAGCATTTCGCCGCAACAATTACCGGGCCGAGGGGTTTACCCCTTCAATACTGTTTCCGCCTCGATCAGGCCTGGCGATGGACAGAGGGCGGCCTTCGGGCCGGTCGCGGGAGGGTACGCAGCATGACAACTAAATTATTTCTTTCGTGCATATTGGCTTCAGGCCTGACAGGCTTGGCTGCGCAGATCGCATCGGCCCAGGCCGACAATTCGCAATCGACTTCGGCTACTCCCGCGCAGTCTGAACCGATCCAGCCCCAGGGCTACCTCGACCCCAACTTCGGCAACGCCACGGACAAGCCCCACGCGGGCACACCGATTCAGCCTGCCGCACCGTCGGCGACCGCGCAAGCTCAGACCGGGAACGGCGACTGGTATAAGGAAGCTCCCCAGCCCTACGATCACGCCTCGAAGCCGCGCCGCTTCCATCTGCCCAAATCGAAGCACAGCGTTGAAATCAGCGACGACTCCCGCCCGCAGCAGCAGCTCGCACAGGAAGACCCGCAACCCGCTCCTCAGTCGGAAGAACAGCGGCAATACGGCGACCAGCAGCCGCAGTTGAGCGCGCAACCCGCGCCGCAGGATCAACCCGCGCCGGAGTACCGCCACATCCAGCCCGTGCCCGAGTACTACAGCCAGCCCAACCAGCAGGCTTACGCCCAGCCCGACCAGCAGGGCTACGCCCAGCCGCAGAAGCAGGATCAGGAACAGGCGCAAAACTACGCCGATCAGGATGACCCCGACCAAGGGGACAATCAGCCGTCCTACGGCCCTGACGATCAGCCGCAGCAGTACGCCACTCAGCCCACACAGCAGGCGCTTGGCGCCCAGCAGCTCGAGCAGCTCGTCGCTCCCATTGCCCTTTACCCTGACCAGCTTCTGGCCCAGATGCTCACCGCTTCCACTTACCCCGCGCAGATCACCGCGGCCGACCAGTGGCTGCATCAGATGAACGGCGCCCAGCCGGAGCAGATCGCTTCCGCTGCCGCCGCCCAGACCGAATGGGACCCAAGCATCAAAGCCCTCACGGCGTTCCCCCAAGTTCTCGACATGCTGAACAGCAACCTGCAGTGGACCGCGGCTCTCGGCAACGCCTATTACAACCAGCCGCAGGACGTGCTCAATACCGTCCAGGTCCTTCGCGATCGCGCGCAGCAGGCCGGCAATCTGCAGAGCACGCCGCAGGAGCAGGTCACCGACGATCCCGGCTACATCCAGATTCAGCCGACCGATTCCAACTACGTCTACGTCCCCAGCTACAACCCGTGGTATGCCTACGGCGCACCCATCGATCCCTATCCGCAATTCGCCTTCGGCGACTGGGGGCTGTATATCGGCGGCGGCATTCGCTACGGCCTCGGATTCGCAGTAAGCCCGTTCCTCGGCATGCCCTGGGGCTGGGGCGCCTGGGGACTCGATTGGGCCGGATGCGGCATCCTCTTCAATCACGGCTATTATTGGAGCCACAGCCGCGAAGTCCGCGACTGGGGCTTTGAGCACGGCGGACGCCGCTGGGGCGGCGGAGGCCGCGGCTGGTACAACGGCGGACGCCAGACGGCCCGCTTTGGCGACTATCACCACCAGGCCATGTCCGTGCACCAGGGTCCGCTCGGCCGCGGTTTCGGTGGACCGCGCCAGGCGGGCGGACGCGAGAGCTTCGGCCATATCCAGGGCGGCGGTCCGATGCGTCCCGAGAACCCTCGCCAGCAGGCCTTTGGGCATATGCCGGAAGCGCGCCCACAGCAGTTCCAGCGCGGGCCCCAGAGCTTCAACAACCGCCCGCAATCGTTCGCAGGTCGCCCGCAGTCCTTCGCCGGCCGCCCGCAGCAGTTTCAGCGCGGGCCGCAGACCTTCCCCGGCAGGCCGCAGTCATTCGGTGGCCGCGAAGCCTACCCGGGCGGCGGCCGCCCCTTCAACGTCCGCCCCGAACCGTATCGCTCCATGCCTCAGGGTCGCGGGTTCGCTGAGAACCGCGGATTCGGCAGCGCACCCCGCCCCGGCAACGGCTACGGCCAGTACCCACGCCCCGGACAGGGATTCGCCGGCCGTCCGCAACCCCCGCAGAACTTCGGGGGACGCCAGTTTGCCCGCCCCGGCGGCGGTTTTCAGGGCAGGGGAGAGTCCTTTGCCCGCCCGCAGCAGCACTTCGGTGGCGGCGGTGGCTTCCACCCGTTCGGCGGAGGCCATAGCGTGCCCAGCTACGGTGGCGGTGGCCACGCCTTTGGCGGTGGCGGTCGCGCCTTCGGTGGAGGCGGAGGTGGGCACTTCGGAGGCGGCGGTCACTTTGGCAGCGGAGGCGGTCACTTCGGTGGTGGAGGCGGTGGTCACTCCTTCGGCGGCGGCGGTCACTCTGGTGGCGGCGGTGGCCACTCCTCCGGTGGCGGTCACTCCGGCGGCGGGCATCACCGCTAACCATAAAGCGGACCCGACGAACAGTACCGCCGGTCTCCAGACCGGCAGTAGCGGGGATCTCCGGATCCCCGCTTATTTCTCCGCCGAACCCTGACGTGCTCCTTGCGCATGCCCCTCGGCCCAATGCGCAATTCCCAGTCCGCAGCATGCCCGCGTTGCTACCGCAGCCGCCTGCTTTAGGGACGACTCGAATTCTCCCGTTTCCGCGAAAAACCGGCAGAACGCCCCGTGCAGCACATCGCCCGCGCCGAGCGTATCCACCGCGTCGACCGGCTCGATCGCAACCTCAAATCGCCGCCCGCGCTCGAGGCCCAAAATCGGACGCGGTCCGCGCGTGACGGCCGCGTACAACACTCCCTGGGATGCAAACCACTTCAGCGTCGTTTCCGGCTGCGCAACTGCGTCTGGCAGGGCAAATCGCTCGCTGCAGATGGCTGCCGTGAGCAGCGGAGCCAGCTCTTCGGTGCCCGGCTTCCAGCTTCCGCCATCGAGGACGAGCGCTGTTCCCTGTGTTGCCAGGGTCCTAAACAGCGGCAGCGTCTCTCGCAGATGAAATCCATCGGTCAGCGCAACCCGCGGCGCCTCTCCCAAGGCGGCATCCCACTTGTCTGGAATGGCGGTCATGGCGCATTTCGCCATCGGCGGGTTCACGATCGTCCGCGACGAGGTGGATGCGCTCGTCAGCACGGTGGTCAACGGAGTCTCGTAGTCCGTGCCAGCGGCCAGGTCGATTAACGCTATCCCGTGCCGCTTCAGCTCCCGGCGCACCAGCTCAGCCCAGGGGCCGCGGCCCACCGCGCTCAGCAGGGTGGCGCGTCCTCCCAGCGCAGCATGTGTGATCGCCGCATTGCACGCCGGCCCGCCCGGCGCAATGCGAAACGCCCGGGCAAACACCTTGGTGTCCTCGCGCGGCAGTTCATCAAGCCAGTAGAGGGCATCCACCGTGGTGCGCCCGGCAAACAGAACGCGGTTCCCCTTCAACTCTCCGGGCGAGTTCATTCCATCATGGTACAAAGCGCCGCGCCGGCACTCACGCCCGCCCATTCCGATATCGGGAGAATAGGGATGGAGAGTCGTAGACTCCCGGGTCCGAAAATCCGGACCCCGGGGCACCCAAATCTGCGTTGAACGGACATCGCCCGGGGACGTGGCCGTCGTCTGCTCAGAAGAAAGCAATCAGGCAGTCAGATGGTCGTACCGGGTTGGGGTGCCACCACCCCACGGCACGGTGAAGTATTCAAAAAGAAGTTTCCCCGCGCTGGCCGTAACCAGCAGGAACCCTGGATCGACGCAATTGAACGCCTCCAGCTTCACGCCGGCTACGGTGGTTTTGTAAGGCAGCGACTCTGTTGAAATGCCCTTCTGCAGCTTATGCATGCTGCGTTCATCGTTCGCGTAACCGCCCGCCCCGGCGACGATGTACGGGATCTTGGTCCGTCCCACCAGCCGTGAGAATCTCTGGTAATTGTGCACGTGACCGGTGAGCACAGCGTCAGGTTGCCGCTTGCTCTGCTGTACTGCGTAATCGATCGCGTTGAGAATGTCGGGGCTTCCGCCATGCGCCGAGTCGAGCGAGTAAGGCGGGTGGTGCACGGTGACAATAATCTTCTTGTTCTTATCCGCTTGCTGAAGTTGCTCGATCAGATAATCCTGCTGCTCGCTCCGTCCGCGGGCGTCGAGCGAACCCTCCACGTTTGAATACAGCCCAATAAGCGTGACGAACGGCGCGTCCATTGTCCAATACGCATAGGGCTGCGTCATGCTCATGCGGTACGGCGTTACATGCTGCGGCATAGCGGCGCAGAAGTTTGAGTTGAACCCCAGCAGCGATGGTTCGGTATCCGGAGGATCGTTCTTGAGCACTCTGGTGTCGCCGTCGTGGTTGCCAGGAATGGCGAATATCAACGCCGGGTAGTACTGATACGGCTCGTAAAACTCGGTCTTGTAGAGCCTGGTTTCGCCGTTGTAATAAACCACATCGCCCAGGATGTAGAGGAACCGTGGCGCGGCATCGGCGGGTGCGGCTTTGAGTTGTTCCTCCATGCCCTCGGCAACCGCCTCTTGCGTCGCAGTGCCGTTCACGCCGCCTACGTCTCCAACGCAATGGAAGACGAGTTTTCCGGCATCCTCAGCGGCCTGGGCGGCGCCAGGATCGAATGTTGAGAGCTTCGCTTTCAGAGTTCGAGGCGCGGATGAAGGGTTGGGAATGAAGCGCGTCATCTCCTTCAGAGGAGAGACAGGATCGCCCAGCGGCCGGCGCGGCTTTCCGACGGAGTTGTGGCGAGTGAGATGCGATGGGATCGGATGAACGAGGCTCACGGTTTCCCCCTTGCAAGGGTGATGGATGATGCCGGTCGTGCATGGACTCTGCTCAGGGCAGCTTTTGCACGTCTGTCGCAGAACGGGGAAACGCGAAGCAGTTGGATGTTACGGCATTCAGACTCAGGGATCAACCGAAAACGTGTGAACGAAATTGAAACGGCGAAAGCAGCCAACCGCCTGGGCACCTTGTGAGAATCGCAATGCGTTCACCGTGTCTCCGTCAACGCCTCAGTCTGCTTGCTCATCCTGGCCGTCCGCTCCAACTTGTCCCAGTTGAACGGCTTGCCGTCAATCGCTCGCACCAGCGTCTTGAACAGCACCACGCTGAACAACTGCCGATAGCTGAACCGCTGCAGCCAGATGTGGAACAGCAGCCAGCCATCTCCCTTGTTCGCAGGATGCCGCCGCTCCAGGCTGAACGCCACCGCCGACGTGAAAAAGTCGATCACCAGAAACGCCAGGAAGTAGACCAGCAGCTTGTCGAAGTTCGCCGCCGACACCGACTCCGGATGATAGTGCCGGTCGATGAAGTAATGCGCGATGCCATACACAAACATCAGGTCAATAAATGGCGAGACCAGCGGGAGCAGCATCTGGAAGATCAGAATGTTGGGCAGCGCAAAGAATCCCATCGCCTTGTTGCGCAAAAATGCCGCACGGTGTTTCCACACCGCCTGCAGCGTGCCAAACGACCACCGGAATCGCTGACGCATCAGCCCCTTCGCATCCACCGGCGCCTCGGTAAATGCCAGCGAGCGATCCTCGTACACCACCTTCAGCCCATGCTCCAGCAGGCTCATCGTCAGGTCGGCGTCTTCAGCCACCGTGTTCACCGGGTAGCAGCCCGCCTCCTTCACTGCGGCGGTACGCCACGCGCCGATGGCCCCAGGAACCACCGTCACCACGTGAAACAGGTCCAGCGCGCGCCGTTCAAAATTCTGGCTGGTGATGTATTCGAGTGCCTGCCACCGCGTCCAAAGGTTCACGCGGTTGCCTACCTTCGCGTTCCCCGCCACCGCCCCAATGTCCGCATCCTCAAAATGCGGAATCAGCTTCGAAACCGCGTCCGCCGCAATCACCGTGTCCGCGTCGATGCCGACATAAATCTCCTCGTCAATCAGGTTCAGCGCATAATTCAGCGCCTCCGCCTTGCCGCCGTTCGGCTTCTCCAGCACCGTCACGCGGCCCGCTCGAATCTCCCTCGGGTAGGCCTCCCGCGCCACTTCGGCCGTCCGATCCTTCGAGCCGTCGTCGATCACGATCACCCGGATATTCTCGTAATCCGAATTCAGCACCGAGCGGATCGTGCGCACGATTACCTTCTCCTCGTTATAGCTAGGCACCAGCACCGCCACGCGCGGATTGAATCCCGGAGACGCCTTGCGATGCGGCCTCCGCAGCCGGTCGATCACTGCAAAAATTCCCACCAGCACAAGTCGCGCGCTCATCAGAATGTCGCCGATGAAGAACACGAACACGATGAAGTTGAACACGATGGCCAACATGGAAAACGCCACCGCGTCGGGCCATGTCCGCACCCGCTGCCAGAACGTGAGCTTAGGCATCACGTCTGCCGTGGTCTTGCCCATCAGTGCTGAAACCTGAACAATCTGGTACCCGTGTGCCCGCAGCGTATCGATGAGTACCGGCAGCGCCGCCACCGTCACGCTCCGATCGCCGCCCCCATCGTGCAGCAGGATGATCGAGCCACGGAACTGCGGGGCCTTCTTCATCCGGTTCAGCAGGTCCAGTACCGTCTGCGAGATCTCCGCCGGAGTCTTGCGGGTACGCTCGTCCCAGTCGTCCGTATCGATTTTGTTGCCGATCACCGTGAGCCCGTCCTGCTGGATCCGCACCACGGGGGCTGCCTGGTCGTCTGTGTCCGGCTCCTCGTCGATGTCGTATGGCGGCCGGAAGTATTTCGGCTGCACCCCCAGCTTCGACGCAAACAGCCGGTTCGTCAGGCTTATCTCGAAGTCCAGCTGCCGCTGCGAGATTTCGCTGATGTCCGGGTGCGTGTACGTGTGATTGCCAATTTCGTTGCCTTCCCGCACCACTCTCTGCAACAGGCCGATGTTCTGCTGTGCCTCTTCGCCGATCATCATGAACGTGGCGTGCGCGCCTTTTTTCTTCAGGATGTCCAGAATCCGCGGGGTCCACCTCGGGTCCGGGCCGTCGTCAAAGCTCAACGCCACATTGGTTGGGTGATAGCCGTACTGCTGGATGCTGTACTCGTTGGGGTACACATCCATGTGCTCGTCTACGATCAGCTTTTTCTGCGGGTCCGGCTCGTCGGTGTCGATCTCCACTGTGCGCTTGCCCGCCTTGGGCAATCCCGTCACCCGGATGATGTCGCCATCGCCCTCGGTGTCCACATTGTGCCCGGGCTGCACCGTTCCCAGCGCATGCAGCGACGCCGGACTGTTCGGCTTGTCCCAGACGTTCCACAGCGACGAATCTTCTTCGCCCAGCCGCCACAGCGCAAATGTCTGCAGTCCCAGCTCCCGCGCAGCCCGCATTTCGTCCAGCACGGTTACCGCATCCAGAAACCACACTACGTGCCGCTGGTGACTGTCTTCGTCGATGTACTCAAAGTGCGGATTCAGCGTGTCGTAGTCAATGTTCAAATCGGCGTCGGCGTCCGATGCCCGCTGCCACACGTCGGAAACAGATAGATCGTCCGTGTCCACCACCTGCGGTTTCGGAGCCTTGCCCCGTGGGCGCCCGTGCTTGTCCTTCGGCGCTTCGGGCATTGACATGGTCCAGTCATACCCATAGTTGCCGATCGCGCAAATGATCTTCTGCCGCGGCACAATCTTCAACGCTCGCTGCAGGTTGGCTATAAACCAGTTCTGCGCCGCTATGGGTCCGGGATCGCTCTCCACCTCATGCTGGTCGTAGTCCATCAGGATCACGCCATCGGTGTTCGCTCCCAACTGCTTCAGGTAGTTGTCCTGGAGCGATACCGGCGTATTCACATACAGGCGCAGATCGCGCGCATGAAGCTGCGCGTACAGTTCCTCGACGAACTTCACGTAGTTATCGATCGAGTTGCCGCCCAGGTTCTCAAAGTCCAGAGATAGCCCGCGGTATACGGGCAACGCCGCAAAAAAGCTCAGAATCTGCTCTTCCAGCGCTGCGCGCTTGTCGTTATCCGCCAGCATGTCGCCTACTGCCGGATCCCACGTCTGCGTATGCGGATTGAAGTTGTTCAGGTGCGGAAAGATCTCTGTATCGACCCGCGTGTCCTGGATGACGTGCTTGATCTTGTTCAGCTCGTCCGGGTCGTGCACCACCCCGTGGTCGATGACCTTGTACTCCTGCAGGGTATTCTCGCTGCTCATCGAGAGCAGCACCGGATCCCCGGCATCCACGTGCATCCAGTCGGGGAACAGCATGTCGATCTGGTGCACATGCTCCTTGAACGACGAATAACTCGTCGCGTCGTACGGCACGTAAAATGCCGCCCGCAATCCCTCGCCCGTGTTCAGCGGAATCTGCGAAGGTTTGCGCTTCGTCTTCCGTCGCCCTGCGGCTGCCTGGCGCGAGTTCTTCAGCAGCGGTGTGCGGTCGTGCGCTCCGCGATACGTCCGGTAGTCCAGCGCCTTGAAGTTATGCCGCGTCTTGGGAAGCAGCAACTCGGGGATGGGCTGGCTGCGCAGCGTATTGAAAACGAAGCCCGCCACGACCAGCGTTGTCACCACCGCCACCGCATCGATAATACGGCGCAGCCGCTTCCATCGCTTGCGTTGCGGATCGTAGAAAATCTGCTTCTGGGGCATGGTCGGCGCTTCGTCTCACGTGCGCGAAAACCTCTTGAGGGTCTACGCTATACAGTACGAATCGTATGGAACCCGCCTCCCTGAGTCAATCAACCCGGCGCCCTCGCGGCCCCTTCCACATGCCTGCGCGTTCTCTCATCTCCGCTCTCTTCGCCCTCGCCGCCGGGCTCGGGCTCCGGGTGTGGATGCTGCTGAAATTTTTCGAGGTCAGCGGCGACTCCCAACTCTACGGGGCCATGGCCAAAAATCTCATCCTCCATGGCCGCTATGCCCTCGACAGCAACGGCGTCCTCCACTCCACCCTGATCCGCCTGCCCGGCTACCCGCTCTTCCTCGCCGCCTGCTTCCGGCTCTTCGGCGTCGAAAACTACTTTGCGCCCGCCTGCGTTCAGGTGGCGCTCGACCTCGGCGCCTGCGTTCTCGGTGCGCTCTTCGCCTGGCGCATCACGCGCCGCATGGCCGCCGCGCAAGCCACACTCTGGCTCGCGTGCCTGTGCCCATTCACGGCCATTTTCTGCGCGTTCCCGCTCACCGAAACCCCTACGCTGTTCTGCATCGCGCTCACCCTCTGGGCCGTGGCCCGCTTTCAGGATCGCGGCGACTGGTGGTCGGCCCTCGCCTTCACGTTTGCCGTGACGTGGGCCGCGCTGCTCCGTCCCGACGGCGCGCTCGTCGGCATCGCGTTCGCAGTGCCTATGGCGATGACGTATGCAGGTCGAGTTTCCGGCAAACGCCTGCTGCTCTTCAATGCCGCTCCCCTTCGAAAGCTCCTCTTCTGCCTCCTCCTCGCCCTCGTCCCTTTCGCTTCGTGGACCTACCGCAACTGGCGCGCCTTCCATGTCGTCCAGCCGCTCGCTCCGCGCTACGCCACCGACCCCGGCGAGCCGACATGGCCCGGCTTTCAGCGCTGGACCAAAACCTGGTGCCTCGATTTCGTATCAACCTTCCAGGTCTACTGGAATATGCCGGGCGCGACCCTCGACGTCGGCAACCTCCCCGCTCGCGCGTTCGACAACCCGGCCCAGCGCGCCCAGACCGCCCAGCTCTTCGCTCAATATGAAGACAATGGCGAAGAGCTTTCGCCGGCCATCGACGCGGGCTTCGCCCAGCTTGCCCAACAGCGCATCGCGGCCCACCCCCTGCGCTATTACCTCTGGCTCCCCATCGGCCGCGTCGCCGACATGCTCTTCCGCCCGCGCGTCGAAGACCTTCCCATCGACCTCGACTGGTGGGTCTACGGCCACCACTGGGCAGAGACGCGCTTCAGTTGGTTCTACGTCGCCCTCAACGCCCTCTATTTCCTTCTCGCTGCAATCGGCCTCTGCCTGCGCCCCCGCCTCTGGCCGTGGATGCTCCTCTACTTCGTCCTCCGCTGTGTGCTGCTCGCCACCATCGAAGCTCCCGAAGCTCGTTACACCATCGAATTTTTCCCCATGCTATTCGTTCTCGGCGGCCTCACAATCTGCAAAATGAAACGGCCCGGGAGGCTACCCTCCCAGGCCGCAACTGACAACTGTGAACTGTGAACTACGAACTGTGAACTACGAACTGTGAACTAGCGTCTCACGTACTGCGTCTTCTTATCCGTGGGAAACGTAAACGCATCTGCGGGCAGCGACTGGTTCATCTTGATATTCGAATAGGTCGCTGTCCGCGACTGTCCCTGTCCCTCATCGAAGTACTGCTTCAGGCTGATTGCCCGCGTCATATCCATCCAGACGATTACCTTGGGCAGATTGCGGCGCACACCCGGATCCTTGGGCACTAGTTCCAGCTTGGCCGTCTTCGCCCCGTCCACCGTCTCGTCCCCGTCGTACTTGATGTCCCACTTCGATTCCAGGTCCTTGCCACTGGCCCCGAAACCCAGCATGAGATAGCTTTCGAACTTGTTGGCCTTGGCGATCGTAGTCACCTGGTCCAGCGCGCCGCCTTCCCACAGCTTGAGCTCGCCTCCGGCGAACATATACGTCTTCGGCACCGGCTTCCCGTCCACCTGGTGGATGTGCGCCGCCGTCTCAAAGCTCGCGCCCTTGCGCTCGTAGTAAACCGTTCCCGTCTGCACTTCGGTCTCGGGAATCGGATCGGTGGTTACGACCTCAATCTTGAAATCGGCCTGCGTGGAATGAAAATTCGCCGCCGCCACATCCAGCTTGTGCAGCACCGATTTCAAATCCTCGGCCCGCGCGTACGACGCCCCTGCGGAACCCAGGGCCATCGCCGCCACCGCGGCCAGAACAAAACCAGGAACCTTCCTCCGCATAATCTTCCCTTCAAGACCTATTGGACGCCGAACCGCCCACTCAGGCACACCTGAACCCTGAGTCCTGTCTCCTGTCACCGATGCGCCCACACCTGCCACGCCTGCGGATTTCCCTTGGCATCGCGTACCAACTGCCACCGCTCCACCACCACGGAATCGCCTGCCACCGGTTCCACCGCCGTGCGCAGAGCCTTCTTCACCGTCGCGTCCGGTGCATCCGGCGCGAGATTCAGGTCTGCCGCCTGCACCGCGATCACCATTCCCCGTCCGCCATCACTCGTCACTTGCATGGCATGTGCGGGAAACTGCAGCACCGAAGGCTTATCGCCGTAGTTCCACAAAAACGGCGTGACAAAAATGAACAGCAGAATCAGCGTCACCATCACGTCGTAGTGAAAGTTGCCCCGCGGATACGTCCAGTAGAAATAGCTCTTCAAAATCCGATTCATCTTCGTCCTACACCCTTCGATCCATTCGAGAAGTGGTCACCCGACCACAAGATCACCTGACCACTACACCACCCGACCACTACACCACCCGACCACTCGTCACTGGCCGCTCAATTCTCTCCAGCCCGCCCATATAAGGCCGCAGCGCGTCCGGTACCAGTACCGACCCGTCCGCCTGCTGATAGTTTTCGAGAATCGCCAGCCATGTCCGTCCCACCGCGAGGCCGCTCCCATTCAGCGTGTGCACAAACTCGCTCTTGGCCTTGCCGCCCGCCGGCTTCCACCGGATATTCGCCCGCCGCGCCTGGAACGCCTCAAAATTCGAGCACGACGAAATTTCGCGGTACAACTGCTGCCCCGGCAGCCACACTTCCAGATCGAACGTCTTTGCCGAGGAGAATCCCGTGTCACCCGCGCACAGCAGCATTCGCCGGTAGGGCAGTCCCAGCGCCTCCAGAATCTCTTCGGCATCGCGCGTCAACCGCTCGTGCTCTGTGTCCGACTCCTCGGGCTTCACAAACTTCACCAGCTCGACTTTTTGAAACTGGTGCTGCCGGATGATTCCGCGCGTGTCTTTACCCGCGGCGCCCGCCTCCGCACGGAAGCACGGCGTATAGGCCGTCAGCGCAATGGGCAGCCGAGCTTCATCCAGAATCTCGTCGCGATACAGATTCGTCACGGGCACTTCCGCTGTCGGAATCAGCCAGTGGTCGTTGAAAATTGCTTTGTCTTGTGCTCTCTTCCAGCGCTCGAGAGTATCTTTAGTGACTTCCCCGTTGTATTGCTTCTGTTCCCGCTCGAGAGTCGCTTCTGCGTCTGACCGCTCCTGCGAATCAGAATCGGCACACCGGAAAAGGTCGTCAGCAAACTTTGGCAACTGCCCGGTACCGAACAAGCTCTTCGAGTTCACCATGAAGGGAGGCAACACCTCGGTATACCCATGCTTCTCCGTGTGCAGGTCAAGCATGAAGCTGATCAACGCCCGCTCCAGGCGGGCACCGGCTCCCAGGTAGACGGCGAATCGCGCACCGCTCAGCTTGGCCGCGCGTTCCAGGTCCAGAATGCCGAGCGACTCGCCCAACTCCCAGTGCGGCTTTGGCTCGAAGTCGAACGTGCGTTTCTCGCCCCAGGTCTTTACGACGACGTTGTCCTCTTCGGATCGTCCGGCAGGCACCTCGTCGCGGGTGAGATTTGGAACGTAGGAGAGCACCGTCAGCATCTGCACGTCGAGTTCAGTTGCCTTCTTGTCCTTCTCGTCGAGCAGTTCTTTTAAGTACCGGTTCTCATCCATCAGCGCAGCCGCGTCCTGCCCCTGGCGCTTTAACTGGCCCACCTGCTGGCTCAGCTCGTTACGCCGGGCCTTCAGATTTTCAGCCTGCGTAATTGCCTGCCGCCGCTCCTGGTCGAGCGCGCGGAAATTCCCCAGCAGCGCCGCCGGGTCCGCACCCCGCGCGCGCAACTTTTCTTCCACCAGGGCAAGGTTTCCCCGCACAAAATTCAGGTCGAGCATGACTTTTCAGTTTAACAGGGGCTCACTCCGGCCCATCTCCCTGTGGGCGAGACTCGCCTCAGCCCGTCGAGCGATCCCCGGTTTCAAATCGGCACCAACTCACGCTAAGTCCCAAATTGAAACCCGCCGCGCGCTTGGCTGCGAATCAGTTCTCGACCGCACGTCAGGCCAGGCTACACTTCGCACAGCAATCCGGACCGAATCTGTCCAGAAAACGAGGGCTCGGTCGGATTCCCTTGGCCGCCAAGCTCAGCTTCGGTCCCGGAACTTCCCCCATCGCGAGGTCAAATATGGCTCCCCACAGCTCTCTCAACGTATCTGTTCTGCAGATCGACGCGGTCTGCGAAGTCAGTCCGGAGGCCCTGGTTCTCGAGCTATCGGCATCCATAATCGCCTGTAATGGTTGGATCCTGCGGCAAACCGCCTGGAACGGCGCATTTCCCACGCTGGGGTTCGAGTTTGACGCCGTGTTCTGCCTCGAGATGTATGCCGCTCTGGTCCAGTCCGGTCTCCATCTCGGCAAAATGAGTCACATCCGTCTCACCCAAGCGTGGATGTGCGCGCGCCATCGAAGCCTGGGCGCAGCCCCCGCCATCCTTACGATCGAGCTCCGCATTCACCCTCTCCCCAGGCTGGTTCAGGCCCGCCCTTTGCCACAGCCCGGGGGCCCAGCTCAATGATGCTGTCCCGTGCTTCCGCGCGGTCAGGACCGCAGATCTGTCACGACTTTCATCGAGAAGAACTTGGTGGACTGCTGACGTGCTCTTGCATGATCCTCACCCTTACCCTCGAGGCCATCGTCGACGCGGTTCCCGTCGCTCCTGCGGAGCGCCCAGAGCCAGGAGCTAGTTGCTAGCAGCTAGTAGTCGGCCTCTCTCAATCCGCCGCCTGCGTCCTGGCGACATCCTTAGCCGCCGAGGGCCTCCCCGAGCCCGCTTCCACCTGCTCCGTCCAGCCCGGCAACCGCTGATCGCCGGTGATCAGCCGCGCGCTGCGCGTGAAGGTCACATAGCTCCAGGCCCAGGAAAATATCACAGCGATGCGGTTCCTGAAGCCGATCAGGAAGAAGATGTGCACCACCAGCCAGGTGAACCACGCCGGAATTCCGCCCATGTGGGCCTTGAACGGCCACTTCACGTCCGCCACCGCCGACATTCGCCCGATCGTGGCCATGTCGCCCTTGTCGAAGTATCTGAATGCTGGCCGGTTACGGCCCTTCAAATCGGCCCCGATCATCTCCCCGATGTGGTCGCCCATCTGCATCGCCGGCTGCGCCACGCCCGGAACCTGCTTCCCATCCTGTTCGAAGTGCGCTAAGTCTCCCAGCACGAACACGTTAGTCATGCCCGCAGGGTTGAGCTGGCCGTCCACCATCACGCTTCCGCGCTTGTCCGTCGGCGCCCCCAGCATCTTTCCCAGCGGAGAAGCCTGAACCCCTGCAGCCCAGAGCGTTACGGCCGACTCCACCCTCCCGATCGGGTGCGGCCCGCCGGTTTCCACCCAGCCCGGCTCAATGCCCGTAACATGGCATCCCAGGTGGACCTCCACCCCCAGGTGCTCCAGCGTCTTCTGCGCCTTGGCACTCAGATCCGGCGGATAGGCAGCCAGCAACCTGTCGCCGGCGTCGACAAGTAAGACCTTTGCTTTCTGAGGGTTGATGTGCCGGAAATCGTGACGCATGTAGTACTGGGCGATGTCCCGGATGGCCCCAGCCAGCTCTACCCCAGTCGGCCCGCCGCCAATCACCACGAAATTCAGCGGGGGATGCCACCCATGCTCCTGCATCTGCCTTTCGGCCAGTTCAAACGCCAGCAGCACCCTTCGCCGGATCTCCGTGGCGTCCTCAATCGTCTTAAGTCCGGGGGCAATGGGCGCCCACTCCTCGTGCCCGAAATAGGAATGGGTCGATCCCGCTGCCAGCACCAGGTAATCGTAAGGGAGGCGCGCGCCGCTTTTGAGGCTCAGGATTTGTCCTGCAATATCGATGCCAAGTACTTCGTCCATAAGCACTTGCGTGTTGGCATCGCGACGCAGAATGCTGCGGATTGGCGATGCGATATCGGCTGGCGAAAGCACCGCCAGCGCCACCTGATAGAGCAGCGGCTGAAATGTGTGATGGTTCTTCCGATCGATCACCGTCACGTCGACCGGCAGCTTTCCCAGCCCTTTGGCGGCGTGAATCCCGGCAAACCCCCCGCCCACGATTACCACCCGTGGCCGGCGTCCCGTTGCCTGAAGCGGTGCAGCAAGTTGGCTCAAGCGGCGCCTCGCTCTCTACAGTTGAAGATGCCGCGGCGCGTGGTTTGGTTCAGAAGGCTTCGCTTGAATCAGTGCTCCAGGCCTGACCAGTCCATCAAGAACGAACGGACGGCAGGTGGCAGCAGCCGATCGCGTTCCGCGTCCGTCCAGCCATCACTCCACACGAGGTATCCTCCGGGAAGGGTTAAGGTCGCTTCCTTGATCTGGATCGCGGCCAGGATCGATGCCGCCCAGGCATGTGCCTCCAGTTGCAAAAGACTCCGCCCTCCGGGCGTCTCCCTCAAATCGGCAATGTGGGTGCCGATATGCGCCGCGGCTTCAGTCATAGCGGCTCCTTGCAGCCGCTCCGAGTCGAGCGTCAGAAAGAACAACAGCCCGTCCGGCGAATTTCGCTTGTCCTTGCCATCCCGTTCCTTGGGCGGCGTGTCGCCGATTCCATAATTCACGACCAGGCCGTTCTCCTCGCCCTCCGTGCCAAATGCGGCCGCTGCCCGGGTCACCTGGTCGGCGCTTAACCCCAGCGGGAATCCGGTTCCAGCCACGGCCGCCGGTTTCGAATAGTCGATTTCCGTTTCGGAAACGTTCGAAACCGATTGCAGCACCAGCCGCGCCGGGTAACGGTTCATGTTTCCGAATCCTCGGACCATGCTGAACATCGCGCCCTGGCGCGCGAGGATGGGCGCGTCCACACCGTCAAGCCGCCCCGTAAGTGTTGCGGTCACGGCGTACCTTGGACACCCCAGGCACCCTCCCTTGGACTGCGGCTGGGCCGCCAGGGCGTCCTCGAATCGCCTGAACTCTTTGTTCTTTTCAAGATGAACCGGAACACGATTTTCCGCGCCGGGCTTCCCGGGGCTGTTGGCTGCCAGTCGCAGCGTTAACATGGCTACTGGCCCGGCCTTGGCTTTCGTGCCCTCGGGATATGAGATCCAGATTCCGTCCACTTCCTGGCCGCACGACCGATCTTTGACCACGAACTCATCGAACCCGATCACCACGGTGCCGGTCACCTGCACGCTTTTACCGTCATAAGCCGACGGATGCGCAAGAATTTCGCAAATGGAAGTCGGAACTCCCTGCGCCCAACCGTGTACCGATACAAGCAGAAAAACGCATACCAATAAGACGCGCATAAAAGATCCTCTTGCTGAGGCGACTCATTGTAGCAACTGCCGGGATTCGCTTCGCCGGACGAAACGCGATCCGTGATTCGATTCCGCAAGATACTTGCCCACTTCCGGTCACGGATGTTGCTCGATGCCAATGTTCACCATGGCGGAAGTACCGGTTGTAGCGACCGCCAATGTGTTCGTCGCCGCTCCCGCGATTCCCGCCGGCGAGAAGGCGACACTGCCATCCACGGCCGACACGGCGCTGGCCGACTGCATGGAAAGCAGTTGGGATTGAGCGCAACGCCCGTGCGGCGCGCAAGGCGGCGCCCAGGCATACAAAGCCTGCGACAGCGTGACGGTGGCGCCGGAAAGCGGATTCCCCGACGCATCCCGGACGCGAAGAACGATCTGCTCAGGCGTCTGCGCAAGGGCAAGACTCTGGCTGGTTCCGGACACTGCGGATAACGTGGCTGTGGCGGGATCGGACCCGGTGGCCGTGAACGTAATACATTGCGATGTTCCATTCAGGCATGCGTTCACCATGGCCTTTTGACCCGCGGTTAGCGGACCTGCGGAAAGAGTCTTTGCCGCAATCCCGTTTGCGCCAGTGGTTGCGGATCCTGAAGCGCTTCCGCTGAAGCCGCTGCCGTTCTGCCATGCGACCACCTGCCCGGACTGGGGAACTCCTCCTTTGAGCACCAGTGCCTGGGTGATCCATGTCGCGCTGGCCCCCGCTGCCACTGACAGGGAAGGCGTGAGCCCCGCGAGACTCGGAGGCGTGCCTCCGCGAAATGTCGATTGAACTTTCGCGCCGTTCGAAAGACTGGCCGTGATGGTCGACGAGGTTGCATCCAGCGGGGTCACGCTCAGGGATGCGGCGCCGTCGCCGCCGCTGGTGACCGAGCACGAAGGGCTGCCGCATGCCAGCGTGGCGGTTCCGGCGGTCACTTTATAGGTAATGCTCAACCCGGATGCGGGCTGCAGATCCGGCCCCTGCGCCGCCACCGCGAACGCGGCCGGAACACCTATGGGTATGCTGTTGGCGGGAACGCTCACCGCCGCCAGGGTGTAGCCATTGCCGCTGTCGTAGCTGATGCCGCCGCCGATCATGGCCGCGGCATAGAACTGCGGCAGATCGTCGACTTCGACATCGGCCGATCCGGCGTTGTGCACCGCCGGCGCGATCGCGGTGATCTCATTGGGAGAGATGCTGGTCACCTGCGCCGCCTGCCCTCCCACCAGTACCCTATCCGAGGCACGAAAACCCATTCCCCGGATCACGATCGGCCCGCCCGCCAGAGGCAGCCGCGCGGGATCTACCGAGTCGGCATAGAGAACCCACCCGTTGTAGTTGTAGTCCGGGCGTCCATCTCCGCGCAGGTCGGCAATGCCGACGCGGAGAATGTCGTCGCCGTCCGTGCCAATGCGCAGCCACGTCTCGCCTGCGGCGAAGCCATTGAGAGCGGGCCCAAAACCTACCGAGGCCGCGCCCACCGGATCGAAGGCGTCCCACGCTCCGATCGACGGCATGGCTTTGCGTCCCGTGGCCAGCCCTGACTCATCCACCGCCTCGGTGACGATGGTCAGAAGCCGGTTGCCCCGCACGGGGAAATTGAACCAGTCCGTCTGCCCCACCTGCCCCAGGCGGCTCGACCAGAATCCGCTCGTCGGCAGCAGGCGGGGCGCCTGCTCCGTCGAGATGGCGTTCTGCAGATCGCCAGCGGCCGAGTCGGGGACATCGACTGAAACCGATTTCGAAGCGCCAACGGCAAGGCTCGTGATTGTGACAGGGGCAAGCGTGCCCGACGGCAGAGGCGATCCCCAGTTGTACGGGCCCACGGTAGTGTCCCAGATGAAAAGCGGATCAATCGGCTCGAAGGTAAGTTGCCAGTCTGCCGCGGTCATGCCCGGAGGAAGCGGCATGGAATCAAGATTGAAGAACCCCTGCAGGTCCGGGTCTGTGGAACCATATTGGGACAGTGGAATTCCGGCATCGTCATTCCAGCCGGTAACCGGATTGCCATGATCGCCCCGGAACCGCGCCCCGGAAACGGCTGTGACGGCAAATTGCGCCAGAGGCTTGCCATTCCCGTCGAGGGGCACGGCAACAACATTGATACCCTGCATTCCACTGCCGCCGCGGAACCGGATCACTCCGCTGATCGAGACCGTATTCGATGCGGTAATCACCTTTCCCGGGAACGCGGCCTCGTTGTCGGCAGTCACCGGATAGAGCCGGTTCAACTCGGCCACATCATCCGGTTGCAGAGTGGTTGCATTCGGAATGCAGCGGCCGCCGCTCGAGTTGCACGCGCCGGAACCGGGCTGCATCACCGGCCAGGCCTGCGCTTCATCCTGCCGCCAGTTGATCAGCGCGTCCGGAAACACCTGGGAGTGCCCCAGTCCGAGCACCAGGCCGAACGCCCGCTCGATCAGAAAATTCATCATCTGGAGCCGATTGGCCGTCGAAGTACAACGGCCGTTGAGCAGGATGACCGCATGAGCGACCGTGGCGTCCGTCCGGACATTGTCGGTCCAGGCCAGCACGCCGTTCGTGTTGCAACTGAGCGGATCGCTCGCCGCGGCGCCCAGCAGGGCGTCGATGACGCTTCCGTCACTGTCAAACACCACGGCCAGCGGATACCCGGTCGCACTCGCCGCCACGTCCGTTGGCTGTACCAGGGTGCCGTTGGAGGCCACCGCGTTGAGCCCGTTCACGTCCTCCTTCAGAGTTCCTTTGTCCGCCAGCGCCAGCCGCGCCGTCGGAACGGCGCTCCAGAGTGCTGCGGCGGCATCGACCATCGCCACCGCCTGCGCATTCGAAACCGTCGCGCTCAACGGACCCTGGTCGACGTAATAGCTCACCTGTCCGTTCGGCCAGTGAATCGGCTGGCCCATCACCGCGGGATCAAAGTAGGTGGAACCGGCGACCAGGCGAGGCCCTCCGGCGTAGAGCAGCGAACTGGAAACAAGGGCGAGGGAGGCAAAGATCCGGGCGTGCGGCATGAGTGCTTTCTCCGTCCCCGCGAGAAAGCATTTCTAAGACCTTTCTTAGAACTGAGCGGATTAGGTATTTCCAATCCAGGCACAAATGTGAACGTGCAGCAATTGCAATAACTCTTTTGTGATAGGCGGAGGAGTGCGGAAGATACCGCCTGAAAGCCGCAATTTGGCTACAATGGAAACCGTTCCTGCGTGACATCCGTGTCTCTCCCCAAGGGCGTGGTGTGCCGGTCAGTCGGTGCGCGGGAGCGAACCATTGGGGTGGATGTGTGGCTATGGGAACGGGAATTCGATTGGGAGATCTGCTTATCCGCGCCAGGCGGGTGACGGCAGAAGATGTGCACCGCGCCCTGGCGCGCGGGCGGGAGATGGGCGGCCGCCTTGGCGAGAATCTTGTGGCTCTCGGCGCCATCGACCAGCGCACGCTTTCCAGCTTTCTAAATAAGATCCCGGTGGAGCCGGCGAAGATTTCAGCCACTGGTATCGATGAAAGCGAACTGGTGGAGCTTTTGCTCAAGAACATCTACACCTCGCGCCTGGAAACGGTGCGGCAGTTCATGGAATCGATCAAATTGCCGTATCACATCGTAAGCGAGTTGGTTCAGACGGCCGTGGACCGCGCGTATCTGCAGACCTTGGGGAGGCGAAATAGCGACAACCTACTGGACATGGCCTATACGTTTACGGAGGCAGGGCGCAAGACCGCGCTCGACGCCATGGACCGTTCACGGTATGCGGGCCCTGCACCGGTGACCATGGAAGTCTATACCGAACAGGTGAACGCGCAGAAGCCCACGAATGAAGTGATTACCATGGCGCGCATCAACGAGGCGCTCGGCAGCCTGGAGATGGGCCCCGACGTCATCGAGCAGGCGGGTCCGGCCCTGAACTCGGGCCGCGCCATCCTGATGTACGGTCCCCCGGGAAACGGCAAGACTACGGTTTCGCTGCGTTTCGCCGGCGTGTTCCAGGACGTGGTCTATATCCCCTACGCGATCGCCATCGAAGGCCAGATCATCCGCCTGTTCGATCCCAGCATTCACACCCAGGTGGCGCCGGCCGACGTCGAGGACGACAGCATGACGTTCGTGCGCCAGAGCGAGCCCGATCTGCGCTGGGTGCCGTGCCGCCGCCCGTTCGTGATCGTCGGCGGCGAACTCACGCTCGAAATGCTCGACCTCCGCTGGGATAGGGTGGGTAAATACTACGAAGCGCCGTTGCATATGAAGGCCCTCGGCGGCTGCTTCCTGATCGACGACTTCGGCCGCCAGCTCGTCAGCCCCACCAACCTGTTGAACCGCTGGATCGTGCCTTTGGAAAGCCGATTCGACTTTCTCAAGCTGAACTCGGGCAAGAGTTTCAAGATTCCGTTTGAAGAACTGGTGATCTTCTCCACCAATCTCGACCCCGAGGATCTGATGGACCCGGCCTTCCTCCGCCGTCTGCCCTACAAGATCGAGGTCGGAGGGCCTGACATCGGCCGCTACTGCCGTATTTTCAAGGCCGAGGCCGAGAGCCATGGCGTGGAATTGTCGGAGGAAGTCCTGCGCTACATCGTGGAGGGGGTCACGATCGGAAAAGGCCTCGAACTGGCCGCCTACCAGCCGAAGTTCATCATGGACCAGGTGGTGGCCACCTGCCGCTTCATGGAGCAGGCGCCGTGCCTGGAAAAACGCTATATCGATTACGCGCTCGACAATCTAAGGGTCAAGCGGCCCGGCGACGTACCGCGCGAGCAGCGCACGGCTGCGCAGGTGGGCCGGTAACCTTCAAATCTCCGGGAAGAAATCGAAAAAAGCATCCAGGCTGCGCTTGAGCTGCGCCTCGATCTCCGCACGCGAACCCTCCAGAGTGTGCATCGTCACGTGCGCTTCATTGCCGTTGGCCAGCTTCAGGGTGGCGTCGTTTACCTGCACCACTTCGCCTTCTGGAAGGAGCCGCAGACCGTACACCAGAGTCAAATTCGCCATATCGAACATCTTAATCGTGCGGCCGGATTAGAGAATTCTCAGAGATGAGATATCTAGTCCTCTGGTCGCCCGCCGCGTCCACGTGCCCGGCTACAATCGACTCAGGGAAACCAATCCATGACGGAAACTCGCGACACCGTAATTCTGGGCTCCGGCTGCGCCGGATTGACCGCCGCCATCTATGCGGCTCGCGCCAACCTCAAGCCTCTGGTCCTCGAAGGCCACGAGCCCGGCGGACAGCTCTCCATCACCACCCTGGTGGAGAATTTCCCCGGCTGGCCCGAGGGCATCCAGGGCCCCGAGCTGATCGATAACATGAAGAAGCAGGCCCAGAGGTTCGGCGCCGAGTTCCAGATTGCTCATGTCGCATCGGCCGACCTGCATACTCATCCATTGAAGCTGCAGACCTCGGCGGGCGAGGTGCACACGCGCTCCGTCATCATCGCTTCCGGCGCCAGCGCGCGCTGGCTTGGCCTGCCCAGCGAACAGGCGCTGATCGGCCACGGAGTATCAAGCTGCGCCACCTGTGACGGCTTCTTCTTCCGCGGCCTTGAAATCGCGGTCATCGGCGGCGGCGACTCTGCCATGGAAGAGGCGCTCTTTCTCACCCGGTTCGCCAGCAAGGTGCATCTGCTGCATCGCCGCGAGACCTTCCGCGCCAGCAAGATCATGCTCGAGCGCGCCATGGCCCACCCCAATATCGAACTCCGCACCAACGTCGTCATCGAAGAAGTGCTCGGCGTGGAGGAGAACGAGGTCAAGGGACTGGCGCTCAAGGACGTCGTTACCGGCGTCAAGTCGATCCTGCCCGTCAGCGGCATGTTTCTCGGCATCGGGCACGAGCCCAACGCGAAAGCGTTTCACGGCCAGATCGATCTCGACCCCGAGGGCTACGTGCTTACGCAGAACAACGTCTTCACCACCCACAAGGGAGTGGTTGTGCCCGGCGTCTATGCCTGCGGCGACGTGCAGGACCGCCGATACCGCCAGGCCATCACCGCCGCCGGCACCGGCTGCATGGCGGCGCTGGAAGTGGAAAAGTACCTGGAAGAACACGGTCGGTGAACAGCTTCTAGCCACTAGCTTCTAGCTGCTAGCCACACGTCACTTGCCAGCCCGTCCCGGAGGGACGGCTCGAAAATAGTCCAGAAGAAGCGCGCAGCGCGCACTTCTGGGTAGCCGGCTCCAGATATCCCCGCGTGCCGCAGGTACGCGGCGAAGCGCACCCATACGACGTTTTGCCAGAGCCTGTTTCGTTGCCTGCGCGCATCTGAATCAGTATCCGGGGAGAAGACACTTGAACGCATTGCGTGACAACCTGCACCGCGTCGAAGAAGCGATTGCCGCCGCATGCAAGCGCGCTGGCCGCTCGCGCGGCGAAATCGAATTGATGGCGGTGTCGAAGACGTATCCCGCCGCAACCATTGACCAGGCGGCTCGCCTGGGCCTTCGCGTCTTCGGCGAAAACCGCGTGCAGGAGTTCGCCGCCAAGGCCGGCGACATTGCCCCCTGGCGCGCCGACGGGGCCATCGCCGCGTCCGATGCGCCCATCTTCGTGCACCTCATTGGCCACCTTCAATCCAACAAAGCCGCCCGCGCCGCCGAACTCTTCGACGCGATCGATTCTGTCGACTCCCTCCGCCTCGCCGAGCGCCTCAATGAAGCGGCCGGCAACCTGCACAAGCGACTCCCCATCCTCCTCGAGATCAAGCTGAGCCCTGAAGAAACCAAGGCCGGCATCGACCCTGGTTCAACCGAACTCGCCCAGCTCTTCGAGCGGCTCCCCGACCTCCATCATCTCCATCTACGCGGGCTGATGACCATCGCCCCGTGGGGCGTTCCCGAGGACGTAACCCGTGCCTGCTTCCGCTCGCTGCGCCAGTTGCGCAGCCGCTGGGCCTACGAGCATAAGCGGCTCAACTTCGACGTGCTCTCCATGGGCATGAGCGGCGACTTCGGCATCGCCATCGAAGAAGGCGCCACGCGCATTCGCATCGGCACCGCGCTATTCGGCAAGCGGCCGCCCGCCTCGGAGCAGCAAGCGGACGATCCCGAGGACTTCGCCGCCGATCCTGAGGAACTCGCGAAATGATCCGCGAAACCGCGGAAGGCGCCACCCTGTCTGTTCGTGCGCAGCCCGGTGCAAAGAAGACTGCGATCGCCGGCATTTACGGCGAAGGGGCCGCCGCGCAACTCAAGATCGCGGTCCACGCGCCGGCGATCGAAGGCCGCGCCAATGAAGCTCTCGTTGCCTTCCTCGCGGACCTGTTCTCATTGCCGCGCAAAAACATCATCCTGGTCTCCGGCGAAACCAACCGCAGCAAGGTTTTCCTTCTCCGCGGAGTCACCAGGCGCGAGGCCGAAACGCTCCTCGCGTTGCCGCATTCAAACTCATTCTCGGCTCAAGGTTGATACATCCACAAATCGTTCGCGGACGTAAATTGGAGATCCTGGTTGTTATCGTTCAGGCAGTACGCCCAGAACCTTCCCGACTTGTCCGTCCAGCCCACCTTCCCAGAACAGCCGCCGGGGAGCGAGTCGGCCGACGCGCTGCCCAGAGGGCCGTATGTTGACGGCTGCCGCGCAAGCTCTGAACCGCTCATGTACGTCCACACACCGCCGCTGTACCTCCACAGGTCGTTCAGGTCACCGTCGTTTCCGGTACGGTCATCGCCCCCGCCTCCGAACAGCCACAGATTCCCCGCGGCATCCGCCCATGACAGTGCGCCGGCACGGGCGGGAGGAACGTTGGCCGGATCGGGAACCCCCATGGTCCCAAACGTGCCCAGACCGCCTGCCAGCTTCGATCCCGACATCCAGGTCCATTCGCCATCCTTATAGCGCCAAAGGTCATTGAGAGCGCCCACGTTTCCGGCCGAGTCCACGCCTTGGCCCCCGAAGAGCCAGAACGCTCCTGACGCGTCGGTCCAGGTGGCGCCGCTATCGCGCGCGCCGGGAATGTTCTCAGGTGCGGGCACTCCCAGGGTGCCGTAAACGCCGGCCGATTGCGTGGTGGGATCATTCGGCCCGCCCAGCCAGGTCCACTCGCCGCCGCTGTACTTCCACAGGTCATTCTGTTCCCGCGAACTTCCGCCATCGGGGTAGATCATCACATCCCAGCCGCCAAACAGCCACAGGCCGCCGTTTGTATCCACCCACGTCATCGCGTTCATCCGGGCTCCCGGCACATTGGCCGGGTCTGCCACGCCCAGCGTTCCGTAAACAGGCGGCTGGTTCGGCTGGTCCGATCCGCTCATCCACGTCCACTCGTTGTTGGAGAAACGCCACAGATCGTTGTAGAAGTTGTTCGTCCCCTGCCTCTCATAGCCTCCAAAAAGCCAGAGAATGCCGGCCGAATCCGTCCAGGTGGAAGCTTCGAGGCGGGCTCCGGGAACGTTTGTGGCACTGGGCGTGCCCTTTGTCCCATAGATCCCTGGAGCGGTGTCATTTGTGTTCGACCCGCTGATCCATGCCCATTCGCCGTTGCTATACCTCCACAGATCGTTCATTGTGCCGATTCCATTGCCGTCGTTCCCGCCGAAGATCCAGAAGTTCCCCGCGGTATCGGTCCAGCCTGCCTCAAGCCAGCGCGCGCCGGGATTATTTCCCGTTGCAGGCACGCCTTTTTGACCGTAGATCGGGACCTCGGACTTCGATTGCGATCCCCCCATCCACGCCCATTTGGCCTCCGCGCTGCCACAACTGATAAGGACATTGGTAACGTCGCTTTGCTCCGTCGATCCGCTGCCATTTGTTACCGTGCAGCGCTGGGAAGGGCTCACAGGCTGCGTCAACACGGTCACGTCGTACGCCTCGCCGATGTTGATCGTAGAGGAAAACTTGAATGCGCCGTTCGACGCTATCTGCAGCGTGTCCGAGCCGTTGTTCTGCAATGCCAGGCCCGAACCGGTCAGACCAAATACCAGCCCGCCCACGGTCATCGGCGGATAACAGTTGACCAGTACGGTCGTGACCTGCGACGCCACAGTGCCGGTGGCGTTCTGTACCGCGCACGTCTCGCCGTTCTTAGGCTGGTCCAGGATGGTGACGTCGTACTTTGACCCGCTGGTCAGCGCCGTTGGAAACGTGAACGAGCCATACGCCTCCACCGTGATCGTGTCGCCGCCGTTGTCCTGCAGCTTCATTGGCGAGTTATTCAGGTTGTTCACGAATCCGCTGACGGTATAAGTGGCCGAACCGGGAGGCGTGGTCGTGCCGCCCGAACCTCCGCTGCCACAGCCCGAAAAGCCGGCGGCCGCTACCAGCAGACAAGACAGGCTTGCTCTGCTTTTCATAACGGGAGCCCCTCCACTGTCGCCACATCACCCTGGCAAAGCTGGGGAAATTTGGATTGAGTCACGGAAAGCAAGAATCACCGGATACGCCATAAGGAAGCGCCATGTGCGGCATCGTATCACTCGAATCTCGATCTATCTCAACTTTCTCGGCATTGAGATTGATGAGTGCATTTGCTCTTATTTTTGTGCTCGATTTCAGCGCCGTTCGGCGCTCCACCGACTCTGCAAAGCCCTAAGGCTCCAGTGCCGCGTCCACCGCCGCCAGCACATCCCCCGGCTCCGGCCTCACGCGAAAGTCCGCATGCGCCTCGGCGAACAGCACCCTCCGGTCCTGCCCGATCACGTACGTTGCCGGCAACGGAAGCCGCCAGCTCTGGTCCCCGTTCACGAACGGCATATTCACCAGGATCGACTTGTAGTAATCGCGCATGGTTTCGGGCAGCGTGTAAACAATCCCGAACTGCTCCGCCACCTTGTTCCCCGGGTCCGAAAGAACAGGGAAGGGAAGCCGGTGGTGACCGACCATGAAGTCGCTCTGGCGCTCCAACTGCGGACCGACCGCTACCAGCAGACCGCCGCGCTCGCGCAACTCGTCATAAAGGTCGCGCCACGTTTCGAGTTCCGTCATGCAATACGGGCACCACCGCCCGCGAAAGAACTTTACGACAAGCGGCCCAAGCTCAAGCAGATCCGCCGTGCGCAGCACCTTGCCATGCGAATCCTTCAGCGCAAAGTCCGGCGCGGTCGCTCCCACCGGCAGAATCCGTTCTTCGATCCCGGTCGCAAACAGCTCTTCGACCGCACGCTCGCTGATCGCCAGCCGCTCCGGCTGCACCAGGTGCCGCGTGTTCGAAGTTATCTCGTCGAGCTGATCCTGCAGACTGGTCGTTGTCATCGTTCTTGCCTATCGTCCGAACTTCTGCCGTCCCATCCCCAGCGCGCCCATGCCTCCGCGCATCATCTGCTTGGCCAGCCCGCCCTTGCCCATTGACTTGAACATTTTCGCCATCTGTGCGTACTGCCGGAGCAATTGGTTCACGTCCTGTACGCTGGTGCCGGAGCCCGCGGCGATGCGCTTGCGCCGGCTGCCGGAAATCATCTCGTGATTCCGCCGCTCCACCGGCGTCATCGAATTGATGATCGCCTCCAGCCGCACAAACTGCTTCTCGTCCACCTGGCTCGCCGCCTGCTGCATGCCCGCGAACGGCCCGACGCTGGGCAACATCTTCAAAATCGACTCCATCGACCCCAGCTTCTTGATCTGCTTCAGCTGGTCGCGGAAATCCTCCAGCGTGAACCCATCGCCCAGCAGCGCCTTCTTGGCAAACTCCTCGCTCTTCTTGCGATCGAGCGTCGCCTCGGCCTTCTCCACCAGCGACAGAATGTCGCCCATGCCGAGAATCCGTCCTACGATGCGGTCGGGATGGAACGCCTCAAACGCGTCCCCCTTTTCCCCCGTGCCGATGAACTTGATCGGCTGCCCCGTCACATGCCGGATCGACAGTGCCGCGCCGCCCCTCGCATCGCCATCCATCTTCGTCAGCACCACGCCGGTCAGCCCCAGCCGGTCGTGAAACTGCTTGGCCGAATTCACCGCGTCCTGCCCCGTCATCGAGTCTGCCACGAACAGAATCTCCTGCGGGTTGAGCAGCTTCTTGAGCTGCTCCATCTCCGCCATCAGTTCTTCGTCCACGTGCAGACGGCCCGCCGTATCCACAATCAGCGTGTCGAAACCAAAATTCCGCGCCTCGCGCCTCGCCTCGTTGGCCAGCCTTTCCACCAGTTTGGCGCCGGGCTGCTCGCCCTTCAGGTCGCCCTCGTAAATCTTCGCGTCAATCTGCTTCGCCACCACCTTGAGCTGCTCGCGCGCTGCGGGCCGGTACACGTCCACTGACACCAGAATCGGCCGATGACCGCCCTTCTTCAGCCATGCGGCAAGCTTGCCGCTGGTGGTCGTCTTGCCCGAGCCCTGCAGCCCGGCCATCAAGATCACCGTCGGAGGTTGCGACGCAAACTTGAATCGCGCCGTGTCCTTGCCCAGCAGTTCCACGAGCTCATCGCGCACAATCTTGATGACCTGTTCGCTGGGCGACAACGCCGTCAACACCTGGCTGCCAACAGCCTTCTCCCGAATGTGGTCGATCAACTCGCGCACCACGTTCAGGTTGACGTCGGCTTCCAGCAGCGCCACGCGAATCTCGCGCAACGCCTCGCCGATGTTTTCTTCCGTGAGCGTGCCCTGCCCCCGAAGGTGCTTGAACGCCCGCTGCAGCTTATCTGTAAGGTTCTCAAACATAGGTCATCTCAAGTCTACAGAAACCCGCCATTCGGCGGCGAACGCCGGGATTACGCCGGTTTGGTGCCTCCTCGGGTCGCATTCGCAGTTTCAGCTTGCGAAAATCCGCGATTGCGCGCAATCTACCCTCGGCCCGCTCACAGTCAGACGTGAACATCGTCACGGACGGCGCCCGGGCTTTCATAGGATTGTGACCGGGAGACGGAAGCTTCCGTCAGGAGCGGAGGGAGAACAGCGAATGAGCCTGAAGATGCAAACGCGAGAAGTGAAGGGAATCATCATCGTCGACCTGAGCGGCCGCCTGATCATGGGCGAGCCGTGTGCCGCGCTTCGCGAAGAAGTACACGATCAAATCGCGCATGGATACCACAAACTCCTGCTCAATCTGGGCGATGTTTCCTATATCGACAGCGCGGGCCTGGGCGAACTGACCGCGGCCTACTCCACGGCCAAGAACCGCGGCGGCGCGCTGAAGCTCCTGAACCTCACCAAGCGTGTGCACGACCTGATGCAAATCACCAAGCTATATACCGTTCTCGATGTCTTTGACGACGAGAAATCGGCGGTCGCCTCGTTCGGCGCCTGAACTCGTCCGGGCACCCCAACCTAACCTCCGGGTGCCCATCCTGGCCCGCGCGGGTCGCGACTCCGATCCCGCGCGTGCCCCCTCGAGTACGTATCGCCTAATGCCTACCCTGTCCCCTGCACCTCAGTCCGCGGGATCCACCAGGTACTGCTCCAGCTTCCCATCCGGATACGTATACGTACTCAAGCTCAGTCGCCGAGTCGGATACACAATCCGAAACGCCCGAAACGTCATTCCGCCGCGCAAATTCTCGCCCACCTGCCGGAAGGTCAGTGGCTCGCCCAGCGGCCCCAGGCTGCTCTTGAAATCCGCGATGCACTGCGCGTCAAAGTAGTCGCTGAGATTCGGCGCCAGCAGGCTGCGATCGATCTCCCCTTTCTGCAGCCCGCGATAGATCGCCAGCGCCTGCTCTTCGGCCGGCGTCCGTTTTGTCCCCGCCACTGTGTCCGCTGCGAGCCCGGCAATCACTCCCGCGCCGCCCGCCATATGGTTCGTCAGCACCGCAACCGCCACGCCATCATCCGGCAGCACCACGTTATCGGATACGAATCCCGTCACTTCGCCGCTGTGCTCGATCTCCAGTTTGCCGTCATGCTGCAGAACCTCCACCCCCAGCCCGTAGTGCGTTCCCTTGCCGTTCTTCAGCTTGACCTCGGTAAACATCTCCTTGTAGCTCTCGGGCTTCAAAATCGACCGCGCAATCAGGCTTTCATCCCATAGCGCCAGGTCGTGCGCCGTCATCGCCAATTCGCCGGCGGCGAACATCCATCCCTGGCCTTCCTTGGGCGCCGGCCGCAGCGGCCCAAGCGCATATCGGATATACGGCGTTGCGTCGGTCTGCGTGAGCTTCGCCTCATCGGAGTTCCACACACTCTTCATCCCCAGCGGATGAAAAACATGCTCCTCCAGAAAATCCATCAGCTTTTCGCCCGCCACCTTCTCCACAATCAGCCCGGCAATTACGTAATTCGTGTTCGAGTACTGCCACTGCGTTCCCGGATCGAAATCCAACGGCTTCTTCGCCCAGCGGTCGATAATCTCCTGCGGCGTGGCAGGCTTCATCATCGGCGTCATCAGGTAGTCCTCAGGCCAGTAATCCTGGTAGCCGGAGGTGTGCGAAAGAATCTGCCGAATCGTCACTTCATCGCCGCGCGTCAAATTCGGCACATACTTGCCCACCGGATCATCCAGCTTGAGCTTCCCTTGCTCCTGCAGAATCAAAATCGCCGCCGCCGTGAACTGCTTCGAGATCGACCCGATCGAATAACGCATGTCGGGCGTGGCCGGCTTGTCGGGATCGATGTGCGCCAGACCATATCCGTGCGTGTACACCAGCTTTCCGTGCTGCACCACGGCAACTGAAGCCGACGGCACTCCGCGCTGCTCCAGGACCCCGGCGGCGATGCGGTCGACGCGCGCCTTCAGCGCCGGATCGATCGTATCCACCGATTGCGCAACACACGCCAACGAAACAGAACCCGCCACCACCGCAGCAGCAACCAAACGCATCTTCAACATGGACCCCACTATACAATCTGCGGAAGAGATCACCGCCGTGGCTGGAAACTGAGAACTGTGAACTGAGAACTGTCAATGCGCTACCCTTGAATTCAGAGGTCACCCCGCACGTGCAACGACTTATCGAAGGCCATCGCAAGTTCCTGAAAGACGTCTTCCCCGAACGCCGCAGCCACTACCACCTGCTATCTGAAAGCCAGGCCCCCGAGTGGCTCTTCATCACCTGCTCTGATTCCCGTATCGTCCCCGACCTGATCCTCGGCACCGAGCCGGGAGACTTGTTCATCAGCCGCAGCATCGGCAACGTGGTGCCGGTCACCATGAACGATGTCGATGGCGTCTCCGCCACCATTGAATATGCGGTGGAAGTGCTCAAGGTCCCCTACATCATCAACTGCGGCCACTCCGACTGCGGCGCCATCAAGGCGGCGCTTAACCGCACCGCGGTCGAGAATCTTCCTCGCGCCAAACGCTGGCTCGACCACGTCGAGGGCGCCTTCACCCATCGCCAGCCGCTCAACCCCGCCGACGGCGATCATGCCGAGCTCAGCTCGCTCATCCGCGGCAACGTGGTCGCCCAGGTCGCCAACCTCAAGGCACACCCCAGCGTCGCCAAGGCCATCTCCAGTGGCTCAACCCAAGTTTTCGGGTGGTATTACGACATCCTCACCGGACGCATCGAGCAGTACGACGAGGCGGCGCGCGAATTCCGCCCGCTGGTGTAGGCGCCTTCGTCTTGAACTGGTTGGTTCAACTGGTCTACACTGACTCGCGGAGGCCAGAATGCCGGCTCGACGGTCGCAAGGCACCCAGATCGGCGCCTTTGACGCCAAAACGCGACTCTCCGAACTGCTGCGCAGGGTCGAGCAGGGCGAGCGGTTTACCATCACGCATCGCGGCCGTCCCATCGCGGAGCTCGCGCCGCCTCAGGCCAGCCAACCACTCGACGAGCTGCTGGACCGCCTGATGAATCCGCCCATCCATGGAATCCCGGGCGAGACGGTCCTCGCGTGGATCCGCGAAGGCCGTAAGTGAAGATCGTCCTGGATGCGTCGGTCGCGCTCTCGTGGCTCATGCGGCGAGTAAATTCCGACGAAGCCGAAATCTCCCGCAGAGCGGCGCAGGGCGTGGTGCGCGAGGGCGCGCTTGTCCCATC
>Ga0134128_10001346_pt1 | contig 31755 bp, 28 predicted proteins | sample KB31754_FD_96462 | JGI IMG/M metagenome (GOLD analysis project Ga0134128, IMG submission 96462) | Terrestrial soil microbial communities with excess Nitrogen fertilizer from Kellogg Biological Station, Michigan, USA - KB3-175-4 | ecosystem: Environmental > Terrestrial > Soil > Unclassified ... | reverse complement strand
TTTCCGTCTGCCCGCCGGACATGGGAATCACGGTGGTGCCGAGCGCCTCGGCACCGTAGTGCGCGCCCAGGCCGCCGGTGAACAGGCCGTAGCCGTAGGCGTTGTGGACCTTCATGCCGGGCCGGACGCCGGATGCCCGCATGGACCGGGCCACCAGGGACGCCCAAACATTGAGGTCGTTTTGTGTGTAGCCGACCACGGTGGGCCGGCCGGTGGTGCCGGAGCTGGCGTGGATGCGCACCACTTCACTCTGCGGCACGGCGAACATGCCGAACGGGTACTCCAGCCGGAGGTCTTCCTTGGTGGTGTACGGAAACTTGGCGAGGTCAGGCAATTCGCGGAGATCGGAGGGGTGGACGCCGGCTTCGTCAAACTTGCGCTTGTACATGGGCACCCGGTCATAGGCGTAGGCCAGGGTGTGCTGAAGCCGGCTGAGTTGGAGGGACTCCAGCTCCTCGCGGCCCATGAGTTCCGCTGCATCCAGCTGCGTGGGGTCGGTCTTGGTGGTGTCGGTCATCGATGACGGACCTTTCAATTCGTGTGTCTATTGGGTATGGTCCGGCTGCGCCCGCGGAATTCGGCCACCACGGTGGGGGAGCCGCCGTTATCGGCAGTGACCTGCACGTCATACAGCCCGCTGCGGCCCTGCTGCTGGCGGCGGTTGGCGACGGCGGTGATCCGCTGGCCGGCGCGCGTTGGCGCAAGGAAATTGACGTCGACGCCGGACGCCACGGTCACGTGGCTGCCGTCACCCTGGGCGGAGTTGCAGGCCAGGGCAAAGGCCGAGTCGGCGAAGGCAAAAATCATGCCGCCGTGCGTGATGCCAAAGCCGTTCATCATCTCCGGCCGCAGCGTCATGGCAATGGTGGCGTGGCCGTCGCCGAACCCGAGGACCTCAATGCCCAGCCACTCGGACGCGTAGTCGTTCGACAGGATCGGGTGCTGGGCCCCGGCCTCGCTGGACGCCATGTGTTGCTCCTCACTTTTTCTTACCGAATGTTCATTAGGTAATACCCTCCGCACCCGTTCTGTCAATCCGGGCCCGGTGTGATTGACGAGGCGCCCGTCACACTATATTCTGAACGAACGGTCGGTAAATAATGATGGCACCACACTGAGGAGTTTCCATGGCACGGATCGTGCAGCCGGCGGGCCAGCCCGCCCCCACCAACGCACCCAATGCACCGGACGCCCCAGCCTCGGATGACGCCGCGGGCCAGGCGAACTTTGACGCCATCATTGCCAAGGACTCCCGCGTGGAGCCCAAGGACTGGATGCCGGAGGCCTACCGCCGCTCACTGGTGCGCCAAATCTCCCAGCACGCCCACTCGGAAATCATCGGCATGCAGCCGGAGGCCAACTGGATCACCAGGGCCCCGAGCCTGAAGCGCAAGTCAATCCTCATGGCCAAGGTCCAGGACGAGGCCGGCCACGGGCTGTACCTCTACTCCGCCGCGGAAACGCTCGGCACCACGCGCGATGACATGATGGACGCCCTGGTGGCCGGCAAGGCCCGCTATTCCTCCATCTTCAACTACCCCACCGTGACCTGGGCGGACATGGGCGCCATCGGCTGGATGGTGGACGGCGCCGCGATCTGCAACCAGGTGCCGCTGTGCCGCGCCTCCTACGGCCCGTACGGCCGGGCCATGGTGCGCGTGTGCAAGGAGGAGTCCTTCCACCAGCGCCAGGGCTTTGAGATCCTGCTGGAACTGGCCCACGGCACGCCGGAACAAAAGGCCATGGCGCAGGACGCTGTCAACCGCTGGTATGCACCCTCGCTGATGATGTTCGGCCCGCCGGATGACGATTCGCCCAACTCCAAGCAGTCCATGGCCTGGAACATCAAGCGCTTCAGCAATGACGAGCTCCGTTCCCGCTTCGTGGGCATGCTGGCCGAGCAGGTCAAGGTCCTGGGCCTGACCCTGCCTGACAATGAGATCCGCTTCAACGAAGACACCAAAAAGTGGGAATACGGCCCCCTGGACTGGGAGGAATTCAAGGAGGTGCTGGCCGGCCGCGGCCCGTGCAACGCCCAGCGCCTGGAACGCCGCCGTTCCGCCCATGAGGACGGCGCCTGGGTCCGCGAGGCGGCCGCCGCCTACCACGACAAGCAGCTGGCCAAGCAGGCCGCCGAACAGAAAGCAGCAGCCTGACCATGAGTGAAGCAACACCAACTGAAGGCACGACGGCGGCTGCCGGGGCAGGTGCCCACCGCTGGCCCCTGTGGGAAGTCTTTGTCCGTTCCAGCCGCGGGCTCAGCCACGTCCACGCCGGATCCCTCCATGCCCCGGACGCCTCCATGGCGTTGCGCAACGCCCGCGACCTCTACACCCGCCGCAACGAGGGCGTGTCCATCTGGGTGGTTCCCTCGGACGCCATCGCCGCCTCCGACCCGGACTCCAAGGGCGCCTTCTTTGAATCGCCCCAAGGCAAGGACTACCGCCACGCCACGTATTACACGAAGAGCGAAGGGGTGAAGCACCTGTGACGGCCGACATGCACGGAGGCGGGGCCTCCCTCGGGGATTCCTCCGCCTCCGCCACGCGCATCACGCCCGGTTTTGCCCTGCGCCCCGAGGACATTGCGCTCGCCGCCAAGCAAGGCACGGCAAATCCCGGCGCAGACGTGGCCGAGTATGCGCTGCGACTGGGCGATGACGCCCTGATACTGGCCCAGCGTCTGGGCCACTGGATCTCCCGTGCGCCGGAGCTTGAGGAGGACGTGGCCCTGGGCAACATCGCCCTGGACCAGCTGGGCCACGCCCGCTCCTTCCTCACGTATGCGGGCAGCGCCTGGGGCAAGTCCGAGGACGATCTTGCCTATTTCCGCCGCGAACCGGAGTTCCGCTCCGCGCACCTTTTTGAGCAGCCCAACGGCGATTTTGCGGCCACCATTGCCCGGCAGTTCATTGCAGCCAGCTACCAGTTCCCGCTGTACCGTGAACTGGCCAAGTCCAGCGACCCCATGCTGGCCGCCATCGCCGCCAAGGCGGTCAAGGAAGTTGACTACCACCTGGACCACAGCACCCAGTGGGTGCTTCGCCTGGCCGGTGGCACGGAGGAGTCCCGGCGCCGCATGGATGCGGGGCTGAAGCTCATGTGGCCGTTTGTCGGCGAGCTCTTCGAGGACGATCCGCTGACCGCCAAGGTCGGGGACGCCGGCGTCGTGCCGTCATCGTTGAAGGAAGAATTTGACCGGGGCACCGGCGCAGTCCTGGCCGAGGCCGGGCTGGACGTGTCGGGCCACCCCATGGCCACGGGCGGGGGCCGCCAGGGCCGCCACTCCGAATACCTGGGCTTCATCCTGGCGGAGATGCAGGTGCTGGCGCGCGAATTCCCCGGGGCCAGCTGGTGAGTGCCGTGCAGACCGAAACTAGGACGGCGCAGCAGCAGGCCTGGGACGTTGCCGCGCGGGTGTGCGACCCCGAAATCCCCGTGCTGACCATCGCCGACCTGGGCATCCTGCGCAGCGTTGAGGTGTACGACGCCGGGTCCCCGGGCGACGCTGCCCCGCACCTAAGCGCACCCAAGCCTGCCGTGCAGGTCACCATCACGCCCACCTATTCCGGCTGCCCAGCCATGGAGGCCATCCGCGATGACCTGGCGGCAGAATTCAGCCGGGAAGGCTACGCAAAGGTTGACGTGCTCATGGTGCTGTCCCCGGCGTGGACCACCGACTGGATGAGCGAAACGGGCCGGGCCAAGCTGGAGGACTACGGCATTGCCCCGCCCAGCGGGCACTCGCGCGCCGGCGGCCACAGCGGCCCCGTCCGGCTGGCCCTCCAGGTCAAGTGCCCGCAATGCCAATCGCTCAATACCCGCGAACTTACCCGCTTCGGCTCCACCTCCTGCAAGGCGCTCTACGTCTGCCAGGACTGCAAGGAACCGTTTGACTACTTCAAGGTGCTCTAATGACAGTTCCCGCAGACGCCACCGCCCGGCGCCGGGCCTCCTTCCACGCACTCACGGTCAAGGCCGTCCGCAGGCTCACGGACGACGCCATCGAGGTCGCCTTCGAGGTGCCCGCCCAGCTGGCTGGCTGGTACGACTACCTGCCGGGCCAGTATGTGGCCCTGCGCGTGCAGATGCCCGGCCCTGACGGCGTGGACCGTGAGGTGCGCCGCAGCTACTCCATCTGCGCCGTGCCCGAGCAATTTGAGGACGGCAGCTCCGAAGTGCGCGTGGCCATCAAGCGCGACATTGGCGGCGAATTCTCCACCTGGGCCAACGCATCCCTGGCTGCCGGCGCGGTCATGGACGTCATGAGCCCCATGGGCGCGTTCATCTCCAAGCATGGCAGCCGGGCGGAATCAGGCGCCGGCGTATCCAACGTGCTCAACAGCATGAACCACCCGGAAACCCTGGCGCCCACGGCCGGCACCTACGTGGCCATCGCAGCCGGCTCCGGCATCACGCCCGTCATGGCCCTTGCAAAGTCCCTTTTGCGCGGCAACCCGGACACCCGCTTCGACCTGGTCTACGCCAACAAGGCCACCATGGACGTCATGTTCCTGGAGGAACTGGCGGACCTGAAGGACAGGTACCCGCAGCGCTTCGCCCTGCACCACGTGCTCTCCCGCGAACAGCGCATTGCCCCTCTGATGAGCGGGCGCCTGGATGCGGAGAAGCTTCAGGCACTGCTCGGCACGGCCATCCACGCCGACGACGTCGACGAATGGTTCCTGTGCGGGCCCTTCGAACTGGTGCAGCTGTGCCGGGACGTGCTGGAAGCCCGCGGCGTGCCCCGCGACAGGGTCCGCTTTGAACTGTTCACCACGGGCCGCCCCGACCGGCCCGAAGGCCAGGCCGGCCGGCCGGTCCTGGTGGATGAATCCGAGGAAACGTACAAGATCACCTTCACCCTCGACGGCCTCACGGCGGACATCCTCAGCCCCACCCACGCCCGCGAATCCATCCTCAACGCCGCCCTGCGCGTACGCCCCGACGTTCCCTTCGCCTGTGCCGGCGGCGTCTGCGGCACCTGCCGGGCCAAGCTGGTGAGCGGCACGGTGGACATGGAGGAAAACTACGCCCTCGAACCCGACGAAGTCGCCAACGGCTACGTCCTCACCTGCCAGTCCCGCCCCACCACCCCCGAGGTCACCGTTGACTACGACGGCTGACGGCCCCGCGCCCCGTCCGTCGAGCATGTCGAGACCCCGGCGTCGGCCCGGCGGTTTGCCGGCGCTTAGACACGACCGGAGGTGGCGCTGCGTTCGCAGAGCTCACTTCGCGCCACGCCGGCCGCGATGCGCGCCTACACAAACCGCCGGCTCCGCCGCCCGAAAGGTAGCTGTCGGACAACCCAAGGAGCAACCGTGATTGAGCTTTCCATTGCCGGCGGCGTCGCTGAGATCGTGTTGAACGCGCCGGAGAAGCTGAACTCGCTCAATGAGGCCGCGCTGGGGGAGCTGTCGGCTGCCTACGACGAGGCGGCGGAAGGCGCAGCTGCTGGCGCCGTGCGGGCCCTGCTCCTGAGGGGTGAGGGCCGGGCGTTTTGCGCCGGGCGCGACATTGCAGGCGTGGAGGCCGCCACCGATGACGTCAGCGGCTACCTCGACGGGCTCCTGGCCCCGCTCATGAAGAAGATGGCAGCATTCCCCGCCCCCACCTTTGCCGCCGCGCACGGTGCCTGCCTGGGGGTGGGGCTGGGCCTGCTGGTTGCCACGGACGTGGTGTACGTGGCGGAGAACGCAAAGATCGGATCGCCCTTTGCGAACCTTGGCGCCACGCTGGATTCCGGCGGCCACTGGCTGTTCACCGAAAGGCTCGGCACCCACCGGGCGCTGGACCTGATCTACACGGCCGAGCTCATCAGCGGTGCCGAGGCGGTGGCGTCCGGGCTGTTCAGCCGGGCGAAGCCGGCGGAGGAACTGCTGGAATTCACCCGGGCGGCGGCGGCCAAGGCGGCCGGCGGGCCCACCCGGGCATTCATTGCCAGCAAAACCCTCGTGGCACAAATCCGCGACCGCAGGCTGGGACTGTGGGACGCCGTCGTGCTTGAAAATGAGGCGCAGGCGGCGCTGTCCAAAACAGCAGACTACTCCGAAGGTTTCGCCGCCTTCACTGCCAAGCGCAAGCCGGGCTTCACCGGGAAGTAGCCGCCCCTACTTCCGTCCCGTGAAGTGCTCCATGGACTTGTAGACGCCGAAGACGCGCCCGGCCACCAGGTCCCAGGCGGCCAGGGGCAGCACGCCGCGCAGGGCCGTGCTCAGCTTGACGGTCCACGGCATCATGAGGATGGGCGTGCCCTCCTTCATGGCCTGCCACACGCGCTTCGTTACGTCCGCAGGCTCCAGGAGCGGGGTCAGCAGCGGCCCGCGGGCGCCTTCAAACATGCCTGTCTTGATGTAGGACGGGCAGAAGGTGGTCACCTTGATGTGGCGGTGGCTGGCCTGCGCCAGTTCCAGCCGGAGGGAATCGCTCCAGCCGATCACTGCCCACTTGGAGGAGGAGTAGACGCTCATGCGCGGGTTGGCGAGCAGCCCCGCGGCGGAGGCCACGTTGACTATGCGCGAAGGCCGCCCGCCCGCGATCATGGCGGGCAGGAACTCCCGGGTGATGTGCATCAGGGCCAGCGTGTTGATGGCCATCGTGGCGGCAATGTCGGCACGCTGGTCGTGTTCCCAGAAGTACTTGCCCCGCACTATTCCGGCGTTGTTGATGAGGATGTCCGGCGTTCCGACTTCCGTCCGCACCCTTTCCGCGGCAGCCTCGATCGCCTCAAGCTTGCCCACATCCACCACATATGAGTGGATCTCGGAGCCGCGGCCGGCAAGCTCCGCCGAGGCCGCCTCCAGCAGTTCGCCGTTGATGTCCCACAGCACCACATGGGCGGCGCGGTCCGCCACGGCGAGCTGGGCGTACATCTTCCCCATGCCCATGGCGGCGCCGGTGATGAGGACGGTGGTTCCAGTGAGGGATGTGAGGGTCTCGGTCATGGGGTTCCTGACGACGGGGAGGGGATGAGCTTGCCGGGGTTCATGATGCCTTCGGGGTCCAGGGTGTCCTTGATGCTGCACAGCACCTGGACGCCCAGGTCCCCGATTTCAGCGCGGAGGTAGGGTGCGTGGTCCAGGCCGACGGCGTGGTGGTGGGTGATGGTGGCGCCCGCGGCAACGATGGCGTTGCTGGCCGCCGCCTTGACGCGGGCATTTTGGGCCAGCCCGTCCTCCTCCAGCCCGGCGAGGAAGGTGAAGTAGAGGGAGGCGCCGTCGGAATAGACGTGCGAGATGTGCGTCTGGACATACGCGGCGGCGCCCTTGGCCTGGAGTGCGCCGAGGATGGCACCCCGCACGCTGCGGTACGTGTCGTCGAGGCGCTCCCAGGTGGCGGCAGTCTCCAGCGTCTCCACGTAGACGCCCCGGGTCAGCAGCTCGTCGCGCAGGTACGGCCCGCTGAACCGCCCGTGTTCCCATGACTTCCCGGGCAGCGGCCCCAGGGCGATGCCGCCTGCCTGCCGCAGGATCCGGGCACTGCGCCGCTTGCGGGCGCGTGCCTGGCCCGCATCGCCTTCCCAGACAAACAGTGCCAGCGCCGGCGTTTTCTGGCCGCGGACAGCGAGGTAGCGGGACAGTGCACCGGTCTTCGCGCCGCCCAGCTTGAAGGTCGACGCCGTTTCATCCGTATCGCTGAGCCGGCACACATGTGGCAGGTCGCCCCTGACACCGTCCTGCCGGAGCTTGCGCAGGGCCTCCGCCCCGGCCTCAAAGGTGGGGAAGGACCATGCGCCGTACACCTTGGCCTGCGGTGCGGGGACCACCTTGACGGTGGCCTGCGTAATCACGCCCAGGGTGCCTTCGCTGCCCAGCACCACGTCGAGCAGTTTGGGTCCGGCGGCCGATCCCGGCGCCAGGGAGCCGGCGTCGAACGGGCCCGCGGGCGTCTCGAGGTGGGCGGCCTTGACCAGCTGGTCCAGGCGGCCGTAGCCGGTGGAGGCCTGTCCGGCGGACCGCGTTGCCACGTAGCCGCCCAGTGTGGCCTCCTGGTGGCTTTGCGGAAAGTGCCCCAGCGTGAAGCCGTGCGGGGCCAGCGCCGCCTCGATGGCCGGGCCGCGGATCCCGGCCTCGAAGGTGGCGGTGCGGGAGGCCGGGTCCACGTGGACCATCCGGTCCAGGCGCCGCAGGTCCAGGGAGAGGGCGCCGGCGAACCGTCCGCGGAGCGGCTCCACCCCGCCCACCACAGAGGTCCCGCCGCCAAATGGCACCACCGCCACTTTGCGCTTCACGCACACGGCCAGGACCGCGCCCACTTCCTCGCTGCCGCCCGGGAAGACGACGGCGTCCGGGGCGCCGAGGGCGTCCCCGCTGCGGCGGCGCAACAGGTCCGGGGTGCTCTTGCCGCCGGCGTGGAGGATGCGTTCCGCAGCGTCCGTGGAGACGTGCCCGGGGCCCACAATCTCGCGCAATTCCGCCAGCACGGATTCATCCAGTGCGGGTGCGGACAGCCGGACATCGGCGAGGGCCGTGGGCGGGTGAATGGCCTCGACGCCTGCCAGCCCCAGCGTGCGGCGCAGGAACTCGAGGGCGGAGGCGCTCAGCGGCCGGGCGCGGGAGGGGTCGCCCCAGCCGTACCAGACCGACCGGGGGATTTCCTCTGTGAGGTGGGTCACCATGGGATACAGTGTGACACATGAAGTCACAACGTACCAGCACGCCGGCTGATGACTTGCTGCTGGCGGCCACGCGGGAGGCCGTGGTGGTCCACGGAGTCCGGCGGACCACTGCGAATGACATTGCCGAGCGGGCAGGGATATCCCGCATGACGTTTTACCGGCGGATGGGCTCAGTGGACAACGCGGTGCTGGCCGCGCTCACCGAGGAGTTTCGCCGCCACGCAGGGGTGGCGGGCCACCCGGCCTCAGGCACTGCCCGCCGCCAGCTGGTGCACTTCGCGGTGGAAAGCGTGCGGGTGTTCGCCACCTCGGAGCTGATCGCCTCCATAGCCGAGCGCGACCCCGAATTCCTGATCCCCTATGTGACCGACCGCTTCGGCGCCAGCCAGCAGATTGTCCTGGACAGGCTGCAGGCACTGCTGGACGCCGGCGCCGCCGACGGCAGCATTGAGGCCTCGGCCGGCACAGCCACCACGGTGCTGCTGGCTGTCCAGGGGGTGGCGCTCTCCTCCCGGGTTCTGTTGAAGGCGGGCTCGTTCGAGGCCACCGTCGCTGAACTGGGGAAGATGCTGGAACGGTTTCTGACGCCGTCGGGCGCCACGGCCGCCGGCGCCTCTCGGGCCGGAGGGGAGTGACTGTGGCCAACCCCACGTGGATCAATGACACCACGCGCCGGAGCTCCCTGGACCATCTGGCCGCCCACTCCGTGGACGTGGCCGTGGTGGGCGGCGGCATCACCGGCGCCGGCGTGGCGTTGGATGCCGTGAGCCGCGGCCTGACCGTGGCGCTGGTGGAAGGCGGGGACTTCGCCTCCGGCACCAGCGGCTACAGCTCCAAGCTGGTCCACGGGGGCCTGCGCTACCTGGCGTCGATGAACTTCGGCGTGGCCTGGGAATCCGCCGTGGAGCGGCGCTGGCTCATGGAGCGGATCGCCCCGCACCTGGTCCGCCCGCTGGGGTTCGTCATTCCGGTCACCCGCGGCAATCCTGCCTGGGAGCCTGCCGCGGAGGCGTTCGGAGTGGTCCTCTATGACGTGCTCCGCCGGTTCTCGGGGCTGGGCTCCGCTGTGCTGCCGCGGCCCCGGCTGCTGTCCCGCCGGGACGTGGCGGCGCTGGCTCCCGCCCTTGACATGGCGTTGGTGCGCCGCGGGATTCTGTACTGGGACGGACAGGTGGTTGACGATGCACGGCTGGTGCTTGGCGTGCTCCGGACGGCGGCCGGCCTCGGGGTGCATGTGCTGCGGGACGTGAACGCCAGCGCCCTGACGGCCACGGCGGTCCATGCCGTGGACACCCGGACCGGTGCCGGCGTCACGGTCAATGCGCGCGTGGTGGTCAACGCGACGGGCGTCTGGGCGGCTGGCTTTGAGCCGGAGTTGTCGGTGACCCCCAGCCGGGGCACGCACCTGGTGGTCGGCGCGGAGCAGGTGGGCTACCCGCAGGCTGCACACACCGTGCCGGTGCCGGGGCACTTTGGCCGCTACGTTTTCGTCCTGCCGCAGCCCGGTGGCCTGGTGTACATCGGGCTCACGGATGAGGAGGACTGGGGCGCGGACGGGCACCACCCTGCGGTTCCCGAGCGCGACGTCGGCTTCCTCCTGGACATTGTCAACACCACCCTGGCCGTGCCGCTGTCGCGCGGCGATGTGGTGGGTTCCTTTGCGGGGCTGCGGCCCCTCGCGGAAGGGGCGCACGGCCATGGAAATGGCGGCACCGCCGACATCTCGCGCCGGCACCTGGTCCTGAACGTTCCGGGTGCACCCATCACGGTGGTCGGCGGAAAGCTGACCACGTACCGGCGGATGGCCCAGGACGCGGTGGATGCGGCGTCGGCGAGGCTGGGCGTCTTCGCCCCGTCCCGCACCAGGACGCTGCCTCTGGTGGGGGCGGCCCCTGCCCCCGAGCTAGCGGCCGTGGACGCCCCGGCCAGGCTGGTGGAGAAATACGGCACTGAAGCCGCCAGTGTCCAGGAATTCCAACGGCTGGATCCGCTGCTGGCGGAGCCATTGTTTTCCGGCTGCGACATTACGGGCGCCGAACTTCTGTTTGGCATCCTTGCCGAGGGCGCAAGCAGCGTGGAGGACCTGCTGGAGCGGCGCACGCGGCTTTCCTTTGTGCCCGCGGACGCCGACAAGGCGCGCGGGCGGGCCGCGGAAATCCTGGCCCGCGCAGGCACTTTCGGGGCTGCGCAGTGAGCACCGCAGCTGGCGCGGTCCCTGGCGCGGACCCAGGCGGAATTCCGGCAGGAGGGGGTGCGCTGCTGCTGGTCAATCCGACGTCCGGACATGGCCGCGGGCTGCGTCAACTGGACCGGACCGCAGCTGCACTGCGGGCCGCGGGATGTGACCCCACGGTGTCCGTCACCCGGAGCCTGGCGGATGCCACCGCCCAGGCGCGGGCGGCCGCCCCGGGCAGCCTGGTGGCCGTGCTCGGCGGGGACGGCTTCCTCGGTGCGGCCGCGGCGGGCGCCCGCGAATCGGCCGCCGTCGTTCTTCCCCTGGCCGGCGGCCGGGGCAACGACACAGTCCGCCGGCTGGGCCTGGACCTCGACCCCGTCAAGGCGGTGCAGGGCATGGGCGGGCTTGTGGTCCGCGAGCTCGACCTCGGGCTGGTCAACGGCCGCCCGTATTTCGGTGTGGCCAATGTGGGCTTTGACGGGCTTGCCAACGAGTACGGCAACAGCGCCCGGCTGAACCTGGGCCCATTCGTCTACCTCTATGGCGGGCTCAAGGCCCTGCTCGACTGGAAGGATGTGACGTTCACGGTGGCCGTGGACGGCATCGAGACGACGTTCCCGGGCTGGTTTGTCGCCGTCGGAAACGTGGGCCAGTATGGCGGCGGCCTGCGCATCTGCCCCCTGGCGCTGGCCGACGACGGCCTGCTCGACGTGGTTTCCCTGGGCCGGGCGTCGGCCCTGGGCGTCGCAGCCACGTTTCTGCGGTCCTACCGGGGCAGGCACCTGCGCCAGCCGAACATCAGCTTCGTGCGCGGCCAGCGGGTGGAGATCAGCGCCAACCGGCCCCTGGCCATCTATGCCGACGGCGAGAGGGTGGCTGCCCTGCCGGCCGTCGTCGAACTGGCGCCCCGCGCCGTCAAGGTGCTGGTTCCGCCGGGCTCGCCCGTCCTTGGCTAGGCGTGGCGTCAGTTCAGCGGGCGGGTTCCCTCCGGGAGGACGCCGTCGTTCATCAGCTGCGTGGCGGCGTCGGCAATGGCGGTCAGGGCCACCCGCTGGATCCAGGGGCCGTAGGAAATTCGTGCCACGCCCAGTTCCTGAAGCTTGGACGGCGTGAGTGAGCCGGGGACGTTGATGACGCTCACTTTGCCGCGCCCGATCCCGGCCACCAGTGACTTGACCGTGGGTTCGTCGAGCTTGCCGGGGACAAAGATGCAGCTGGCGCCGACCTCAAGGTAGGCGCGGCCCCGTTCGACGGCGGCCTCCAGGACTTCCTTCGGATCGCGGTCGGCGCCACGCAGGAAAGCATCGGTCCGGGCATTGAGGACGAAGTCGATCCCCTCGGCGGAACCGGCCCGGGCGGCCTGCTCCATGCGGGCCACCGCCTGGGGCAGCGGGATCATCTGGTCCTCGATGTTGGCACCCACAATGCCCACGCCAATGGCCCTGCGGATGGTCTCACCGGGATTGCCGTAGCCGCGTTCCAGGTCCGCCGTGACGGGCAGTTCCGTCGCGGCGGCAATGCGGCCCACGGCCTCGATCATGGTGGCGACGGGAATGTGCTCGCCATCCTCATAACCGTAGGAGGCCGCGATGGAATGGCTGGCGGTGGCCAGGGCCTTGGTGCCGGGCAGGTCCGAGATGACCCTGGTGCTGATCACGTCCCACACATTGGCCAGCTGCAGGATTTCCGGGGCCTGGTGGAGACGGAGGAGTTCGGTGGCTTTGCTTGCTGTGCTCATGGATCGAGCCTAGCCCTCATTGGGTGCGGCGTCAGGGGGTGTGGGGGACGGTGTCTTCCTCCTCAACAACCACGGTGTTGACCATGTTGTTGATCTCCTCCGTGGTCAATGCCACGTGCACTGCCCAGAAGTAAATGATGGCGCTGAAGACGGCCGTGGCCACGATGTCCCAGTACAGCGGGAACCATGGGTGGGTCAGCGGGCCGAAGTCGCTCAGGTACACGATCAGGCCCATGCCCACCAGGTAGACGGGCAGCCATTGGGCGGCCTTCCAGTCCATTTGCGGCTTGGTGGGGTTCAGCCCGAACACCCTGTTGCCGACCAGGATGACGTAGCCAATCAGGATGGCGATGCCCAGCTTCCAGTCAGTGTTCCAGCCGGTCCACAGGATCAGCAGGTTCGCCACGATGAAGGCCAGGGGCGACATGACGGTGGCAGCCGGCAGCCGGTACGGCCGGTCCTCGTTCGGCAGCCGGCTCCGGAAAACTCCCAGGGCCAGGGGTGCGCCGGCGTACATCAGCACGCTGGCACTGGTGATCAGCCCGACAATCGACTGCCAGGTGGGGAACGGCAGGAAGCAGACGCAGCCAATGACGAATGCGGCAATCAGCCCCACCCAGGGGACTCCCGCCTTGTTCGTCTTCTCAAAGACCACCGGCACGTAGCCGTTGCGGCTGAGCCCGTAGGAAACGCGGGACGACGCCGTGACGTAAATCAGTGCGGTCCCACCGGGGGAGATGAGGGCGTCAATGTAGAGGATCGAGGCCAGCCAGCCAAAGCCAACCAAGGTGGCGATGTCGGCAAACGGACCCGTCATGGCGGTGTACAGGCCGTTGGTCCAGGTGGTGCCGATCTGGGATGCGGGCAGCGCCACCAGGAACGCAAACTGAACCAGCAGGTAGATGATTACGCCGATGATGGTGGAACCGATCACTGCCCGGGGAATGTCCCGTTTCGGATTCTTGCTTTCCCCGGCCAGCTGGTCCGCCTGCTCAAACCCCAACAGCGCAAAGACGATGCCGCCGGTGGACACGGCGGACAGGATGCCCTTGACGCCGTCCGGGTCAAAACCGTTGGCGGCCGTGATGTTGCCGGGGTGGAAATTGAACACCGCCAGCATGAAGATGGTCAGCAGCGGCACGCCGACCTTCCACCAGGTCGCGGCACTGTTGACGGTGGCCAGCTTCTTGATGCTCAAAAAATTGATGGCGGTCACGAACGCCATGAGGAGGATGGCGACCGTGAGGCCGTTGCCGGTCAAGGTTGGTTGCGGACCGGCCGCGGTCTGCTTGATGACCAGCCAGGACTTCGCAAAGGAATAGTGCCCGGCGTAGTTGATCATGGCCTGGACCTCAATGGGCGCCACCGTGGCTGCCTGCACCCAGGAGAACCAGCCAAACGATGCCCCGACGGCGCCGCCAAAGGCGTAGTGCGGGAAGCGCGCCGTGCCGCCGGACACGGGGTACATGCCACCAAGCTCCGCGTGCGGAAGTGCCAGGATTAAAATGCAAACGCCGCCAATGACCCAGGAAATCATGGCGGCGGGGCCCGCAATCTGCAGGGCGTCCTTGGCCCCGAATAGCCATCCCGAGCCGATGATGGAGCCGGTGGAGGCCCACAGGAGCCCGATGAATCCGATCTCGCGTTTGAGGCCCGGCCTGGCGCGGGTTGGTGGAACAGGTGTCTTCAGAGTTGCCATGGCTTGCTCCCATTCTCAGTGTCCCCGCACCAGAATGCGCTCGGGCGGAATAAACGTCAATGGAAAAAATGTGATTCATGGCATATTCATGGTTTAATCGCGCGCGGACCAATTAGGAGGGCCTGGTGACGCCCGCCTACCGCGCGTCCAGGTCCTCAAAAATGAGGAAGGTTTGGGTGTCCTGCACGCCGGCCATGGACTGGAGCTGGTCAAAGATCACCCGGCGCAGGCCCGTGTTGTCCTCGGCGCGCACCAGCAGGATCACATCGAAGTCCCCTCCCACCAGGGCAATGTGCTGCACCTCGGGGATGGCGCGCAGTTCCTCCTTGAGTTCGCGCCAGGAATGCTGGCTGACCTTCAGGGTTACATAGGCCGAGGACTTCAGCCCTGCCTTGACGGGGTCCACCAGGGCCGTGAACTTGGTCAGCACCCCGGTGGACGTAAGCCGGGAAATGCGCGCATAGGCGTGGGCGCGGGAGATGTGCACGTTCTCCGCCACCGTGGTCACGGACAGGCGGCCGTCACGGGTGAGCTCGGCAATGATCTTCCTGTCCACGTCATCGAGGGGGACCTGGGCGTTCTCCGGCATGGGACTCCTTGGGTGGGTGAAGTGGAGTGCGCGCCCGGACGGGTCCCTGCCATAAGACAACAGCGGCAGGTAATGCACATCACAGTGCTGTTTTGTCTTTCAGAATACGGCAATTGATCGCAGTAATCCAGACTTTGGCCGTCTTGTGGATACAAAACGATCCAGGAATCCATACTTGAATAACGGAACATCTTTGCCTCTGCGCACCTCCCGGAAGGAGTGGGAATTCAATGACGAACCACCCGGAATTTATGGAATACCCCGGCAATGCCGGCCGCGCCGAAGGCTATCTGCTGCCCTCTGAGGAGCCGGTCCAGCTGATTGCGGCCGACGGCAGCCCCACGGGCAACGACGGCTACAAGGAGCCCTACCCGCTGCCCGGGCCGGCAACGCTGGTGGAAGGCTACGGCCGCCTGATGATGGGGCGGCGCGTCAATGAACAAGCGAACGCGCTGGTCCGGCAGGGGCGGATGGCGGTGTATCCCTCCTCCACCGGGCAGGAAGCCTGCCAGGTGGCAGCCGACATGTCCCTGCGCGGCAGCGACTGGCTCTTCCCCACCTACCGCGACACCGTGGCCATCCTGGGCCGCGGGGTGGATCCCATGGAGGCTTTCGAATCCCTGCGCGGGGACTGGCACAGCGGCTTTGACCCGCACCAGTACAACACCGGCCTGCCCACCACGCCCCTTGCCACCCAGCTGCTGCACGCCGTGGGCGTGGCCCATGCCGCCAAGCTGCGCGGCGAGGACACCGTGGTGCTGACCCTGTGCGGAGACGGCGCCAGCAGTGAGGGCGACTTCCACGAAGCCCTGAACTTCGCCGCAGTGTTCCACGTGCCCGTCGTGTTCCTGATCCAAAACAACCAGTACGCCATCTCCGTGCCCCTCATCCGCCAGTCCGTGGCGCCCTCGCTGGCCCACAAGGCCGTTGGCTACGGCATGCCGGGGGAGCGCGTGGACGGCAACGACCTCGCGGCCCTGCTCGCGGTGGTGGGGCACGCCGTCGAACGCGCCCGCAATGGCGGCGGGCCCTCGCTCGTGGAGGCGCACACCTACCGGATGGAGTCGCACACCAACGCCGACGACGCCACCCGCTACCGCACCGCGGCGGAAGTGGCCCAGTGGGTCCCGAAGGATCCCCTGTTGCGGCTGCAAAAGTACCTGCACGACGCCGGGCACCTGGCGCCCGCCGACTCCGAACGTTTCGCCGCAGAAGCCGAAGCCGTCGCCAAGACCCTGCGCGACGGCCTGAACACTGAAACCGTCCCGGACCCGGCGGAACTGTTTTCCTTTGTCTACTCCGAGCCGACTCCGCAGCTGCGTGAGCAGGCCCGCCTGCTGGCGGACGAGCTCGCCGCCGGCCAGTCCCTGGAAGGAGCGCTTCGATGACCACCATGGCGCACAAGCCCCAGCCCCAATCCGGCACCGCAAGCCCTGCCGCCGAACCGGAACTCTCCGGCGTGCAAACGCTCACCTTTGCCAAGGCGCTGACCCTGGCCATGGCTGACTCCATGGCCATGGACCCTTCCGTGCTGGTGTTTGGCGAGGACGTGGGCACGCTGGGCGGCGTGTTCCGGGCGACCGACGGGCTGACCCGGCGTTTCGGCGAGGACCGCTGCTTTGACACCCCGCTGGCCGAATCGGGCATCATCGGGATGGCTACGGGCATGGCCATCAACGGGATGAAGCCCGTGGTCGAGATGCAGTTCGACGCCTTTGCCTACCCGGCGTTTGAGCAGATCACCAGCCACGTGGCCAAGATGGGAAACCGCACCAAGGGAAAGGTCCGCCTTCCCATCGTCATTCGGATCCCCTACGCGGGCGGCATTGGCGGAGTGGAGCACCACTGTGATTCCTCCGAGGCCTACTACGTCCACACGCCCGGCCTGACGGTCCTGACGCCGTCGACCGTCACGGATGCCTACACCATGCTCCGGGACGCCATCGCCTCACCGGACCCCGTCATCTTCCTGGAGCCCAAGAAGCTGTACTTCTCCAAGGACACCGTGGACGTGGATGCCCTGCGCGCCCGGTACAGCGCGGGCAGCACGGCCCCCAGCACCATTGGCCGTGCAGTCATTGCCCGCGAAGGCACCGACGCCACGCTCATTGCCTACGGCCCGTCCATGGCGGCAGCGCTCGCTGCTGCCGAAACAGCTGCCGCTGAAGGCCGCTCCCTGCAGGTGGTGGACGTGCGGTCCCTGGTGCCGTTCGACGACGAAACCGTCTGCGCCGCCGTCCGCTCCACCGGGCGGGCCGTGGTCATCGCGGAAGCCCCGGGCTTTGCATCCATGGCCTCCGAGATTGTGGCCCGCATCCAGGAACGCTGCTTCCACTCGCTGGCCGCGCCCGTGCTGAGGGTCACCGGCTTCGACATCCCGTTCCCGGCACCACGGCTGGAAAAGTACTACCTGCCCGGCGTGGACAGGATCCTGGACACCGTCGAGGAACTTCAGTGGGAGGAATCATGAGCCTGCAGGTCTTCATGCTGCCGGACCTCGGCGAGGGGCTGGTTGAAGCTGAACTGGTCACCTGGCTGGTGGCCGTGGGCGACACCGTCCACGTTGACCAGCCCATCGCCGAAGTTGAGACCGCGAAGTCAGTGGTCGAGGTCCCCTCGCCGTTCGAAGGCGTGGTGGACACGCTGCACGGCGCCGAAGGCGACACCCTGGTGGTGGGCAAGCCGCTGATTTCCGTGGCACTCCCGGGTGCAGCAGCCGGGGCGCCAGTGGCTCTGGACGCTTCGACGCCTCAGGCCGCGGCACCCGTGGCGGAGAATGTGGGCGGGTCAGGAAACATCCTGATCGGCTACGGAACGTCGGGGCATGGCGGTGCCGGGCGCACACGGCCCTCCCGGCTGCACAGGATCAACCAGCGCGCGGCGGTTGGGAGCGCTGCTGCCACCTTGCCGACGGCGCGCGCTGCGGCCCCCCTGGTGGTGTCACCCCTGGTGCGGAAGATGGCGCACGATTCGGGCCTGTCCCTGGCCGAGATTCAGGGCAGCGGGGCGGACGGGCTGATCCGGCGCCGCGACGTGGAGGCGGCTCTGGCCCTTGCTTCGGCGCCGGCCTCGGCGCCTGCCGCTCCGGCACCGCTTGAGGCGCCTGCCGCTCCGGCACCGCTTGAGGCGCCTGTCGCTCCCGCACCGCTTGAGGCACCTGCCGCTGGTCCTGTTGTGGATTCCCGGACCGGGCTGCAGGTGCTCTCGCGCACGGCCCTGACAGGCGTGAAAAAGGCTGCCGCCACCGCGCTGGCCCGCAGCCGCCGGGAGATTCCGGAAGCCACCGTATGGGTGGATGTGGACGCCACGGCGCTGGTGGAACTGCGGGCCGGGCTGAAGGCCAAGGACGGCTCCGCGCCCAGCCTGCTGGCCTTCGTGGCCCGGTTTGCCACGGCGGGCCTGGCACGTTTCCCGCAGCTGAACACGCAGCTGGTCAGCGAGAACGGCACGGACACCGTTGTTGAATTTGACGGCATCAACCTTGGCTTTGCCGCGCAGACCGACCGCGGCCTGATGGTGCCGGTGCTCCGCGGCGCCCAGGGCCGCAGTGCGCGTGAACTGGATGCGGCCATCAGGGCCGTGACCGGCAAGGCACGCGAGGGCAAGGCCGGCCCGGCGGAACTGTCCGGGGGCACCTTCACCATCAACAACTACGGCGTGTTTGGCGTGGACGGTTCGGCCGCCATCATCAACTACCCGGAAGCCGCCATGCTGGGAATCGGGCGCATCACGGACAAGCCGTGGGTGGTGGACGGGCAGCTGTGCGTGCGCAAGCTGACCGAGCTGACCCTCGCCTTTGACCACCGCGTCTGTGACGGGGCAGTGGCTGCAGGCTTCCTGCGCTTCATTGCCGACTCCATGGAAAACCCCGCGGGGGCGCTCGCGGATCTGTAGGGCCTTGGCGCTACAGTGAAGACATCATTTCGACGCCGGTAGGGAGCCACCATGACTGCTGTCCGCCCCCATCGCCCAGGGTGCCGTCGCTGATGGCCGTCCTGGACATTGCGGTAGTTGTCCTGCTGGCCATTGCCGGCCTGTTGTTCCTGCTGCTGCAGTCCTGGCTCGCCGCCACCGTGGTTCGCCGCGTTGTGGGCGTTCCCATCGGATGGCCGCGGTCCATAGCCGTCGGGTTTGTCATGAGCGCCGCCATGGGCGTCACCGTGCAGTATCTCTTCCGTGCCGCAACAGGCCAAAACACAAACGGCCTGAACGTAACGGCCCCGGTGGCGGCCATTTTCCTGGTACTGGCCGTCGGCTGGATCTTTGCGCTGGGCGTGGCCGCGCTCGTGTTCATCGAGGCAGGGTTCCCCACGGGATCCCTGCCCGGGCCCGCCGCGGTCTTCACGGGGTGGAAGGCGCGGCGGCGGCGCGCCCGGCGGTACAGCGAAATCATCTCCATCGCCGTCAGGCACGGCCTCGGCTCGAGGCTGCGCGGGTTTGGCCGGGGCGACGCTGTGGAACGGGATGCGAAGACGGCCAGGGCCCTGCGTGACGCGCTCAACGAGGCCGGCATCACCTTCGTCAAGCTGGGCCAGATGCTCTCCACCCGGCGCGACTTGCTGCCCGGTGTTTACATCCGTGAGCTGGAAACGCTGCAGACCAAGGCCACACCGGAGCCGTGGGAATCGATCGAGGCAGCCATCGTCGAACGGCTCGGGCGCCCCCTGTCCGAGGTGTTCGCGGAGGTGGACACCACACCCTTGGCCGCGGCATCCGTGGCCCAGGTCCACCCCGCCGTGCTGTTGGACGGCACACCGGTGGTCATCAAGGTCCAGCGCCCCGGCGCCCTGGAACAGGTCGACCTTGACTCGGACATCATCATCAGGCTTGCCGCACGGCTGAACAAGACCACCCCGTGGGGGAAGTCCCTGGGCGTCCACGCCCTCGCCAAGGGCTTTGCCGGCTCGCTGGAAGAGGAACTGGACTACACGGTCGAGCTGGAGAACATGCGCAGCATCGAGCACTCGCTCAATGCCGGCTCGTTTAAAGTCACTGTCCCGCACCCCCACGCGGAGATTTCCGGGGAGAGGCTGCTGGTCATGGACCGGCTGCCCGGGCTGCCCGTCGGCTCAGCCGGCGCCTTGCTGACTTCCCTCCCCGCAGCAAGGCGCAGCGAGCTTGCCGCGACCCTGCTCGGCGCCACGCTGCAGCAAATCATCACCGACGGGGTCTTCCACGCTGACCTGCACGCCGGCAACATCTTCATCTCCCCCGAGGGGACGCTGGGCCTGCTCGACTTTGGTGCCGTCGGCCGCCTCGACCCGGCCACCGCGTCGGCCCTGGCCATGATGCTGTACGCCATCGACAAGAACGACGCCGCGGCGGCCACCGACGCCCTTGTTGAGCTCCTGGACAGGCCCGAGGACCTGGACGTGAGGAAGGTTGAACGTGAGCTGGGTGCCCTGCTCACCCGCTTCAGGCAGGGCTTCCGGGCCGGCGGCAGCCAGAAGATGTTTGGGCTGCTGTTTGGCCTGGTCATTGCGCACAGGTTCACCGTCCCCGCCCAAATCGGCGCAGCCTTCCGTGCCCTGGCCGCCGTCGAGGGCACCCTGCTGCTGATCGATCCCGGCATGGACCTGGTGGCGGCCGCCCGGGCCGAAGGCAGCCGGCTGGTTTCGGCGAAGGTCACCTTTGGCAGCGCCAAGGACGAAATCGAGCAGCAGCTGATGTCGCTGCTGCCCATGCTCAACCGCCTGCCGCGCCGCATCAACAAGATCAGCGAGGACCTGGAACAAGGCCGTTTCTCCATGAATGTGCGCGTGCTGGCCCACCCGGCTGACCGCCGCTATCTCACGGGGCTGTTCCAGCAGCTGGTCGTGGCGGTCCTGGCCGGCGCCGCCGTGGTTGGTGCCATTATGCTGATCACCAGCAACGGCGGCCCGCTGCTGACGGGCCAGGTCCGGCTGTACCAGGTGTTTGGCTTTGCCCTGCTCTTTGGCGGTTTTGTGCTGGGCATGCGCGCCCTGATGCTGGTGTTCAAGCGCGACGGCGGCGGCTGAGTTTGGTGCGCACCGGCCCGTGAGGCGTGGAGGGCGAAGGGTCAGCTGCGGCCGCCCGGAGGCCCCACCACCAGCAGTGCCGTGACGATGGCGGCCACAACCACGGCAAAGCCGGGCACCAGCAGCACGGGCCGGTTGAGCAGCACGCGCAGCGCCTTGCTGCGCAGGGTGTGGTCGCGGGGGTCCGCCGTCGCGGCGGTGCGCCAACCGCCGTCGAGCCTGCCGTGCCTTTCCAGGTGCCGGTCAAAGGGGATCGTGGCGTAGGGCAGGAACGCCGTGGCCATGGCAGTGGCGATCTTCCACTTGGACCAGTGCTGGTTCGTTCCGACCATCACCGCGCAGAGGATGTAGGCGACAAAGACAATTCCGTGGATGGTGCCGGCAACGGCCACAGGCAGCGGGCCCGCCGTGAAGCCATACTTGGCCACCATGCCGGCGATCAGCAGGGTCCAGGTGATGGCTTCTGCGGTGGCGAGGGATCGGTAAAAAGTGCGGGGGCTCACGCGGTGTGGTCCATTTCGGGTTGTGGGTGGTGTGGGGCAAGCTGTGGGGGAAGTGCCCGGCGGGCGGCGGCCGTCCGTGCCGCGCGGGCAACGAACACGGAGCCTACCAGGCCGATGAACAGGAAGGCGGCTGCGCCGAGCACGGAGGCACTGACAGCCTGGGCGAAGCCGCTAGACAAGGCGTCCACGGCGGCGGGGCCGGCCGCGCCCAGCGGGCCGTGGCTGCCGAGCCGGGCAAGCTGGGGGACCACGCCGCCGGCTGAGTCGCGCAACTGGCCGGCCAGGGTGGTGGCCTGCCCCTCCGGCAGTCCGGCGACACCGCCCAACAGGCCGCCGGCGCGGGTGAAGGCGAAATGTGCCAGCAGGCTGCCCATGATGGCTGAGCCGAGGGCGGCGCCGAGCTGGCGGACGGTGCTTTGGGTGGCCGAGCCCTGGCCGGAGACGCTGGTGGGGATGTCGGCCAGGACGGTGCCCGTGAGCTGTGCCGAGGCCAGCCCCAGGCCCAGCCCATAGACCACCAGCAGCGCCGCGATGAGCCAGATTGAGGTTGCGGCCGTGATGGACAAACCCAGGGCCAGCAGGCCGGCTGTTTCCAGCTCCAGGCCGAGGATGACAACATTGGGCGGGCCCAGCCGCGCCGCGAGGTGGCGGGCGGAGGCGCCGGAGAAAAACGCCCCGAGCGCCATGGCGGCGAGCACGAAGCCCGCCTCCAGGGTGCCCAGGCCCAGGATGTTGATGAGGTACAGGGGCAGGACCAGCAACAGGCCGAACTCGCCGATCGCCACCATGGCGGCCACGGCGTTGCCCCAGGAGAACGTCCCGACCTTGAACAGCGACAAGTCAAGGATGGCGGAGCGTTGGGCCGCGGCGCGGTGCCGTTCCCACAGGATGAAGCCTGCCAGCGCAACGAGGCTGGCCGCCAGGGCCAGCGGCACGATGGAGATCGCGGCGTCCGCCGGCCAATGGATGGGACCGAGGTCCAGGGCGGCGCCGGCATTCCACCAGCCCAGGGTTGGCCCTTCGATCAATGCGAAGACCAGCAGTCCGAAGCCGACGGCGCTCAGCAGCAGGCCGGGCACGTCCATCCCCGCACGGTCCCCGGGTGACCGGGTTTCCGGCACGAACAGCACGGCTCCGGCCAGGACCAGCAGGCCCAGCGGCACGTTGACGATGAAGATCCACTGCCACGCGAACGACGACGTCAGCCACCCGCCCAGCAGCGGGCCGATGGCGGCCATGCCGGAAATGACGGCGCCCCACACGGCAAACGCCGTGGTTCTGTCCTTGCCGAAGAAGGTCGAATTGACGCTGGAAAGCGTTGCGGGCAGCACGGCCGCGCCGCCCACGCCCTGGACCAGGCGGCTGAGGATCAACCCGGCGGCCCCGTGTGAGAGAGCGGCCAGGATGCTGCCGGCCATGAACAGGACCACGCCGATGATGAACAGCTTCCGCCGGCCAAACTTGTCGCCCAGACGGCCGCTGGTCAGCAGCAGTGCTGCCAGCACCACCGAGTACAGGCTGTTGACCCACTGTGCGTCATTCAGGTCCAGGTGCAGATCGCTGATGATGGTGGGCAGGGACACGCCCACGATGGTGCCGTCGATGACGATCATGGACAGGCCGCCGGCCAGTACGCCCAGTCCCGCCCATTTGTTCCGGGTCCGCTTGCCCGTTGTTGTCGCTCCACCCTGCTTTTCCATGCTTTAAGGCTAGTTTGGTGACGGAATGTCAGCATCAATCAAACGGTTGATTCAGCGCCCCGCTGCCCGCCGGCCCTAGGCTTGGACCATCAACAATGGAGGGCCCATGGGACAGGATTGGCAGGAACTGCGCGGTGGCATCCTAGTCACCGCGGCCACCGCCGACCGGGCGCTGGTCAACACGGGCCTCGTGGTGGGGCTTCGGCGCGCACTGGTGATCGACACCGGCTGCGGCCCCCGCCATGGCGCCGAGCTGCTCGCCGCGGTCCGCCGCGTGACTCCGCTGCCGCTGGTGGTGGCCAACACCCACGCCCATTGGGACCACTTCTTCGGCAACGCCGTATTCAAGAACGACGGCGCCACCCAGTTTTGGGCGCACGCAGCCGCCGCGCGTGGCATGGCTGCGACGGGGGAGGCGCAGCGGCAGGAGGTGGCCGGCGTCGAGCCTGAAATGGCGGCAGGGGAGGGCCCGCTGGCGGAGTTGGTGCCGCCCACCTGCCTGGTGGGCGCTGGTCCCGCGGTGCTGGACCTGGGCGGGGTGTCCGCAACCCTCTTCACGATGGGCCCGGCCCACACAGGCGGCGACCTCATGGTGGGTGTGGAGGGGGTGCTCTTTGCCGGGGATGTGCTGGAGGAAGGTGCCGAACCCCAGTTTGGGGACGCGGACCGGGCAGGGTGGATACGGGTGCTGCGGACCCTTTCCGGCATGGGTGCGGAGTACCCGCAGATGGTCCCCGGGCACGGGAAACCGGTCACGGCGGCATTTGCGGCGCACATGGCCGACTCCATGGAGGCCGGGCCGGGTCCCGCCCGCCCGGGTCTAGAGTGGGGGCAGTGAGCAAATCAGCAAATCCCGGTGACTTCAGCCTGTGGTCCATCGCCATTCCGGCGTTTGGGCCGTCGTTGTTGTTTGGCATCGGCGAGGGTGCCATCCTGCCCGTCATCCCGCTGAGCGCACGGGACATGGGCGCATCCCTGGCCGGTGCCGCCCTGGTGGTGTCGCTGATCGGCATAGGCTCGCTGGTCAGCAACATCCCGGCGTCCATCATCACGGCCAGGTATGGCGAACGCCGCGGCATGGTGGGGGCCGCCCTGCTGAGCCTGCTGGCCATGCTGCTGTGCGTCTTCTCCGGCAATCTCTGGTTCTTTGGCCTGGGCGTGTTCCTGATCGGTGCTGCCGCTGCCGTGTTCAACCTGGCCCGGCAAAGCTATCTGACGGAGGCGGTGCCGCCCACGCTGCGCGCCCGGGCCATGTCCACTCTCGGCGGGGTGGGCAGGATAGGGCTGTTTGCCGGGCCGTTCATTGGAGCGCTGGTCATCCACCTGGTGGGCCTCACCGGCGCGTACTGGGTGGCCGCCGTCTGCGTGGCCGGGGCCGGGGCGGTGGCCTGGGGCCTGCCGGACCTGGTCAGCGGGGATGGTGTGGCGCCCAAGGGTCCCCAACCCACCTTGAAGTACCTGCTCGCCACGCACCGCAAGGTGTTCCTGACCGTGGGGATAGGGGTGCTGCTGGTCAGTTCCGTCCGTTCCTCCCGCCAGGTGGTGGTGCCCCTCTGGGCGGACAACCTGGGGCTCAACCCGGCCGTGACGTCCCTGATCTACGGCCTCTCCGGCGCCGTCGACATGCTGGTGTTTTACCCGGCGGGGAGGGTCATGGACAAGAAGGGCCGCATTTCCGTGGCCGTCCCCTCCATGGTCCTCATGGGTGTCTCCCTGCTGCTCATGCCGCTGACCACGGGCGCCGTTTCACTGCTGCTGGTTGCCATGCTCATCGGCTTCGGCAACGGCATAGGGTCGGGGCTGATCATGACCATGGGGGCCGACTACTCCCCGCGCAACGGCCGCGCCCAATTCCTGGGCATCTGGCGTTTCCTGTCAGATTCCGGAGGGTCCAGCGGCCCCGCCATCCTCGCCGGGCTGACGGCAGCCGTCACGCTGTCCTTCGGCATCGCCGCCACGGGATTGCTGGGGCTGGCCGCGGCGGCAGTGCTGGGCTACTGGATTCCACGCAACAAGCCCGTGGCCCGCTGAGCCGCCTCCCGAAGCCGGCAGGAAGGCCACCCGAAGCCTGCCCGAAGCCTGCCGCCCAAGCTGAAAAAGCTGTTGACGCCCCGGCCCGGGCCGCGAATCATGGAACCATGAGCGCACAATTCGAAACGGTGTGGCAGGCCCTGCGGGACAAGGTGGAGGAGGGCTGGGCGCCCGGAATGGTGGCGGGCATCCGGCACCAGGGAACCACGGAGTACTTTGCAAGCGGCGTGCGCACGCTGGGCCGGCCGGAGCCGATGCGCACCGACACGCCGTTTCGCATTGCCTCGCTGAGCAAGCCCGTGGCCGGGGCCATCGCCGCGTCCATGATTGCCGATGGCACGCTGGCACCCGATGACCCCGCGGACGTGTGGCTGCCGGAGCTGGCCTACCCCCGCGTGCTTACCCGCCCCGATGCCCCGCTCGACAGCACGGTTGCCGCCACCCACGACATCACCGTCCGCCACCTGCTGACCCTGACCCACGGACTGGGCGCCGTCTTCGCAGACACGCCACTGGCCCGCGCCATCGCAGAGTCGGGGATCCTCACCGGGGCCATTCCTCCTGACCTGGAGCCCGGTGAATTCATGCACCGCGTTGCCCGGCTTCCCCTGGAGCACCAGCCGGGGGAGAGGTGGAAATACCACACGGGCAGTGACATCCTTTCCGTGCTGCTGGCCCGCGCGGGCCAGGCCCCGCTGCACCAAATACTCGCCGAACGCATCACCGGCCCGCTGGGGCTGAAGGACACGGCCTTCTTCGCGGACCCGAACGAACTGCCCACCGCCTACCGCCCCGGCCGCGCAGGCCTGGAGGTCCTGGACCCTCCGGACGGCGCCTTCGCGCGGGAACCGGCATTTGAGTCCCTCGGCGGCGGGCTGGTCTCCACCGTGCCCGACTACCTGGCGTTCCTGGCCGCGCTGGCGGACGGCACGCTGCTCCCGGACGAACAGCAACGCGCCATGACCGGCGACCAGCTCACCGATGCGCAGCGCGAAGGCATGGAGGAAATGGCGGGCCCGGGCACCTCCTGGGGCTGGCAGGTGGCCGTAACCACGGACGGCCGCGATCCGTGGACGGCACCCGGCGGCTACGGCTGGACGGGCGGCACCGGCACCGCTGCTTACGTCAACCCGTCGGCGGACTTCATTGGCGTGCTGTTCACCCAGCGCGCCATGGGCGGACCGCAGGATAACTTCAATTACTTCTGGGAGCCCCTGGCTGCGGCCCTAAAAAGCTAGGCCCTGACAAGCTAGGCCCAGGCAACTTAACGGGAGGGCCGGCGTCGAACCTGGAAGGTCAGGAAAAGCGTGGCTGCCAGGGCCAGGCCGTAGCCCACGCACACGATCTGCCCCACCCCGGCCAGGAAGAAACTGGTGGTGCTGGCGGCGGGATCGGGGACCACGGAGCGCAGAATCAGTCCCGTGGCCAGCGCGGCAAGCAGGGCGAGGGCACCTGCCGCGGCGCTCCACCACAGGCTCGACGCCCAGTGCTGGCCCGAACCCAGCCACACATTCCACTTCGTGCCTGAACGCAGCACCAGCACGGCGGCCGCCAGCGTCCAGACCGAGACCACGAAGAAGGCGGCCAGCACGTCGGCAGGGCGGTGCCACTGGTTGATCAGCGTGGACACGCCGGCAATGATCGCGTAGCTGCCGCCCACAAACGCTGCGGCCGGGCGCCAGCGCGGGGACACCACCAGAAACACGGCCGCGGCAGCACTGGCCGCCAGCGTGCTGTGCCCGGACGGGAGCGAATTCAGGGCCAGTGTTGTCACCCCCACGTCCGGCCGGTTCGGCAGCCACACCTTGATCAGCTGGGTGCTCAGGTTCGCCGCGCCCATGGCAACCAGGGCAATCCCGGCGGCCTTCCAGCGGCGGCGCGCCAGGGTGACGAAAAGAACCACGACGGCGGCAATCACCACCGAGGTGACGGGCAGGTAATCCAGGAGCTGGGACGTGGGCACCCCAATGATCCGGCGGGCCACGGCGGCCTCCACCAGCGCGGACTCGTCAATGTACTGCCCCGTGGTGCTCTTGACGAAGAAACCGTACGTTGCCACCAATCCTGCCAGGCACATGAGGGCGGCCACCACGAAGGGGGCTGCGGACAGGGGCGCGCGGAGGGAGAGGTGGCTTCCGTGGTGGGTGTTCATCCAGACTAGGATCGCATGGATTCTTGGGAGGAAGCTGGCGGCGCTACAGTGTTCACATGCCGTCCCTGGAAGAACTGCTCGCCTGCGCCCATGTCGTCACGCTGCCCATGCGGGTGAAGTTCCGCGGTGTGCTGGAGCGTGAGGTGCTGTTGCTTGAGGGGCCCGCGGGCTGGGCCGAGTTTGGCCCCTTTCTGGAGTACGACGACGGTGAATCGGCCAGGTGGCTGGCATCGGCCGTTGAAGCGGGCTGGGACGGGTACCCCACCGCGCTGCGCGGCTGGATACCCGTCAATGCCACGGTGCCGGCAGTCACCGCCGGCGAGGTCGCGAGCGTGCTCGGCGCCTTTGACGCCGTGCACACAGTGAAGGTCAAGGTGGCTGAGGCCGGCCAGTCATTGCGTGAGGACATGGCGCGCGTGGCGGCCGTGCGGCAGCAGCTGCCAGATGCGCGGATCCGCGTTGACGCGAATGGGGGCTGGGACGTGGACCAGGCCGTGCAGGCGCTGGCGGCGATGTCCGTGTTCGGGCTGGAATACGCCGAACAGCCGGTGGCCACCGTGCCTGAACTGGCCGCGGTGCGCCGCGCCATGGAAGGCTCGGTGCTGATTGCGGCGGATGAGAGCGTCAGGAAGGCCGCCGACCCGCTTGCCGTGGCCCGTGCCGGGGCGGCCGACCTCCTGGTGGTCAAGGCGGCTCCCCTGGGCGGCGTGCGCCGTGCGCTGGACATCGTGGCGGAGGCCGGGCTCCCGGCCGTGGTCAGTTCCGCCCTGGACTCTTCCGTGGGCATCCGCGCCGGCCTGGCGCTGGCAGCGTCCCTGCCGGACCTCCCCTATGCCTGCGGCCTCGGCACTGTCTCCCTGATGGCCGCCGACGTCGCCGCGGACAGCCTGGTTGCCAAGTCCGGCGGCATCTCGGTGCGCGATGTCGCCGCAGACCCGTCCCTCCTGGAGCGCTTCGCCGCCGCACCCGAACGCCGCGACTGGTGGCTGGCCCGCCTCCGCCGCTGCTTTGCCCTGCTGTAGCCCGGCATGGCTAGAGTGGTGGCGTGACGTTACTGAATTCAATGGACGCTGCCCGGTACGTGGTGGATGCACTGGAACGCGGCGGGGTGCGCCACGTGGTGGTTGCCCCCGGATCCCGCAGTGCGCCCCTCGTGTATGCGCTCGCCGAGGCTGAAGCGGACGGTCGGCTCACCGCCTATGTCCGGATTGACGAGCGCGTTGCAGGCTTCACGGCACTCGGATTGGCGCAGGGCTCCGGGGCGCCGGCCGCCGTGCTGACCACCTCCGGCACTGCCGTGGGGAACCTGATGCCCGCCGTCATGGAGGCCAACCATTCCGGCACGCCCCTGCTGGTGCTTTCCGCCGACCGCCCCGAGGAACTCCGGGGCACCGGTGCCAACCAAACTACAGTTCAGCTGGACCTTTTTGGCGAGCATGTGCGCTTCGCCACCGATGTTGCCGCCGGGGTTGACCCCACCAGCGCCATCGACACGGCGCTCAGTGCGGCCAAGGGACGCCTGGAGGGCATTCCGGCCGGACCCGCCCAGGTAAATTTGGCCTTCCGCGACCCGCTGACACCCGCCCTTGACGGTTCCGAATGGGAACATTTGGCGCCGGTGGTTGATCCTGCCCCGCTGGTTGGGCCTGGCGAAACCCCTGGATCTCGACAGGCTCGATCAACGGGGCTTCTGGATCGATCAACGGGGCTCCAGGCTCGATCAGCGGAAGTCTTTCCGGCCATCGCCCTGCCCGCCGCCAGGCACCGCACCGTGGTCCTGGCCGGGCACGGGGCCGGTCCGGCGGCGGAACACTTTGCCCGCACCCTGGGTCTGCCGCTGCTGGCCGAGCCCTCCTCAAACGCCCGCTTCGGCCCCAATGCCATCGGCCCGTATCGGCTGCTGCTGGACCACTTCGGCCCGGATTCCGCGGCGCCGATTGAACGCGTGGTGGTGTTTGGCCGTCCCACGCTGTCCAGGCCCGTTGCCCAGCTGCTGGCCCGGCCGGACCTGGAGCGGGCGCTCTATGTTCCCCGCCCGGTGGCCTGGTTTGAGGCCGGCCGCCGCCCGGAACTGGTGCTCACGCAATGGGGCCAATTGGTAGGGTTTGCCGGCTGCGGCCCGGACGGCTGGCTGGCGGCCTGGCAGAATGAGGCAGCCGGGGCGGAAAGCGCCCTGGACGCAACCTTGGACTCAGCCTTGGACGCAGGGTTGGACTCGGCCCACCCTGGAACGCTGTCCGGTCCTGCCGTGGCCCGCGCCGTCTGGGCCCGGGCCCAGGAAGATTCCGTGCGGGGCGACGCCGGCCTGGGCCGGGCCGGCAACCTCATGCTGGGCTCGTCAAACCCCATTCGCGACGTGGATTTGGCCGGACGCCCCGGGCTGGACGCTGACGCCCAGCCCGGCGTCCATGCCAACCGCGGCCTGGCCGGGATCGACGGCACCATTGCCACCGCCATGGGCATTGCCCTGGCCTCGGAATCGCCCACCCGGGTGCTGCTGGGCGATGTCACGTTCTTGCACGACGCCGGTGCGCTGCTGTTGGGCACGGGGGAGCAGGAGCCGGACATCCAGCTCATTGTCCTGAATGACGGCGGCGGCGGCATCTTCTCTGTCTTGGAGCACGGGAGGCTGGCCGTGGCACCCAACTATGCGGCCGCCGTCGAGCGTTTCTTTGGCACGCCCCACACGGCGGAGCTGGGGGCGCTGGCCGGAGCCTATGGGTGGCGCCATACGCTTGTGCGCACGGCCGCGGAGCTTGCCGCCGCGCTGGACCCTCCCGTGCGCGGCCGCAGCCTCATTGAGGTCGCGGCCACCCGGGAGGGCCTGCGCGGGCTGCATGAAAACATCCGTGCAGCCCTGAACCGCGGGGCGGCTAAAGGACGCGGCTGAGGAATTCCTGGGTCCGGTGGTGCTGCGGGTTGGCGATGATGTCGCGCGGATTGCCGCTCTCCACCACCACCCCGCCGTCCATGAACGTCAGGGTGTCGCCCACTTCGCGGGCAAAGCCGATCTCGTGGGTGACAACGATCATCGTCATGCCGGACTTGGCAAGGTTCTTCATGACCTCCAGGACGTCACCGACCAGCTCCGGGTCAAGGGCGGAAGTGGGCTCGTCGAAGAGCATCAGTTCCGGCTCCATGGCCAGGGCCCGGGCAATGGCAACGCGCTGCTGCTGGCCGCCGGAAAGCTGTGACGGGTAGAAGTTGGCGCGGTCGGACAGGCCCACCATCTCCAACAGTTCCAGCGCCTTCAACTTTGCCGCCGACTTGGACTGGCGCTTGACCTGCGTGGGTGCCTCAATCACGTTTTGCAGCGCGGTCTTGTGTGGGAACAAGTTGAAGCGCTGGAACACCATGCCGATTTCCCGGCGCTGGGCCGCGATTTGCTTGGCGTTCAGGTCGTGCAATTTGCCGTTGACCTCGTGGTAGCCGATGAGGTCGTCATGGACGTAGATCCGGCCGGCGCTGATGGTCTCCAACAGGTTGATGCAGCGCAGCAGCGTCGACTTGCCGGAACCGGACGGACCGATGATGACCGAGACCTCGCCCTGCCGGACGGTCATGTCAATGCCCTTGAGGACATGGTGGTCGCCGAAGAGCTTGTGCACGCCCTGGATTTCCACGAGCGGCTTGGTCCGGGCCGTGGCCTGCTCTTTCAATGGTGCGGTCTCGGTCATGACTGGCCGCCTTCCGTGGTTCCACCGGACGTTTCCACCGGTTTTGCGTGAGCTGCGGCCACGGCCGCCGTGGCCTTGACGGGTGCCTTTGTGACGTTGTCCACACCCTTGCCGAAGTGGCGCTCAATGTAATACTGGCCCACCATCAGCACCGAGGTGATGACGAGGTACCAGAATGCGGCCACCATCAGCAGCGGGATGGGCAGGAACGTCCTGCTCGCCAATGCGTTGGTGACGAACGTCAGGTCCAGGGTGAACGGGACAGCCAAGACCAGCGAGGTGGTCTTGAGCATGCCGATGGTTTCATTGCCCGTGGGCGGGATGATGACCCGCATGGCCTGTGGCAGGATGATCCGCCACATGACCTTTGAGCGGCGCATGCCCAGCGCCTCGGCAGCTTCCATCTGGCCGTTGTCCACGGACTTGAGCCCGGCACGGAAGATCTCCGCCAGGTATGCCGATTCATTCAGGCCCAGGCCCACGATGGCGGCAACGGTGGCGTTGATGACAGTGGCCGTGTCCCAGGAAAACAGCTCAGGTCCGAAAGGGACCCCCACAATGATCTTTGGATACAAGGCGCCCACGGAGCCCCAAAAGAGGAGCTGGGTGTAAACGGGAGTACCGCGGAAGAACCAGACCCAGACCCAGGAAACGTACCTGAACAAGGGATTGTCCGACTGGCGCATGAACGCCAGGAGGATGGCCAGCACAATGGCAATGACCATGGAGGTGACCGTCAGAATCAGGGTCCACCCCACGCCCTGGATCACCAGCACGTCGAAGAGGTAGGTCCGGAAGGTGCCCCAGTAGAACTTGGGGTTGGTGGTCATCGACTGGATGACCAGCACCAACACCAGCAGGATGACGGCGGCCCC
>Ga0134128_10001345_pt1 | contig 31756 bp, 19 predicted proteins | sample KB31754_FD_96462 | JGI IMG/M metagenome (GOLD analysis project Ga0134128, IMG submission 96462) | Terrestrial soil microbial communities with excess Nitrogen fertilizer from Kellogg Biological Station, Michigan, USA - KB3-175-4 | ecosystem: Environmental > Terrestrial > Soil > Unclassified ... | reverse complement strand
TTTCGCCGTTCAGCCCGAGCACATCGACAAACGCGGCGCCCACGGCCCGGACGGACGCGGCCGTGATGGTCTCGCCCACAATGCCGCGCACGTCATAGGCCTTGAACGACGCGGACAGGTCAACGGGGTTATTCTCTGCAGTAGTCACCTCCCCATGCTACCGGGCGCCGTGCGACAGCGCAGGGCGTGCGGGCGGGTTTATCCACAGGCGTGCCGTTGTCCACAGATTGCTGCCCAGGGCACTTGTGGCGGGGTGTCTGTCAGTTCCCACTGGAATACTGGGGTGCATGACACCAGACCAGTTCCCGGGCCAGCCGTCCACCACTTATGACAGCACCCCTTTTGACGGCGACACCATTGACGGCGCCGCTGCAAATGCCGCCGTTGCTGACGCCGGGTCCACGCGAGCCCAGGCGCTGGTGGTGCTGCGCAAGCTCGTTGGGCGTGCGGATGCCGATTTTCACGACGGCCAGTTTGAGGCCATAGAGGCGCTGGTCGACGGCGGCCGCCGGGCTTTGGTGGTCCAGCGCACCGGCTGGGGGAAATCGGCCGTCTACTTTGTTTCCTCCCTGCTGCTGCGTGCCCGCGGTGCCGGACCCACGCTGATTGTCTCGCCGCTGCTGGCACTGATGCGGGACCAGGTCGCCGCCGCCGAACGCGCCGGCGTGCGGGCCATGGCCATCAACTCCGCCAATGCCACCGAATGGGACCTGGTCTCGCGTGCGCTGGCAGCCGACGAAGTGGACGTGCTGCTCGTGTCCCCCGAGCGGCTGACCAACCCGTCCTTCCGCGAAAATCAGCTGCCGACGCTGATCCGGCGGACCGGCCTGCTGGTCATTGACGAGGCCCACTGCATTTCCGACTGGGGGCACGACTTCCGCCCGGACTACCGGCGCATTGCGGACTTGATCGCCCAATTGCCGCCGTCGGTGCCGGTGCTGGCCACAACGGCCACGGCCAATTCGAGGGTGGTGGCTGACATTGAGGAGCAGCTCGGCGCCGGTGTGTTTACCATCCGGGGCCCGCTGGCCCGCAAGTCGCTGCGCCTGGGGGTGTTGAGGCTCGCCGACTCCCGCGACCGGCTGGGCTGGCTGCTCACCCATCTGGCGGACCTTCCCGGAAGCGGCATCATTTACACCTTGACTGTTTCCGCCGCGGAAGACACCGCCCGGTTGCTCGCCGGGGCCGGGCATGTGGTCAAGGCCTACACGGGCCGCACGGACACCATGGAACGGGAGTCCCTTGAGGAGGCCCTGAAAAACAACCAGGTCAAGGCACTCGTGGCCACCAGCGCCCTCGGCATGGGGTTCGACAAGCCGGACCTGGGCTTTGTCATCCACCTGGGGGCGCCGTCGTCGCCCGTGGCGTACTACCAACAGGTGGGGCGTGCCGGCCGTGGCAGCGCCAACGCCGACGTGCTGCTGCTGCCCGGCAGCGAGGATGCGGACATTTGGCAGTACTTTGCCACGGCGTCGATGCCTTCAGCGGAGAAGGCGTCGGCGGTCCTGGAGACGCTGGGGCAGGCAGGCAAGCCCATGTCCACGCCGGCGCTTGAGGCACGGGTTGACCTGCGGCGCACACCCCTGGAACTGCTGCTCAAGGTGCTGGCGGTGGACGGTGCCGTGCGGCGCGTGTCCGGCGGCTGGGAGTCCACGGGAGTGCCGTGGACGTATGACGCGCAGCGCTACGAGCGCATTGCGCAGGCCAGGGTGGACGAGCAGCAGTCCATGATCGAGTACGAACGGATGGCCGGGTGCCGCATGGAGTATCTGGCCGCGGCGCTGGATGATTCCACGGCGGCCCCCTGCGGGCGCTGCGACTCATGCGCCGGGCGCTGGTTTCCCACCGACATTGGCACGGGGGCCGTGGCGGCTGCCAGCGAATCACTCAGCCACGCCGGCCTGCCCATCGACCCTCGCACCCTGTGGCCCACGGGCATGGACAGGCTCGGCGTTCCGGTCAAGGGCAAGATCAAGGCGGAAGAACAGGTGGCGCCCGGGCGCGTGCTGGCCAGGTTGACGGACCTGGGGTGGGGCAACGCCCTGCGCAGCATCTTTGCGGCAGGAGCCGTGGATGGCCCCGTTGACGCTGCCATGGTCCAGGCAGTCGTGGCAGTATTGCGGGATTGGGGGCAGGCGCGCTGGGCCGGGCAGGGGAGGCCCGTGGCCGTCGTCTCCATGCCCTCCCGGACCAAGCCGGAGCTGGTGCGCTCGCTGGCCCAGGCCATGTGCGGCATTGGGCAGCTGCCGTACCTGGGCGAGTTGTCGCTCGATTTTGGCGGGCCCAGCGGCCAGCGCGGCGGCAACAGCGCCTACCGGCTGGCCGGAGTCTGGGACAGGATCGTCGTGGGTCCCGAGCTGGCGTCTGCCGTTTCCTCTTACGGCCGCGGGCCGGTCCTGCTCATTGACGACCTCGTCGACAGCCGCTGGACGCTGACCGTGGCAGGGCGCGCATTGCGCCAGGCCGGCGTGGACCAGGTGCTTCCGCTGGTGCTGGCCCAGGCCGGGTAGCGTGGGCCAGCGCCGGCATTTGCCGGGCGGGCTGGTACTTCGGTTGCCCCGGCAGGACCCGCGTTCCAGGCACCCACCGCAACACGTCTCCAGACCCTCCCGCACGAATGGGGGTGTTTTGCGTGACGCTCCCGCATGAATGGGGGTGTTTTGCGTGACGCTCCTGCAGTTACTGCACGTGTGTCGGGCGAGTGTGCCCGAGTTCTGGGGGAGGGTTAGTCGCCGGCGGGGCGGAGGCGGAGGGCTTGCATGCCGCCGTCGACGGCGATGGAGGTGCCGGTGGTGGAGCCGGAGAGGGGGCTGGCGAGGTAGGCGACGGCGCCGGCGACTTCGTCTGGTTGGACGAGGCGGCCGTGGGGTTGGCGGGCGTTGAGTGCGGCGCGTTCGGCGGCGGGGTCGTCGGCGGAGTCGAGCAGGCGCCCCACCCAGGGGGTGTCGGCGGTGCCGGGGTTGACGGCGTTGACGCGGATGCCTTCGCGGAGGTGGTCGGCGGCCATGGCCTGGGTCAGGGAGAGGACGGCGCCTTTTGTGGCGGAGTAGAGGGCGCGTTGGGGGAGGCCGGCGGTGGCGGCGATGGAGCAGGTGTTCACGATCGCGGCGGCGGGGGAGTTGCGCAGGTGTGGCAGGGCGGCCCGGGAGGCCCGGACCATGCCGACGACGTTGATGTCCCAGACGCGGTGCCATTCGTCGTCGTCGTTGGATTCCACGGTGCCTTGGGCGCCGATGCCGGCGTTGTTGATGAGGATGTCCACGCCCCCGAACGCGGCGGCGGTGCCCTCGATGGCGGCGCGGACGGAGGCGTCGTTGGAGACGTCGCAGGTGAAGCCGAGCTGGCCTTCGGGCAGGTGGGCGGGGTTGAGGTCCAGGACGGCGATGTTCGCGCCCATGGCCTGGAGTTTGGCGGCGATGGCGGCGCCGATGCCGGACGCGCCGCCGGTGACGACGGCGGTGAGGTTGCTCAGTTCCTGGCTCATTTATGCCCCTTTCAGGGGTGCGGGTTCGGGGGCGGTGGTTGCGGTGGGGGCTGCGGCGGGGGGTGGTGTCGGGGCGGCGGTCCCGGCGCGGAAGAATTCCTGGCGTTGGCGGCCCAGTCCGGTGATTTCCAGTTCCACAATGTCGCCGTCCTTCAGGTAGGGGAAGCGGCCGGAGAGGGCCACGCCTTCGGGGGTGCCGGTGAGGATGACGTCGCCGGGTTCCAGGAGCATGTACTGGCTGAGGTGGTGGATGAGGGTGGGGACGTCGAAGATGAGGTCGGCGGTGTTGGAGTCCTGGCGGGGTTCGCCGTTGACCCAGCTCTTGAGTTGGAGCGAGTTCGCGTCGACGTCGGAGGCGGGGACCAGCCACGGGCCCAGGGGGGTGGACTGGGGCAGGGACTTGCCCTTGGTCCACTGGCCGGCGGCGCCGGGGAGCTGGTACTCGCGTTCGGAGAGGTCGTTGGCGATCACGTACCCGGCCACCACGCCGGCGGCTTCCTCCACGCTGGCCAGGTAGCTGGCTTCGCGCCCGATCACCACGCCCAGTTCCACTTCCCAGTCGTATTTGGCCGAGAGCGGGGGGATGGGTGCGGGGTCAAAGGGCCCGGCGACGGTGTTGTTGGGCTTGAGGAACACCACCGGGATGGTGGGCGGTTCGGCTCCGGACTCGGCGGCGTGCGCGGCGTAGTTCATGCCGATGCAGACCACGTTGTTGGGCCGGGCCAGCGGGGAGGCAACGCGCAGGGCGGCGGCGCCTGCCAGGACGGGGAGTTCGCCGCGTGCGGCGGCGGCGCGGAGCTTGTCGATCCCGCCGCCGGCCAGGAACTCGCCGTCAATGGTGGACGTGACGGCGCGGGCATCGTAGCTGCGCTCCACACCGTCGGGCCCCGCGATGATCGCAACGGGAACTTCCTGCCCGGGCTCGCCAAGACGTGCAATCTTCATCGGATACTTTCCTTACAACGGCCCCGGCCTCCGGGCCGGGGATTCCGAGCCAAGGACCAGTGGCGGTCCTTAACATCTGAGCTTTTTAGCCACTTTACCCACAAGTTTCAAGTTTTTGCGTACTTGGAACAATCTTGACATGCAAAACATCCGATGTTTAGCTGGTTTCAGGGACCGTCGGTCCGGGAGAACTTTTTGAGGAGCCAATACGTGAGTACAGTCATCGCCGTGGAAACCAGCGACGTCCGGTTTCCGACGTCCCGGGAGCTGGACGGCTCGGATGCCATGAACCCGGATCCGGACTACTCCGCAGCCTATGTGCGCGTGGTGACGGACAGCGAAGACGGCCTTGATGGGCACGGTTTTGTGTTCACCATCGGACGCGGCAACGATGTGGAAACGGCAGCCATCTCGGCACTGACCCCCTATCTGTTGGGGCGCAATGCAGAGGAATTGCTGGCGGACATGGGCGCCACCTGGAAACTGCTGGCCCACGATTCACAGCTGCGCTGGCTGGGGCCGGAAAAGGGCGTAATGCACATGGCCATTGGGGCCGTCATCAATGCGCTCTGGGATTTGAAGGCGAAACGGGCCGGCTTGCCCCTGTGGCAGCTGCTGGCCACCATGACCCCCGAGGAACTGGTCGAGCTGGTGGACTTCCGGTACCTCACGGACGCACTCACCCGCGGGGAAGCCCTGGACATCCTGCGTGCGGCGGAGCCCGGCCGGGCCGAACGCACCGCAACGCTGCTGGCTGAGGGATACCCCGGGTACACCACCACACCCGGCTGGCTGGGCTATTCCGATGAGAAGCTGGCACGCCTGGCCCGCGAAGCGGTCGCCGACGGGTTCAAGCAGATAAAGCTCAAGGTCGGGGCCGACTTGGCGGACGACGTGAGGCGGCTGCAAACGGCCCGCGCCGCCGTCGGGCCCGACATCAAGATTGCCGTCGACGCCAACCAGCGTTGGGGCGTGGCCGAGGCCATTGAGTGGATAAAGCACCTGGCACCCTTTGACATTGCCTGGATCGAGGAGCCCACCAGCCCGGACGACATCCTGGGGCACGCCGCCATTGCGCGCGGCGTGGCCCCCATCCCGGTCGCCACGGGCGAACATGTGCAGAACAGGATCGTGTTCAAGCAGATGCTGCAGGCGGATGCCCTGCAGGTGCTCCAGATTGACGCCGCACGTGTGGCCGGGGTCAACGAGAACGTGGCCATCCTGCTGCTGGCTGCCAAGTTCGGGGTGCGCGTGTGCCCGCATGCCGGCGGCGTGGGCCTGTGCGAGGCGGTCCAGCACCTGTCGATGTTCGACTTCGTGGCCGTCTCCGGCACCAAGGAGGGCCGCATGATCGAATTTGTTGACCACCTGCACGAACACTTCGTGGCGCCCATCGACGTCCATGGAGGCTGCTATTGGCCGCCGTCCGCACCGGGTGGTGGCAGCGAAATGCAGCGGGCCTCGATCGCGGAATACACTTTCCCCGACGGGAAATTCTGGCGCGACGACGCCCAAACGCAGTCGGGCCCCGGGGCCCTGAGGGAAGCGGTTTAAGCCGGTGCAGCAGCAAGTGCAGATAGACCACGCGCCGTGGTTCACGGAAGCCCGCTTTGGCATGTTTGTGCACTGGGGGCTGTACTCCCTGGCTGCCCGTCATGAATGGGTCATGAACCACGAGCGGATCCCCGCGGCGAAGTACAGGAAGTACTTTGACCACTTTGACCCGGACCTCTACGATCCGCGTGAATGGGCTGCCGCTGCCAAGGCGGCCGGCATGAAATACGTGGTGCTGACCACCAAGCACCACGAGGGGTTCTGCCTGTGGGATACGGCGCTTACGGAGTACAAGGCCCCCAACACGCCCTGTGGCAGGGACCTGCTGGGAACCTACGTTGAGGCGCTGAGGGAGGCCGGGCTGAAGGTGGGCTTCTATCACTCGCTCATTGACTGGCACCACCCGGACTTCCCCATTGACGCGTTTCATCCGGACAGGGACCGTCCGGACGCAGGGGAGATCAACAAAACCCGCGACATGGCCAGGTACCGGGCCTACCTGCACGGCCAGGTGCGTGAGCTGTTGAGCAACTACGGCCAGATTGACTACCTCTTTTTCGACTTCTCCTATCCCAACGCGGGCGGCACCGTCCCGGCGGGGGACAAGTTCCCGGGCAAGGGCCGCGAGGACTGGGGCTCCGAGGAGCTCATGGCCATGGTCCGGGAGCTGCAGCCGGGAATCATCGTCAACGACCGTCTGGACATCCCCGGAGACTTTGTGACGCCCGAGCAGTACCAGCCCGCCGGTGCCATGATGAGCGGCGGCCGGGAAGTGCCCTGGGAGGCCTGCCAGACGCTCAATGGCAGCTGGGGCTACGACCGGGACAACCTTGACTACAAGCCGGTGGACCTGCTGGTGCGAATGCTGGTTGACGGTGTTGCCAAGGGCGGGAACCTGCTGCTCAACGTGGGCCCCACGGCCCGGGGTGAGATTGATGTGCGCGCCCGGGAGACGCTGGCCGGCATGGGCGAGTGGCTGCGCGTCCACGGCCGGTCCATTTACGGCGCCGGGGCATCGGCCCTGGTGCCGCCACAGGATTGCCGGTACACGCGCCGCGGGAACCGCCTGTACGTGCACCTTTTCGCGTGGCCCTTTGAGCACCTCCACCTGCCCGGACTGGCAGGGAAAGTGGCCTACGCGCAGTTGCTGGGCGATGCCTCCGAGGTGGCCATGTCGGTGCTGGATGCGGACCAGGAAGCAGGGAACATGACGCCGGCAGGGCAGGCTCCCGGTACCCTGACGCTCAAGCTGCCCGTACAGCGCCCCAACGTGGTGGTGCCCGTCATTGAGCTGTTTCTCATCGAGGAAAGTGACATCTAATGCAGAAGATCGCCCTGCACACCCGCCTCAAGGCCGGAAAGGAGGCCGAATACGACGCCGTCCACGCCCGGATCAGTGACGAGCTCGACGCCGCCCTCCGTGCCGCAGGGGTCACCGGCTGGGACATCTGGCGCAGCGGCCGCGAGCTCTTCCACATGGTGGAAGTGGCGGACTACCAGGCCATGCGCCGGGAATTGGCCGCGAACCCCGTGAACATCGCGTGGCAGGCGGTCATGGCGGAACTGCTCGAGGTGGAGGACGACTATTCCGGTGACGACCTGGGGCTGGCCAAGGTCTGGGGCCTCCCATGAGCCTGCCGGAGCTGGGCCGGCTGGGCTTTGGCGCCGCTGGCATCGGCAACCTGTACCGCGCCATGGACGACGCCGTTGCTGCCGCCACCTTGGGTGCCGCGTGGGACGCGGGCATCCGGTACTTCGACACCGCCCCCCACTACGGCCTGGGCCTGTCCGAGCGCCGCGTGGGTTCATTCCTGGCCACGAAACCACGGGATGAATTTGTCATCTCCACGAAGGTGGGGCGGGTCCTGGAAGCCGTGGACAACCCGTCCGGCGCCCGCGACACGCAGGGTTTTGACGTGCCGGCCGACACCGAGCGCCGCTGGGACCCGTCGGAGGCCGGCATCCGACGCAGCATTGAGGATTCCCTGGAGCGCCTGGGCCTGGACCGGATCGACATTGCCTACCTGCACGATCCGGACGTCTACGACCTCCAGGCCGGCATCGCCCAGGCCCTGCCGGCGTTGGAGCAGCTTCGCGGGGAGGGGCTGGTGCGCGCCATCGGGGTGGGCGCCAACTCTTCCGACGCCCTGGGTGATTGCGTCCGGGCTGCAGACCTGGATCTCATCATGCTGGCGGGCAGGTACACGCTGCTGGAACAGCCGGCCGCCGCGGACCTGCTGCCCCTGTGTGCCGAACGCGGGGTGGGCGTGGTCAACGTGGGCGTCTACAATTCCGGCCTGCTGGCCCGGCCCGCGGTGCCCGCCAATGCCATGTACAACTACGCCCCCGCGCCGGCTGGCATTCTGGCCCGCGCAAGGGCGCTGGCCGCCTGCTGCGCCGACTTTGGCGTGGAACTCCCCGCCGCAGCCCTGCAATTCGCAGCCAGCCACCCGGCCGTTCGCTCCGTGGTGGTGGGGGCCTCCGGCGCACGCCAGATCACGCAGACTGCGCAGCGCATGGCTGCCGACATTCCCGCCGGGCTGTGGGGCGCCATGGTGGACCGCGGGCTGCTGGCCGCGGGGCTGGTCCGTGCCTAGGCCCGGCCCAACCCCCGCCCTGGCGGGGGCCGCACCCAAGGCGGGGGACGGCGTCGTCCGGCTCGATGCGCACCTGCACCTGTGGGAGGTGGGGGAGGGGCGGTATTCCTGGCTGGGGCCGCAGCACGGCAGGCTTTTCCGGAGCTATAACGCCGGCGAGGCCCGCCAGGCGCTGGCCTGGGCGGGCGTGCAGCGCGCCATCCTGGTCCAGGCGGACGACACCGAGGCTGACACCGAGGCCATGCTGGAAAACGCGGCCGGGCATGACTGGATTGCCGGGGTGGTCGGCTGGCTGCCGTTGGAGGACCCGCGGGCGGCCGGCGGGCTGTTGGAACGGTGGCAGCAGCATCTCAAGTTCTGCGGAGTGCGCACCCTGGTCCATGGCGATCCCCGGTCGGACGTGCTGGAGCTGCCGGCCGTGCGGGAATCCCTGCGGATGCTGGCCGCCGCGGGGATCCCCTTCGACGTACCGGATGCGTTTCCGCGCCATCTGGGCCAGGTGGCTGCGCTCGCCGCCGAAATCCCCGGGCTGACGGTGGTGGTGGACCACCTGGGGAAACCGCCTCGGGCTGGTTCGACGGCGGAACTGGATCTTTGGGCGCGGCAGCTGCGGGCGGTTGCCGCGCTGCCAAATACCGTGGCCAAGGTTTCGGGGCTGCATTGCGACGGCGCTCCGTACACGGCCGAAGCCCTGCAGCACGTCTGGGACATTGCCCTGGAAGCGTTCGGGCCTGGCCGGCTTATGTTCGGCGGCGACTGGCCCGTGAGCCTGCTGGGGGCCCCGTATGCGGAGATGGTGGGTCCTGTTTCGGAACTCGTTGGGACGCTCAGTGCAGGTGAAGCTGCGGCTGTGTGGAATGGAACTGCGGAGCGAGCCTACCTTCAGATGTGAGGGCAATTGCGTGTTACATGGGGCACTTCATGGGGCATTCCGCTTTCCTCCGTGCGTTCGTGAAGTGAAATGTGCACTGAGGCATGGGCCTTTTCGCCGTGGTTCATCCGCTGGCTTGAGCCCAGAGGGTCAACCAGCATTCTCAGTTGTCGGTAAGACGCCGGAAGGAAAGCTGTTGTTCGCAACCATCGCACTCCGCACTCCCCGCAGGCGGAAGGTCGGCGTGTCCGGCTCGCCGGCGGGCGGTCCGGACTCGATTCGATTTCGCTCGAATCTCAGCTCAGAAACGCTGCGGGCATCGACAAGTGTCGCCTCATTGGCTTGGAAGACATTTCCCGTGATGTGGATGCTGCCGTGCACCGGTTGCCCTGGATCCAGGATCGCATTGGTCGGTTCGATCAGGATGACAGGGCTTGACGGATCAACGAATTCGTTGCCAGCGATACTGACGTCACGCACCGGACCGGACTCGAACCACTCCTGCGCATCTGCCGAAATGTAGATGCTGGCCATCGATATGCGCTCAAACCGGTTTCGCTCAATGACAACGGGACGACGGGTCGTCACCAAAATCCCCCGGGTCGGAATGTTGGCAAATCGGTTGCCTGAGATCGTCACCTTCGGTGTGTAACTGACATTTTCCGCCACAAGGTGCGACAGCGCCTCTTCGCCTAAATTCGCCACCTCCGGCAGGGGCCGGTCGAAGGCGATTGTCAGTGTGCGCAGATCGTGCTGGTGGTCTCTTCCCGACGGACCGTCAACCGCTACAACGGTCATGCCCTCGGCCACCGGCAGCAGGGTTCGGCTGTCGGCGATCTCAACCTCGTCTCCAGGGAAGAACTGCGGGAACCCAGCCGTTTCATGATGCTCGTATCTCAGTGTCAGAGAGTGCGGGCTTGGCCGGCCAACCACGCGCAGATAAGTGCCGTGGATGTTGATCGGATCGTCGTGCGGTCCGTCGAAGACACAGTTCCGCACCACGACCTCCCCGGCGACGCTGGACAGCTGGATGAAATCGGCGAATCCGGCGGTGCTGCGACCGCTTCCTTTGGGAGTTTGAAACGACAGGGCGTCTATGGTGATATTGCGGCTCAGCTGGGCGACGATTCCGAATCCATGCAAAAAGTGCACGCGCATCCGCTCCAACGTGACGTCGGCGCTCTCGAGGATGAGCATGCCGGGATGGTCGCGTGTGATGTTGCGCATTTGATAGACAAGCCCGGTGTCGTCGCTTGGCTGGTCCGTCTCGTAGTCGATGCGAACCCGGTGTCCGCCCAAGCCTGAGATGCGGACGACGCCCTCGAACAACGGATTCTGCGAGATGCGATAAGTGCGCTGCGACCTGGGGTCATGCACCTGGGTGTATTCGAGCCCATTTCGACCCGACCAGTATTCCTCTCCCGTCTGCGGGCTGGTGCCGCCATGCCAGACAAGCGAATTGCCATGGATTTGGAACGGGTTCGAGGCGGGAATGGAGAGAATCCGGTAGGCCCGCCCCTCTTGGAGGCCGGTTTCAACGACGGTGGCGTCGACAACGGTCGGGACGGCAAAGTCGATCACCAGGCCCGTCACACTGATGCGTTTCGATTCGATGACAGCGATGGTGGTCTGCAAGCCGTGAAATATGAGCGTCGATTCATTTCCAACGACGGTGAGGTCCGTGGCATTCTCGATGAGCACTCCGATGGTTTTTACACGATGGCTTTGGTCGTCCCCCACAGTGTTGGAGACGTAGAGTTCGCGTTTTTCGGCGTGCTCAGGCCAGAGCGCATACCGCCCATGCGGGAAGTTGACCACGGTGGGGCCGTCAGCCCGGCTGGCGTGTGCGAATGCCGCCCGGATCGCTGGTGCGGAGTCGAGCGTCCCGTCGGGGTCTGCCCCGAAATTTGTAACGTCAATAGTGACGGGCAGCGCGGTCATCGAGCGAAGTCCGAAGGTGTCAGCGTGACTGTCGTGCCCGGCAGGATCTCGACTTGGCAATGGCCCCCGCAGAAGGCCACCTTTACATCATGCCGCCTATCTCCGTCGCGGGAACGCAATTGGGCAGAGACCAGTCTGGGTGTGCCCGACTCGTCGCCCGCCCACTCCAGATCGACGACGATACCCGGCCGTGCGACAAGTCCGCGAACGGACCCCGCCGGCCAATCCTGCGGGAGCGCAGGCAGGAGCTCGATCGCCGCGCCATGGCTCTGCAGGAGAACCTCCGCGATCCCGGCGACGTACCCAAAGTTTCCGTCGATCTGAAACGGCGGATGGGCCGCGAACAAATTCGGATAGAGCCCTCCCTGCTGGCCATCAACGCTGGCGGGTGCCGCCCTTAAGAAGAGCCGCAGCAGGTCAGCTACCTTGTGGGGCTGGCCGAGTCGTGCGCGCATGACCAGCTTCCATGCCAGGGACCAGCCTGTCGAGTCATCGCCGCGATCTTCGAGGCTCCGGATGGCGGCTTTCTGGTTGCCGGCATCTCCGTTTCCAGGGAAAATGTCGATCAAGTGGCTCAAATGGCGGTGTTGTGGCTCAGCCTGCGGATCGTCCGCCGCCCACTCGCGCATGAAGCCATTACGGCCGGGGCCCGGAACGGTGAGACGGCCCCGGATGCTCCGGACCTCCTGCACAACGGCATCAGCTGACAGGTCGAACCGCACCGCGAGATCCTCGAGTGCGTCGAACAAAAGCCTGATGAGCGTCAGGTCGGCGGTCGACGAAGTGCCGAGGGCGGAGGGGACGCCGTCCGCCGTCACGAAGTGGTTTTCGGGCGACGTTGATGGGGCCGTGCCGAGGGTTCCGTCCGGCAATTCGAACAGCCAGTCGAGGTAGAACTCGGATGCCGACCGGATGATGGGAAATGCGGTTGACCGCGCGAAGTCTTCATCGGCACCGAAACGGATGTGTTCCCAAACGTGCAGGCATAGCCAGGCTGATGCCAAAGGCCAAAACGCCCATGCTGGATCTGCACTCCCCATGCCCACGGGGGACGTGTAGGCCCATAGGTCTGAGTTGTGGTGGGCGACCCACCCGCGGGCACCATAGAGCCGTTTTGCAGTGTCGCTGCCAGTTTTGCGAAGTGCTGAGATGAGGTCGAACAAGGGCGGGAGGCATTCGCGGAGGTTGGCGGTCTCGGCGGGCCAGTAATTCATTTCCGTGTTGATATTTAGTGTGTAATTCGAGCTCCACGGAGGCCTGAGCTCCGCATTCCATAGTCCTTGGAGGTTGGCTGGAGCGCCGCCAGCCCGGGACGACGAGATGAGGAGGTATCTGCCGTAGTGGAAGAGGAGACACGTGAGCTCGATGGCATGCTGCGATGAGCCAATCAGTGCGGTGGTGGGCCCGGTATGTTTGGCGTGGCTGGCTCCGCCAAGGCTGAGTAACACCCGATCGTACAGGGCTTGGTGATCATTCCGTTGGCGCGCCCGCACAGAATCAGCGCCGCTTTCGAGAGCGCATGTCACACGCTTCTCCGCCCGCTGCATGGCGGCAGTCCCGTCCTGGTCGATCGGATTGCCGAATCCGGTAAAGCCGGTCTCGGTTGCAAGCACGATCGTGCAAGTGGTGACTCCCTTCGCTTCCAAGAGCGGCCCGTCGCATGCCTCGCCGTCGTGGGTCCAGCCAGCGACGACCACGCCATGCATGGCTTCCCCGGTCACATCAGAGTAGCTGACACCCTCCCCGCGTTCGAAGGGCGGGGCGACATCACTGGGCATGAGCATGTCGAGGGATGTGCGCATCGCGGCGCCCGCTTTCGTTACAACCCGAAGCTGAGTTTGGATGTCGATCTGGAGAGTGAGCGGCACCCGGCTGACGATGTTCATCTGCAGAACACCGTCCGGTGCGGAGACGATGGTCGACATGCGCATTTCTCTGCCGTCGATGAGGTATCGGGTCACGTGTTCCCCAGCGCGCAAATCCAGGGTGCGCGAGAACTCGGTGACTTTGGTCTGACACCCTGAATTAGGGGTGGTGTCGCCGGTTACCGAGGAAGTGACGCAGAGGTCAGCGAACGGCAGATAGCTCTGCGAATACCGGCCCTGAAGGCGCTGGACTTCGGTCAGCGCGGCAGCATGGTCACCGGCAAAGAGTGCGCGTCGAGAACGGGAGAGTGCACTGGCGGCAACATCGCGGGGGACGAGTCCGTGTGAGCCTTCGCTGAGGGGGCTTCCTGACCATGCAGTCGAGTCATTGAGTTGAATCAGTTCACGCCACGGGCGGCCATGCACCATCGCGCCGGTGTGACCATTGCCCAGGGGAAGGGCTTCCAGCCACTGTGAAGCCGGTGAGTCGTATCTGAGTGTGTGCGACATGGTGATGACCTAATTCTCTTGGAGTGTTGGCGGCGGGCTACTGGTCCCAAAGTCCGTGTCGGCAGGAAGGAACGGTGTCAGGGCCGGCCCGGTGCCATCTGTCCCTGGCGCTTGCGTGTCCAGATCTGGAGCTGTCTGACGATCGACTGCTGGCCGGATGGTGCAGCTTGGAGAGTCCGTTGATGCGAAGCGACCGCCAAAGAGCCGATGATTCATCATATGTATTCATGGATATTCGATCAATGTCACTCAGGATATGGCAAAGAGAGGAAAAACTCCAAGGGAAGGGACAGAAATCGTCGGATGTCTATGGTCATTGATCGGGTCTGGCCGCGGAAGCCAAGTTGCCACGTGGCGGAGCGCCTCCGGGTTGTTCCAGCGTGGACGTTCGGGCGGAATCGGTCGGGCCAGGGCACTGGCCGCGATCTTGGCTGCCGGTGCAGGTTCCGGAGGGACTTGTCCGATCCCGCATAAGATCGGATGAATATCTGGATCAAAGTCTAAATTTGACCAAATCTGACGAAGACAGGTGAAAACATCGGATGTTCATGTTGTTCGGTGTCCATGCATCCCGTAATCTCGGTTGAAGCCTTTGCAATGGCGCAGAAGCAAGAGGTGATCTTGGTGCCAAACGTGCCCAACTCATCACAACGAGATCATAAGGGGTTCCAAAGTATGACATCCACACTAAGAATGGTCGGTGCGCGCCCGGCCGGCAAGCATCATGCCGGACAATTTGGCGCATTGGGGGAATGGAGCTGATGATGAAGCCGCCCGCACCGACACCCGCCCAACTCCGCTGGCAAGAACTTGGGCTCGGCATTTTCATCCACTATGGCGTCAACACCTTTGCGGCGCTGGAATGGAGCGACGGAACGTTGCCCGCAGCCAGCTTCAATCCAAGCGGGCTGGACGCCGACAACTGGGTGGCTGCCGCCCAGGCTGCCGGTGCCAAATACCTTATATTGACAGCCAAGCACCACGACGGATTTTGCCTATGGCCCACGTCCACCACCGAGTATTCAGTGGCGTCTTCCCCCTGGAAGGATGGCAGGGGTGACGTTGTCCTGGAGGTGTCGGAGGCATGCGCCCGCGCCGGAATGGGATTTGGGATTTATCTATCCCCATGGGACAGGAACGCACCGAGCTATGGCGATCCGGCAGCTTATGACGATTTCTATGTACGGCAGCTGACCGAACTGTGCACGAACTACGGGCCCCTCATGGAACTCTGGTTTGACGGGGCTGGGTCCGTGGGCCGTAGTTATGACTGGGGCAGGATTACTGCCGTCATTCACGAACACCAACCGGAGGCCATGATCTTCAACATGGGCCGTCCCACCATACGCTGGGTCGGGAACGAGGACGGCTTGGCCAGCGACCCGGTCAACTATGTGGTCGCAAAAACTGACAACGATCAGTACACGGACTCTGCCACCAAGCTGGATTCGATGGCCTACTTGCCGCCGGAATGTGACGTCTCGATCCGACGGGGCTGGTTTTGGAATTCCGGAGATGAAGCCAAGTCCGTGGAGCACCTGCTCGCCATCTATTACCGTTCCGTCGGCATGGGAGCTAACCTTCTTCTGAATCTTGCCCCGGATCGGCGTGGACGGATCCCGGAAGAGGACCGCAAAACGGTGGACGCCTGGCGAACGGAGCTGGACCGTCGGTTCTCGGGACGAATTGACGCTGTGGTTGACAACGATGGGGATGGCGCCAGCTTAACTTTGCCGCAGCAGGCCAAGTTTACTCACATTGAACTCGCGGAGGACCTTGTGAATGGACAGGGACTCAGCCATCACACAATCTCCGTGGACGGCACGGAGTTGGCAGCCGGCCAGACCGTCGGTATACGCAGGATACATCAGGTGGATGCCACCAGCGCCAGTACGCTGCGGGTTAATTTCAACGGGAAAGACGGCAGGCTTGCCTCTGCCTGCGTGTATGTGGGGGACCCGGATGTCGGAATGCCCAGCATTCCGAACGGCTACGCGGCACCGACAACAGAGCCGGAGGGTGTTCGATGAGTGGACAGAAAGATCAAGATCGCGTTCTTCGAGTTGGCCTGGTTGGTGTTGGTGCGCGGGCAACTATCGGTGAATGGGTTTCGGCCGTTGGAAATTGTGCTGAACTTGTTGTCACGGCTGACATCAGTCCAGCAGCAGTGAAGCGCTCGACCGAGCTCTTCGGTACCAGCGTGCCCTTTATCGGCGACTACCGGGATTTTGTGAATCATGGTGTTGACGCGGCGATTGTCACGGTCCCTGACGACCAGCACGCAGACGTGGCTGAACACCTTCTTCGGGCCGGCATCGCTGTCTATCTTGAAAAGCCGATGGCGACGACGGCGGCGGACGCCGACCGGATACTGGCCGCCGCATTTGAATCCGGCAGCCGACTGTACGTTGGACACAACATGCGCCACATGAGCGTGGTTACGATGATGCGCAGCATTATTGAGCGCGGGGAGATTGGCGACGTCAAAGCCGTCTGGTGTAGGCACTTCGTGGGCCACGGTGGAGACTACTATTTCAAGGACTGGCACGCTGACCGGCGCTACAGCAACACGCTGCTGCTGCAAAAGGGTGCACACGACATCGACGTAATCCATTGGCTCGCCGGCGGCTACACAAGAACCGTTTCGGCAATGGGTGATCTCATGATTTATGGAGTCAATCCATCTCGGGCGGACAACACAGGCCGCCTGATGGGCGAATGGTTTAGCATGGACAACTGGCCGCCGGAATCACAGCGGGACCTAAACCCTGTCGTCGACGTAGAAGACATTTCCATGGTCAACATGCGTCTGGACAACGGTGCCTTGGCATCTTACGAACAATGCCACTTTACGCCCGATTATTGGCGAAACTACACGGTCATTGGCAGCCGTGGGCGCATGGAGAACTTTGGTGACACCGGTGGAGGCGTCATCAAGGTTTGGAATAAACGTCACGAGTACCAGCCGGATGGTGACGTGGAATATGTCATTGGCGGAGATGAATCAGGCCACGGCGGTGCAGACCAGCGGACGATGGCAGAGTTCATGAGATTTATCCGCCACGGTGGCGCCACCGATACCTCTCCAATCGCGGCGAGGGAGGCCGTGGCGACTGCCGCATCTGCTGCCGAGTCCTTGCGGTCCGGTTCCATGCCGGTTGCCGTCCCTCCGGTCGAGAAGGCGCTTGAAGAATACTTTTCCAGCGGACAATCCAGGCCTTGATGGATTGCCGCCTTGGCATCTGCTAGGTCGTGTGCGAGTCGATGGCGCCTGGGAAGTGGGAAGTGCGGTTGCCGGAAGGTGAGGCGACGTAGCCCGCGTTGCCGGCGCGCTGCGCATCGTCATATACGTTCTGAAAATGCCGGAGCAACTAAAATTGTCAAAGCCGCCCGACGCGCATTGGCTATCCTCCTCGCACCCAAAACCGATCGGACTAGTACGCCTGAACAGCCTGCAAACTCCTTGTGGAGATTCCATGTCCTATCTATTATCGGTGCCATGTAGGGCAATCAGCGATGGTTCTGGAGCCATTCCAAAACCATCCTGATCGAGTTCATCGGATGAATTTCGGCCCAAAGGTATTAGTTCAGGGAAGGATGTGCGCTTTTGGGAGTTTGTGTCATGATATTGACAGTAAACATCGGATGGCTGTACAAATGGTCTAGATCACATACGACCCCTTGAGGGGTCAACTGAACTCGAATGGAGCAAACGTGAGTACGATGCGCGAACGAAGGGCATTGCGCCCTGAACGGCTCCGTCCCGAGCCAACCGGCAGGAAGAGTCATGCGCGGAAGATCAAGGAACCGAAAGGTGACCGTATCCTCAATACGCTGCTCGTGGTGATCATGCTGCTGCTCGGGCTCTCCATTATTTATCCGCTGATTTTCGTTGTGAGCGCATCCTTCTCGGATCCTCTGGCCGTCAATTCAGGCCAGGTGACATTGTGGCCGGTCGGGTTCTCGCTGGACGGGTACAAGGCAATTTTCGAATACCCGTTGATCTTTCGTGGGCTGATCAACTCCGTTTTCTACGGGGCCGCCGTCACCGTTTTCGCAACATTTGCAACTATTGCGGGAGGGTACGCAATTTCCCGGACTGACATGCCGGGCCATCGATTGCTGATGATGGTCTTTGTCTTCACCATGTTCTTTGCAGGCGGCATGATCCCGTCGTATTTGGTGGTCAAAAGTCTGGGCATGCTCAACACGCCCTGGGCCATGATCCTTCCTGGCGCAATGAGCGTCTGGCAGCTGATCATCACCCGAACCTATTTTCAGGTCAATGTTCCCAAGGAACTGCTGGAATGTTCGCGTCTTGACGGAGCGTCCGACTGGGCGTTCTTTATCCGGGTGGTGGTCCCCATTTCCAAGCCCATCATTGCGGTCAACGCGCTGCTATTCGCGGTGGCGTCATGGAATTCCTACTTCAACGGCATCATCTACCTCACCGACGAGAACCTGTACTCGCTGCCGATGGTTATGCGAGACATCCTGCTGCAGAACTCGTTTGATCCGTCGAAGATGTCGGGTGTTGATCCAGCCCAGATTGAAAAGCTCAAACGCATTGCAGACCAGCTGAAATATGCCCTCATTGTTATCGCCAGTGTTCCTCCACTTCTCATCTATCCCTTCGTGCAAAAACACTTTGTCAAGGGCATGATGATCGGATCCCTGAAGGGCTAAGAGAAAATGATGAAAACAACTATTCAAGTCGCAGGTGAATCGGCGACGACGCCGGCGCCCGTCATTGTCAAGGCGCCCGAATCCCGAGCCAACAAGTCAGTTTCGCTGGGCCGGCGGATGCTTCGCGCGTGGCAGTTGTACGCCATGTTGTTGATTCCCCTGGTTTGGGTGGCCATCTTTTGCTACTGGCCGCTCTACGGGATTCAAATCGCCTTCCGAGACTATACGCCGGCGCATGGAATCACCGGTTCGGACTGGGTGGGGCTGAAGTACTTTGTCCGCTTTTTGAGCAGCTACCAGTTCTTTGAGCTCATTAAGAACACAGTAGTGCTTCACATGTACGAACTGTTGGTCGCGTTTCCCGCACCCATTCTCTTGGCGTTGGCCTTGAACACGCTGCGCCAGAAGGTCTTCAGCAGGATAGTTCAGCTGGTTGCCTACGCCCCCAACTTCCTTTCGGCGGTGGTTGTCGTGGGCATCATGACCATGATGCTTTCACCCTCCACAGGCGTGGTAAATCAATTCTTCTCGGCAGTGGGCCTGCCACGCATCGATTTCATGGGGCAATCTGAGTGGTTCCAGTCGTTGTACGTCTTCTCCGGTGTATGGCAGTCTGCAGGGTTTGCCGCCATCATTTATCTGGCCGCATTGGCGGGGGTTCCGCCCGAACTGCACGAAGCGGCCAAAATGGATGGCGCTTCACAGCTTCGCCGAGTCTGGCACATTGATCTGCCAAGCATCATGCCCATTGCAGTGATCATGCTCATTCTGAACATCGGCAGCATCCTCAATGTGGGATTCGAAAAGGTCCTGCTGATGCAGAACCCCCTCAACCTGGACATCTCCCAAGTCATCAACACTTACGTTTACCAAGTAGGGCTGAATTCTGCCGTTCCGCAGTACTCATACGCCACGGCCATCGGCATATTCCAATCCGTGGTCGGCGTGATACTTCTGCTGCTCGCCAACTGGATGGCGCGCCGCATCACCAAATCCGGGCTGCTCTAAGCACCTCGAACAAACCAAGGAGAGTCATGAAGTTTGTATTTGACAGCCAGGAAAAAGTCAGCCTGGTGCAGGGAGTTGCATCCGGGACAGTTGGCAGGCGTCAATTCCTGCGAACGGCAGCCATGCTCGGCATCACTGCGGCAACGGCCGGTGCCGTTCTGACTGCCTGCGACAACGGCACCAAGGGAGGATCGGATAAGAAAAACGCCTATAAAGCTGGATCTGCCACACTGCAGGTCGAATTGGGTGCTGAGGACACCAAAGTCCCTTACGGTGCGGGCTACATTGGACCCAAAGCGCGTGAGTTGAAGAAGTTTGGCGACGGCAAAACGGAATTTTCGGTACTGACGCGTACCTTCGCCGGACAGAACATGAAGACCAATAAGTTTTCCGTTTGGTTGGAAGAGAAGACCGGTGTTAAGGTCAACTACCAAGTTGTACCGATCGGGGAGGAAGGCACTCCCAAAGTCAACAACATCCTGGCCGGCGGCGACTTGCCCGATGCGATGATGCTCGGGCCGGCGTGGATGGGTGGGTTCAGCCGGTCCCAGATATACATTTACGGGCAGCAGGGGCTCTTTGCGCCAGTCGGCAAGCTCATTGACGAATTTGCGCCCGAACTTCTCGAAGTTTTCAAAAACGTTCCCAAGCTCCGTGACGACTTCACTGCCCCGGATGGCGAAATGTACGCCTTTCCCGCCGTCAACCAGTGCTATCACTGCAGATCCTCGGAGGTGCGGATGTGGGTCAACAGTACGTGGCTGAAAAGGGCCGGACTTAAGGCGCCGACCACCCTCGATGAATTTACCGCGATGCTCAGAGCCTTCAAGGAAAAGAATCCGTCAGGACTGGCATCATCCGTCCCCATGTCGGCGAGCAAGGCCGGCGAGGGGAGTTCATTCATTGGCTACATCATGCAGAGCTTCGGATACCTGCCTGCGAGCAACGTGTCCCGCGAAGGGAACAAGCTGATTTATGCCCCGACCCAGGACTTCTACAGGGACGGCCTTCGCTACATGGCCGGCCTTGCCAAGGAAGGGTTGCTCGACAAGCGGTCGTTTACTCAGACCGGCGATGAACTCAAGCGTCAGGTCATGAACCCCGCCGGTGCCCTGGTGGGCTTGGTCCAAGGTGGATCCCAGGGCTCGTACGCCGACGTCGAAGCGTCGAATCCGAATGCCAGGTACAGGGAATACGAGGTCATCGCACCAGTCAAGAATGGGTCAATAGGCGCGGTCTGCCCCTGGGACTATTCGGCAGGTGGAGTCGTTGGTTTGATCATTACCAAGAACTGCAAGGACCCGGAAACCATGATTCGCTGGGCGGACGCACAGATGAATCTGGAAGTTTGCCGAAGCATGCCCAGCGGTCCGCTCGGAGTCGGCTTCGAATGGGCCAAGAAAGGGCAGCTGGGAATCAATGGAAAGCAGGCAACGTTTTCCAGAGTTGCCGCCGGACAGGATGAGAAAAACCTCGGCTGGTACGAATGGGGCCCCTACAACTATCAGAATGACGTCCGGCTCAGTGAATCAGTCGACCCGACCTCGGGATCAGTCGAGCCCGCACTTTACGAGGCGGGCAAATTGTACGAGCCATTCGCCGTCGCCGAAGAAAAATTCTTCACAGCCCCGTTCTTTGACGAGAGCCAGGCCGCACAGGTCGGCGAGTGGGAAACTAACCTGGGGACCTACCTGAGTCAATCAAACGCCAAGTTCATCCTCGGGGAACTAGACATCAATGATGACAAGGTGTGGGACAACCACAAGAAGAAGTTCCAGCAGCTCGGCCAGGACCAGTACCTTCAGCTGTTGACGGACACATCCGCGAAATAGTCCCAAGCCGTATCGGTGCCCAGCACCTCAACACCGGTCCCCTGCATGGAAGCCTACATTTGGGCGTCTATGCAGGGGATCTCTTGGCTTTCGGTAAAAGCACCGGAAGAAGCCGCTGCATTCGGTTCCGCCCGGGCCGGCTGATTTTTCACACCGCCTGGATCGGTCGCGCGCCTCACAGCGCCTGGCGCAGCCAGTTTTCCACGCCGCTGATGTGGACGGTGACCAGGGCCTTGGCCAGTTCGGCATCCCCGCGTTCCAGCGCATCGATGATCGCGGCGTGTTCGGCCAACGTCCGGTCTACGGCTTTTTCCTGGGTGAGGCCGCGCCAGATCCGGGCCCTGACCGTCCCGCTGGAAAGCGCGTCCAGGACGCTGGCCAGGTAGGAGTTGTTGGCTGCACCCGCAATCAGGCCATGGAACATCAGGTCGTGTTCCACCAGCGATTCCACGCTGGTGGCTTCGCTGATGTCCACCATGGTGGCACGCAGGGCGGTGATCTCCCCGGCCGATATCCGCCCGGCGGCAATGGCCGCGGCGGCCGGTTCCAGGATGCGCCGTACCTCAAAGATTTCCAGGATCGACTTGTCCTGGTGCAGGTCCACGATGAAGGTCATGGCCTCCGTGAGCAGCTTCGGCTCCAGGCTGGTCACGTACGTCCCGTCCCCGCGCCGCACATCCAGCACCCTGATGATCTCCAGCGCCTTGACGGCCTCGCGTAGGGAACTGCGGGACAGCCCCAGCTTTTCGCTCAATTCCTGTTCAGGCGGCAGCTTGTCGCCTGCGGACAGTTCGCCGGACAGGATCATGTCCTTGATTTTGGTGATTGCTTCGTCGGTGACAGCCATGTGTCAAGTGTATTGGTCTGACGTTTGCGCCGGGGTCTCGACGCGCTCGCAGGGCTCGCTGCTCGACCACCGGGTCGCGCTCGCCGGGCCCGCTGCCCGGCCACCGGCCAACAAAAAAGCACCCCTGAACCAGTCAGGGGTGCTTTTCATGTGCGGAGACGGGGAGATTTGAACTCCCGGTGGAGTTGTGCCCCACACTTCATTAGCAGTGAAGCCCATTCGGCCGCTCTGGCACGTCTCCAGCGCTGGCCGGGGTAGAAGCCCCCAACCAGCATCCCAAACTTTACCTAGAGGAAGGGGTGTTAAGCAAAACGGACGGCCTCCGGAACCGGACGCGGTGTGCCGGCGGCAGGAATTACGCCGCGCCCGTCAGCGCGCGCCATAAAAATTCGTGCGAGGCCGTGTGCAGCCGCGCCGCCTGGGCGTTGTTTCCCGCCCCGGCGTGCCCGCCCTCCAGCGCCTCGTGGAACCAGACAGGAATCCCCAGAGACTCCATCCGCGCCGCCATCTTCCGTGCCTGCACCGGCCCCACCCTGTCATCCGAGGTGGCCGTCCAAATGAACGTGGCCGGATAGGTGACCCCGGCGCGCAGCAGGTGGTACGGCGAAAACGTCTTGATAAACGCCCACTGCTCCGGCACGTCCGGGTCGCCGTATTCGGCAATCCACGACGCCCCGGCGGACAGCTTCGTATAGCGGCGCATGTCCAGCAGCGGCACCCCGCACGACACGGCGCCGAACAGCTCCGGGTATTGCGTGAGCATGTTGCCCACCAACAAGCCGCCATTGCTGCCCCCTGCACAGCCCAAGTGGGCCGGCGAGGCCACCCCGCGCGCCGACAAGTCCCGCGCAACGGCCGCAAAATCCTCATACGCCTTGTGCCGGTTTTCCTGCAGCGCCGCCGTGTGCCAGGACGGCCCGTATTCGCCGCCTCCTCGAATGTTCGCCACCACGTACACGCCGCCGCGCTCCGCCCCGTCCACCACGGCGCGCCGCTGAAGCCACGTGCGCCCCACGGCACCGCTGTACGCCGGCGTGCGCGACACCTCAAATCCGCCATATCCGCCCAGCAGCGTCGGGTTGCCGCCGTCGAGCCTTAAATCCTTGGGCCCCACCTGGAAATAGGGGATCCGGGTGCTGTCGTCGGAGACAGCAAAGTGCTGCTCCACGCGGTAGTCCGCCTCGTTGAAGAACGACGGCGCCTGCCGGACCGCCGCTGCCGGCCCGGCCGGGGTGGTGGTGCCGGCGGCGGGAAGGGTGCCGCGCAACAGCGCGGTGGGCGTGAGGAAGCCCGTGGCAACGAGCCAGTAGTCGTTCCCGGCATGCGGGTTGCCCGGGTCCTGGTCCTCGTCGTCCACGGCGTAGGCGTCCACCGAGTGCAGCGGAGGGCAGGCATCCAGTGCTGAAGCCGCCCAGCCAGCGGCCGGGTCCAGGACCAGAATCTTGGAGGAGACATCCTCCAGCAGGTTCAGGAGCAGGAAGTCCCGGGTCCAGCTCCACGACTGCAGGGACTGCGTTGCCGTCGGGGCGTAGATGGTGGACAGGGCGCGGTCCCCGGCCAAAAAGGCATCGAGGCCAATGGCCAGCAGAGTCCCGGCAGCATAGGTGGCGGGGGCGTCACGGCCGACTGTCCAGTCCGTGCGCGGCCGCAGCAGCAGCCACTGCTTGTGGAGGGAGACGTTCATGTCGTCCGGGACGTCAATGTGCACCCAGTCGCCACCCACCAACAGGTAGCTGCGCGAGTTGAAGAAGTCCAGCACGTCGTACGCCACATCGCGTTCAAAGCCGGGTGTGCTGTCATGGGACACCCCGCCGCTGAGGTGGTCCGGCGGCACCGAGAACAGGGGTTCGCGTGCGGCCAGCTCAGCCATGGACTCGCCGCGGCGCAGCACGCGGGCCGCGGCCGGGTAGGAGGACACCGTCATGGATCCCGGGCCGGTGTCCGTGCCCACGTACAGCGTGTCCGAATCCAACCAGCTCAGGCGCGTCTTCGCCGTCGGCAGTTCAAAGCCGCCCGGCACAAAGGCGCGTGCTTCGACGTCGAACTCGCGGTACGCAACGGCGTCCCCGCCGTCGGGGGAGAGCGCCACCATGGCCCGCCGGTATTCCGTGCCCGGGGCCGGCCGCAGGAATTGCGAGCCGGCCCAGAACCAGTCGGCGCCCTCCTCCCGGCACAGGGCATCGACGTCCAGCAGGACGTCCCAGTCCGGGGAGGGCGTGAGGTAGCTTTCCCACGTGGTGCGCCGCCACAGCCCGCGGGGGTTGGCTTCGTCCCGCCAGAAGTTGTAGTACCAGCTGCCGCGCTTGGACACCATGGCGATGCGGTCGGTGGAGTCCATGACCTCCAGGACGCTCGCCTCCAGGGCCGAGTACTCCGGCGTCACCAAGGCATTGTCGGTCCGGGTGTTGTGCTCGCGGACCCATGCCAGGGCGTCGTCGCCCTGGATGTCCTCCAGCCAAAGGTTCTCGTCGAAGGGTTCGTCCGCGAGGGCCTTTTCGGGAACGGGCGGTGCGGCGGCGGGCTTGGCTGCATCAGTGGTTTGGCTCATGTGCCCATCCTAGGCAGGTCCGCCGTCCGGGCCGGGCGCCATCCGTTAAGCTCAAGGGGTGGAAACATCGGGCGGGCTGGCAGTGGTCATCGTTGGGGCGGGCCCCCGCGGGACCTCCGTCATGGAACGCCTGCTGGCCCAGTACGCCGCCCGGCCCGCCCGGCCCCTGCACATCCACCTGGTGGACCCCTTCCCGCCCGGCCCCGGCCACGTCTGGCGCACGGAACAGTCCCGGCTGTACCTGATGAACACGCAGTCCTTCTTCCCCACGCTCATTCCCGATCAAGGAGTTGCCGCGGCGCCCCTGGCCGGCTGCAGCTTCAACGACTGGCGAGGCCGGATGCGCCAAACCCCGGACCCCGCCCTCAGCGAGGGGGACCGTGCGGAGCTGGCCCAGCTCACCGCCACAGGCTTTCCCAGCCGCGCCCTCTACGGCCGCTACCTTTCGTGGTGCGTGGCACGGCTGCTGGAAAAGCTGCCCGACGGCGCCACCGTCACCCACCACCGTGCCGAGGCCAGGCGGGTGGCGAGGGACCACGAAAACGGCGGCTACGGCGTCGAGCTTCTCAACGGGGAAACGCTGCACGCGGACAAGGTGGTCCTGGCGCTGGGGCACGTGGAGACGCGGCTGAGCCCGGCGCAGCGCGAATTCCGCGACGACGCCCGCGCCAATGGGCTCAGCTACCTGCCCCCTGCCGCGCCGAACGATGTGGACTGGGACCAGCTCCCCGCAGGTGCCACCGTGCTGGTGCGCGGCATGGGGCTGAACTTTTTTGACGTGCTGGGGCAGCTGACCGAGGGCCGCGGCGGCCGCTTTGAAACCACCGCGGCCGACGGCGGCGCGCTCACTTATGTGCCCTCCGGACGGGAGCCGGTGGTGGTGGGGGCGTCGCGGCGCGGCACGCCCTACCGCGCCAAAGCCGCGCTGGAGAGCTACTACCCGGCCAGCGTGGAACTGCGCTTCCTGGGCGAGGACGCCGTCGCCAAGATCCGTGCCATGGGCGCCACGGCCGGCTTTGAGCACGACATCTGGCCGCTGCTCCACCGGGACACACTGTGGGCGTACTACACCACGCTGGGGCGCAGCTCCCCAGGCGCCCTTGCCGCGGGATTCCTGCCGGAGCTGGACGCGCTGCTGCATTCCGGGCTCGACGGCGACGCCGTGGACTGGGCTGAGCGGCTGAAGTCCCTGACGGCCCGGCATGTGGCGGAAGGGCGGGCGCTGGACCTGGCAGCACTGGCCCGGCCGCTGTCCCACCACCCCCTGCGCCCCGGAGACAAACACCGTTTCGGCTCGCAGGCCGAACTGGATGCGGCGGTGCTGGCCTACCTGGCCGACGACGCCGCCAGTTCAGCACGCGGCGAGGAGGACCCTGTCAAGATGGCCATTGGCGCCCTGAACGCTGGGCGGGCCATCATCAAGTCGCTGGTGGCGGACGGCGGCATCACGCAGGAGTCGTGGCTGGGCGAGCTGCGCGGCTGGTTTGAAGGTTTTGTCGAGGGCCTGGCCAGCGGGCCTCCCGCGCTGCGGATGGAGCAGTTGGCGGCCTTGGTGCGCGCCGGCGTGGTGCACTTTTCCGGCCCCGACCCGGTCTTCCGCATCCAGCACGGGCTCTTCCAACTGTCCTCGCCCTGGGTTGACGCCGAACCGTGGCATGCCCGGCACCTGGTGGAGGCGCTGGCCCCGGCCAACCGCGTTCAGGGCACGGCGTCGCGCCTGTTGAACAACCTGCAGGCGGACGGGCTGGCACGGCCCCGGGTGATGCTGGCGGCCGACGGCGGCGCCGTCGTCACGAGCGGCCTGGACGTGTCCGCGCCCCCCTACCGTCCGCTCGACGGTGCCGGCACGCCGGTGCCCGGGCTGTATGTGCTGGGCCTGCAGCTTTCCTCCGTGCAGTGGGGCACGGCCATCGCCGCCCAGGCCGGCGCCGAATACCGCAGCGGCTACCGCACCGTGCTGGACGCCGACGCCATCGCGGCGGACATTCTGGCCTGAACGCCATCCCCAAACGACAGCGCACCTCCCTCTGGGGCAAAACCCGTGGTGGGTTTTGCCCCAGGTGCACCCGGGGCAAAACTCGAGTCGAGTTTTGCCCCGGCGGAAAGTCCCCAAACGACAGCGCACCTCCCCAGCCGCTTTCACGGAAGTGAAAGCGGAAAGGAGGTGCGCCGTCGTGGTGCTGCGGACTAGACGCAGGCCTTGCTGCCCGGGTTGGGCTTGCACTGCACATTCGGGTTGGTGACGGTTACCGGCAGGCTCACCGTGGTGCCGCTGGGCGCGGCGCTGACGGTGATGGTGCCTCCGGTGCGGGCGTCGGCCGGCAGCTGGAAGGTGACCTTGGCGGAACCGTTGCTCACGCCCACCGTGTCAACCACGGTTGTCTTGCCCTTGCTGTCGGTGAACTGGACCGTGACGGAGGTGTTCTTCGGGCTGCCGAGGGAGGTCAGGTCCAGCTTGTTGAGCTGGAAGCTGACGGTGCCTTTGGCGTCCACCACGGCCGGATTGCCTTCAACCTCCACGCCGCGGCGTGAGAAGTCGGGGGCGATCGGGGCCTTGGCGGACTGCTCGCCCAGGTACTTGATCCAGGCGTCGCGGTCAATGAGTCCGGAATCCTTGGTATTGGTGCCTTGGGTGAACACGCGGAAGTTGTCGCCGCCCGTTGCCAGGAAGCTGAACGTGCCCACGCGGTAGTTCCGGGCGGAATCCAGCGGCGCTCCGTTGATGGTGACCGAGGTGACGTGGTCGCCCAGCGCCCGGGTGGCGTCGTAGGTGTACGACATGTTGGACGACAGGCCCAGGTTCAGGAACGGGCGGCTGGGGATGCTGCCGTCCGCGTTGGTCTGCCACTGCTGTTCCAGCATGGTCTTCACCTGGGCGCCCGTGAGGGTGGTGGTCCACAGGTTGTTCACGAACGGCAGCACCGCGTTGGCGTTGGCGTAGGTGACCACGCCGTCGGCGAAGCCTGCGTTCTTGTAGAGCAGGTCCGCACGGAGGCCGCCTGGATTGACGACGCCGATCTCGGCCCCGCCGGTCTGCTCCGACTTCAGCGCATCCAGGAGGGCGTTGCCCACCAGGTTGCCCAGCGTCGATTCGCTGGCACGGTCGTCGCGGCTGACGGTGCCCGTTGCCGGGTCAGTGGTCTGGGCCGTGGTGATGTCGGCGGAAATTTCGCCAACCTTGACGCTGCCGGCAACCTTGGCGTCGGCCAGGGCCTTGTCCGTGATGGTCTTGACGGCGGCAACGCGCGGGTAGCTGGCAACCAGTGTGGCGTCGGCGGTGGTCGAACGGGCCACGTTGCGCTGCGTGTACGACTTCACCTGGTGGGTGGTGGCGTCCACAGTCAGCTGGATCTGCCCAATGAAATCGCCGTAGCTGCCCGTCTGGAGGACGGGGCGCGTCTTCAGTGCGGCATCGGCGGCAACACCGGGGATCGGTGCGTCCCACGCATACTGCTTGTGCGTGTGGCCGGTGAAGATGGCGTTGACGGACGGGGAGGTCGTGTCAATTATCTGGGCGAACGCCCCGCCGGCGGCAATCTCCTGGCCCAGCGTGGCGCCGTCGGGCGTTCCCGCCCCGGCGCCCTCGTGGTACTCGGCCACGATGACGTCGGCCAGGTGGCCGTCGGTGATCTTTTTCGCGACGCGGTTGACTGCTGCGACGGGGTCGCCGAAGTCCAGGTTGGCGATCCCCGACGGGGTCACTAGGGTGGGGGTCTCCTGTGTGATGGCGCCGATGACGGCCACCTTCACGCCGTTGACGTCGATGACCTTGTATTCGTCAAGCACCGGGGTGGTGGTGCCCTTGGCGTATACGTTGGCGCCGAGGTAGTCCCACGCCGCGGCGGTGCGGATGCGGCCGTCAAGATCCGCGTAGCCCTTGTCGAATTCGTGGTTTCCGACGGCGGAGGCCGAGAGCCCCAGCGCGTTCAGCACGTCGATGGTGGGCTTGTCGTCCTGCGATGCGGAGGCGAACAGGCTGGCGCCGAGGTTGTCGCCCGCGGACAGGAATGCGGTGTTGGCGTCTCCGGAGGCGGCGCGCAGCTGCTCCACCGTGCCGGCAAACTTCACCGTGTTGGAGTCGATGCGCCCGTGGAAGTCATTGATGTTTAGGAGGTTGACTTCCTGGGTGCTTCCGGGAGCCGGGGCCATCTTCAGGCCGACCACCACGGGGTCGTGGTCGGAGGCTGCGAAGGCGGAGGTGTCGTAGAAGTCGGTGACGTTGTTGTTGTAGCGGCTGTAGCCCATGGCAATGGACTCGGCGGAGTTGATGTTCCAGATGTCCACGCCCGTCACCATGGCCTCGGCGTCAGGCGACGCCAGGATGTGGTCCAGGGAACCCACCATGCCGCCGTAGCTGTAGGAGTGCTTGGTGGTCTTGGCGTCCTGGTCCACGTAGCCTGCGCCCGTGAGGACGTTGATCGGATCTTCGTGCAGGTAGGCGTTGAAGTCACCGATCAGCAGCACCTTCTGCGTGCCCTGTGCTGCCTGCTGTGCATTCGAGAATGCCAGCAGCGCCTTGGCCTGGGCCGTGCGGGCCAGGTTGGAGTTGCCCTGTCCCTTGTCGGTGTCGCTGCCGATGGCCGAACCCTTCGACTTGAAGTGGTTCACAATCATCAGCACCTTGGAGGCATCCGGTGCGCCGGCCAGCTTGAATGCCTGGGCCAGCGGCTGGCGGGCAATGCCGGTGAAGGCTGCATCGTCCAGGATCACGGAGCCGCCCACGGGCTCGGCTACGGCCTTTTTGTAGATGAAGGCCGTCCGGATGACGTCCTCGTCGGTTACGGCCGGGCGCGTTGCGGGGGAGCGGACGTAGTCCCAGGTGCCGGGGGCTGCGGTGTTCAGTGCGGCCACCAGGATGGACAGTGCGTTGTCGCGGTCCTTGCCGAACTTGGCGGAGTTTTCAATCTCCTCCAGGGAGAGGACGTCGGCGCCTGAAGCGTTGATGCCGGAGACGATCTTGTCCTGCTGGCGCTTCAGGCTTGCCGCGTTCGCGGCGCCGCGCTGCAGGCAGCCGCCCTTGACGGTGAGGGGGTTGCCGTCCCGGTCCAGGTAGAACTGGCAGGCCGGGTCTTGGTCGCCCGTGGTGGGGAAGTAGTTCTGCACGTTGAAGGAGGCCACCTTGAGGTTGCCGCCCACGTCCTTGGGCTTTGCCTCGCGGTTGTTGCCGAAGGCGATGGGCTGCACGGAGGCCGCGTTGGCCGCCGTCAGCGGTTCCAGGGGCTGGAACTTGTAGGCGTTGTTCCGGTTGTCAAAGATGACGTTGGAGCTGAACTCGCCCTGCAAGCCAACCCGCATCGGGGTGCCGGCGCTGAGCCACGGGAGGGGGATGGAGGAACCCGTGGTGGAGTAGTTGGCGCTGGAGCCGTCGTCGAGCTTGATGGCGCGAGCAGCATTCTCGGCCACCTGCGCGGCGTACTCCACGGACCCGTACGGGGCCACCGCGGTGGGTTGGGCCAACGCCGTCGTGCCGGCGGCCAGGCCGATCTCGCCGTAGCTGCTCAGCGAGTAGTTGTCGGTGATGGTGAAGGTGCCCTGCGGCGCCACCAGCATGCCCTCGAGGGTTTCGCGTTCAGCATCGGTGGCCGGGAGGGTCTTCAACACGGTGGCCTTGACCTCTGCGGCGGGGTCCGACAGCACTGTCATGTCGCCGGCGGAAACGTTGACCTCGGTGGTTTTGTTGGCGTCCGCGGCGCCACCAAATTCGGAGACCAGCCCCTTGACCTCGACGTAGTCGCCGATCTTCACGCTGCGGACCGTGGAGGGCGAGTAAACAAATACGCCGCCCGAGGCTTTGTGTGTTGCGAGGTCCAGGTCCCCGCCGGTGCCGGGCGTCTGGATGAAGTAGCCGTTGAAGCCGCCGTCGGGGTAGACGGCCGTAACCTTGCCCCGGGTGGTGACGATGGCGCCTTCAAACGGGCTGGCCGCGCCGGTTCCCTGGACTTCGGCAATGGTCATGGCCCCGGCGTCGACGGGTGGCGGGGGCGGGGTGTCGCCACCCTGCGTGCCCGTGGGGGTCGGCTCTGCCGCCGTGAAGTCGTTCTTGTTGTTGTCCGAGTCGGCGAAGCCAGTGCGGTTCAGCGACTTTGACGCGCTGCCGGTGGGCCCAACTTCGCCTTCAAAGGTGTTGGACGTGCCGTAGCCGAACAAATCCACCACGCCGGGCTCGCCTACCACGGATCCGGTGGGCAGGGACTGGAATTTGGCGGACTGGTTGGACAGGACAATGGTGCCGGTGCCGGCGGCGAAAGCCAGCGCGCCTGATTCGACGTCGGCCGCAGGCAAGTCCCTGCCGGCGGGGGTTGTGCCCCCATTGGCAGCCCCCTTGACCAGGTAGTAGCCCTTGGCGGGGATGGTGCCGGACAAGCCGTCAAGCGCCGCCGAAATGTTGATGGCGCCGGCACTGGTGCCGGGGCGGTACTGCAGGGACCAGCCCTTGAGGCTGATGGCCGAATCGGTGGGGTTGTACAGCTCCACGAAGCGGTTCTTGTACGTTGCCCCGGGGCTGCCGCCGTTGAGGTAGGCCTCGTTGATGATCACGTGGGATGCTGCCGTGACGGCGGCCGGAAGGGCACCTGTGGGCGCAAGCGCCGCCGTCGTGGTTGGGCCCGCTGTGGCGGGGCCCTGTTCGGCCTGCGCAGGCGACAACGCCAGCGGGGCCGCGGCGAGTCCAAGGGCCACGATGGCCCCCATTCCCGCCTTCATAAGGGTGTTGGTCTTCATGTTTCCAACTCTCGGATGTGGTTGCACAATTGTGCTGTGGGTGATGATGAAAGGTGTTTTGTACTGCATTTAGAGAGAAACCCAAAGCAAAAAGGGCCGGGTCCAGCCAGCCCCGCAGGATCGTCTTTGAGCCTCACACATAAAAGTGAATCATCCATGAACGGGAGGGGGCGGTCAAGCAAACGCTTTCCGGATGCGTGGACGTGAATGAATGTGGCCTTTAACGAGCAAAAAGGACGCGGCCCCGTCACCGGGGCCGCGTCCTTTTGCCTGTGCGGAAGGTGCGAGATTCGAACTCGCGGTACGGGGTTACCGCACACTGGTTTTCAAGACCAGCTCCATCGGCCG
>Ga0134128_10001344_pt1 | contig 31784 bp, 24 predicted proteins | sample KB31754_FD_96462 | JGI IMG/M metagenome (GOLD analysis project Ga0134128, IMG submission 96462) | Terrestrial soil microbial communities with excess Nitrogen fertilizer from Kellogg Biological Station, Michigan, USA - KB3-175-4 | ecosystem: Environmental > Terrestrial > Soil > Unclassified ... | reverse complement strand
AGGTATAGATGGATTGGGCCGGATTCAAGCGACGAGCCTACATATAGGACACGGCGGCTACCATAAGCCCGACTGGTACGCCGAGGGCCATAGAAGTAAGTACGAGTAAACGTACGCAGCGGGCTGAAGCCGGCCGGTACCAGATCTTTTACGATTTAATGTCGTGCCAAGAATTTGCCAAAATCTTGCCAATCGGTTGACAAAATTGGCCCGTACATTGATGCCATAGACCCGCACGCGCAAACAATAAAAGCGGGGCAATTGGCGAAGTTGGTGATTCAACCATGGCAAAATTGGCTTATACGCAAAGAGGCACCTATCCCGTCGTCAAGGCAAATCCGCGCATCACGCGCGACAACCTGATGACGATGCGCACCCTGGCTGCGCAAGAAAATACACCGCGCAAAGTGGTGGCAACCATTCTTACCGAAGTGCAATCGCTGCTCAATAGTCTGTGGTTTTTCGTTCCGGAAAAACCGAACAGCATGTGCAAGTACTACGGCCACGTGATCAAAGGACAGTGGCACGGTAGTCATCCGAACTGCGCCGATTGCGGCAGCAGAATCACGAGTCCGAGTGAGCTGCGCACAGCCAGCAGCCGATAGGTTTCTTCTTGTATAAAAAAGGTTTGTAACCGGTTGCGGGACCGGGAAACAAAGGGGGTCAGTCGAGAAATCGATTGACCCTTCTTTCCGTTTAGACGCGATCGTTAACAACGTGCGCCAGCGCTTTTTCCAAATCCGGATAAGCGTATTGGAAGCCGGCGGACTTAAGTTTTTCAGGAAGAACGCGATCACTTGCAAGCAGAACTTGATCGGCCATCTCCGCTCCGAATGCCAGATGCGCCATCACGACGGGCACAGGCATGACAGTCGGTCTGTGCAGAACATGTCCAAGCGCGTTGGTGAACTCGATGTTGCTCACCGGCGTCGGGGCGACGACGTTCACCGGCCCCGTTAGCTTATCGCTCTCAATTGCAAATCTGATTGCGGCAACCGCATCGTCGATAGAAATCCAACTCATGTATTGCTCGCCGGAACCGAGACGCCCGCCGGCACCCATTTGAAAGGGCACGAGCATTTTTTGTAGGGCACCGCCCCTGGTGCTGAGCACAATGCCAAAACGCAGACTAACGACACGCACGCCGGACTGCTCGACGTTCTTCGCTTGCGTTTCCCAATCCGCACAAACTTTGGCGAGAAAATTGTTGCCGGCAGTGCTGTTTTCAGTGAGAACTTCCGGTCCGCGTTCGCCGTAAAAGCCAATCGCCGACGCACAAACGAAAACCTGCGGCTTGTTCTTGAGCGTGCTTATGGCGGAAGCCAAAAGCGCAGTGCCCTTTATACGGCTATCGTAGATCTCTTGTTTATGTATTTTCGTCCACCGCTCCGCGACGCCCGCGCCCGCGAGATTGACGATGGCATCCGCTCCGTCCAGTTTATCGCTTTCGATTTCGCCGGCATCAGGGTTCCAATAAATGCCGTCAGACGAGTGCTGCCTCTTGATCGGCACAACTTCGTGTCCGCGCGAACGCAAGTCAGGCAATAAATGACTGCCGATTAGACCGCTCGCGCCTGTTACCAAGATTTTCACGCGAATATTTTACCGCGAGGACGACGCCTGGCGTCGGACCTATTGGGCAGTGCGTGATGCCGGCTTGCTGAATGTCCGATTGACAAATTGATTTATACGATCGAAGCAATGGCAAATCTTGACCAGCGTATCGCTGGAAGCTTGCCAATCCTGCTGCCCCACCTCTTGCTCGAGCTGCAGGCAGAGCAGCGACATTTCCTTGGCGCCCACTGAGGCGCTGGCGCCTTTGAGTTCGTGCGCCATGCGCGCGGCGAGGTTGCCGCGCTTTTCGGTGATCGCCATTTCGAGGTCCGGCAGCTGACGCTCGGTTGTACTAACGAACAACCGGAGCACTTCTTCCACTTCTTCCTGGCTTCCGTAAAACACTTCCAGCTCGGCCAGGTCGATTGGATCTGTCTGAAAGGTTGCTGTTTTTGCATTAGCCTCGAAGAATTTCTCAGCGAGCTTTTGATTGTGGAACGCGAATTCGTGCTTCATCCACTGGTTCAACTTGTTCTTCAGGCGTTCTTTGTCGATAGGCTTAGGTATGTAATCGTCCATCCCGGCGTCAATGCAACGCTCGCGGTCGCCGGCCATGGCCAGGGCCGTCACGGCGATAATCGGCGTATGCTTGCCGGAAATCGCTTCCATCTTCCGTATTGCCCGCGTGGCCTCAAATCCGTCCATTTCAGGCATGTGACAATCCATAAGCACTACCGGATAATCGTGCTCGGATACTGCTTTTACAGCTTCGATGCCATTGTTGACGACATAGGCTTGCAGCCCCAGCTTTTCAAGCAGCAAAATGATGATGCGTTGATTCACAACGTTGTCTTCGGCCACCAGGATGGTCGGGGGTACATCACGCTGCAAGCCATCATCGGTGAATAATCCCGGCTCGAATTTGCCGTTGTCGGACGGCTGCACTGACTGTTGGCCCATGAGACGCTCCTTATCGGTGCCGGTTATAGAACAGGCTAAGGTGAAGACGGGGTAGTCACCCTGATGTTCCGCTTGGCAGTAGTACTCATCTGATTAGAATCACGGCGATCACTCCACGATACCAGATATGGTGCCGGATGGGATCGGTTGAAAGCGGGCTGCCGCCCGTCGCTACGATTAACCATTATTTGCTACCGATCTGGACAACTATTTTAGAGAAATTTTTAAGGCTGGCAAGCCAAATCCAGGCTGCGTCTTAGAAATGTCTCCAGCTATTTGACAAGCAACCTATTATCATGGGCTCTGCTGGCAACTGCGGTGTTTAAGCTTGCTTTTCAACAGCTTCTGGTATCTGGTTTTTTTACCCATAGTGGTCACCCTCTTTTGGGTGAGCCCACGGCGCATCCGCACGTTTTTGCTGCTCGTCGCCAGCTATGTCTTCTACATGAGCTGGAAGCCGATTTACGGCATTTTGATTTTCGGCATGACGCTTGCGAATTACTTTTTCGGATTGGCAATCGCACGCAGCGAGCAGCGAAAGAAACGCTGGCTGATTGGCGCGGTTGTTTTTAATTTGGTCTTGCTCGGCGTCTTCAAGTACGCTTACTTTAGCTGGGATCTTGCGTCAGCGGCAGGCAATTGGTTCGGCAAGCAATTGCCTGCAATGCCCTGGCAAATTATTCTGCCCCTGGGCATTTCATTTTTCGTATTCGAGTTTATTCATTACGCGACGGACGTCTATAAAGGCGGGCGTCCCGTGCGTTCATTCATTGATTTTGCGCTCTTCGCCAGCTTTTTCCCAACGCAGATCGCCGGCCCGATTAAGCGCTATCAAGATTTCATCCCGCAGCTCGCCAACGATCATAAGTTGTCGCTGAAAGAATTTGACGACGGCATGTGGCTGATTATTTTCGGTCTGTTCAAAAAGGTGGTTTTTGCCGACAACCTATCAGTCGTCGCGCAAAGCGCATTCTCGAGGCCGGATTTGCTCACAGGCTTTGACCTATGGTTTGCCGTCTATGCTTTCGCCTTTCAAATTTACTTTGATTTCTCTGGTTACACCGATATCGCCCGCGGCTCGGCTATGTTGCTTGGCTATAAGGTGCCTCCCAACTTCGATTTGCCTTACTTGTCCACATCGATTTCCGATTTCTGGCGTCGCTGGCACATCTCGCTTTCCACCTGGCTGCGCGATTATCTCTTCATTCCGCTGGGAGGCAGCCGCGGCAGCAAATGGTTTACCATGCGCAATTTGATGCTGACCATGGTTCTGGGCGGCTTGTGGCACGGAGCAGCCTTGCACTTTGTGGTCTGGGGCGCTTATCAGGGCGTCATGCTGATCATTCACAAAGAGGTAAAACGGGTGACTGACGCGATCTCGTGGATCGCGGTCTGGAAAACGAAGGGCTGGTTCAAAGTGGCGTCAATTGCCTTTACCTTTCAACTGGTCTGCATTGGCTGGGTGTTTTTCCGCGCCGACAATTTCGACATCGCCATGCAGATCATCCGCAAACTTCTCTTCATCGATGTGCTTGTGGGCGTCCCGACCACCGCCTTAACCATAGTCAACACGACCGATCCCGTCATCTTCATGCTGTTGCCGTTCATTTTGCTTGTGCTTTTCGGCGGTCAGATTCTTTCCGGCTGGCTTGCTGAGCGCAAGAAGCCATTGGCTGTTCCTCTGCCTCTCAAGGCGGTTGGCGTCGCGGCAATCATTTGCTTGTTGCTCGTTTTCTCCCCCGATACATCACCCAAGTTCATTTACTTTCAGTTTTAGCGGATGGCAAACTTGAAATACGAGTACAAAGAAGGCATCACCTCTGGCCGCGTCAACAATTTCTTGCTGACACGGGTGGCGTTGGGAGCAATCGTGCTCACGATGATCAATGCCGGACTTTTATTCTGGAAGCCGCTGGCCAAGGTAGATCCCGACAGCCTGCCAGCCGCGCACACTTGGGTTTGGTGGGCAGCACAAGAATTTCTTGAGCAGAAGAAGGCACCGGATGTGGTGATGCTTGGATCATCTTTGCTCATGCACCCGGTGTCGCGACGTGACGCCGCTTTTCTTGGACAGGACATTGATTACGTCAAGCATCACCGCTCGAACTACATGGAGCATTTGCTTGCTGAACGGGGAATCACAGATGCAGTCTGCTACAACTTTGCCCTGCCCGGCGGCATGGTGTCGGACGACTACATGATTGAGCGTGCGTTTTTCGCGCAACACAAGCCGAAAGTCCTCGTTCTGGGACTGAGCATAAGAGACTTTATCGACAACGGTGTGCACTGCGCGGGGTCGACGCCCGCATTTAAATATCTCAAGCGGTTTTGCAACATCGATGATCTGGTCGACATTTCGATGCCTCAGTTGTATCAGCGTGCCGACTATCTTTTCGCCAAGGGACTCTACCTCTGGGGCAGAAAGCTCGATTTGCAGGTTTTGCTCGCAGAGAAAACCAAAGGAATGCTGCAACCGTTTTATTCGCGATGGTTTGCACCGTCGCTGCTCGCCCAAGCAGATCCCGAACGGAGTCAGCCGAGCAACTTGCGAGCGGAAGTCGAAGAAGGCATGCTGATTGTCAAAAAAGATATTCCATATTCGTGGGATGACAATTCGATGGAGTACAAGAAACGGTATCGCTCACCCAACGAGCGGGGCGTGAAAGTACAGGACTTCTTCTTTGACAAACTATTGAAAGAAGCACGCGCGCAGGGAATCAAAGTCGTGATTATGAACATGCCCTTGACGCAGGACAATCACAACCTCATGCCCGCCGGATCGTACGATCGATACCTGGCGACATTGAAATCTCAATCGGACAAGTACGGATGCAACTTCATCGATCTCGATGCTACGCACCAATTCGTGCGCACTGATTACTACGATACCGCACACATGAACGCCAGTGGTGGCAAGCGGTTAATTGATACCATGGTGGCATCGATCTCCGCGAATCCGGAATTAGTCGCCGCGCTCAAAGAAGGCGGCGCCACTCGCCCCGCCGTCGCCAGCCAGGGCCACGCGCTGTAATTTCCTTTCCCGGAGACGCCTGCCGCATACCCTGTTGGTCACTATGAAAGATCAACTTTTCTGTTGATAAAAGGCAAACCGGCCGAAAAACAGTAAAGCGCCCACATGCCTCGGTGGTAGTCGCTTTCCGAACATTCGCTCTCTCGGTGTCGATCCACTTGGCGTCAACATTTTTGTTTAGTCCTCACAGTTAGCTACCAGGGTATCTGCAACGCGCAGTTTGGTGATCTGAGCGAGAAAACAGGTTGCCATCGAATTAGCGTCTATGCCGATAGCAATTCGTTTTGATCGGCTGACTGTGTAAGTGGCGTCGGTGTGTGGTGGTAATCCCAATCCGGCGTTAACTCGATGAAATCGACAATTTTGCGCGTGATTTGCTGGTTGCGGCGCACATCCAAACTGGAGAGCACAGGCATCCATTTGCGGCCCCAGAAAAACATCATTGAGCGGTAGCGACGCGGAGAGAGGGCCGCGTAGGTGGCGACGCTGATTTGCGACTTGCCGCTTCTTTCCGCCACGGAAATATCGACACAAGTGTCGGCCGGTTGCCACCACGGATTTTTCGATACGACTTGGATCTCGCCTTTTGCATCGTCGGCAGCACTGATTCGTGCATCTTTGATTTGCGTTGTTGCAGCCAGCGCCAGCTCGAACGCCTTGTGTTGCGTCAAGGGCACCTCGAGGCAGGTCTCGAATGCGGATGGCCCTTTGTCGCGGAGCGTTTTGCTCCAAACAAAATGGTAGTAGGCGGCAGCTGTGCCCATACCGACTGCATCGACAATTGCCAGCAGGCAAACTACTTGAGTGGCCAACATCCATAGTATCGAGCTTGCTTCCGGGTGGAAGATCATGTACAGCGACGCCATTGCGAAAAACAGTGTGCAATCAAAGGCGATGCTAACAACGATCGGATGGAAGTAGTCGATCACCGATAGGTAGTTCGGCGAAAGAATGGCATTAGTGCGACGTGGCACGGGTTTGAGCAGCTGCTTGCGCATAGGCGAGATTCCCCGTCGCGGTAGATTCGACTACAGGATCTATGCCCCTTTTGCGCATGGAACGGACCCTCCGGGGAGAATCTTTACAACCAGGCAAAACGCTGTCCTGTCGGCTATCTCGGTGAAAGGTATCCTCACGACGTCCTCACGAATTCGCCACACATTCCTCACTAAGGTTGAGTAATATCAAGAAAAGGGTGATTCCGTGAGGGGCAAATGCATTCTCGCCTGGTCAGAGGAACATTAATTGTCTTATGCTGGCAGCTGCTTGCACCAGGGTTAGCCTGGGCGGACGATGCGCTTTTACAAGCCGGGCAGCGCTACTTCCAACGGCACGACTACTCATCCGCTGAAGAGTTTTTCCGAGTCGCCTCGCAATCGCAACCGCCCACTGCCGAAGCTCACTACTGGTATGCAACCACATTGGCAAAGCGCTTTCGGGGCTCGGACGCCGTCATTGAATATGAGCGTTGTCTAGCGCTGCATCCGTCTGCGCTGATTGCCGACTACTGCCGCGCCGCACTTGCCGGATATGGCGTGGCGACCAGCGGAACACCGCAACTTGTGGCGCCGCGCCGTGTCAGCGGCTGGTCCGTCGGCACGCATTCTGCGCCGGTGCAGCCGATCAAGCTGTCTCAGAATCCGCGTGCACTGGATGCTGCCTCAGCTTCGGCGCGGATTAGAGATGAGGTCGGCGCAGAACAAAGGCGGCTGCATGATGCGGCGCAGTTCGCCGCGACTGAAAAACAATTGGAAGGAGCCGAATTCGCCGCGCGATATATGGACAAGATACCGCGCTCTACTCAGCAGCTACTGAAGCAACCGGGCCTCATTGCGGTACCTGGGCAGGTCAATCGCAGAGATATTTACTACGAGGAGATGGCTGACAGAGAAACCCGCAGGGCACGCGACAGTGTGTCGGCCATCGATCACGAGTATCATGACAGGCAAGATGGACTCGCTGCATCAGCGGAAAACCTCCAAGAGCAACTTACGGCGTCTCCCAGTGCGCATACCAGTACGCTACTGCAGCCGTTGGGCACAAATATCTATGTGCGCAACTATGAACCGATTGGTCCGGCCGTTGACGACGAACCAGTCTTCATTGCACCAATGAAAGCGCACGCTGAAAAATTGCATCCCTCCCCGGCATCGACGGGCGTCAGCCCGCTGAAGCCTCAAAACCAACCATGATTCGCCTGCACAGACTGCTTCTGCTTTCGTTGATCCCGATAATCTTTCCGATCAGCGCCTTTGCTGCCGCCGAAAAACCTCACGTCGCGAGCACGGTGCTGAAAGCAACTGTTGCAGAAAGCGTTGAGCAAATCGTCGCCGCGCAGAATCGCGCGCTCGGTTTTATCGCAAAAGACGATCCAGGCGGAAAAACCGCCACTGTCAGCCGTGTCATCATGGGAACGCCCGCCTGGTATCAGGGCGTGCGCGAAGGCGACAAAATCCTCAGCCGCTCTCTATCGGAGCAGCCGGGCGGACTTAACGGCAAGCTCGTTCTTGTTCGCGCGGGGCAAACCTTCCAGGCGGCATTGACTGCCTACGGCGATTACAGACGATTCTTGAACGCGCCCCAGGATGAGGCCGCCGCCCGGCCGACCAATAAGGCGGCCGCCATCGCTGTCGTAGCCGCGCATTCTGCGCAGCAGACAAACGCCGCCCTCGCGGAACAGCGGAGCGCCGGCGTCGCGCCCGCCTTGGAAAACCCGCAAGAAGCGCCGTCCACCTCTGCGGAAACTTTCGGACTCAATGCGCAGCAGACGGCTACTGTCCGCGCCACCAAGTTATTAAAAGGCAGAGATCTCGTCGTGTTGATTGACCGTTCCGGATCAATGAGCACCACCGACTGCCCACAAGCCATGTCCCGCTGGGACTGGTGCAAGATGCAAACCATGCAGCTTAGCCAGGATGTATCGCAAGTATTTCCGCGCGGGTTCACCCTCGTTCTCTTCAACAATCACACACTGGTTACAGAAAATGCGGATGTGAACGCCATTGCTTCGGCATTTCAAAACAACAAACCGGACGGCGGCACCGATACTGCCGGCGCGTTAACGCAACAACTGAAGGCATTTGGACAACGGAAAAACGAAGCGGCCACAAAACCACTCGTGTTGGTGGTAATCACCGACGGCGCACCCAACGATGAGAACAAACTGCGCAATACGCTTGTGGCAGCAGCTAACGACGCGACAAATGCCGACGACATTTCAGTGGTGTTCGTCGAAGTCGGTGAGGACAACCAGGCTACCGCGGATTTAGAAGACCTAGAACGAAATCTCAATCAGGAAGGCGCGAAATTCAACATCGTACATAGCGTTCTGTTTGACAGAGTGATCCAACGCGGACTGCTGCGCTCCGTGGCAGAAGTTGTGGCCAATCATTGAGAGCCTAATGTGCATTGGCTTTACCCTGTTGGCAGCCCGTGTTACTCTGGCTGCCTATGAGCATGTTTCTACTAGCTATCGCCGTCTCTTTCACCGCCACCTTCATTGGCTCGGTTTCAGGCGGCAGCACCTCGGTAATCACATTGCCTTGCTGGCTTTCTTTCGGCTTTCCGCTGCCCACCGCCGTCGCCGCCGACAAGACGGCTGGCGCGCTCTGGACCGCTGTCGCTTCACGCAACTACTTGCGGGGCAAACAACTCGACTGGCCGCTGATTCTGGGGCTGTCCGGCTTCGGCATTATCGGGGCAGTTTTAGGCACTCGCGTCACCGTCAGTGTTGACCCGCAACTCTTGAAGCGAGTGGTTGGCGGCATCATTCTGACAGTCGTGGCAATTTACTGGGTGAAAAAGGAATTCGGGTTGGAAACGACGGCACCAGCGGTGGGACGTTTCACCTGCTCTATCTTTGGTTTTCCCCTTGGGTTTTACGAGGGCATTCTCGGCTCGGGCAACTCACTTATCTCCTCTTTGACATTGTGCAAAAGTCGTGGATTCGATCTGCTCACTTCGCTTGGGCACTCTTACCTGGTGGCTTTCGCCTGGTGCGCTGCAGCGGCGATCGCCTACAGCGGCCAAGGATTCTTCAACTGGTCGCTGACGATTCCCGCGATCATCGGCTCCGTTCTCGGCGCCCAGACAGGTTCGATGCTCGGCTCACGCATGGGCGCCAAGCCGGTGAAGATCCTCTTCTCGGTCGCCGGCGTCTTCTTCGGCGGCAAGCTGCTCCTTGGTTTGTAACCAGCAGTTGTAGCGGCGGGCGGCTGTGCGGATGCTGAGACAATGAGCTAAATCTTTCAGACTGACGTATACACGGCGTTTCCTCCGGGCATATAATCATTACGGCTAAAAACTAATGGACATCAAATTCAGCACACAAATTATCGATGTGTCTGTGGCGCTCAAAGCGTTGCAACAATATCGCGATGGTGAGTACAAGCAAGCGATCGAAACCTTGCTTGTGATTTTGGAGACCGAACCGAACAACTGGGATGCCCGCCTGATGCTCGCCGCCTCTTACTTCGGCACGTCACAATTCGCTGCAGCAGAACGTTCTTTCCAGACAGTGCTGGATAAATGCCCCGTCGATGAACTGCGCGAGAAAGCACGCGCCGGCGTAGAATCCAGCCTCGCCCAACTAACAGGCAACCGTTCTGCGCAATCGCAGTAAAACAGCCGCCCTTCGTCATCGCCCAGGCGTTTCGGTTAGCCGTTCTTCTCCATTTGCGAGATCAGCTGCTCTTCCTTTTGCAATTCGTCTTTTTGCGCGAGTTTTTTGTAGATGTCGCGCAAGCTGCGGTGCGCATCCAGTGAATTCGGATAGAGTTCTACTGCGCGCTTGTAGTTGTTTGCTGCTTGGTCCAGTTTGTTGGCGGACTGATAGGCATCACCAATTAATATGTACGCAGGCGTGTAATAAGGATTGATGTCCGTCGCATGTTTCGCCGCTTCGATGGCGTGATCCGTATCGTTGCGCTTAAGGTAAATGCGGCCCATCACCTCGTACGCGTGGAACGACTTGCTGTTTAGATCGGTGGCTTTGCGAATGGCATCATCGGCGCCCTTCAAATCGCCCTTCGCCAACAAGACATGTGCCAGCTCAGTATAGGCAGCGGCTTGCAATTCCTTAGTGTCCTCTTTCGCCTCGATGGATTTGTGGCTGTATTTCTCGGCCTGGGCAAGATCGCCTTTCATGCGATGCGCCCGTGCTTCTAGAATCAACCAGGCGCGATCCTGCTTGGCGGCGTCAGGCAATTTTCCGAGTTGCTCAATAGCGAGATCCGGCTTACCCAGACGCAGCAACGTGTCGACTAAACCGGCGCGCTGCACTTCGCGATCCGGTTCGGGCAAAGCTTCAAAAGACTTGATTGCCTCTTGAGCAGTGGTGGTAGTGCGGTCGCGCAACGCTTTGGACTCAGCAAGCATCAAAGCATCTTGAGCGACGGTGGGACCATTTTTCAAAGAACGAACGATTTCCTCATAGTTGATCGCCGCTTCGGTATAACGACCCTCGGACAGCAGCAAGGTAGCCAGCGATCGCATCACAGCTTCGCGGCTGCCCTGCGCTTGCGTCAACTGTTGGAGCGCAAGAGCGGTAACAAAAGCTGTTTCGGCTTGCATGTAATCGTCATTGGCTGCGTACGTGTAACCGAGTGCTACCAGATCTTCCACTGATCCGGGATTGATGTTGAGAGCACGCGTGTAAGCGCGAGCGGCCGCGGAATAGTCGTGTTTTTGCAGCAGGATCGCACCCATCAGCCGGTGCGGCCGTGGATCGTTGCCGTCAAGATCAGCGGCCGTTTTCAGCTCTTTTTCCGCTTCGTCGATCTTGTCGGCCTTCAAGTACGCGTCGGCAAGACCCAAGTGCAAGGAAGCGACATCCGGCTGCAACTGGATCGAACGCTGATATTCGCCAACCAAATCATCCCAACGTTTTCCTTTGGTGAGCAGCTGCACCAGTTTTTGATGCGCGGCATTGTGAGCAGCCTGGCTGACAGGCGAGAGGCTGATCGCTTGTTTGAGGTTGTCCGCGGCGGCCGAGTCGTTGCCGGCGAGTTCGTTGAGCGCTGCCAGCTCGGTTAGCTCGAACGATTTGTCGGAGCTGAGATCGACGGCGCGCTGTTGCTCGGCGATTGCTTCGGTCAATTTATGTTGGTAGCGAAGAATCGAGGCTCGCGCCCGGTGAAACCGCGCATTGTCCGGCGCCAAGCGGATAGCTTTGTCGAGGGCGGCATCAGCTTCTCTTAAGCGCCACTGCTGTGTGTACACTTGCGACAGGCGATAATAATTCATCGGGTCATGCGGATTGGCTTTGACCGCAGAGTCGGCGACATCGAGTGCGCCGTCAAAATCGTTGCGCCCGATATGCAAATCCACAAGTAAGTCGCGCACTTCTTTGAAGTCGGGTTGAACGGCAAGTGCTTTTTGGTACGCTTCTTCGGCGGCCGGATTGTCCTTTAAGGTTCGCTCTTCGATAAAACCGATAGTGCGATATCCCCAGGCAAAATCAGGCGCGGCGGTTACCGCCTTGTTGCAATAATCTATCGCCTTGGCGGAGTTGCCAGTCTTGGCTGATACCGCGGCCAGTGCCATGTCGAGCACCACATCGCTGCTGTCACCGGCGGGCGTTAGACTCTCACCCAGCGTCGCTTCTTCGGCGAGTTTTTTCTGGCAAATGAGATTGTAAACCTCGACAATTTTCGGCACGTTGCTTTTCGAATCTGCCGATGCCAATCCTTGCACTTTCTGTGATAACGATTTGAGATCTTCGCCTTTGTCGAGGAACATGTAAGCGAATGCCAACCAGGCGTGATTGACACTGGGGGCGGTGGCACCGTCGGTGTCCGTCTTCAAGCGATCGACCAGATCGCTCCAATTGCCGCGATTGGCCAGAGGCAGCGCGTGAGAATCGAGCCCTGTCGCCGACTGTCCGATAGGCGTCTTGCCTGATTTGGCGAACGCCGGTTGCAACAAAAGGCTGGGATCGCTTGCCGGCAGCAAGTTGACGGCCGCCGATGCGCACACGACCAGAGAGACGGTTAATGAGGTGAAACGACTTTTTTTCATGGTACAGAAGATTTCTATGGCAAGGATCTTCTTAATTTTGCCATGAAAGCGGCAATTGAAACAGATGATCATCTTGCATGATAAAGAGTGCTTGGAAACGCTATTCCGCAAACAATGACAACTGCATGATTTCGTCCATCTCTAAATTTTGCGGTTTTGGCCCATCCAGAACTTTGCTGGCGCCGCTTTTACGCTGCATTTGCGACATCAGGCTGTGGGCGCGTCCGATGATTTTCTGGGGCAGTCCGGCCATGCTGGCCACATTGATACCAAAACTGCGGCTGGCGGCCCCTGGTATCACTTTGTGCATAAATTCGACGTGGCCGTCGTCTTCCTGGACAAGCACCTGGAAATTGGCGATCTGCTCGAAGAAATTAGTCAAGCCATTCAGCTCATGATAGTGAGTGGCAAATACGGTGCGGGCACGCACGTCGGTGCAAAGATATTCCGCGACCGCCCAAGCGATGGCCACGCCGTCGTAAGTGCTCGTGCCTCTGCCCACTTCATCGAGCAAGATCAGCGAGCGCCGTGTCGCGCATAAGCAGCATTGAGTGGTCTCGCTCATTTCGACAAGGAAAGTGCTCTGCCCTTGCGTAAGATCGTCCACGGCGCCAATGCGCGTGAAGATACGGTCGACTATGCCGATATGAGCGCTTTCGGCCGGAACGAAGCTGCCCATCTGCGCCAAAAGAACAATGTGGGCAATCTGGCGCAGATAACTTGATTTGCCGGACATATTGGGACCAGTCAAAATAATCATTTGCTGGCTGCGGTTCTCGCCGCAGAGCGCAACATCGTTGGCCACATACATGCCCATGGGCAATATGCGCTCTAAAACAGGATGACGTCCGTTGGTTATCTCGAGCGTCAGCGAATCATCAACAAACGGCCGGACATATTTATTTTCAGCAGCCACAACCGCCAGTGACAGCAAGGCGTCGAGAGCGGCAATATGTTGTGCTGTTTCACGCACGGCGGTGCCATAGCCTGTAAGCTGATTGCGGAAGTCAACGAATAGCTTGTACTCGAGGTCGCCTTGGTTCTTTTCGGCGTTAAGAACTTTCGCTTCGTACTCTTTCAATTCAGGCGTGATGTATCGCTCGGCATTGGTTAAAGTCTGCTTGCGGATGTAATCTTCGGGAACCGAATTTTTGTTGGCGTGCGTGATTTCAATGTAATAGCCGAAGGTGGAATTGAAATTGACTTTCAGCGAGCGAATTTGCGTGCGTTCTTGCTCTTTGCGCTGATACTCTTCAATCCACTGTTTGCCGCCGGACAGCAGCTGGCGAATTTCATCGAGGTCCGCGTTGTAGCCTCCGTTGAATATGCCGCCTGTTGTCAGCTCGCGCGGTGCATCGGCCGAAATGGCATGATCAATTTTGATCGCCATTTCCGTGAGCGCGGTATCTACCTGGCTGAGCGGGCGCAACAAGGCACTTGTGGTGCCGGAAAGATAGCGGCTGAGTTCGGGCAAAACGGCCAACGACTGCGCGATTGCCCAAAGATCGCGGGGGCTCACCGAGCTCGACGCCAGACGAACGCCGAGGCGCTCGAGATCGCAAAGCCGCGACAGACAAGCCGAAAGCCCCTGGCGCCGATCGGCACTATCGACGAGCTCTTGCACTGCGTCCTGGCGCAGGCGAACACCTTCGACCCCGGCCAACGGCTTCAGGAGCCAACTGCGTAACACGCGGCTGCCCATGGCGGTTTGCGTTTTATCTAAACACCACAACAAGCTGCCTTCGAAGCTGCGCTCTCGGACGGTTTCCGTTAGCTCCAAATTGCGTCTGGCATTGTCATCGATGACCAGGTGATCGTCGGCTGAGTAAGTGCTGATGCCTGTGAACTTGGGCATCTCCTTGAATTGCGTTCGCTCGAGATATTCGAGCACGGCCCCTGCGGCACCGACTGCCAACGGCAAGTTTTCGCAGCCGAAGCCCTCGAGGGTTTTCACGCCGAAGGTCTGCATAATGCGCCTGCGGCATGGCTCCAGTTGGAAGAACATCGACGGGCGACCGCTGACCCGGTAATTGTTTTCCAGCCCGGGTGGAACGGTGAGCACTTCTTGCGGGATGCCGAGACTGCCACCGCTGACGGTGCGCTTCGCGGCTAGAATTTCACGAGGCGACAGACGACCCAATTCGAGCAGCAAGCGACTTTCCGGAAGCTGGGTGACAAAAAACTCGCCGCAGGATGCATCAACACAGGCAAGTCCCCAGAGCGATTCCTGGCGCGACTCTAAAGCAGGCTGAAGCCCGCCGGTACCATTGCTAAGCGGGCTGCCGCCCGCCGCTACGGTATCGGCGGTTGTCTTGCTGACTTCGCCGGCACGAAAAATGGCCGCCAAATAATTGTTCTCTCGCACCGGCAGCAGATTGGACTCCAGCACCGTGCCTGGTGTCAGTATCCTTGTTACTTGCCGCTCAACTGGTCCCTTCGAAGCACCGACGACTCCCACTTGCTCGCAGATGGCCACTGAATAGCCTTTTCCGATCAGCTTCGCTACGTAGAGTTCGCAAGATTTCACAGGGACGCCCGCCATCGGCACTCTGCCGGCGGGATAGCTCGGGTCGGGGCGTCCGGTGAGCGTGATATCAAGCTCGCGAGCGCCTACGTGCGCATCGTTGTCGAAGAGCTCGTAAAAATCGCCGAGACGAAAAAACAACAGCAAATCGGGATGCTGAGCTTTGATATCCCAATATTGCCTCATCAATGGAGACAATTGAGCATCTGCTGAAGCGGCTGAGTTCCGGCCTATGCGCTGCGCCGCCCCTGCGTCATCATTTGCCGCGAACTTATTTAGATTTTGCGGCACGGCGGATTGGCTTAGGTTTTCCTTCATCGGGCCCTGCCAGGTAACAGAACAAAACAAGCACTTAATGATAACTTGCGTACTCAAGCTCGCCGAATAAGCTTCTGGTAATATGAGCGTTCTAGAGGTCTGTGATTTCCTCAAACGTATTTATTTTGGGGTGCAACGAATATGCTTTTCGCAAAAAAAATAACCTGGCTGACCCTGTTCAGCGCTTCCACTGTTTTGATTGGCTTCAGCAACCTAACTCTTCCTGCCCTGAGCGAAACCGTCTCAGCGAAAGAGAAGAGCAAACCGGCCGCTGAAAAAACCGAAAAGAAAGAGCCGGAGAAAAAAGAAGCAGCCAAGGCACCAGAGCCCAGCTACGAGGGCGCTGCCGCCGTCAATCCTGAGGAGCTGGTCAAGCATCCTCACGAATACATGAATAAGCTGGTCAAGTTCACGGCTGGATTTTCTTCTTTCAGCAGCCTGGCTCTTGATTATCCAAAAGAACACCCCATGCGCGAATCAAAGAAATATCTCTCGCTTTTGATTCTTACTCCCGGCACGCCGCAAGGCGCGAAGATTCCTCTGTCCGAAATGAAATTGTCGATGGCTATTCCGAAAGACAAAGATCCCGAAACCGATTTGCTCGCCAAGCTCAAGGAAGGAGACCAAGTCGAAATCATCGGCAAAGAATTCAGCACAGCTCTCGACGATCCGTGGATAGATGTCTTGCGTCTGAAAAAAATCGGTGGCAGTAAGGACGAAGACAAGAAAGTCGCTTCCGGTGAGTCCGATAAAACGGATAAAACGGATAAATCCGATAAATCCAAATCCGATGAGAAATCCGGAACACCGGGTAAATCGGAATAGATAAGTCATAATGTGACCTAGCAGCGCCCACTCGCGCTCGTCGGGAGGAACAAGGGGGATGACAGTGGCTGACACCGCACAAATTCAATCGCTTCTATCCGGATTGAACGGCAAGCACGGGATTTTAGGATGCCTGCTTGTCAGCCCAGAAGGCGGAGTCGTGTCATCATCCCTGCCGCCGGACATCGACGTGGGCACGCTAGGCGCACTGAGTGCCACCCTCTTTTCCAACAATGACGTGTCGCTGCAACGGATGAATCGCGGAGCGCTCACCCAAATGACGCTTTTGACCGATCAAGGCATCTTGCACTTTTACCAGGTATCCAACCACTTCCTGGTCGTGCTCACCGCCAAAGGCCAGCGCATTAATTTGGAAGGCTTGATTCGCTCGGTCGAAGAGCAAAGCGCCAATATCGCCAAGGTCCTGGCATAGAAGCCTGGTAGGCAAATAGCGTACCGCTCGATTTCTGCCGGTTGCCCGGTCGGGCGCCGCGGCTTCGCGCCGGTTGCCCACTCGGGGACGCCGCAGCTTCGCTATGAGAAATCATCGTTTTTGGTGATAGTACGGGCGGCGGGGTCTTTTTCCTCAATGCGCTCGAATGCCCACGGGATGACCTTTTTCCGTTACAAGACCGGAAGTGGAGATGGCGCTTGACGACATCGAATTCGATGATTTCTCATAGCGCTTTGACGACCAATGGTCGGCCTGCGGATTTTTGCTTGACATCAGATCTGTATTGGGCTTGACTGTACCTGGCAACGATCGCATGACAACCGCCGATTCAGGGCACATAAAACTGCGGATGCCCCTGCGTTCATTCATCACTTACCAGGTCGACAAAAATGCGTTTTGATCGCGCAAAAACTCTCACCGTGCTGCTGGCAGCGTCCTTCTGTCTGCAGACGCCGGGCTTTTGCGCGCGTTTTGTTGACACGTCCGGCAAGTGGACAGAGAAGTACATCAATAGTTTGTCCGATAAAGGCATCATCCTGCCGGCATCTGACGGCAAGTTCAACCCGGACAAGCCGGTGACTAGAGCCGAGCTGGCTGAGTGGCTGGTGAAAATTCTGGGTCTGGAAAATCAACCGGTGCCGTCATCCTCGAGCTTCCCTGACGTCAAACCGACCGATCCATTTTTCCGCGCGGTCGAGATCATCAGGCAAAACAATTACATCTCGGGCTACGCGGATGGTTTTCGCCCGCGTCAATTCATTCAACGCGCCGAGGTGATTACCATTTTGTCGCGCACTCTCAATGCTCCAGAGCCGGATTTGAACCGGATAGCAGCTGAGATGGCCAAGTACAGCGACAGCGACAAGGTGCCCGGTTGGGCAAAGACAGGCATCGCCGAAGCGTCCATAGCAGGCATTATCGTCAACGATGAGAATTCCAAGCTTCTCAATCCCACATCAATTGCCACCCGCGGTGACACGGCGGCATTGCTGAGCAAGCTGGACGAATACAAAACACAGAAGGACATCGATAGGCTGTCGGCGTCGGCGCCGACAGCGACAGGCACCGCATTTAGTGGCGCGCCTGCTGCCCCGCAACAGCCGCCGTTCAGCGCGGCGGTGAGCAGGGAAATGTACAATCCGCCTGCGGGCACCTTGCCGCCACCGCAGTATCCGGCGGCGCCCTTCTCGCAGCCGCCGCAATACGCGCCGCCGCCTACACAACAACAATATTCATCGCAAACCGCCTATGGACAGCCGCCGCAATTTGGCCCGGCCGGCGGCTATCAGCAGGCGCCACCCGGCTATTTGCAAGGCGGAATCACTACCGTCGCCTCGGGCACCAATTTTCAAGCAAAACTGATGAACACGCTCGATTCGGCATCGAGTCAACAAGGCGAACCAGTTCAGGCGACCTTAGGACAACCGATCTATTCTAATGGAATTGAAGCGGTACCGGCAGGCAGCCGACTGATCGGAAGTGTAACCAGTGTGCTCTCCGCTAAGCGCTTCAAGGCCGGCGCCAACGGCAAAATTGAGATCAAGTTCACCGAGCTGGACACCCCTGACGGCAGGAAGTTTCCGCTGGCGGCTACCGTCGACGGCGGCCAGATTCGACTAACCGGCGGCACCAATGCCGGACGTGCCGGTAAAGCGCTGATGACCACCGGCATCGGGGCCGGCGGAGGCGCCGTGGTCGGCACCGCCCTTGGTGCCATAGTCGGCGGCATGTCCAACAGCCAAAACATGGGCAAGTCAGTAGCCATGGGCGCCATTTTCGGCACGGCAATCGGCGCGGGCGGCGGCGCAGTAGCAGGCGTCGTGCGCAAAGGCTCCGAAGTCAAATTCCCGGCCGGTATGTCGCTGCCAATCAAACTCGATGCCGCACTGCAAATCACTCCGCAGCCACCACAACCTTATTACGGCACCGGAGCAACGAATTAGGCGATTTTGTCTATCCCACGTGCACCTTCGGCCGTTTCGCCGGATCGTGCTCTGCTTCTCGCAGAATTTCGCGGGTCACAGGCGCGGTTTCACCTTCGCCGAAAAACAGATACTTCATGATATAGACAATGGGATTGCCCTCAGTCCAGCCGACATAAAGATGCGGAGTCGTGTGGGTTTTATCTCTGATGTGCAGCAATAGAGCCGCAATCGTGTTTGGTACGGCCGCACTTTCGCAGCGCAAAATGCGATAGCCGTCGCTCGTTTTTATCCCGTGCACTGCCAGCATATCCGAGGTAAATTCCGAAGCATCGGCTACACTCACCTCGAGGAAGATAAACGGCCCCTCCAGGTTGTGCAATTCGCGTGCCTCAAGCTCTTTCTTGGGATAAAGAATTCCACCCGGTCTGTGCGCCACGATGCGCACGGCGCCGTTGCGCTGGGCGTCGTCCATGACAAACTGCTCGGCCGGTTCATCGAGAGCCACCTTCTTGATGCGCAACTCAGTAGTGCGCATGGCCCGTGAAATTAGCGAGGTGGCAAGAATAATCAAGATGAATATCGAGGCAATCTTCAGTCCGTCTGGACGTTCAATCATGTTGGTCACTGCCGTATAAATGAAAACCAGCGTGATCAATCCGTAGAAGAAACGGCGAATCGGATTCGTTTTCCAAACAACCAGCGTGCAAGCAAGAGCCGCCGACGTCATCAGCACCAACACGCCTGTGGCATAGGCACCGCCCTGGGCGTCGACGTCCGCATTGAACCACCAGGTCACTGCCAGTCCAACCGCTATGAAAAATACAACCAGTGGTCTGACTGCTCTTGTCCAGTTAGGCGCCATGCCGTAACGAGGCAAATATCGCGGCACCAGATTCAGTAAACCAGCCAATGCCGACGCCCCGGCAAACCATAATATGAGCACGGTAGATAAGTCATAAATCGAGCCGAACGGAGCTGGGACCAAGCCATGAGCAAGATATGCCAGAGCCCGTCCGTTAGCGGTGCCACCAGGCTGAAATTCCTTTTCGGCGATGAGCAGAGTAGTGATAATCGAGCTGCCAATCAAAAACAAACTCATGATAATGGCAGCCGTACGCAGCAGCCAACGCGCATTTTCGATTCGGCCCATCGGTTTGTCCGGATTGTCGCCGGCGCGTCCCTGGACGTGCGGCATTACGGCCACGCCGGTTTCAAACCCCGACATACCAAGAGCGAGTTTCGGAAACAAAAGGCATGACACTGCCACCATCGTCCAGATGCTGCCGTGTTCGTGAAACAATCGCCCGGTCCAATCGTGAAACTTCTCCGGGTGCATGGCCAGCTGCGAGCAGCCGGCACCGACGACCACCACGTTCAAAGCAAGGTAAACGCCGACGATCCACACACAAACCCCGATCGCTTCGCGAAATCCTTTCATGAAAACGGCGCCCAATACCAGCAGCATGAACACCGTAACCAGCATGCGATTGTGCAATACAGGCGGAAAGAACGGGTTTTCGATCAAGTGTGTAGCGGCGTCGGCGGCCGAAAGTGTGATCGTAATGATGAAATCGGTCGCGGCAAACCCCAGAAGCACAAGCACCAGAAGTTTGCCCTTCCATCGAGGCAATAATCGCTCCAACATGGAGACGCTGCCCTGCCCGTGAGGGCTTTCTTCCGCGACTTTGTTGTAAATCGGCAGCGCGCCCAACAAAGTCAAAAGTACAAGAATAATGGTGGCAATGGGCGATAGCATGCCCGCCGCCAAAAAGGCAATACCGGGCGCGTACCCGAGTGATGAGAAGTAATCCACGCCCGTAAGCGTCATTACTTTCCACCAAACATCCTGATGCTCGGCTTTCTTGCCGGTGTCTCGTACACCTTCGAAAAACCAGCGTCTGGCGCGGTTGCTAAATGATAGAGATCGCCGCTCTGGCAAGTCTTCTTCCGTTTGTTGCGTGGCGCTTGTCTCGATGGAATCTAGCGAAGGGCCTTCTGCTGACCCGTGCTCTGTATCATGTGTCATCGGATTCCTGGCTTTGGGAGAACATTCATCGAAGTTCTGCCCAATGCATTATATGCGCAGGGGTCATGATAGCGCTTTGACAACCATTAACTGTACATTAATCCCCACCATACCGCCTTTGTCTAACCTCGAAGCTAGCCACGGCTTCATCAAAGTGCTTGGGCTGAAACTCAGGCCACATGATGGGTGTGACATACAACTCCGTGTAAGCGGACTGCCACAACAGGTAATTGGACAGGCGCATCTCGCCGCCGGTTCGTATCATTAGATCGGGATCAGGTATGTCGCCTGTGTACAAATATTTGCTCAACAGCTCCGGCGTGATATCGGGCTCATTCACCTTTCCCAATTGCACGTCGGCAACGAGACGTTTGACTGCAGTTGTAATTTCGAGACGCGAACCATAGTTTAGAGCCACTTGCAGATGCAATCCGCTGTTGGTGCGGGTTTTTTCCATGGCGCTATTGAGTCCCTGCTGCAACTCGGCCGGCATATGCTGCAAATCCCCGATGAAACGCAGTCGCGCACCGGCCTTGGCTAGCTCGTCCAGCTCGGTCTTGAGGACCTCATTGAACAGCTGCATCAGATAATCCACTTCGTCGTGGCCCCGCTGCCAGTTTTCGCTGGAAAAGGCATAAACAGTAAGGTATTCCAGCTTTCTGGCGGTGACGTGCTTGACCAGGCGCTTCAGCGCTTTCACGCCTTCCTTGTGTCCGAAGAACCGCGGCAAGCCGTGCTTGTCCGCCCAGCGCCGATTGCCGTCCATGATGATGGCCACGTGCTTGAGCGGCAAGGACTCGGCGGCGCCGGCGCTCTTACGCTCGGACTCTGACTTAGTGTGTGCCTTGGCTATTTTCGGCACGGACTCACCTCTGGTGCGCCAATTTTACCTACGCCTTGCCTGACCTCGGCTCGCAAATTACCAACATCTATGGAAGAATTCAAGAAAGTATATATTACCTGCCGGGGCGGCTCTGATACTATTCCAGCCCTATGCTCCTAAAACCGACTTTTCTCATCGACGGCGACGTCACCGACATCAATCTCGACGTGCTGTCCGGCGCCGGCATTCGAGGGCTGATTTTCGATCTCGACAGCACCCTGGTGGCACCGCATTCCGGACACGTGACGCCGGCCGTGGCATCATGGCTCGAACAAGCTCGCGCCAGATTTAAAGTCGCAGTCGTCAGTAATAACAAACGCGATCCGTACATCCAGGAAGTGCAACAACTTTTGGATATGCAATGCATAGGCTGCGCGGCCAAACCAAGCACCAAAGCGTTTCGCCAAGTTTTGCAAGACTTTCAGTTGGCACCACATGAAGTGGCGGTGGTCGGAGATCGTCCACTCACCGATGTGCTCGGCGGCCAACGCGCCGGCATGAAAACAGTATTGGTGATGCCGCTGAAATCGATGAACGAGCCTGGATGGATCAGAATGTTTCGAAGATTGGAACGCGTGTTTATCAGATCTTAGAGTAATATATTGCCTGGCGCGCAGCGGTTTGGTATCTCCGGAAAACATCCAACCGATATATGCACAAGCAGGCATCTTTTGCTGTTTCAGCACTGATCTCGATTTCGACGGTGACATCGCCGGCGGTTGCAGCCGACTTCGCCACGTCCACCGCCTCTGGCGGTGATTCGGTGACAGTGGGCTCGCATGGTTCGATTCACTATTCTCGTGCGCCCAGATTCAACTCCGAAGCGCGCAGATCGCTTGCTCAGGTGCTACCCGTGCCTGCGAATACGGCACCGAGGACGGTATCGCCGCCCCCTGCGCGTGCCTTCGGCTTGCGCCCCGGCTACATCAGGCTCCAGCCGACCGAGCCGGCACATCGCACCATCGTCAACCACCTCCAACGGGGCTTGTCCTTGCGACAGCAGGGCAATCTGGACGGCGCGCTTGTCGAGTTTTTGAAAGCGGCGCAGGAAAATCCCTCTCAGGTCCGTGCATTTTACGAGCAGGCACTTATTTTTAAACAGAAGGGCCATAGCAAACTTGCACAATCGGCGCTCCAGCAGGCATTGACCGTCAAGCCCGATTTTCATGACGCGCGGGTGTTGTTGGCCTCTCTTTACCTGCAAGACGGCGATTTATCCCATGCCACCAAAGAGCTCTTTACCTCACTGGGGCTCGACCTCGACAAAGGCTTCGGCTCACAAAAGATGCCGCCGCCGACGCCCTTGCGCCAACCCAGCATCGTCCAGACTCCGCACGGAAGGTTGCCCGTACCCTCCGGCAAATCTATGGCAACGGCGGGCGAAACCCCGCCGAATTCCGGCTCAGCAGGCTCTGTCGTCGGCGGCGCCAGCCCGGTTGGAGAAGCCGCACCATCGGTAGTGCCGCAAGCGGTGAAAGACATTGTCGGCATTCGTGCCGCCGCATCGCCGCCGTCCGGCACCGATGCATTCAATGAGGCCCATGGGCAACAAGGCTCAATGTCTGGCGAATCCCGGCAAGCGACAGCCAATAATGCCGGCAGCCCGGTTAATCAGGATCCTACCGGCTCGTTTTCCGTCAAAGAAATCAGCAGCGAGCAAAGCAGTGACGAGCAATTTCTCAAGAAAATTCTGGGATTCAATCCACCGGTAAGCAGCATTGCCGTACCAGGCGCAGCGCCTACACCGCCTGCGCTGCCAGAGCAAGCAGGGACATCAGTAGTCGGATTGGATGATCATCCTGTGCCGAAAGGAGCAGGCGAAGCCAAAGTTTTACACGCCTCCAACAATCAGGCAGAGCAATTGCTCAGACAACTGAAGGGCGCGCCACAGAAAACTGACAGCTTTAGCTGGTTCAATCCGTTTTCCTGGTTCGACAAGCCCAAAGCAGCACCGCCCGCCGAAAAAAAACCGGCTAAGCCCGATGTTGCCGCCGTAAGCAAAGTGCAAAAGCAAGCCGAGCATGAACTCGCGGCTCAAAAGAAGTCCGAAGAGAAGAAAGCCGAACAACAATTGGCCGCTGATAAGAAAGCGGAAGAAAAAGCGCGCAAGAAAATAACGCACACGGATTTCAATCCGGTGCAAACCCTGGAAGTTACTCCCACCGAGGAAGTTCACAAACCGGATCACCCCAGCCTGCTCAAAAAAGCATTTGGCTGGATTCCGGGATTCAAGGACGCCGAGCCGCATGAGCCGGCGCAGTACTCCTTGCCCCCGGCTCCATCCATAACCAGTGCCGATGGGGCAGCACCAGCGGCGGTGCCACCACCCTCGACGCCCGCGCTGCAGGCACCGGCACCGGGACAACCAGCTGCACCGACAGCCGCCTCCGAGTCCGGCTCTATGATCGCGGCGGGCTTACGGCCGCCGGCCGGCGGCACTGCAGCTATTCCAGCACCACCCACTCCGTCCACTAATACGGATGCACTGCAATCCGTTTTGAAAATGTTGCCTAAAGACATCGCCCAGAATATCGAGCAAGTGCTCATGCCCGGAAAAGACCAGCCGGCGCCCGTTTCGGGCGATTCGCCCGCTGTCGCCGGCATCAACAAAAACGTCTTCGAAAACCTTGTAACTGCCCGAGTCTCATCTTCCTCAATGCCGGAAGCGGCACCGCCGCCGGTATCAACACCAAATACGGTTGCACCACCACATGCGGTATTAACACCGTATATAGGGTCGATACCGAATACGGTACCAACACCATATACGGTGGCTGTCCAGAATGTCGCCACGCCGGCGCAGTCACCGCCAGTCGACAATACAACAAATACAGCTGCGCGTGTCGTCGAAACGACTCTCGAAGCTCAAGTGGCACGCGCCGGCATTTACATACCGCCGCAACTGCGCACCGTGCCGCCGCGCGCTGGACGCCTGGCGGCCCAGGGCTTCCGCTTTATCTCGCCGGAATTGGTATCGCCACAGCAGTATGTGATTAAGGGAGCGCATCCGCGTCCCCACCCGGCCGCACATCAACAAACCACACAACAGGAAGACCCATCGGCTGATTCCTGGACGAAGCGCATGCGCTACTTGTTAGCCAACGGCACGGGATCACTAGCTCCGGGAGAAGCCTTCATGTTCTCCGAAGAAACCGGCGAAGGCGTATTTTTCATGCCGGACGGCAGCAGCATCCGCAGAAAGGTTGCTAAATCGCTGGGACATGAAGCGGTAGTTCAACTGCGTCGACCGGACATCTACAATGACAAAGGCGAACTCCAATACAACCTTGCGGTCATGGGCAAGGTCATCTTGCCCATGAAAAACGAGAGCGTCGAACGCATGCCCGGGCACTTCGACAACAATGCCTCCGTAAAAGAATTGCTAAACCGCGAGCAAGGATTCCTCGGCTGGCTCAAGGGCGTGTTCACTTTGTAGGGACTACCGCAGTCTGATGTCAGTTAACGCCGCTTTAACGCTTGCTGTTCTATGGTTTCATTACGCGAATGCGGTTTACTTCATTCCCGGGGGCGCTATGGGACTCGAACGACACCTGGACGCAACCACGCAAGTCAGCCCGCGCGCCGAATCACTGAATCAGCTATTCGAGCGCAATCCACGCATTCCGAACACGGCCGGTGATGCGGCGAATTCTGCTGTTCCGGCTGCTCGCATTAATGGCGATTCCATAGATTTTGGTGCCAAGCTAAGCAATCAAGGCGACGCTCACGGACAGCGTTGCAAACCGCCCGACCAGCCACCGCCGGCGGATCATGAGAAGGTGCATCAGTTGGAAGACCAGGCTAGAGCGCAGACGAAGGGCTGGGAGCCTACCGACGCGCCCTCGCAGGACCAACTCAACAAGAAGATTGGCGACAACAATTTTCTCTACTGGGGAGACGCGCATGCGGTAGATTCCGAAGCCAGATTTAAAAACGCACTGCCCGGGCTAAAAAATGCCGGCGTGAACACTATCGCGATAGAAGGCATCGGCCAAGACAAGCAAGAACTGGTGAACAAGTTCGTGGCGGCCACACCAGGGACGCAGGAAGAACAGAAGCTAAAAGACGAAATCAAACAGTACCTCACCGATACCGGACCGAAAGATCCAAACTGCAATCCAGTTCAAGAATGGATCGATAAAACTATGGCCGTATTGCATGACGCTAAAGACCAGGGACTGAAAGTGCTTGCGCCGGAACCCATTGGTTATCCGCAATCGACGAACCGGGACGCCAATTGGAATAACGTCATACAGCAAGATCGCAAGGCAAACACGAATCCGAATTCGAAGCTATTGATCTTTGCCGGTTCAGGGCACTTCGTTCGCGGTTTAGCGCCAACCGGTGCAATTCCCAACGAAAACATCGCCGACATATTTCAACGACAAGGTGTTAAAGCGGTTGATCTGACACCGCCGTCCTTGATTCCCACACAGTATTGAACGAACGCAAGGCGATGCAGGGCGATGCAAGGCGTCTCCCCTACTCTTTTACTTTCTCGACCATCCAGCGGTTGAAAGTTTCGGGCTGCGAATCCATGCAGTTATGTCCGGCCCATTCGATAATGGTCATCGTAGAATTGGGCAGCGCTTTGTGCATCTGTTCGCAGTAGACGTATGGTGCCACCATGTCCAGTCGCCCCACTGCAAAATGCACCGGGCACTTCGCTTTAGGAACATTCGATGCATAATCCATCTCGCCGAAGTTCAAGGCAATTTGCTCCAGCGCATGCTCATTCGTAGCAATAAGTTCGCGACTGCGCCAATCGAGATGCTGATGCAAACCTGAATTCTTCAAGCTGTGATACGGCCATCCCATAAACCAGCGGAATGCTTCTTTGGTGATGCGCGGCACTCGTCCCGGCATTGAGACCGCCAGGATCTTCGAAACTAGGTCCTCATGACGTTCCGCAAGGTGCATCGAAATAATTGCACCCAGTGAATGGCCTGCAAACACTGCCGGTTTTTTCAAATCAATATCGGCAAGCGTATCGAGAATGTCCTGCACATGCGCTTCTATATCCGTCTTCTCGCCGGGTTCGAACGATTCACCATGCCCGCGTAAGTCCGGCACAATGCAGCGAAAACCGAGTTCGATCAACAAATTGATCTGACGCCGCCACATCTCAGCACGAGCCCCAGTGCCATGGAGAAGGACTATGTCTCTCCGGCAGCCTGGTTCGCGGTAGATTTTGGTTGCGAGTCGCACGGAGCCACCTCAGCTTCCGACTGCGAAACATCAGTCAATACAATCGGCGGCGCGCAATAGCCCAAAATTTGTTTTGCGATTTCGAAAATACCGGTGTCGGTAAGATCGAATTCGTACACACTTGGCAGTTTTGATTGCAGCCGATCTGCTTGTGGTTCAAACAATTCAATAATATCAATGATATCTTCGGGCTGCCGAACCGAACCGGCCAGGTTGTGATCAACCAACATATCAATAGTGCCGCGCTCTTGCGGCATCGGTTGGGTAATGACGTCGAAGACCAATGGCAGCCGCCGCGCCAACGCTTGATAAGTCGTCAGTCCGCCGGCTTTTGTGACCATCAGATCAACTGAAGCCATCAGATCGGACATGCAATCGTGGAATGGCAGTACCGCAGTCGGCACGTCAGATTCAGCAGCTGCCGCCATCGCTTGCTCGTACAAGTCGGTATTGTGACCACAAAGAAAGATCGCTTGCAGCGGGCGTCCGACCCGCGAAAGCTCGCGGTAAATTTTCAGCATATTGCCGCCGCCTGCCCAGCCGGCGTTGATGCAGACAGTTAGCGCATCCGTAGCCAGCCCCAAGTGAGACAGGAATTTGGCTCGGCTCATCGTCGGCTCGCTGAAAAAATCCGGATGCACCGGCATTCCCAGCGACATCACGCGTTGTTCTTGTAGACCAAATTGCACGAGCCTGTTTTTAACAAGGTCGTTCGGAACGATCGTGAGATCTACTTCCGGACAGGCCCATGAGCGCCAGAGGTCGGCATTAGGATCGGTAACCACCACAATTAACTTGGTGTGCAGCCCTAAACGGTGGACAGCCGCGGCCAGCAAATGGTTTTGCATGGGATGCACGGAAACCACCACCGACGGCTGATGATCCATCAACAGCTTGTCGAAATAGCCTCTGGTCAAAAGCGTGTTCAGCCCGCGCTCCGGACGAATGACATGCAAAAACCAGTAGTAATATTTCATCAGCGGCTGCTTATGCCGCAATAAGTAGTTGTACGTCTCGGCGAAGAGTCGATTAATTGGATGACACTTTTCAGCAATGGTGTCTTTGATGAGGTGGACGGCGCCCTGATTGCCAGACTGAGCAAGAACGGCTTGCAATGCCGCTTCTACGGCTTCAGCCGCGCTGCGATGACCGCCGCCCGTGTCGGAAAAATATATGCAGACGTTTTGAGACATTGGCACCTTTCGATCCGCAGCCGGGCGCGTGTCTGTTAATCTAAAGAGGTTTTCGCGGCAACCAGTTGGCTGGCTCCACTCCTCCGCACCACGCGACAGACATAATGTACCACCGCACCGCATTTCAAACGCTTCGCAAAAATTCTTTGTCGGTACTACTGGCTGTAGCCGCCACGCTTTCAGCTTCGACGATAAGCTTGGAAGCTCAAGAAATTAGGGGCGGTGAGCGATCGGCAACTGCATACTTCCCGCTGGCTACAAATGTAAAGGACTTTAAAACCCGGCCGTCAAACGTCGACATATACACTTTCGACGACCATCCGCTTGGCAACAGGCAGCCATTGCTGATGGTTCATGGAATGCGTGGGGAGTTCTGGAGCGACTGCTTCCGCTGGCAAAAGCTATGCCGGTTTTTGAGCCGGAACAGCGACTTCAGCGCCCGCTACAAGATTTTCTTCGCTCGCTACGACAGTTATGCGCCGCTGCCCAAGTTGACGCTGCAGCTCCAATCGGCAATTGCACACTTATCGGACGCTGCGCAGCAACGCCCGATTTCCATCATCGCCCTCAGCATGGGCGGCAACATCGTGGTGGATGCGATGACTGATGCAGCTACCGATGCGCGCATAAATCGCGTCGTCACACTTGGCACGCCATTTCACGGGTCGCCATTGTTTACTTCGGGTTGGATGCAGTACAGCATGATGAAATGGCACATGACGCCATTGACACAGCTCGATAGCTGCTTGCCGTACGAAATCTATTTCGGTAAGCACGAAAATCTTCTCACCGACTTGCACTGGGACAACAGCGATTCGATGTTGCCGTCGGTGAATAAGTACCGGATGTGGTTCCATCCGACACGAGTGCTCAGCCTCGATCCACAGACAACGGCGAATCAAGCGGTGCTGAAAATAAACGACAGCAAATTGAACAGAAGCAAGTTCACCGTATATGGTGGCTATCTGAATAACGAAATCGCTCTCGAGGGCAAGCAGGGGTTGTTGAGCTCGTTGCTGGAGTCACCGGTTTGGTTCTCGCGCACCGTTGTGCCGGAGCACTTGGGCAACGAACACGCAGTATTGCGCTACCTGAATAGAGAGATGGCGCACGCCATAGTTGCCGACGCAGCGGATCAGCAAACTGGGGCCGCCTACGGCCTCAACGACGGCATCACTCCGCTTTCAAGCAGCCTGTTTTTACCGGCGGGTTCCATGAACAAAGTCTCAATCCGCACCCAGGATGAAGTATCAAAACTGAAGGGACTTGTCGATGTTCACCGCGCGCGCGTATTTGCCAACATCGACCACCTGACATTCATCGATGAATATCGACCTGGCGGCGCCGGTTCCGAGCTGCGTGATGAGCTGTCGGCGGACGCAAAGAGCAAACCGATGTTCAAATGGATATTGGACGACTTGCTCTTCGACGGCAAACCCGACGAGTTGGCTACCGGTTCTATACAGCGCCAGACCCCCTAGACCGGATATCGCAACCAGGCGATGGTTCACTGCGCTGTCGAAGCGGCAGGCGTCGGATGGCGCGCAGCCAGGAGCGGGCTATCGCCCGCCGCTAGCATCGCGTTTCCTCGTGAGGCAGTTTCCTCACTCAATTTGAAAATTGGCGCGTCCAAATTTTCCCAATCGCGCAGACGGCAAGTGAGAATTAAGATTTGGAATGACTGCGACGCGCGTTCAAGCGCTCTCTGCATTTTTTCGAATCGAACCTGATCGGAATATACGAGCGCATCATCGAGAATTACCAAGGCCGGGCAGTTGTTGCCGGCCAGAACATGCGCAAATGCCAGCCGCATCAACACCGACAGCTGCTCTCTGGTTCCTAAGCTGAGGCTGTCATAGTGCTCGTCGCACTCAGCACGCCGCAACGTATTGATCGCGAAGCTGGCCGGATCGAAGAAAAGTTTGCCGCCATCGAACACTTGAGAAATATACGGATCGAGATGGGTGAGGATGGGTTGCAGCAATTCACTTTTGGTTCGTTGCTCGGCGCTCGTTAGCGTTTCATACAGCAGCTTGATAGCCGACGCCTTTTTCGACAGACGAGCGGTTATTTCTTCCTGTTGCTGTTTTTTCTCAGCAGATTTCTGGAATTCTTCAGCGATGCCTGCTTTACCAAACGTGCGCAACGACCCGGACAGCTCTTTCTGCTGCTCGCGGAGCGTTTGGATTTCGCGTTGGATTGCCTCTAGCGTTTCGGCAGCGGCCTTCACAGCCAGCTTCGCCGTCTCAGGGTTGCGCCCCTGCAGTTGCTCGCTGAGCGTTTGTCTGCTCTTTTCGGCTTGCTCCTTTTTATGTCTGGCTTCCAGGAGCCTGTGCTCGAGCTGTTCGTCGGATTCTTGGGCGCGGGCGGCGGCAATTTTTTCGGCGGCGGCGCAGTGGCTGTCCGCGGCATTCTTCTCCTGCCCGGTATATTGCTGAACGGCCGCATTAACTTGGGCGAATTTGTTCTCAGCGTCCTGGGTGCGTTTGCGAATGGCTGTCAGCTGTTGCCTTAACTGATCGCGGCGTGCACGTGCGGAGGACAACAATTGTTCAGAATCGTCCGTAGCCAGGGCCGCGCGTTGCGCCGCCGCTACGCCAACCCCCGGAATCGCGGCAGCGCCGGCTGTCATAAGCACGGTCAGACGCCGGAGCTCTGCAGTGGCGTCAGCGAGCTCACGTTCCAGCCGTTCGGTACCTGTGGGCGCGTGATGGGAAACTTCGCGCAGCCAGTCATTCGCCTTCTGAACCAGCGCGGACTTTTCCTGCTCGCGCTCTTCGGCCTCTTTAATGCTGCCTACTGCAAGCGCGGAAAGGACATCATCCATCTGCTTGCGTAAACGGGCGGCAAGCTCGCGTACCTGATCGATGCCTTCGCCGCCAGGCGTGACGGTGAATTTGCCCCATCCGGACAGCTCGAACTGTGTGCGCTCAGTGAGCAACGTCGGCTGTCCAGTGGAAACAGCAGCACCACGCGTGGTGACAGAGTTGCCCGCATCCGGGCGAAACTCCAGCTTGGTGCCTACGGCATGCAGCTGAGCATCAGCTTGCAGCCATTGTTTTTCGAGGGAGCGTAACTGATCGAGAGCACGCCGATCGACCTTGATGCTCTCGGCAGCTTTCTGCGCTTCAGCATAACTGCGCTGTGCAGCGCGCGCCTTTTCCAGGCAAATGCGCATTCGCTCGATATTCTGCTCGATGGTACACTGTCGAGCGGCCGCTTCCAGCGCCGTACATGCTGATTCTGCAGCAGCGTGTTGCTGGTCTATTTCTTCCTCTTGCTGCTGGCAAGCATGCAGGCTCTTCGCCGTTTCTTCGAGCTGTCCGTTAAGTTCGGCCAGCTTTGTGCGGATATCCGATAGAGTGCGCTCGTACTCGTCCATCCCTTTGATCAATGCGCTGCGCGAGCGCCAACTTTCGGACACGGCCTGATATTGCGACTGCTCCGCCTTTTCAACGGCCTCTAGTTTTTCCACCTCAGCGAATTTTTTGGTGATATCCTCGTTGGCAGCGCAGGCGGATTCCCATTGTTTTCGAGCAACGGACACTGAGTCGTTGGTTTCGTAATGTTGAATTTTCCGCCTGACTGCATCCGCTTCTTCCAGCGTGCTGCGATACAGTGCAAACTCATCTTGCAATCGGCCGTGCTGCTCGGTAAGCTCCGCCAGCTCTTTCTCCGCCTTCTTGAACTCGCTGTTGGCTGCGTGCGCACCGCTTTTCGGCGTATACCATTGCAAGTAGAGGTCGTTTATCTTGCGCAGTAGTTGTTGTCCTTCATCGCCGCTGACGATTCTACCGAGTTCGCCTTCAAGAGCAGTGCTCAACGTGCGTCTACCAACCTCGCCAATCTGGGGCGAAAGAAAGGCT
>Ga0134128_10001343_pt1 | contig 31785 bp, 46 predicted proteins | sample KB31754_FD_96462 | JGI IMG/M metagenome (GOLD analysis project Ga0134128, IMG submission 96462) | Terrestrial soil microbial communities with excess Nitrogen fertilizer from Kellogg Biological Station, Michigan, USA - KB3-175-4 | ecosystem: Environmental > Terrestrial > Soil > Unclassified ... | reverse complement strand
CGGCGCGAAGGATATGACCGAGGCTCTAGAAGCCTATTTGAAATACCAATGCGTCAGCGGGTCAATCATGCCTGCCTACCCGCCGACGATGGCTGAGAATCTACTTGCCGCGGAAGGTAAGCTCGACCTGTATAAGATCAACCCCTGGTACCAGCCAGGAGATCCGCGGCGCTACGGGGCACAACCTATTCCGCCAGAGCTGGAATCGTCGCGCGGATAACTCATCCGAGCCTACAACGCCCACACGATGAGCCATACGCATAGGCCGGCGACGTATGCCTTCTCTGCAGCCGGACTCGCCGCGACCACTACCCCGCCGATGCTCGTCGGTCGATAGTGAAACCATGCGTAGATCGCCGCTGGCGCGAATACATTGCCCGCGGTGATTCCCCAATGCCACCCATGGTCGCCTACAGCCTCCAGAGCCAGCACCGAGACGAATACCACGAGGGTGGCGCGGCTGTGCCAAAGCGCATGCTTGCCTTTCGTAATGCGGTCAACCCATACCCGTGCGGTATTGGTCACCGCCACGAGGATGAGGGCTAGGGCCGAGATCACCGCCAGCGCTTCCATCAGGGGATGGTCGAGGAAGCCCAGTATCACGGCAAGCGCCACGGGGATGTAGGCGGCATCGAGCGCGGCATGGAACGGCCCCGTGAGCCCTGAGCTGATCGTTTCGTTTCTAAATACCGGATAAAGCCAGTCCTGGGCTGCGATCGTCGCGAGTAGCCCTATGCATGCCAGGACCAAAAAGGTGTGGTTCACGGTCATGATTTCGCAATCTCCGAGAGCGTGCGCGTTTTGTCCTGCGAATCTGCGGAACTCCCGAAGTAAAACCCAGCGGCCTGCTTCGCCTCACTTGCCAAGTAGCCGAAGATGATCCCGATGAGGCCCATCGCATCTCCGGGAAGCGCCGCCCACTGCTTGGGCCAAAAGATCATCGCGCCACACTCGAAGGCCGCGAGCCCGAGAAAGCCGCCGATAAGCAGCCACGCGAGCCGGCCTGGCGTGGCGTCCTTGGTGGCAACCTCCATGCTCCTGGCGCTTGCCGTATCGTCAAAGGCCAGCTTCTCCTCGCTGATCCCCAGCTGCTTTAGCTGAATCTGTAGATCGTCATCCGCCTGCTTGAGCGCCAAGAGCTGCTCGGGAGTGGCCGTGAGCAGCGCCGGCTCGAGCGCCTTGGGGTCCGCGGAGCCGAAAATCTTGGCCACCAGCGGCCCCACGAGGGGCGCAAACGGTCCGGACGCCGTAGCGGCCAGGGTAGGGGCGACCGTCTGCAGGACCTGCCAGGCGTCCTTCCCGATCGTTTTAAGGTTCATTGCGGGGTTACCTGAGCTTGTTTCATGATTTTGAAGAGCCGCACCATCCATCCGTGCCCGAAGCGCTCGAACTCCCCCGTGCCCGCATACCGTAGAGCCCGCTGGCTCATGAACTCCACGGTGTCATTGGCCTTGATGTTGAGCGAACGTGCGAATCCTTGGCCCTGGTTCACCGCACAGTCGAAAAGGCATAGTGCCCTCTCCCATCCATGGGAATCGCACCCGCACCTATCCCAGTAGTCCCGCTGATATATCGCCTTGGCATCCTCCAAGGTGAGATTGGCGATATCTAGGTCGGGATAGGCGCGCTTGCTGATGCCGTATTTTGTTAGACCCCCCGGGTCAGCCGGGTCGCTAACGAGGCCGGCCTCTATCCCGACAACCAAGGTAAAGGCCGCCTCGAAAAAGCTCATCCGAAGACCCCCCGAAACCAGTCACGCACTCGCGTTAGCCAGTGCAATCGGGACAACCAGACGCCTATACGATAATGGCGACGGGTTGGCCCAAAGTAGGAGGGGTGACGACATCCAGTGTCGTGCTGTACGCGGGCGAGAAGTCGCCCTCGTTCAGTTTGTCGGCCGTCTCCAACGTGAAGTGAAAGTCGTACGTACCAGATGGGGTATCGGTCGGCAGCTCGGTTCCGATCGGGTCGTCGTAGCAGACGACATCGTTGACGGTCTTGGTGCCCAGAGTCGAGACGGCGCCAATCTCGATGCGGTTCGTGTCAGCGTAGGAAGGCGTATAGCCCTTCAGGCCGTAGTACACGACGAGAATCATGGTGGGGTCTGGCGCGGGCGACGGAACCGGTACGCCGATGTCGGCGATTTTCGTGATGCGAGGCATGATTGGAACTCCAGTGAAGATAGATGACATCGGAAATGGGTTGCCCGAGCCTTGGCGGGGGCGTCCACTTGACTACAACGGAAAGAGCGCTATTGCTCCCTTGGGTATTGGTCGCGTAGGCGGCAATACAGGCCGGGGAAAGCGCGACGGGATAGGCGAAGGTGCTCATGGCCGCTCCGGCCACCGTCGTTGGGACGGCTTCCTTGGCCTGCACGGGGCTGATAGTTCCGTTTGAGCAGGCGCCCCATTCGATCGTGACCGAAGCGAGATTGGTGATGGTACTGTTGTCGGTGTTCTGTGTGGGGTTGGTCCAGACCACCTTGACTTTGGAGGCATGAGCGCTCGTCACGAGAAGTAACAGAGCGATGAAAGCCAATCTTCTCATGCGCCCTCCCTAGAAGTGTCCCGTGTTCATGTGACCGCCCTGCACAAAAGAGAGCAGCCACAGCAGCAGAATCACCCCGACCACAACGTAGATGACCACTTTGATGATCGGCGGAATTCCGGGGATTTGATTCACGCCCCAGAGGATTAGACCGACAATACATAACACTATGAACGCCACGAGTAGCATCGAAATCATGTGAATCTCCAGTCTATTTATACTTTTCGGCCCGCTCACCGGCTGCAAATGCTTCTTGTTTGTCTGTCTCGGCCTTCCTGCCAGCGCTGAAGGAACTGGTTCTCGTGATCTCTAAAAGCTCACTCATGCGGCTGTTGATGAGCACGTGAACCTCCTTCACCTTGCTTGCCGCATACCATGAAGTGAGCCACGACCCGATAGCGGCCACGGAGGCCGGAATGATAGCGATTAGAAGATCGGATCTGGTCATGTCATCGCGCTCGGTTGGCGGGGTCCCTACGATCATCATCCGGGTCCACCCGGTGTCGCCACATGCGAAGGCGATCGACTTCCAGCGCGATCTGATCGAGCCGGGTGCGTAACACGCCGGGCTCGATGGCCTTCAAGTCCGCCTTGATATCCTCCAGCGCAGAGATATTCTCGGTGTGCATCTCGCGCCGCTCTGAGCGGTTGTCGTTCATGTACCGCTCTAGCTCATCTCGCGTCACCGCCGTCTCCTTGAGAGTATCGAGGCGCTCGACGGTGCGACGAGAGAGCCAGAAAACGATGCTGAGCGCTATCCACCCGATGGCGTCTGCGACTTGCCAGCCGCCAACGGGTATGTCAACCGTGCTCATCAGCAATGCCGCGCCACCATTAGCATGGAAACCAGGTAGGCGTAATCTCCTTCGGTCCACTGATCGGGAGCCTTTGCGCAGATCGCAGTCACTTCGCTCTGACAGGCGTGCGGTAACACACCGTATATCGAAGGATCAGTTACCGCCGTCTTTATTACGCTGTTCTGAATGATTATTCCGCCGCCGCCCATAGGTCACCTCGTTTGCTATGCCAAAAGCCTGAATCAACGCCGCGTTCGTATCCACACGGGCCTTCAGTTCAGAAAATTCCGTGGACTCGAAATGATGCAGTTCGTACTCGGCCACCCAGCCTTGCGTGTCCTGATGCTTGTAAGCTCCCCAAAGCAGTATCGTCTGTAGCACGATGACAACGATGGCAATCGCAAGGACTGTATCCTGCGCCCGCGTGCCGCCGCCAAAGAAGTTGCGCACGACTTGGGTAATCCCGTTGGGATGAGTTGTCACGGCCTCATTCGGCGAGTTGTCAGGATTGGTCTGCATGGGAGCGGATGAAGGCCGCTCAGGTAGCTTCGGGTCAGCAAGGATCGGGGTTGACATGTGAAGCGCTTTCTTGAGCCATTGAATGCGGTGCTTTTTGCTCATCGGGCATCAATGGCTGCCCGTATATCGCGGCGCCATCCAAAGATAAATCTGCGACACCTGAGCACGCATGTCCGCTTGCCCCTGCTCCATGGCGGCAAGGGTGCGCGTGGTGCTGATGTAGTCCCCGAATGCCGCAATGATCGCCACAATGGCGAGCCCGAGCGCCCAGCGCACCCATACGCCGCTCTCCTGCGTGATGCGCCCTGAATTTGGCGGCAGCGGTATCCGATTGATGGCCGCCTCAGCCGCCATGCGCGCGACCTCTGACATGCGTCTTTGCAACTCACCGGAACCGATATCGAACGTATGCTCGCGCAGCGGATCATCTGCCGAGGATTCTTCTTCTGTGAAACTCTTGACCATTTGATTTGCCCCGTTCCTTTAATTATTACTGTTTCCACGCCCATCAGGCAGAATCTGTGGAGTATGTCGCCTCGAAGTAGAGGCTACAGGTGGTGCTCGCGATATCGGTTGCCGCGACAGGCGTGAGCGCGACGCCGCTACCGGATCGGCGCAGCTGAATATTCGTGCCGCCATTGCTGATAAAGCCGCCCATCTGAGTGGATGCCGTCGCGAAAGTGAATCCGCTGAAGAGGCTCACCGCAGCCATGCCGTTGTAGTTCGTGACGTTGCTGGCCTCGAATGGCAGTCCCGTGATCTCTAACGAACCGCTCATCGAGGCGTCCTTGGCCGAAATGTCGATCACGCCGGAGACGTGCACGAAGTTGCCACGGCGTTGCCATTTGCCGAAGGTGTCCGCAGCGTAGGTGTTAGCCCCAGCGGTCGTGGCACCCGCGAGCACAGGCGTCCAGGTGCCCTCTTCTTCGTCCCATCCGGTGATCCCGAGGAGTACCCAGTTCGCGGCCTTGACGCTCGCAAATGTTGCCGTTAATTGGGTGCTAGTGATGGCAGTGATGCTGATCTGCTCAGTATTGCTCCCATCCGCGTTACGCGCCATGAGCCGAGTGCCCACTTTGATATTTTCCATCGTCTCGGGCGTCACGATCTGACTGCCCGTGGCGGCAAGCGCGCCGGAGACGTAGGTTTGCGGTACTTGGCGCAGTTTATTGGCGCGCAGGATTGCTAGCGTGGAGGCCGAAAAGAATGGTGCGGCCGTCTTGCCGGTGCCGGTGACAAGCTTCTCATTACCTTCGATGACGATGCCGCTGCAAGGGTTCGTCGCGCCGCCAAAGAAGCTGATGCATGCACCTACCGCCTGGCCGAACACGTTGCCACTTACGACACCATTTCGCGCGGATGCGAGGCGCAAGTTATGTGATATGCCGGTCGATATCCAGACGTTTCCGAGCGCTTTAAAGCCGACGACTGGCCCGGCGTAGGTGGAACTCAGCAACCCAATACCAGCGGTCGTCTCCTCAAAATCCACATCGACCGAAGGACAGGACTCTGACTCATTGTCGATCAGCGTGAGCCCGAATACATTGGCGAAGCGCATCCCGAAAGATGGCGCGTTGACGTTGCAGTTAGAAATGGTGTGGTTGGTGCCGCCGTCGTCAACGATGCCGTAATTGGTGGCCCCCGTGGCGGCATTGAACTGACAGCCGTCGATGGTCACGCGATTGGTGTAGAGACCGTTGGCACCGACCGTATGATCGGCGCCGTTGACCAGCCAGCAACCGGTCGCGTTCGCAATCGCCGGGATCTGGAACTCGCAGTCGCGGATCGCGCAGATCTCGCTCTGGTCGAGGACGACCCCGAATTTGAACCCCGAGGTACGCACGTTGCGCAGTGCCCAGTACGATCCCCCCACGTCCACGTAGGCACCGCCGGCGCTCGTCGCGTTGGTGCAAGTGATGCCGAAGTCACGCACCTCGATACGCACCGCAGTCGAGGCGTTTATCGACTGGATAGACTGGATGCCATCGCCCGTGCCGGTGTACTCTATGACTGTGGTCGCGCGGCCATCTCCGCGCAGGACGGTATTCGGGTAGACCGTCAGAGTGACGGTTGTCTTATATGACCCGGCCGGTGCGTAACAGCCGTAAATGCCTCCCTGGTTCGCGACGTTGAGCGCTGCCTGTATGGCGGTGGTCGAGTCGTTCACCCCGGTTGGATCTGCTCCGTAGCGGAGCACGTTCCCCGGCGCATACGCGAAGTTGACCGGCGTCACCCCCGCTGCGATCTCGGCTGCGGTGCGTCCGGGGAGCTGCAACTGCTGCTGCCACTGCTGGAAGACGTTCACGAGCCGGTCCCAGTCCTGCTGGGTCTTCGGGAGCCCCTGGGGAAGAGCCGGGAGACGTGGTCGGTTGCTTTGAGTACCGGCGAGGGCCATGCTAGAGATACTCGTCTGTCAGTGGATACAAAATCATGGTCGGACTCGCCATCGAAGTAGCCGCATTCCTGTTTTTAGCGTGGGTAGCTTGGGTCGCATTTTGGGTCGTCGTCGGCATTGCCACACTGATACCTCCCAAGGTTTGGAAGATATCCGGGTGTGCGGTAGGTGCCCTCCTGCTCTGGCTTCTGTATACGGCAGTCCCCGATATGGTGATCGGACTTGCTGGCATAGCCGTGATGGGCACCCTCGCTTGGATCATCTGCGCTGGAATTGAGCGATTAAGAGATCGTCACCGGGCCAAGAGCCCGGGCAATCTCGCTCGTAACGACTGAGAAGAACTCAGCGCAGGTAACGGGGCCGATGCGATTGGAAGCGCGCGGTTGCGCAGCGCAATCCCCATCGCGTGTACGAAGGGGCTCGTCGGCGTGGCGCGCCCAAGGAGTGAGGCCGCATGCTGCGGATTGAGCATGGCATTGGTCAATTCCTGATTAACGCGCTGATCCACGAAGTCATTGACCCCCCGCAGGTACTTGCCGATCAATGGGACATGTCCGGTAAGCCCCCCTGTGATCTTGCGCCCGAGCATGAAGTTCTGGAACGTATCGGAGCCGGGGGTTTTCACCGTCGGACTGCTCAAAGCGCTACCCCGCTGCAAATCCTCACGCATGGCGTTTAAGCGCGCCGTCTGAGTGGGGGTGAGCCGACCCTGATCAAGCGTGCTCGCGAGCCCCCTAGAAAATGATGGGGCAGACAGAAACGGATGTCCCGTTGCGGTATCAAGACCGCTCGATGCCTTCTGCTGCAACTCCTGAATGGCCCCCATCTGGTCGATAGGCTCAGACATATCGGCATAGCGCGCGAGATATGCCTTATAGCCGGGAGCCGAAGACTCTATGGCGTCGTCCAGGGAATTGATCACCTGTCCCAGTTGACCGCGCGCATGGGCGAGCGTGGAGGCCGCTGGCGCCCCTTCCGAACTCGGCTGAAGCTTGCCCTGCTGGGCAAGGCGCAGGTCCTTGCGGACCTCGTAGAGCGTTTCAGGATCGGTATTGTCCCCGATGAGCCCGCGCGCCCAATTCATCGTCTTGGCGATGGTCTCGCGGGCGCCAGATGGGGACGCGAGAATCGAATCTATCGTACTGTGTACGTCGGCAACAGGCGCCGGCACGGCGTTGTTTGGGTGGGTAAAGGCGGCCTGCCTCATGGGAGCCGTGGTAGCGTCACGCGCCGTCTGCGCGGCAGTGATATCGGCCGGCGTTCCACCCACATTGGTGAGTTCGGCCTGCCGGGCTGCGTTCTGCTCAGAGATTCGCGTGCCGAAGGGGCCGGGATTGCGCGCGCGGATGCCTTTCTCCAGCGCCAGGAGACCGGTATCGCCCGATGCCTCGCCCGCAGTGCGCATCGAGCCGGGGACTAGCGGCTGTGCACTCAAGAGATTCTGAGCTGCCGCTGAGGGATTCTCAGCCGCTTGGGAAAGCGCGTTTCCCGCAATCCGAGCCTGGCCCGCGCGGGTGAAGGGATCGGCGAGCCGCGAGCCGGCCGCGAGCGTTCCCTCAATACCGGCAGGCATTAACCCCCCGGCGAGACCCGCCGCAAACTGACCCACCGGCCCAACGCCCGCCTGGCGAGCCACCCCCGCGCTGGTTCCGCCGGTTGTGCCGGCAAGAGCGGCCCGTAGAGCCGGAAGACTCGCGATTGCCCTTGCCGGCAGTCCCATGGCTCCTAAGCCAGTGAGTGCCCCGGCGGTCCCCTGGATAGCGGAGGCCGCAAGCTTTTCACCGGGTGTGCTCGCCACTGGAGCGCCGGCCGAGGTGAGCGCATTGGAAAGTCCTGCGCTAAAGGGCGTCACTTGTGGCAGGTGCGTCCCTAGAAGTCGATTGATCCCGGGACGCGCCCAATTCGTGATGGCGGTCGAAAGGTCATGCGGTGCCGCCAGCGTATCGAGTACCCCCTCACCAACATCACGGCCCGCGAGCGCTACCTCCCCTAGAGCGCCCTGGGGCGCATTCGGGGAAGGAGCCTTCGTGGACTGTCCATTGATCGCGCCCACAAGCGCCGAAGGGTCTGCGCCTTCCGGGCCTTCGATCTGATAGACGGCACCGCCCGGGCCGCTTATCTGATAGGTCGCCATTATTTCATCCGCGTTACTTTGAACTGCCCAACATTGGCCGTCTGCCCTACCGTGAGGGCGGAGGCCGTCTGCGGTTGAGCACCTGCTGCGCTCAATTTCTGCTGCGCGAGCGTTGAGGTGAAGCTGTCAAAATCTTTGAGGCCGGTGGATTTCTGATATTGCTGTTTCAGTCCCTGGAGCTGTCCTCCCATCAAGCCCTCGTAATGCTCGATAACGGCCTTGATCTGTTGCGGTGAGCGGGCGGAGTTGAAAGCTTCCTTGATGGCTTCGCGATCACTCTCGGCGCCAGAAGTGCCGACTACGGCCTTGACTACTTCATCCCCGACGATCTCCCGCATTGAATCGAACGTGGTTTGCGGAGTATGGCCCAAGTGAGCCCCGATGGCATTCGCGGCACGGTTGAAAACCGGGATGCTGCCATTATCTAGCGCGTCAGCCGCTTGCGAGAGCTGATCGAGGTGATTCGTCGCAACCGAGAGCGAACGCACGATATCGCCCTGTTTGCCGACAGCGAACTTTATGCGCGCGGTATTCTTCGTCGTGTACGTCGTGGCGTCGTAGTCAGGATTTTGCTGCTTGACGGCTGCCATGATCGCCTGACCTTGAGCGCTTCGTGCCGCCATGCCTGTCAGCGGGGGATAATCATAGTCGGCGATTAACTTCGCCATTCCGCTCGTCGTCGTCGGATTGACGTAAGTCTGCTGGTTGAATGGCGTCTGACTGCTGGCCTGGGAGGCCGGAAGATACGAGACCTGCCCGTTGGGACCGACCACGGGCTTCAATTGCTCTTCTGGCCTGACTTGCGTCAGCGCATTGGTCAGGGGATTTCGGCTATAGAGCGAGTTGAGCGGGCCTGCAAGCTGGACCATCTGTACAGGCGGTGCGACGGTCGGCTGTCCGATGGCACTCGCGATGCCGTTTCGGGCGAAGGCGAGCGCCGTGCGCACGTTCGGGTCAGTAAAGTCCTTCACCGGATCAAAGCCCAACTGCGGCGCCATCTGCGCCCAGGTGGCTTTTAGGCGCGGGTCGGCCGATACATACTGAGTCGGCCTCTGTGCCTTCATCGCCGTATCCATGGATGCGACAGCAGGCCCGTACTGCTGCTGTGCGAGCGCCATCTGCTGGGTGCGAAGCTTCTGCGCGATATCCAACGGACTCTGGCCGCTCATCATCCCGCCGAATGTGAGCATCTGTGGAGGCATGCCGTTGACGGGCATACCCGCGATCTGCTGAGGCGTCGGGGCGCTGAATGGAGAAGCCCCCGGGGCCTGGGGCTGCGCAGAATACGGCCCTACGGGCATCGCACCGCCAGGAGCCGGCGCGGGAGCGGACTGCGGCGCGGCACCTTGTGCCGGCGCGCCTTGGGGCGCAGTCCCAGGAGCGCCCATCATGCTGCGGTAATACTGCTGCATGAACGGCAACATCATCGCCGATTCTTGCGTCTTCACATTTCCCTGCGCGAGCTGCTGGCGAGCCCCGGCATTCTGAAGCGCCTGAGCCTGTACGCCTTCGAGCCCGCGCCCGAGATTCCCCGGTGTATTCCCCTGCAGCATCGCATCGAGGAGGCCCTGAGTCCCGCCATACTGCTGGAATCGGTTATCGAGCGCTGAAGGACTCGAGCCCGTCATCCAAGGCTGCAGGGACTGTAGCAGTCCCTGTACGAAGCCCCCACCTGAGTTTGGCGCGCTCACAGGAAGCTTCCCGCAAGTCCGCCCAACAATCCGCCGACATTACTACCCGAGCCGCCGAAATAGCTCCCGAGGAGTGAGCCGACGTTGCTCCCCATATTAGCTCCCGTCCCCGCAAGGGCTGCCTGCTGGTAATTGGTGAGCGGGGTCTGCGCGACGTTGGACTGGCCTGGCACCTGGTTCACCTGATTGAGGTAGTTCTGTAGGAAGGTCTGCGGCGCCTGAATATACTGTTGCCCCAAGTTCTGAATCTGCTGGCCCGCTCCAAAAAGACCCTGCTGCAGGCCCATCTGGGCGTTGGTGACGTTGGGGGCCTGGGCAGCGGCGTTCTCCTGCTGCTGAACCCCGGTGTTATAGGCGCCACCATAGAGCTGAGTCGCCAAGTTGTTGAGTTCGTCAGACTGCACGGGAGCTGATCCGATGATGTTCCGTCCGGAGCCCGCAAACTCGCTCTCCAGCCGATTCTGGACCGTGTTCGCCGCCTGATTGAACTCGCTATTGAGGTAGGGGTTGTTTGCGGGACTACCGCTCAATACGTTTTGCGTGTACTGCTGCGCCGCCCCGAGTGTCGGATTATTCGTTGCGAGCTGCTGAATCCCCGAGATCGCCTGATTTTGCGGCTGACTGAAACCCGCAACCAACTGCTGAGGGGAATTGACGCCCTGGTACTGTGCCTGAGCCTGCCCCAGGCCATACTGCTCGTATGGGAGCGCCCAGGAGGGACCTGTGGTGCTACTTGTCTGGGTGGGCGTATTGCCGTTCTGACTCATCTCATTTCCTCACGGTGCCACGAGAGTTGCCGCCGATCCATCCTCGACCACCGGGAGCTGGGGCTGTAATGGGAGTGCCTCCACTGAGAAGACCTCCATAGCCCAAGCCGGTGAGAAATTGATCCACAGGGCCAGTGCCGCCCGCTTTCATGAACTCTTCCGGGTTGTCCCCAAGAAGCGTGTAAAGACTCGTGAGCGCCTGGGCGTTCGCCTGATTGATCGTGCCATCAGGGTTCATCGCATAACCTGCGTTGATCGGAGCGCCATTTGCCTTCGTGGCGTTACCCACTTGCTGCTCCATGTTGTTTATGTCGCTTACTGAAAGACCCGAGTTGTAAGGAACAAATGCGGCCAAGGCGAGCGGTAGAGCCGCAAGCCCCAACGCGCCCGCGGCCGCTCCGAGACCAGCGGAACCGGCTCCCGCCGCGCCGCCCGAGGCCGCCGCCGCGCCCGAGCCTGCGGCAGCAGTAGAGCCTCCGAGTGCCGCCGCATTGCTCGCTGCGATAGTGGCAGCCTCCGGGGCGGTTTGGGCCGCCACGGTGCCCAGGGCCGCTGTGGTCCCCGCATCTGCGGCAGCACCCGAGCCGAGAGCACCCATGCTGAGGAGCCCCGCTCCTGCTGTCCCACCATTGGCCGCAAGTGCTGCATCATTTGCAGCCTGGATGGAAGCGGCGGTTGGAGCGGTCTGCGCGCCCGCGCCGCCGAGTGCCGAAGTGACAGCGCCATTGGCGGCGGCTCCCGAACCGTAAGCACCGAGGCCGTTACCGAAGAGTCCAGAGACTAGATTCGCGCCCGACTTCACGAGAGCGGGATTTTTGGCGAGCGTACCGAGTAGACCGCCCGCAACGGAGCTCGCGCCAGAACTCCCAGGCACGCCACCCGGCATGGAACTGCCCGGCTGCACGAGATTGCCGGCCGTCGAATACGGTCCCGCGTGGGGATTGCCGGCGAGCTGTAACGCCTGCTGCGTGTAATCCGGGGCCTGTGACTGCGTAAGCGCCCCCAGGAGCCCCGATGTCATCGGGTAGCCATAGTTCTGCGCCGTCCCAAGGAGGCCGCCCTGGATGTACTGGGGACCCATCAGTGCGTTTGGCATAGATTCCACTCCATCACGACGGCGGTCTGCTTGAAGCGCGGGAAGCGTCTCAACCACCCCCGCCGCCCGACGATGCGCATGGCATGGCACTGCATCTGCATAGCCCAGCGGCCAATCTCATCCAATAGCCGCTCCTGGATAGGCACGGGCGCTCCACCACAGGCGATGCGCACCGTGCACAGGCGCCCCGCCGCGGTTTCCGATATCTCCGTCACCGCGACCGCATGTACACGTTCAGCGTCCTGAAGCCCCCACACCTGAAAACGGGAGTCCGCAGCCCCTTGACGCACTTGCTCGGGAGTGATCTCGCCGGTCTTTCGGGCAAAGCGCTCGAAGTGCTCGCGAATGTCCTCCCAGATGGTGTCGGTCGTGACATCAAGCGGTGAGAGACAGAACATTCTCATCCTAATGCCTTGCTAACTCACCTGAATGAGAGCCGTGCTCGGAGCGTTTGCGGGCATCGTGATGGTGAACGTGCCGGAACTCACCGTCTGCCCCGGAAATGTCAGCACGAGAATGCCGCGATTGGCCTTCGATGAGTTATATAACAACCAACAGTCGAAGGTCGATGATATGGTAAGTCCAGTCCACTGGATGCTAAATGGCGTCCAGTAAGCGGTAATTCCACTCACCGCGGGCGCTGTACTATTCGTGACGGCTTTGCCCCCCGCGGTATAGCCGGCGCCAGAGACTTCACCTGTCGCGCTATAAGCGGTCGTGGCACTCCCCAAGCCCTCGTTCTGGTAGTAGAGCGATGCCTTGAGCGCATCTGCACCGCCAGCCAGATTGTGGATGGCCTGGAGAATCTCCGCCTTGAAGCTCGCGCAAACCGCAGAAACATTACTCGCCATGTTTTACCCCGATCTCGGGTGAGCGCAGCACGTTCAAGTGCACATCTCGCCTCACCAACGCCCCCTTGTACCGCCATATCGTCACTGTGATACGCGCGTTGTCTGATTCCTCTATGAGGTCTTTGACCTCTAGCTCCGCGCGCTCAATGAGCCCCTGACTCGTCTGCACCTTCATACCGGTGAATCCTGTTCCAGATAAAGCGTGCCGCCCTTAAGGGCCGTTGCAGAATCGCTTTGGATGCGCACGCGGGTGTACATGCCCGATGAGAGCGCATCGGCTATGCGCGTGAAAGCATCGGGAGTGGCGCCGGAGCCATATGTAACGGCATCTTCCAGCGAATCACGCGCCCCTACCGTACAGAGCGGATCATCCGTACAGCTCACATTCGGGCGCACACCGACGGTAAGCCTTCTTGAGCCATCCACGAAGTAGATGTCCGCGCTCTCCAGATAACCCGTAAGGGGCGAGCCAGAAAGCGTATTCGGCGTATGGGTCTGATCGATGATCCCGAGAAGCTGCCGGGTCGGTGGAAACGCATCCGTGCCGTTATCGGCGCTCCATATCGTCTCGCAGGCGACAAGTGAGCGCGTCCACTTTCGGGCCAGCGGGTTGTAGGAGAGCAGCGTATCAGGGAGCGTATTGGTGCCCGTCGCAATCGCAAAGAACACGCACCGCTTGGCGGCATCGTAGCCCGAGCGGATCGCTTCGAGCGCTCCCATGTTGATGTTCGCCCAGAGCCAGTTGTCGATTCCTTGGGAATTCTCGGCGTCCGTCCCGATCGGGATCACATTCGCACCGTCGGTGACGAAAAATCCGTCATCCGCGAGGAAGAATACGAGACTATTGACCTGAGCGGCCGCCCCATGGGCTATCACCCCGTGGGTGAACTCGTAAGGGGCGAAGTCAAAGACCGTATCCCCGCCTACATAATTCGCCCGCGTGATCCCGAAGCGTTGGAAGATGAGCGCGTAGAGTGGATATCCCGCAATGAACATCACCTGGCCCGAATCGGGATTTAAATCCTCGAAGCTGCTTTGCGCTGCAATGGCCGCATCCGTGTCCGGGGTTGGCCAATTAGTCGGGTCCCCTATGGCGCTCCACCACACCCGATAAGGAACGACCTGCGTGTATTTCGCCGTGACGATATCGCCCGAGGGAGGATCGGTCCCGAAGGTGAGCGTGATGGCCCCCGTGGCATAGTTCACCGTGCCCGAAGCGAGATCGCCCGTTCCCGTGATGCTGCCATTCGCCATCGTTCCCGAGAGCGCGCCGTTCTGATCGTAGATCGTGCCGCCATCAGCAACCGGTGCCGAGAGCGTCCCGGAGAAGCTACTTTGGCTTCCCGTGGGGGTAAATAACGCCTGCGTCTGCTGCTCAAAAAGATCACCGAGCATCAGAAACTGCCCGACAGTCGCTCCCACCCGGCAGCCCGGCGCTCCAGCAGGCACCTGAAGCTTGCTGTTGGCTCCCGCATTCGACCAGAGGTAGGGGCCTGTCACGGCAGCATTGGTGGTATATGGAATCACCGCGAGGTACGGCCCTATCGGCGCGAACGACCAGAAACTTGCGTTATAACCACCCATATTCAAGCCGTGTAGTAGAAACTGACCATACCGGCAGTTCCTGCATTGCCGCCATAGTTGCCGCCCACGCCGTTGGTGGGGCCGGTGTTGGCGTGAACTCCGGCAGTAGTGGAGCCGCCAGCGCCCGCGAGGACCCCATTGCCCCCGGATGCATTCGCCTGATTACCTCCTGAGGCCGCACCTCCTATCCCACTGCCAGAGGCGCCAGAGCCGCCATTAGCGGTCATGGTAGTGATGGAGAGCGAGCCTGATGAAACCGATGAAGCGCCCCCGGCAATGCCGTTATCGTGCAGATTGACCCCGCCGCCCGCGCCAACTTGATAGTTGAGCGTCTGGCCTTCACCCACCGAGTAGGAAGAGCGCGAATAACCGCCCCCACCGCCCCCTCCGAGCCATGAGGCAGTCCCATCGGAGACCGACCCACCACCGCCACCGCCCCACGCCTCGATAACGAGAGTGCCGTAGCCAGGGGGAACTGTCTCCGTGCCACTTCCGGAGGTGTAGGCACGAAGGAGTGGCGAGGGAGTGTTCTGCGTGTAGGAGAGCGTTGCGCTCACCCCGTAGGCCAGGCCGCTAAAGATGATGGTGCACACGCAGGTTGCACTACTCGTGCTCCCTGAAGTCGAGCCGGTCACTTCGGGCGTAGCGGTCGCCGTCCCGGCCCCGCTTGCGATACTCCAGCTACCGGGGCCTGTAATGCCAGTGAACGACCAACTGTAGCTCGTGGCCGTTCCATAACCGATGACCGCCGAGAGAGCCGAAAATGTATTCGATGATCCTGTACCGCTTACGGATTGCGAGGTGGGCGACATCGCGGTCGCGAGCGCTTGGGGCAAGCCAAGCTGCACGCTGAGCGCAAGGCCGACAGCGCTTTCGTTCGTTTCCGTCGAGATCGCGCTCCACACCTGATCGATCATCGTGAAAGCGCCGTTGGCGGTCAGCGCAAAGAGCACTTCCTTTTGCTGGGTGTTGTCGTACCAGGTAAATGCATCGAGGATCGGCGTTCCAAGCGAGGGGCCAATCGAAGCCAACCCGGGTAGACACCGATACGCGGCATCCTGCCAATAGACGTTCTGGCAGTCCGCAACCGGTAGTTCCGTATCACTCCATTGATTTGGCATCTCTACCGCGACGTCCTGAAGATCGGGCGTCCAGGGCCCGAAGCGGATGGTATAGGGCCTTGGCATTACCAGCCTGCGGGAGCGGGGTCAGCGGGGGCAATCTGAAGGTCATTGCCCATACGATTGGCCTTGTCCGCATCGATGATGCCGGTCAAGCGCTGGGTAAGCTCAGCGAGATAGGCCGAAGCGGCGGCAGCGTCCTTTACGAACTTCGATGCCGAATAGAGGCAGCCGGCCAAGAGGGTTAGCGGGATGTTCGTCACCATCCACGTGGTGGTATTAGTCGATGAAAGTCCCGTGGCCCTCTGAAAGTACGTCCCCACGATCGCATAACTCGAATCCGGGAAGGGGCCGAAGATGAAGTTACCCTGCTCCCTTGCGATAAAGCTCGGTATTCCTTGAGCGAGACGCATGGGATAGTTCGCATAGATCCACTGCGAGTCGCGCATCACGAGGTTGAACTGTCCCCCGGCCGCATCGATCTGCGCGCCCTTCATTGCAAGATAATCACTCGGGACAGCCAGATGCCCGTTGGCGTCGATGGTTCCCGAGAGGCTCGCCTCCATCCAGGAAAGCCCTTGGCCTTCGTTGAGTTCGAGCACGGTCCGATAGATCAAATCCTCGGCATCCTGCGTGAAGTAGTCGAAATAGCTCCCCAGCTGCGCGCGGTGCGTGAAGTCCAAAAGCGCCTGTTTCAGTGAAGCGTAATCAACGATTTGCGCCACAGACTAAGCTCCGAAAATCTTGACGGTCCGGTCCCGAAAGAATGTCTTGTCATCCATGCACCTGAAGCGCGAGTAGTCCCTGCTACGGGCAACCTTGAAGATTGCCTCCATATCCGAATACGGAATGCCGTGCGTATTGGCGATGTGCATCATGACGACAGGATCTAAGCTCATCGTCTTTCGCATGTTCATGCGGGCATCTGAGATCGGCCTGGGGCTCTCGCGCTGGCCCCGTGCCGCTTCTGCGCAGGCATCCACCAGGTTCTGCACATCCCCTGAGTACTTGAGCACTAGCGTGCCGTCGCTCTCTTCGTGATAGGTGATTTTGTGCACGTTGGCCTCAGTTCAAAGTCGGAAAGAGTCCCGGAGCGAGTGAGAAAAACGGTGCCCCACCGGTTGATGCCGGCAGAGGATTGGGCACGACCTGCTGCTCGGCCCACGCGCCCCAGACGTGATTGACCGAGTCGTAAGCGCGCACCCAGAAGTTAGCGGGCGTATCCCCGCTCGCAAACTGGTAGGTGGCATCGTTGTTGAGCGAAAGTCCCGTCGGGATAGCGGCCGTTCCCGTGGCATTACCCGAAGCTTCGAGCTGATCCCCCGCGACGAGATCAGGCGTCGCCGTGATCCGATCGGCCGAGACAGCGTTGACCGAGGCTAGAGTCTCAAAGATGTTCCCCGTAATCGGGGTAATCGTCGCTGCGATACCGGTGCTGGTTTGGCCGCTGACTGTGACGCTATACGTCGTGACGTAGGTGGCGTCCGTGTACGCGAGCTGCGTTCCGACGGTGGCGTTAAAGGTCGCAGCGGTAGCGCTCGTGAACGTCGTCGGCTGAGCGACCGAGATGGAGCCCTGCACGAGCTGGCTCGTCATCCCGGAGGCGAAGTTCGTCCCGACTACTGCGACATTGGTCGCGTTCTCGGCGAAGGCAGAGCCGCCGTTGACTGAGGTAACCGTGGGAGTCGCTGCGGCGGGGGCATCGTAGATGCCGGCCGTGACCGCATCATAGGCTGTGGTGGTATCTAGGGCTCCCGTGAATGGGGTATTCGTCCCAGAGGTGGCAATGACAGCGTATTGACCTTTCAGCGGGCCACCACCAGCCGCGCCTGCCGCCGTCCATCCACTCGCGATGGCTGGGTTATTAGAGGTTTGAGAGGTTCCCCCAAGAATGAGACAATTGTTAAAGCCCGTATCAACCGGCGTAATAGAGTAAGTCGCTGAAGAAGCCGACCCATTGCCTCCGTTTGGCGTCGGGTCCGCGGTGGGGGTACCTACAAATCCGGTGAAATCGACAATGACGATATTGCCGGAGGGGCCTGAAACTGAGACTGTCGGCGTGCCGGTAGCCGTGGCCTGCTTGAAAAAAACGTACATCCACCGCCCATTGGTCGAGTCGGCGAATGAGTTGAGTTCGGTATAGTTGCCGGTATTGACGTTGTCGGTGACCGTTGGAGCCGCTGCGGTCGTGGCCTTGAGAAAGACGACAATAACATCCCCTGCCGGGACGCTGGAGGCGAATGCGGTGCCTGATGTGGCACCGTATACCGAGATCGCAGTGCCTAAACCTATGCTCATGTGAAGGTCAGACTCTTAGGTATGCAGCCAGTCTGATTCGTTGCCCAGATAACCGCATAGTTCTCACCCTGTACTAGCGTTATGGTCCCGAGGGCGACGGTCGGCGTGCCGTTTGGTACCGAGACGCCAGCGAGCGTGGCTCCATTGCATTCAAGGCCCGTCGTCGTGCCGCTCGCCGTATTCGCGAACGTGCAGGAGAGCGAGTAGGTGCCGGCCACCGGCGCGTGAATGTGCACGGGGTTGCCGCTACCACCCGTTGGCTTCGACGCCGTGAAGACTGTTTTGCCGCCGAGGTTCGGATAGGTGCTCGAAAGCCCGACGGCATTATCTGCGTAATTGATCAGATCAATCGTCGCACCGCTGGCCGCGACCACATTGCGCGCCCTCGCTGGTGGACTCGACTGGAATGCCGAGAGTGCATTGAATCGTGGCGAGCCGCTGGTCACGAACGTGTTCGGATCGTTCGACATGCCATAATTCGGATCGAGTACGCTATTGGAATTAACAACCCCAAAGCTCGTATTGTTCGCAAGTTGCGCGCCGCACTCATAGACGGAGTGGGTGAGATAGTTCGTCGTCACCGCGCCCATGCCGCTGTCCATGATAGCGGCGCCCAAGCTCGCCGCGACCGTCGTCTCGCCTGCCGTTTCCCAGCCGCACTCGTAGGTCAGTGTGCCCTTTAGGCCATAAGAAAGAGCCAAAATCAGCAGCTGCTCCATCTGCGCGAGGTAGCCGCGATAGGTACCGTTAGTCGTGAGTTGCGCTTGGATATTCGCGACAGTGTCGTTTACGTTGATGTGGTTGACGCCATCAGAGGGAATCGCGGAATTGTTGCGCGTCATGTACGGCGCGATGGCGAGATAGTGAATGTAGCTGCTGACGGTGCCAATCTTGGTGGCGATGTAGGCGAGCATCCCGGCGATGTTCGATGTGTTGCCCGTCTGCCAGCACAGCACCATATTGGCCTTGGTGCCGTAATTGCTGCCGACAGCGGCTGAAATCTGAGCTGCCATGGCAGTGTGCTGCTTGGCCCATAAGCGGCGCACCATCGCCGCGTTCTGCGATGCCACCGAGGCGCCCGTCAGATTCGCAGTGAGATTTTGTGTCAACGTGACCGTCGTCCCTGATATCGCCTGAATGCCGGTCGGCTGGGGGATTCCGGGAGAATTGCTGCTAATGGTCTGATTGACCGCCCAAGTCGCCGGAACGGACGTAACGGTAATCGTATTCGTGCCTGAAGTGCCGCTCGCGGTCGTGGAAAAGGCGCCGTCATAGTCGATCACGCCCGGGTTGGCAGCGATGAACTGGCCCGAGATCGTCAGCATGGCCGAACCAATGCCGCCATCCCCGGTGTTCCATCCCTCATTGCCGAGTTCGTAGAACGAAAACTCGGCAGTGAGATTGTTGACAATATAAGTGGCAGCCCCACCGGCATACGTGCCGTCATCAAAGTAGGGATTGCACTGCCAAAGGTATGAACTCGTCTGATTACAGAGCGTGACGAAGTCCTCGACCGAATATCCCTCCGAGCCGTTCCCAATCGTCCCACTACCGCGCCAGCCCCCGGTGTATCCGGGACTTCCGACTGGGCTATTGGTGGGGCTGTGGTGCGTGCTCCAGCTATTCGTGGAGAGATTCCAGATGCAAAGGCACCAGATCTGGTTTCGCTGCAACGGCATCGCCGAGAGCTTGTTTTTGTACTCTGTCGTGTAGAGATTTGAAGCGCTGCCGCCAGCATTTCTGGGCGTATTCGCCGCATAGGCCGGGAGCATCGCAAAGACGTTCGTAGCGCCGCCCGTGGTCCCTGTTACCTTAAATCCAAAGACACTAGCAGAGACGGTGGGGGTGAGCGTGAAGGTGACCTGCTTGGTACCGGAGTTGTACGATTGACCGCTCACCGTTGCGCCTGTGGGGGTGATGGTTTCCGTACCGGTTCCTTTGCTCGTAAATCCACATGCATAGCCGCCAGAGTTCCAGTTAGGAGCGATGCTGTAGTTCTGCGTTTCAGTCAGCAGGGTCTGAAAATCGGTGGTCGGCCACCCACTTGCATCCAAGGCGGCATGTACCGTCAGATCAGCCGTGGTCATGAAACCACGGGAGTTCTGCATCTGGTCCTGATAGGTGGGCGGGGAGTTACCATCCCCAGGGGTCACTCCGCCAGAATTACCGACGGTGAAGGGAAATTGCGCGCCCTGCGGATAGCTCCTTTTCGTGCCGTCCGTCCATGTATTGAGCGTCCAGCTCTTGACCGCTACCGCCTTCGTCACTAGTGGGTCAGTTCAGTGATCGAAAGCGTGCCGGCCGCGCTATCTTGAATCGTCGCGATCACATCCCCCTTGCCACAGGCTAGGATGATGGGCGGCCAGCCGGCGAGTACTGGCGTGCCGGTGGCGACTGCGGTCTGCGGCGCGGGGCCGATGCTGATGTGACAGTTAGATGAAGCGGTAATCATGACCGCTCGGGTTTCCGCTTCCATCGCGGTCGATGAAGCGGACGTCGCGCCAATCGCAACGGTACGGGCGGTTCCAGCACGGAGCCGCCACGGGGAAATCGGGGTCCAAAAGGCCATTTAGCCCTCCAAAAAGAAGGGCCACCAGAGGGTGGCCCAAACTCGTCTCACGGAAAGAATCAAGCGCTTACGCTATCCCGCAGTATCGAAAATTCCACCCAGCGCCCGCTCGTTACAGACTTCGAGCGTGCACTCCACGATGAGCATCTTCTTGTCCGAGTCGCCGGTCTTGGCGAGCGGGACAGTCTGGAAGGGCCGAAGGTAGGCAACCTTCAGATACTCGGGGTTGATTCCGTATACGTCCTTGCTGCGTGCGAGCTTCAAGCTCGGAACGACCTTGATGGTGCCGAAATCCGTCTCGTACTCATCGATCACGTTCTTCAAGGTCTTGTCCTCGACCTGATTGAAACGCGTGCCGGCGACACCTGTGAACTTCGAGATGGCCGGATTGATCACGGCCGAGACGACGAGGTAGGGGACCTTTTTCGCACTCGCTACGTACACATCCTGTGCCAGGGTCTCCACCTGCGCCTCGGTGAGCGCGGCAAGCGCCGAGTTATCCGTGCGAGTCGTGGTGCCGTTGCCGAAGCTCTCAGAGCCCGCAGCCGTGACGCCCGTGGGATTTGCACCGGAAGGGGTACCCCCCGTCTGAAAGACGCAGTTGACGGTGAGGAAGGAGGCAATGCCGCCCATGAACCCCGCCGTGGTCGCCGTACCTGCCGCGCGTGCGTGGTTATTGGTGATCGCACCTTCCATGTCCATCTTCAGCTCCTTTGACTTCTTCAGGAGCTGATAGCCCATCTTGTTCGATCCGCCCGCGGCCCGCACGGCCTGGGAGGTGCCGGCGATGGAAACCACTTTGCGCAGGATCTGCGAGTAGTTCCCCAAGCGAGCGGTGGGGGTGAGCGCTACGGCCGTGGCGTCATCGCCCTGGATCTGCGCGTTGGTGAGGTCCTGGGCAGCGAGCTGGTCGGTATCCCACTCGTGCAGGATGTTCTCGGCCTTGCTCCGTTTGGCCATGTTGAGGATGGGAGTCTCGAAGGGATCTACGTTGTAGATCATGTTCGAGAGGTCTTCCCGGATATTGGTCTGGGTGTAGGTCTGCTGGGTATTGGTGGGGACGGTCATGGGAGCCTCTTAGAAGTGCTCGAACGCCTCAGCGGCGGCAGCTTCGCTACCGGTACGCATGAAGGCATCACGAGCGCTGGTGTAGGAGTCGCGCTTGGGGTCGCGCGTCTGACGTGCACCGGGGGCTGCCATCTTGGGAGCCGCCCTGACACGCTTCATCACACCGGGAGCAGAGGCTTGGAGTTGGAGCTGTTTCGCCGCCAGATCGAGCACCAGAAGGTGTCGATGGTCGGTCAAGCTTTGCAACTCGGCATCGGTATACCCGAGCTTCCGTGCGGCACTGACGATCTGAGTCTTTGCGGACTCGAATTTCGCCTGGTCGCGCCACTCCGGACGCGCCTGCAACAGTTTCTCGCGCTCGGCCGGGATCGCTTGGAGCTGGGCCTTTTGGGCCTGCTCGGCTTCCGCCTGCCTCGCTTGGGCAGCCTGTTGCAAAAGCTGCTGCAACGCCTGCTGGCGCTGCTGACATTGGGTCGTGAGGGCAGCGTATTCGCCCGGGTTATCGGCCCGAAGCTGCTGCCACTGCTGAGGGGTGATCTGGTTGAAATCACCCATGTGCTGATCGAGTGCCGCTTTGAAAAGCGCCTCGGCATCCTGAATGCGCACCCCCAGGGCCTGACGCACCTTGGCTTGCTCGATCTGAAACTGCTGGCGCTCTTCAGTCGCCTGCTGGATGCGAGCCTGGGAGACGGAGCGAAGGTTGTAGCCGTCGATCGCCTCCTTCAACGTGATCTGCTGATCCTTGCCGTCGATCTTGACGGCGACGGGAAGCTCTAGGAACGCATCCCGATCGAGCTTCTGTTCCGTGAGGTAAGTGTCGAGGGAGTCGTATTCCTTGCCCTCCGGCTCAGTCTCGGGTGTGGCCTCTTCCTCGGGCTTTTCGGGCTCGGGCTCCTTGGCCTGCTCGCCGCCCTGCGCTTCGCGCTCTAAGCGTTGCTCGTCCTCCTTCGGCAGCGTATTGCCCTTCTCATCGGTCGGGGCAAATGCGCCCTGATCGAACAGGGACTGGAAGCTGGCCTCGTCGGGGCTCTCGATATTGACTGGCGGGGCGCTTGAGTCTGTGACTGGCGCTTGCTGCTGATCTGGCACGGTTTCTCACCTTGGAGTTACCGTGAGCGAGGAAATGGGGCCGGCGATACTTTGCCGCCAGCCCTCGGGGTTTAGAATGCGTTTCTCAAGCCGTGCTGCATCGCGTACTGCAAGCGCTCGGTAAAGCGCTCGCGATCCCGTAACTGCAACGTCGCAGCTGCGCCCTGCTGCATCACCGCTTCGAGGTACTGAAAGACCCGCGCTGCGACCTGCTCGGCGAGCACGAGCCTCGTATGCAGCTCGGTATCGCGAATCGGCACGCCTTGGCGCTGGGTAGCAAGATCATCAAAGAAGGCGGCTTTGGCTTCGAGCAATAGCGGGTGCTTCAGGAGTAGTTCCGCTTCCTGACCGCGCCGACGTTCGTCTTCCAAGCGCTGCAGTTCTTCCTGCGCGTTCATGCCCGGCCCTCAAGCGATGCCAAGTCACTTCGCAGCACCTGACCCGCATTCGCATTGGGGTCCTGCTTGTACTGCGCGGCGACGATCTGCGCGATGATCTTGAGTAAGTCTCGCGTGACCTGACTGTCGATATTGGCCATATCGACTCCGCGGTCTTCGCTACCCTGTAGCGCCCCGTGCAAAACCTCGGCCTGGGCGCGCTGGGAAGCTCCCTGCTCCTGTATCTGCGCTTTCTGTAGTCCCGCTTGGGCCTGTACCTGCGTCGCCTGTAGGCGCGTCTGAGCGGCCACAACGGCAGGGTTGGGCTGGGGCGGGTGCTGCGCCATCCACTGCTTGAACTCCTGGCTGTCCGGGTCCATCACGAACTGCTCGGGCTGATCCTCCCCTAGCATCGTGGCCCAGCGCTGGAAGGCGTTGTAGACCTGTTTCGGACCCACCAGTCCCACCGCGGCAGCCTTCTCCATCCCCTGCTGCAGTAGCATCAGGTTCTGGCGCTGCTCGGGACGGTTGCCTGAGCCCAAGCCGACGTTCACTGCAATGGCAGAACGATCGGGCTTCCAGCTCTGCGGGTCCACTTTCTGAAACTTGCCCCGGAGCTTGAAGAAAAGCGGCTGCTTCTGATGCCGCACGAGCAGGTTTCGCGCTTTGATCATCGCATCGCGCAATCCTTCCGCGAGACAGCGCGCCATCATTTCGAGCTTCAGGGTGGCAGACGACAGTCCCGCAAGGTGAGCGGTCGCAGTGACATCCTGAAGCGCATCCGGATCCAGCCCGAGCGTATCGCGCCCGATCCCCAACCGAAACTCCCGCCACTTGTCCAACTGCTCGAACATCGGCAGCACTTGATCGGTGAGGTTCGAAGGGTGCTGCATCGCTTCAACGACAGCGCGGGGTTGGCCATTCACGCGAACGACACCACCGGCACGGGAAGTCATCAGGTCGGTGAGGTTGCAGTTCTTCCAGTCCACGACCGTGCGTGCGTTGTTCGCGAGTCTGAGATTGTTCAGCGACTCGCGGGCGAGCTGGCTATTGATGGCCTGAAGGTCCTGCAGGTCATCGTAGAGGCTGATCCCGGTGTGCCGGTGCGGCATGCGCTTGGCGCAGCCGGAGGCGATGGGACATTCCTCGATCTCTTCGTTGTCGGCGATTTTATCGCCAGTGACACAGATGTGCCGCAGCTCCGTGAGCCCATCCCGGTCGTAATCGACGCGCAGGATCACATCCCGCACCTCGATTTCCTGCGAGGCTCTCTCAGACTCGCTCATCTCTGGGATCGAGAGCTGATCGGCGACGATGTCGCGGGCTAAAGCGTCGATATCGAGCCATTCGCGCTTGCCCGGCACGAGCTTATCAACGAAGTCCTTCTCGTACCCCTGCGAGATCAGCTCCGAGCGGGTCATCGTGCTCTTGTGCTCGACAAAGGGCACATCATCGAGGTTCGCACTCGTCGCCTTGTTCGATACGAGCACGTCTTCCGGGGCGATACAGGCCATGCGCAGGCGCCCGTCCGCCTTCTTCACCCGGATGGTGATGTCGAAGACAGTGAGAGGGGCCGCAGGAGACTCATTGCCGGCGCCTGGGGCGGATACCTGCGGCATGGAAGGCGGCTGCGCATTAGGAGCCACCGGAGGCTGCGCAGGAGGGGCATCCGGACTGGCCGGCATATCGACCTGCCGCTCCCGCTGTTCCAGAATCTCGACCTCGTCGCGATTGGCGATAAGGTCGGTAACTTCTTCCTGGGTGAGGCCCGTATAGCGCTCACGAACGGTAACCGCAGTGGGGTCCCACCAGACCTTGATGTAGCCGTTGCGTAAGAGCAACGCGTCTTTGATGTAGTCCTGGATGATGGTATGACCATCGTTCTCGGACATGAAGACGTGCCGCACGCCTTCCGTTTCAAGCTCGGCGAGCTGAATATCACCTTCGTCCTCGGCCTCGAAGACCGCGGGAGTCCGCGCATCGTCGAATACGCGCATCAGCTGAGCGGCGATCCATTCGAGCGAATCCCGAATCACCGGGATCACCACCGCCGACTGCCCCTCGACCTCATTGCCCATGGGTCTTGCCCAATAGGCGTTCAAGGCGTTGTAGCGATCGACCTGCAGCGTCGTCATCTCCTGGGCGGCAGAGGCGTACATCGTCCCGATGACGGCCCCAGCTGCGATAGGAGAGCCGAGCGCTGACTTCTCTTCACGGCCAATGAGCACCAGAAGATCATCGTCGCTCATGCGAGATTCGGCCATCAGAGCTTCAATCGCTTCTTGATGGACGAGAGGTCGGCTTCAAATGCCCGTAGGCGCGCAAGGAATGCGTCCAGATCGTCTTTCGTCGCTACCCCCACCTTATCGGCCACCTGGGATACGCGCCCGCCTACGGCCTTCTCCAGCGTCTTCACGCGGGCCTTGAGGTCCTCGACATCGAGTTCAGTGCGGATGGTCATACGATTCCGGTATGCGAATAAGGGAGCGGGGCGTACATCCCCACGCGTTTCTCGGTGTAGCGCCAGAGCTGTCGACCCACGGGACAGAAATAGGCTTGTCCCTCGCGCCACCAGTTGCGCGGGCTCTTGCGGTGATAGGGACAGACGGAGTGCTCGGCGCGCTCGGCCTCGGCCTGCGTTACAGGGGGCAACGCGAAGTCTGAGACTTTCACTAGATCAGCCCCGAATTGCCGTACTTAAGCGGCGGCAGGTTCATGCCGATTTCATCATCCATCTGCTGCGCGGCCTGAGCGGCATAACGCACCATGTCCGAGCCGTGACTATGCTCATCGTGGAGCGGTTTGGCAGGCTCGCCAGTCCCCGGGGGAATGACCCGCCGATAGCGACGCAAGTGCTCGATGAGGGTCGAGCATTTCTCCCCATCAAAGGCCATCTGGCGCATCGCCATGCGGGTATCGCGTATGCCCTGCTCGGTCTCTTTGCGCTCTAAGACCGTCACCCGCCAGCCGAGCTGCTCCAGGATCGTCTGATCGGTCTTGCCGGTCTGCACGTTCCCGTGGCCACCATCGTGCGGCAGGAAGATGCAGCCAAAGCTGTACTGCCTCTCCCGCATCGCCTTGGAATACCAGTCCCAGGTCCTGTGATCGTCCTCCAAGTAGTCGATACACCGCAGGCTCGAGAAGTGCCGCTGCCAGAATCCGATGGAATGCGTGTCGTTCCACCCGATATCCACTACCGGGTAGACGAGATGGTAGGCGTCGTACGGCAGGGCACAGATGCGCTTCTCCTGCTCCATCTGCGCGATCTCATCGGCGTAGATGGCCCCTGCAATCGCTGGTTTGCACTTACCACTCCAAATCCATTCGTACTCGTACGCCGGCAAGGTGCGCTCATCGTGACAGCGCAGCTCATCGAGTTCCTTGGGAAACCACGGATTGTCGTCCCAGTTGCACGTGAAGTGCATCGTCCCGGGGGGCGGATCCTTGACGAACCGCCGCCACGTGGGGTCTGAATCAAGCTCTGGGTTGAAGGTAATCCATACCTCGCAACTGCCCCCCTCTTTGCGAAAGAGCGTGGGCAGGAGGATCGTCCATGAGTTGTCCGTGACGACCTGGGCTTCCTCGACCCAGCAGATATCCACGCCTTCGAAAGATTTGATGCTGGCCGCGGTCTGATCCGAAAGACCGGCAAAGATAAACTCCGTGCCGTTCAATCCGGTGATCTGTACCTGCTGGATACCGTAGTAGCCAGCCAACCCCAAGCGGGCGATCTGGTCTACCAGCAGCCGGTGAACCGACTCTCGAATCGACTTCTGTGTCTCGCGCGTACAGAGCACGCGAATCTTGCGCTGCAGCCCCAGGAGCAGTAACGCCCTCGCTACCGCCCAGCTCTTGCCCCCTCCCCTACCGCCCCTTAGGACCTTGTACGGCGCGGGCTCAAAGAGCCGCTCTAGGTTCGGCGGGAAGTGAACATCAGGCATCTTTGCCGAAGATCACCCGGATGGGCTCGGTATTGAGCGCTGACCCGTCTGGATTCGTGAGCGTCGTATGCTGCAGGTCAGCTACGCACTTCTTCAAAAGGCCCAAGGCCGCCGAAACCTGGGACTTCGACATTTCACGGTCCTTAAGCACATGATCCTGAAGTGCGTTGATGAGCTGACTGGCTTGGATCTTGTGCCGCACCATCTCCTGGTGACGGGGGTTTAAGCGAGTGGCCACGTTCAGGGCGTCTTACCCAGCGCCTCAAACTCGTCGTGGGTCATATCGGGCTCTTCGGGGGCGAGCTTGGCCAGGGCATCGCAAATGGTTTGCAAGTTCCTTTCCAGCACATCAAGGCGCGCTTCGAATGCCGCGAGCCGGTCCTCGATCGGCATCTCGGCATCGGCTCCCTGCACTTGTGCGTTCTCAGGCATCAATACTTCCGCCGGCCGAGCGCCTCGAACTCTGAATGGCTCTGCGGATGACTCGCCCCACCCCCTGGATTCCCAAGCTTGCGTCGGGCCTTGGACTTGATGCTGGCTTCCTTACCGGCGCTGATGTTCCCGGCGTTATAGCTACGGGTGGCGCCTGAGATGGCTTCGCGATCGTGCGTAGGATCGCTGAGAGGGAAGCCCTTCTTACCCTTCGGGCCACCCCCAGCAAAGTCTGACTTGGGCATGCTCGCGCGCTTTGCCATGGTGAGTCGGGCCATATCGTGTCTCCAGATGCGCAAAAGCCCCGACCGGATGGCCGAGGCTTTCGTAAGGGGCAGTTAGGGAGCGTGGAGGCTAAAGCGTACTACCTCATGGGATGGATCGCAAGAGGCGCTGCCTTCACGGATTTTCGCGAATTTTTCGCAGATCCAGTCCCGAAGATGCTTTGCATCGCTGGCAGATCTAGGCTCACCACAGTAGCCTTGCTCAAACCCGCGGGCTTCAAGTTCCAGCAGAAGACTCTCTAGCGAGAGTTGTCCCCACTCAGATTCGAGTTTGGCCCTACGTTCTTTTTCACGTTTGGTCACTTCGGTTCTCCTGATGCCCCTCGCCAACTCAAACCATTCGCTGGCAGTCATGCGGCCTCCAGCGCCTCGATGTGTTTTTGCATCAGGTGCGCCACCTCCGGCCACTTGGCGAACTGATCCCGCGCCGCCCAGAGCACCGCCCGCCAGTAGAGATATACCCCGTCCTGACTCATCCGGAAGCGCTTGGCGATGGCGCTACTCGGGTCCTGGCCCCGATACCACGCGTGTACGAAATGCTTGGGCTGATCCCTGAGACAGCACACGTATTGATCGACCAGTATGGCCGCATCCGGGGGCAGTGGAGTGGCAAGGGAGCGCTGCTCGCCCCACCCTTCAGAGGGCTTCTCGTTCCCCACTGACCGGCTCCAGCGCTGCAAGATACGATCGGCTGGCATCAGGTCGAGTTCGATGTCCAAGCGGGATTGACGGTGCGGGTGAATCACGCGGCTCATGGGGTACTCACCTCGATAATCGTGCGATGGGGTTTACCGACCTTCTGGGTGTACTCAACGATCAGATGCTCGGGGCTGTCATCGCTCGCAAAACCTTCTGCAACCAAAGCGTCGATGAGCCACTTGGCCCCGGCGATGAAGTTATCCCGGTCCAAGATGCGCGCTCCGAAGCGCTCGATGCGCATGCGTACGAAATCCGGATGCGAGGGCAACACATGCGCTTGAAGTCTCGCGGCCCGTACGAGCCAGCCCCACTTCTGGCGCTCGCGTAACTTGCGACTCCAGTGCCGGCCATGGAAGACGTTGACTGAGGGGGTCGGTTCGGGAATGGTGAGTGCGATCATTTGGTATGTTTTTTGCTAGCGGCTTTTGCCATGGAGAAGCTTCTGCTCATGATCTTGGAGCATCCGCTGGCGTTTGAGCGCTCGGGGATTCCATGCGCGCTGACAGCGGTACTCGAAGCGCAGCTCCGAGATAGTCGGCCCAGCACGCACGCTGAATCGCGGGGTCTACGATGCAGCCCGGGTGGTGGGTGGCTAAATCACGCATATCAGCAACCCACAGATTCTTTGCCGTAACGAGGGCTTGCACGTTGTCGACAAAACCAGGTTCGTCAGGGTGGCCGTAGCATTTCGGATTTTCTCCCACCACACGAAGGAGGTGAGCGAGCAAATGCCGGTTCGCGGTCATCAGCCATGGATCCTCGTGACCATCATCACGATTCAGCCTCTCGAGAGGTCGCGGCCCTTCGTCAAAGTCATCCTCCCCGACGCTGCGGCACAGTCGCATGAAGTCTGGGAGGCTGGGGGGCGGGCCTTTCCAGCCGAAGACGATTCGGCGCATGCCCCTTGCGATTTGCCGAGAATCGAGGCTGCCCAGTGCCAGTACCCACTCCTCGGGCGGCTCGGCGCCGAATTTCTTGAGGAGTGGGTCACCGAAGCAGCCCAGCAGCCTGTCCCATACTGCCCTCGCCCGTTCCTGATTGTTCGCTGACCACTCGCCCATTGCTCACTCCCCGTAATCGTTCTCGTGCCAATTCCACCGCAGACTTAGCAGCCAAAGGCGGGGCTCTGGCGAACTGCAGACCGGCGTCGATTCGCTTGGCGTCGCGCAAGAAAAGCTCGATCCCGTCGTAGACGGTCCGGCGCTCGTTTTGGCCCATATGGTGCGGAGAATTCCGATATCCGCCGATTGACTCGCAGAGCTGCGCCTCGCTGTAATCCTTGAGCGCTCGCAGGATGATCGCCCGTCGGTCCGTCGTGAGCTTCGCGTCTGGATGCCGGTGCTCGCGCTGCCAGTACGCAAAGATGCGATCGGCCGGACCGACGTCGAGCTTCGGCTCGACATCTGTCTCCTTCCCCTTCCTTTCCACTTCCCTTCCCTTCCCTTCCCCACGTGCATGCACGTGCACGCACGTTATGGAACCCTCCAAATCGGGTGCAGGAAGAACTGAATCCGCCTCGCGTTGATTGATGTGCTGGTGTTTTCCCCAGCTCGGTATATGTCCGAACTGCTCACCCGCATACTCGTACTGCACGAGAAAGCCGTGATCGCGGAGCGCCGCGAGCACCTTCTCGAAGTCGAGTTCATCAAAAGGAAGAACGTCGAGCTTTAACACCCGTGGCTGCCAGCGGAAGCGCCCAACCCTGTCACAGGCTGTCCAAAGCCCGGCGAACGCCAGGCGAAGAGGTAATCTGGTTTTGCGCTCAGCCTCATAGAGCGCTTCGTGTCGAAAGAAGTCGGGCTTGATGGTGCGAATGCGGGCCATCAACCAAGCATCCATTCAGCCACGCGCCAGAGCCCGACCCAAAAGGCCGCGCTCAAAAATAACCCCAGCATGAGAGCGCCCCCTGGACCTAGTTCCCGCTCGGCATGATAGTTGCGAGGAGATTTGGTTGGGGTTATGTCATGTACGTTGGACATGGAGACCCTCCGAAAAGGCTTTATTTACTTGGCTTTACGCGTCGTTCCGGCAACTGCCGCGGGAATTACCTCGTCAACGGAGTCATCTCCGAGCCAATCCGTCTGCGCTCCGTTGGCCCTCAATAAGCGATGTGCGACCTTGAAAGCGTGAGCTTTGCACTTCGCCCAATCGTTCAACACTTCTCGCACCACGGCCGCTTTGTCGACGCCGCTGGCACGAGATTCGATTTCGAGCCAAACGTCGGTGGCCTCGGGTACTGCGGTACGCAGGTCTTTGAGAGGAAGGCTCATGCTTGGCAGGGCCGCTCGCGGAAATATTTAGCGAGCCGCTCAACGTGCCGCACGCCTGGGTTCTTGGTCTGCTCGCTCGCGATCTTTTCGAGCGTGCGTCGCGGCACTCCACTCCCTGCCGCGACCTCCGGCCATGAGCCTTTCCTGGCTTTCAGCTCAGCGAGCACGTAGGCAAACATGGAATCTGTCATGCTGCAGAGCGTATACCCAAGATTGGGTGAAAGCAACCCGCACTTGCGCAATTTTGGGGGGTACGGTGCGCGCATGCCACGTTCCCGCAAAATTGTCTCTCACGCCGCCAGAACGGTGCGCGAGGCGGTGGCGAGGAATGTCTACGCAGAGGTACGCCGCAAGTACCCAGACTTTGCCATCTCTACCGCTTACTCGAAAATTCGTGCGGCCACGGGGATCACGCTGTCAACCATGCAGCGGATAGTGGAAGCCAAGCACGGGCCGAGTACGGATACCCTTGCCGACTTAGCCCATCATCTCGGGACTACCGTTTATGAGCTTGTTCTGCTAAAGGACCATGCAGGCCTGGAGCTTCCGCGCCCTGCCAAGCTTCACCGACGCCGATCCCCTCCCCCCGGGTCACGCGCGGCCTAGTAACATAATCCAGTTCCCCCTTGGCGATCCTCCCTCGAAATAAATACCCAAACATGGGTTGACACTACCCAAAGACGGGTATACGCTGCCTCCCATCGAATCCGGGAGGTTCCATGTACAGCCAGCAGCGCAACGCCGACGAAGTTTCCTTCACGATCCTGATTCAATCGCTCAGCGACCTGCAGCCTCACTGCGGCGGCTGGACGGCTGCCGACCTTCCCGAACTACATGACGATGCGGTGCAGCTCATCTGCCGCGTGCGTGCGGTCGGTGTCACCGACCAGCTCGCCAAGCATCTCGAATACTTCGTAGAACTCAAAGGCAGCGGCCGTAACCCGGCCACGATCCTGCCGGGCTTGATCGAGGGCGCCTGCCGGTGCGCGATCTTCCACGACGTGCAGGCGGAATGCGCGCGGCGTGAGGAGTACGAGGCGACAGAGGATGGCGCAACCGATGCACGCCGCTGGCGGGCGGCCTCATGACGCTCCTGACGCCCAAGGAGCGGCTGCTGCTCACCCTCACTGCCATCAGTGCGGTCGCCTGTCTCGCCGCTCTAATCCGCGCCTATTGCGCCTTCAAGGGTACGCCGTTATGAAACTCAAGACCGAGCACGTCTTCCCGCCGATTCCGGATCGCAGCAACGATTGGAT
>Ga0134128_10001342_pt1 | contig 31801 bp, 44 predicted proteins | sample KB31754_FD_96462 | JGI IMG/M metagenome (GOLD analysis project Ga0134128, IMG submission 96462) | Terrestrial soil microbial communities with excess Nitrogen fertilizer from Kellogg Biological Station, Michigan, USA - KB3-175-4 | ecosystem: Environmental > Terrestrial > Soil > Unclassified ... | reverse complement strand
TGTTCTCGGGTCGGTATAACTTGAATCCGTACTCGGTAACGGTGAGATACTCTTCCTGTTGAAGGTCCTTATTGAATTCCGAATACACAGTCGGCATCTGACGGAAAGCACCGACAACGGGGAGAGTGTCGCCAGGAGCAGCCGAGAACAGATAGTTCGGGACACCCGTGGTAACAGTCACACCGCCGATGGTCTCCGAAGAGATTGCAGGCAGGTAGTTGGAAGAATAAAGGTCAAACCCAAAGATATTCATTTCAAACTTAAAGCCCGTCTCGGCAGCGTCAGAAGTAATCTTCTGCCACTTAGGATCAGGAGTGATAAGGTTGATAAGGTTAGTTTGAGTTTGGAGAGTATAGATAACACTGGGGTCAACAATGCCCACAAGGTCACGCATAGGAACGTTAGCTTTCTTCATCGAGTACCTTGCAGCAGCAAAGTCCTGAAGAGAAATAGCTTGAGACGTACCCTGAGCAACCCAGCGGTGATTCTGACCGTTAATGCTATTAGCATTAGAAGCAGTTTGTCCGGTGTTAATTTTCGAGAGGATGTTAGTCTCAACACCTTCCATCAACACACGATGTTGTCGAGGGACAAATGCTGCAATAACGTCAGCCGAATAGAAACTGTCTCGCTTGAACTTCTCCGAGATAGCATTGGCAGAATAGACGTACTGGTCGAAGCTAAAGGTATAATTACCAGTGTTCATGCTATTGTATTTAATAGCCTGACCTTCGACGAAGTTGCTCTGCTCTGCTTCGCCGATGGACGGGATATTAATCGTCTGTCCATCCGGGAAGTCATCGAGAATACGGACCCACTTCATGGCAACCAAGTCATCTAACAGGAGCTCTTTTATGGTACGAGACCATATATTAGTCCTAATTAGATTATTGGTATTAGTGGTCATAAAACCAGCCATTTAAGGTCTCCAATAATCCGAAATGATTAAGTAGCTAATCCTCTTGGCTGTCTTTCCCAACGGTTATAATCACCATCGTAAAAGTCATCTCCAAGTTCAATAGCTGCTTGAGTCATTTCATTAGTTGTTTTAGGATCGCGATAAAGATTAGGATTTGTCTTCTTCAGATCTTGATAATAACTCCAGGTTTTCTTGGTTGGCCCTTTAGGAGCAAATCCTTGATTACGTGGAGGTGGAGAGAATGTGTCTCTTTTAGATTCATTCAATCCTAAGGTTCTGAAGACTAATTCAGGGGACTTCCTTGCTAGAGCATCGAAGTCTGCTTCTGATAATCCTATTTCATTTATCTGTTGCTTTACGGTAGAAGCATAATTATCTCCATACCGTTCTTTAAGTTTAGACATAACTTGATTGGAATTAGCTTCTTCCTTCTCTGCTGTTCTTATGGCAGAGAGACGAGAAGAAACTAGCTTATCAATCTCATTAGTATCTATGGGCTTTACTATCTCTTTCACTATGGGTTCGTTGTTACTTGCAGATTGCTGAGCTTTACCTTCTAATTGTCTTACAAGGTCTTCTAGCGTTGCCCTAGCCTGACTATCCTCTTTTTCTTTCAGTAAGTTAGATCGCATTTCGTCATTGCTTTGTTCTAACATTCTGATGTGGGTGTCAGCGTGATAATATGCCTTAGCTAGATCAGAAGCAGAAGGATATTTCTTTCCTTCTCCTACTAGATCAGCAAGGTAATCTTTATTGTCATCTGTTTGGTCTAAGATGCTCATTGTTTTGCTCCTTGGTCTCGGTTTAGCAGTTTTAGTAAGTCGTTTATTTCGGCACGTCTGCCTACTATAGACGCCATTTTGAATTCCCAACCAGCTGAGAAATCTTTCTCTTCATTGTCTAGTTGGATTAGTTTTTGCTTCAAGATATCTTCAAGTCTATTGAGAATATCATGAGCATTTCTAAATTGTTTCTTAAATTGATCTTTCTCTAGGTCAGTCTTTAAGTGACTAGTCCATAAGGTAATCATTGAGTAGCTAACAGACCTCCTGGTTCTGCGTTAGATGGAGGTTGTCGTTTAAGATCAAATGCTCCTACTCCACGTCCTAGAGTTGGCTGTTGCTGTCCATGTGCTCTATCTAGATCGTAATCACCATTCATACCTGTGGCAGTCATAGTCTGCTTCTGCATATTCTCTTCTAGAGCTTGCATGTTCATCTGAGCTTCTGCTTGTTCTGCTTGAGCAATGAATGGCGTGAATAGACCATAGTCTTTAAGATCTAGAATGTCTTCCATAGTCTTAGCTAGTTTAATACCTGAGAAGTGTGGTGCTATTGTCTGCCATATTGGAGAACCAGCTAGGTTAGTTAGGTTCTGAACTATCTGAGCTTTCTCTGCGAAGTTTCTAGCTGCCAGAGGTTTAAGTCTGCCTACGCCAGTAATGTCTTCTGCTGAGAGTTCTTGAAATGTAGCAATGTTATAATCATCATTGAATACTTTGATAGTCGTCGCTGTATCCATGTTACGCCTAGCTAGCTCTAACATAGCATTGAGTAGAGGCTCTATGATTTGCTCTTCAAATTGTGTAATCTTATTCTGGAAGATACGAGCAGCTGCGTTCTCTAGACGTTGTACTTCAAATGCTGTCTTCTCACCTGGGCTTCTGAAGCCCATAGCTTCTTTAGGAGCTCCTGCCATCTCTTCCATGAGATCGGCTAGATTCTTAATCTCTACGTTAGCTTGGAGAACATTAGTCTCTGGATTAACCAGTTCTACATCTCCTTCATCACCTACGAAGATCTTCTCTCCGGGCTGCCATACGAAGTCTTGAACGAATCCTTTGATCTTCTGTACAGGATATGTAACCAAGTCGAAGATATCTGCTTTCATATTCTCGACATGATCCATTCGATATTGCATACCTATAAGATTGTCGAGGGGTCCCATTCCCCACAGATTATCTTGTTTCTTTCTCCAGGAGAGATGGAAGATCGGTGGGAAGCCGAAGAAGCTAGGATTGGGTTTGTTCCCAATAAGCTTGTGTCGGTCAACCACGGTGATAACTCTGTTCTTCTGAAAGACATCGTTCTGATCGTCATACCAATCTCCGTAGAAGGTTAGAACCTCCACAAAATCTTGTAACAGATAGGCGCGGAAAGAAGTGAATCCGTCCATAGCATATAATCTATCTCTTTCAATCCAGTTCTGACCTTGGAATGTTCTGGCATGAAATCTAATCTTCTTTAGATAGTCGTATAGAGCTTCATACTCTGCTCTATTCTCATCATTAGACATACGCTCTAGAAGTTCTCTGAGTTCACCTAGAGATATGATTGATCTTACAATCTTAGGTGATCTAATGAAGTCTGGAGCTGTGGGATTCATTACTAGATCCAGAGGAGATATACGTCTTAAGGCAGGACCTACATAACCTGATTGAATCTTATCTGTTAATTGAACTCTCTGATCTAACCATTCGACTGTAGCAAAGCAATTGCCAAAGTCTATGTAGTCCATGAAGATCTTATCCATCTCAGTCTTGAAGTAAGGTTGTTCTATAGCCCAAGACATGTAGTTTATAATAGCATCTCTCTTATCTACTGCATCCTGAGAACCAGGGTCCCAAGCCATCCACTTACGCTTAGGGAATGTAGTAGCTTTGTAGTTAGCTAGAAGATTATCTCTGATCTGACAGATCTTAGGAATAACTGTCTTATTCTTCCAAGGTAGCTGGGCATTAGTAGTCCAGGTAGTATCTGTAGCATAGACGTATCTACGAATCTCTTCAGTAGCTACTTTCCAAGGTTGTCTTAACACTTCCCATTCTACGTACTTCTCTGTGATTCTAGTAGCCAGAGCATCTGGCGTAATCACATTCATAAGTTCAATTACTTGGCCAGTCATGCTACTCCACCAAAGCGTTTATTAAATTCAAATGCTGGTTTAATTACAGAACTAGCAAATCCATACCAAGATGGAGCTACTGCTAAATCTATTGCAGCAGACAGAGCATCTTTGATGTCGTCATGTGCTGGATTAGTTAACAACAGTTCTTCCTCTAGTAATTGACAATTTCCTGTAGAGTAATGCCATATTTGTTTGTTCTCATATCTATGTTGTAAGATAGCTTGAATACGTTCTTCTTTAGCTCCCATGAACCTAGTAGGTCTATATTCATCTATAGACATTGCTAGACCTAGTCTACGTACTCTATCCTTAAGATCATTAACGATAGTAATCTGAGCTACAGATACTTCAGCTCTTATCTTCCTGAAGTTCCACTTCTCATAGAGCTTTTGTATTCTATTGAAGTATTCAATATTCTGATCTGTCTTAAATCTATCTATATCTAAGACATAGTAGTTATTCTCTCCGTCTACTCCGACGACGACGATCGACGTGAAGTCCGCTTTCTTACCGAGCGAGTAGGCGAAGTCAACTGCGGCGAAGACGTTGATTCTATTGTTTTTGTAGAACCAGTTTCTGTCTTTTCTGTGGATGTAGGTTGGTTCGTAGTATTGGAAGTAGTCTCGTTTGATTCTGGAGGATTCGATATCGTGAGGATCGTTATAGTATTGGGCTCTGTAGTGAGTCTTATTGGTGTATTTAGATCTCTTTTGACTGAGGACTTCCCAATTGAATCCGTACCATTTTCCATTTGCAGCTTGCTGACGCGGCCAGAGATATTCTCCACTTCCGTCGCCAACTGATTCAACTTGTCGTTTAGCGTCGTCATCGCCTCCAAAAATCTCAAAGAGTGATTCTGCATTAACTGTGTTTCCCACATCATCGAATTGTTCAATCTCCATTGCTAGTAAATCTGAATATAAATCTTTAGGATGGTATCTAGTTCCTACCACCCATTCTCTTGCATTAACTGTTTCTACGGAAGACAGGTAGCCATATTGTTCTTTAACTTTGTCTCTACCTTCTTCCGTATATGCATTATCTGAAGTTACAACGTCATCGAGAACAGCAATATCACAATGCAGCCCAACAATGTTGCTAGTAAGACCGGCAGTAAAAATGGAAGGATCACGTATTGCATCTGCTTTTCTTTTCGGGTGATCTACAGAGATTTCTTTCTCTGTCCATTTCTCCCGTTTAACCTCTTCCCTATTAATCATCTCTGGCCAATAGGTTCTATAAGTAGACGAGGTAAGTATATCCTTTATGAACTTAAGTTGTTTAGTTGCTAAGTTAGACGTAGAAGATATTAGAAGTATTCTTAGAGTAGGATCTTTGGTTAGTTCCCAAGCTATCCTATAAGCTATTAAAGTACTCTTAGCATGTTCTCTAGGTAGAAGCAGAATCTGATTAACCTTAGCATCATCTCTACACCACCAGTTAATTACTTCTCTGTGGATGTTACCGAGCAATCTAGAAGGATGTATTAACTTAATAAACTCTTCTAAACTGGACTCTGCTAGTATTCTTCGCTCTTCTCTTTCAGAAGATAGTTTCTTCATTACAGGTGATACTTGATTATTCCTGTGCCACCAAACCCTACATAAACTGTACCATAAGTATTGGCATCACCTTCGACGCATTTAATTACGTCTAGACTATTATTAACAAAACCATTCACAGGTGAAAGATTAGTCCATGTTGCAGCGCCGGTTGAAGAATTAAAATTATCTCCTCTCCACAGACTTTGGGTACCGCTGACTTTACCGTATAGATAAATTGTTGGGTAACCTGTGCTGCTACTTGGAGATACTGCTCCAAAACCATAGCCAGCTACATCCGTAACATTTGTTACTGCTGTCCAGTTCTGCCCTAAAGGTGCAGTAGCACTATAAGCATTAGTACAGAAATATAGAGGATCTCCAACATTGTACTGACTGCCAAAGCTTATGAATACATGCCCATCTTTATTTGGCACTGATTTTACAATAACGCCAATGGCTGCATTGCTAAATGAGAAAGTAGGTGTATAGCGGGTCCAAGTTGAGCCACTACTAGTGGAAACATATATTCCGCCATAGGTACCTAAACTACTCGCATTACCAAAATTCCATGCGTAGAACGTATTTGGGTGTACACGATCACAAGCTACAATCTGGTTGTTATTAAAATAGACATTACTCCAACCATTCTGACCACTAGTGGGTATGCCAAAATTAGTATTGAAGTATGTACCTAGATCATTCCAAGCAGTAGAAGCTCCGTTGGTTGTGTACTGAGGGTGTCCTGAATTACTCGTAAAGATCACCCAGTTATTTGCATCGTATGCAGCTATGCTACCACCGTATCCACTTGATTGTAGATTAGGCCAAACAGTCCAAGTATTGCCTCCATCAGTGGAAACAGCTGAAGTATCGCCGTATGGGGAAGCTGCGCTTATGCCATCAGTCATAACGGTTATTATACTTGGATTAGATGAAGCCCAATCAGCAGACCATCCTCTGGGAGGTATGGAGAATGGATTAGGAATTCCCGGTCCATATTTTGTAGGATAGCTAGATCCAGAAGGAATTTGAAATACAGGTCTATCCCAACAGATTGCGAGAGGTGTGCTTCCTGCAGTCCAAGGACTTACTATTTCATTTAAGACTAATTCTTCAATTCCGGTAGAGCCTGTTCCATGTCCACTTTGCTCGGTCCATTGCCAAGCAGTAGTTCCATCATTAGTTGGATTAGTTATCCATAGACCTATTCCAGATGCAGCAAGCAATGTGTTTGTCAGGCTTGGGTCAAAGACTAAGTTAATCATACTTCCGGCATAGTTATTATTACCTGCTGGGAAAGCTGTATTGCCATAATTCCATTGCCACGGTATTCCATTAGCTGGTCCAGTTAATGTAGGTGTAGCATTTACTACCCAAATACCTCCTCCATTATGCGAACTACATAGTAAAGCATTATTGTTTGTACCTATGTAGATGCGACTACCAGATTCAGTAACTTGAGAAGGATCAACAGCCACACTACAGGCATTGTTTGTTCCGCCAGTAGTGGGTTGAGTCCACTGACCTACTGTGAATATTGTACTCCCAGAATGCGGGTAGACGTTAAGAAAACCCGAGTTATCTTGATTGCCATCAATCACCCAAACATTTCCAAATTGATCACAGATCATCTTAGTTTGAGTAAGAGGCATTCCTGTACCTGTGACTAGGCTGAATGTGCCACTTACACCTGTAGTAGAGTGATATACACCCCAGCCATTAACTGCTATATAAACACCTTGAGTCGCACTACCGCTAAAAGAAGAGGAAGGATCAAAACAGACTAGATTGGAAGCAAATTCACCATCAGCTATTGACCAATCTGTAACATTAGTTCCGCTACCACTGGATGCAGAGACATTAACAACTAATGTAGTTCCGGTATCAGATGTAACTGTAGCAGTCATTGTATTAGTAGGATTGCTAGTAGAGTAAATTTGAATGGCTGCACCAACTCCAAGTCCTATTGAAGTTGCTGTAGTAAACGTCTTAGAACCAGTTCCGAAAGGTGAAGAGAAAGACGTAGAGCTAGTCCCACGCACTCCTGTTAAAGTAGCGGTACCTATTCCTGATACAGAGGTCCAAGCTCCGTTAGTAGTTCCTCCAGTAGTGTAATATACACCGTTAGAAGGAGTGCCTAGAATTACAATGTTTGCATTCTTCGGATCAACAGCCATGAAAGAAGTAAATTGTTTTGGATAGGTTTTATCACCCCATCCATTAATAGTACCTATTCCTGTAAAAGCTGTCTTAGTCCAAGTTATACCGCGATTAAGTGAATAATAAACATTACCATCTGTTAGAAGCATATACATGATTGCGGGGTTACTTGGAGCAATAACAATCTCCATTGCATCTCCGCTATCTGCTGTACTTGGCATAGAAGTTGCAGAGACCGCTTGATACCATCCACTCAATCTGGACGGAGATATCCATGCACCATACGTATCCGTTCGTACTGCAGTAGTTCCGTCAGAACCAATACTAACGCCAGTGAGCATGCCACCAGCACCAAGATAAACTTGACTGAAACCCGCAGTAGGTTGGGTTGCGAAATTAAGTAATCCTGTAGTCAAGTACCGTATGTTCCTGTGAAATAAGTATCTAGTTGAGAAATGTTAGTAGAGCTGAATGTGGTTCCACAACACACTACTACTTCACAAACAGGACCTAGCCAGAAATTTGCCCAACCACCGCTAGTCCACCCTCCACCAAAACCGAAGGTTTGTCCGGTAGTGAAGCTTTCACTAAAGAAGTTTGATGTTACAACATTACTGCCATTAAGAAATCCTTCAGCATCGCTAGTTCCTAAAGCACCATTGACAGCTGTTCCCCAACGATAATTAGCACCTAATGTTTCACCGGAAACTGTTGCGCCAGTAAAACTAAATGTAGTTGCCGGATTACTGGTTGCTGCATAGACTACCGTACCTGCTCCCCAATTACCAGATGTTGAACCATATCCTCCTAATGTTGAAAAAACTCCAATAGATGCACTAGGACGAACTACAAACCAGATGTAGAAGGGTATTGCTCCGGTATGTCCGTTCAAACTGAACGCAGAGTTAATAAGAGCCCCAGTAGTACTTCCGGCACCGAAGTCAAATGCAGGATGGTTGTTGATTGCTGAGGTAGCATTGTAAGGAACAGTACCATTCACTGTAAGATTATTACCAACACCGCTTAAATCAGTAACGCCTGTAATATTTCCTAGGCTCTGGGTGAAGTTTCCTGGTTGTGCGTTGTATCTACCAACCAATCCAGGAAGTGTAGGAAATACAGGTGCTGCTGAAGCAACGGCTTTAGGTTTTATTAAAGCTCTATGAGTTGTTATTAAAGCCATTAGCCTGGGAGAACTCCTAGAGAAACAGTCATATCCGTAGTAGACGCTGGAGTAGGCGTACCTGCTACCGTAACGACTGCGAATAGAGAAGCTGTAGTCCCTTGAATAGCTTTACCAATACCATCTGAATTATAGACGGTCATAGTACCTAAGTTGCTTACTGGAGTAGTAAGAACATAGCTACCTAAAAGATTAGCTGCATCAAGTGCATTCCAAGTAGCAGCCGCATGATCTGCATAAGTACCGTTACTAGGACTTGCTTTAAACAAGTTAACAGTAATGTTGCCTGTTACAGTAGTGCCCTTAAACTTAACGGTAATGCTTTCCAAGATACCTGCAAACCTAACGCTGTCTAAGAGAGACGCAAAAGTTAAGATACCTCCAATAACGTTACCAGCAGTATAAGCACCTGCAGTAACTGTAGGAGTAACTGATACTTCTGTCGTAGTAGGTGCTTGAACAACAGGTGCTGAACCAGACGCTGCAGTAAGACCATTAGCATTAACACTGTTAGGGGAAATAGAAACTACTAGTGCAGGGTCTCCTACAACTGGTGCTGTAGATGCAGCTTTAACTGCAGCTGTATTAGTGCCGTCTGTAACCTTGCTTGTAGCTGGTATAGCAGTACCTGTGGCAGAACCTTGTACGGTTAAAACATTAGTACTGCCTGTTCCGGCAGTACCGATTATGTTGTCTAGGGTTGAAACTGTTCCAGTACCTCCAGTGCCTAGACCAGATGTTAGAGTTACCGTTGTTAAATTAGGCATATATTATGAACCTTAAAATATGATTATAGGTATTAGAGCACCTGGAGTAGAGGGACCGAAGGATCCACCTACTACAGTAATTCGTTGAGAATTAGGTGTTACGTATGGAGATACAGATACGTTTAGAGAACCATCTATAGCTCTAATTGAAGACGAAGTCGGAGATGCAGTAATCTTAGTTACGTATAGAGCACCACAAGGATGGTAAGCTCCTACGTAAGAACTACCAGGAGAAGATACTACATTAACAGAACCATCTGCAGCCATTAGTCCAGTATAACTAGAACCAGAGACTACAGTTACATTCCAAGAACCGTCAGCAGCGAATAGACCACTCAATGTGACTTACCATTCTCTTTGATTATAATACCAAGCTTAGTTTCCATTATGGTCATCTTCTGTAAGTTATCTTCGTGTCTCTGTTGATCTTTCTGTTCATGCTGATCTAAGAGATTCTCTAGATAAAACTTTAGGCTTTCGAATTGAGACTTAAGCCACCAAGTACCCTTAACTATGATTCCTAGCATAGTTATTGCTACTGTAAAAGAAAGACCAAGAAGAGCTATCTGAACTTGGTCTATTTGAGACAGTAAAGGGTTCACTACCCTTTAACCTTCTTTAAATTAGGATTCTTAGCCTTAGCTGACTTAGATGCTTTCCTAGTAGACGCAGCAAGGATTGCTCCTGCTTTCTTCTTACCGAACTTCTTAGCTATTTTATTCTGGACAGCTTTGAATCCAGGATGGCCACCTTTAGCCATGGATGCTGCAATAACCAGAAGGATTGTAACCGCCTGGAGAACTACTCTGAGTTAGAGCGAATGTTCCTTTAGCGGTACCTTTACTACCTAGACTTTTTGCCATTGTTATTTACCTTTCTTTGCTGAAGATTTATTCTTAATCATAGACTTACCTTTAGCCTTATAATTAATTGATGTGTACCCACCTCCACCCTGTTCACCTTTGTTACGGTGATCGGAAGATTGCTCCGTTGCGGAGTCTGTTTCGGTATTACCTGCATAATCTCCTGATTGGAGATCACCTAGGCTATACCATTGGTTCTTCTCTACTTGAGGGAAGTTCCTATTGGGAGTTTTAATAGGTAGAGCATACTTAGTTAGTTCTGATCCACCTTCATATTGTATTCTGCCGTCTGCGCTCATTTCTTTCGTTTCTTAGTAGCTATTGGGGTAGGGGGTTTTCTAGAGATTGGAGGAGTCAGTTGCTGAGCTCTATCCATATCGTCATCCATCATATCGTCGTAGGAAGACACATCATTGATGCCTAAAGGCTCCATATAATTCCTCTCTTGTTTTAACTATAAACATTTTACTTAAGTGCTTAGTCATCTGTGTAAAAAAGAACCAATGAAGTTTAGAACATTAGTTCCTACTACCCAGCCTATTCCCATGAAGAATCCCCATAGAAACCAATCTATTGCTTTAGCTAACATTGCTTTTCCTCTTCGGTAGTTTCTTACCTTTAGAAGCCTGGTTCCATTCGTTAACATCTACACCTTGCTTCTGTAATTGTTTCTTATGCATATTGAAATATGCTGCTTGAGCTTCTGATTTATACGGCACGGTCAGCCCCACACTTACGACATTTCCAGTCTGGTTCCCAATTCTTTCCTCTACAGACGGGACATATCCAAGCCATTAGGATAAAGCATCCTTAGGCCAACCACATCCACCACAGTATTTGTTAGTACCTGTGTTAAGACGGTGGCATTGTTTACATACCCACATCATTCAAATCCACATGCTTTGCATTTACTAGTCATTAGTCTATGTTCAAAGCCACACTTAGGACAGATATGAAATAGTCTCATAACGGCCAGGTACCCCAGTTGCATCTAATGCATCTAGTTGTCTCTTGGTTCTCAAACCCACAGTTAGGGCAAGTCCAGGTAGTCATCGTAATATAAATACTCCACATTGAGAACAGTAGTGTACAGGCCATCGTCTACCACAGTTATCACAGATATAATATTTAGGTTTCTCTGACATTAGCTACTCTGTTGAGTAAAGATACAGAAAGTATCGTCCGGTTTGATTCCATAGGTACACACGTGGCAATTACTGTCTTGTGATGGTTTCTCTTGTAATGGAGTAAAGATATACTGATGCCAATGGAGATTACCTTGAGCATCCTTAGTAATCTCTGAGCAAGAATCTATAGGATGACAATGGAAGTTACCACAACATCCAGTGCCAGTATACCAATCATGAGCAAAAGAAACTCTTGACAGAAGACTAAGAATAGCTATACTAAAGATTGCTATTAGATAATATTTATAATATCTAGATATTAAGTTATAAATCATAGAACCTACATAAGAATATAGGACAGCTATTATATAGGATTAGAAAGCTAATGTCAAGTAATATCAAGACAATAATAGATTCTTTAGGTAGATCTTGGGTAGAGATACCAGATGAGCTATGGGCTAAGAGAATATATAATACCTATTTCAATGGAATGGATATAACATGATCGAGGATATCTTTTAAAATGGCCAATAAACGCCATTAGAAGCCCGTACATGCGTTTAAATATATTTTAGGTACCTATACCTAATGGAAAGGAAAATAGCCCTTTAAATGAACATTTATGGAGAATAAATGAGAAATAAGCTAATAAATAACAAAAATCCAGATTATTGGAAAAATCCAGAGAAACCATATCCCCAGACTATCTGGTGGGAAGTTGTGGCTCCCAAAGGATATGAACTAGGAGTTATGCAAGACCATGACATTGTATTTGATGATTACGATATGAAGATAAGGCAATTACCATATTGAAAAATTTCTCCTCGATATTTTTGAGGTGTAGTTCAGTGCGTCGATTGGGGGGTCCTAACCCCCTGCATGGGGTGCATGGCCGGGTCGAATATAGCCAAGGCTTCATTTCTATATCTAAGCTATACTATAATGCTAAGGGTATGCTTAGCACCCTTAGCTATAACTTATGACTAAAGATGCATTAAGAACCTAAGGCTAGGATGTGTAGCACTCTAATCATGCTAAGATCATGCTTAGCTATTATATATAATCTATAGAATTACTAGACTATTAAGCAATAAAAAAACCCTAAGCACTGATTAGAGTGCTTAGGGTTTCTAGTTAGTGCTTAGCAGCTAGGCAGCAAGATTCTTATTCTTGTTAGCACGTTCAGCGATAGCAACAGCGTTCCTTTCCGCTGCCGCTTTCTCATATGCCTTTTGAATGATTGGCCACACGCCGTCATCCAAATGAACACACAAGTCACCGAGCGCTAACAGGAAGTCGTTGCCGTCTTTCTCAGCAATGCGTTTCTTGATTGCTTCCACATGCTTCACGTTCAAGTCGTCTTGGTCAGTGTGGAGATAGTTCAAGTAAGTATAAGTTGCAGTCTCAAAGTTCTCCACGTTGCCAATCTCGGTCTTGAACGCATCGGACGCTTTCTTGTTTTGTTTGTCGGCTTGGTCTGTGCCGCCACGCTCGCGCGCAACAGTCTTTTGCAAGTGTTCAAGCGTCACGTCCTTTGCATTGCCACCGGCTAGCGCGATAGCCTTGGCAACATCATAACGAAGGAACGCGCCGATGGTTTGGTTCGATGGGTCGCCAGTCTTGATCCGTTCCTTACCATCCGCGAGTTTCTCGGTGACTTGAGAGAACACCTGGATAGGCTCGTTACGATTAACAAACTGCCGCTTGTCATTAACTAACTCGGTATCGAAAGAGTAACCGACCTGAGTTAACCCATCGAAAGCATGGCATTGTTGATGTAACTCCACGGCTTTCTTAACCGTGTTAATGCCATAGCGTATGCGACTATCAAACAAGCTACGCCTACGAATACATTGCGGCTTAGTCTTGCCGCTGTATTCGCTAGGCATTGCCGGTCCTTTCTCTTTGAAAGATTGGACCGCAGCGTCAGCCAGTTCACGCGCTGCAACTAGTTCCTTACCTAGCGCAGTAGAGCGGAACATACTATCGTAGTATGATCCTTTCTTGGTGACGTGCTTGGCGTTGTCATTCAACGTTTGAAACGTGAACTTATCGTAAGGATCATTGTCGCCAAGTATCCGCACGTTATCGCCCGTGCCGATAACAGTCTTGCCGCCTTTGCGATAGCTGCCGGGCACAGGCAAATCGTTTAGATCAAACTTCTTTGCCTTAGCGTCAGCAACTAATGACTGGCGGACCAGCAATGGCGTTATGTTAACTTTCTCGCGTGCTTCATAACCGTCACGCAATGTGGCTAACGTACCATCACTTAACTTGCGACCAACATCAATCGCGTCACGGTCGCGTTGTGACGCAACAGATATATCAATCATATCTGCCTTGTCAGCATCGTCAGCATCATGCTGCGACCTATCATCGTTTGTTGTTGGCGTGTCGTTGTTGGCGTCGTTTGTCTGTTCGCCACCAAGTTCCTCTTCATCTTCATCCGGCTTATTCTTTTCAGCCGTGGCCCAATCTTTGAACTGTTGGGCTTGCTCTTTTGTAATTGTTATTGGCTCTTGATTGGTGAAAAGCGTTTCAGATTGCTTTTCGTCCAATCCTAAAGCCTCTTCAATCGCAACTTGCTGATTTTCCGTCCACGCCGGATTGTATGAGAGTTTCGCCATAGTAAGTCTCCTATGATTGTTTGCTTTTCATCGGAGCAAACTAAACCGAGCAACAATCTAAGATTGCTGCACAATGTAGGCGCGGTATGTTTTGTTAGCTGTAACGGCCGTAAGAAAACAAAACCCAGTAGTAAACATCCTCATCAAGACGTTTACATAACTGATAATCCAACTTAATCGCAGGAACGGGATAGTGAGGGGGAATTAACCCCTCGGCATAAGCTACACTAGTAGAGTACAAGTCACGTATAGAGTGCGTTTCGAACGCCATTGGAAAGCGTTTACCGTTAACCGTTGCCATAACGATTAGCATTTTCACTTCCTTTCGCTATGCGCCTACATAGCGCAACAATCCGCGCACCGGACAACGCATAGCGTTATCAAGTGGCGATTGTTTGCTATTCACAATGTCAAACAACCCGCGAGAACCGATCCGGTTATGTCGCTCGCACGTTTGGACCGCGCGTTAAGACAAGGCTCGCGTGCCAGATCAAACCTTGATCCGACATTATGAGTATAGGCTGCACAACCAATAAACGCAAACCCTTAGTCAAGCCTAAATCGGTATTTATCCACAGGTGCGACAGAATGTCGCAGTATAAGAATTTAGGAATTGGTACCTATGTGATAAATATATCACACACGTACGCATGTGACATTTATGCAACACTTGTTATGTTCTCTGTTTGTTCTGCATGCAATAACGAATTAGAACAAATAAGGAATTAGGTCCTATCATCACGCAATGTGGCAACGGTTAGCGATTTTGGTTTGTTATTATTTTGTATTAATTGGCGTTGTTTTACGCGTCTAGGTTTTTAGCATATACACGCGAATTAGTTCTTATTAGTTCTAATAGTAAATCTCTATATATTACAACGAGTTAGGTGAGATTGTAATTTGACTTAGTCCCCATTTCATTTTAATATGTATAATGCGGTTCAGAAATTGAAACCGCGATGGAGGGAAAGATGACACAGCGTGTAACACTGACTGGTTACAACAAAGACAATCAGCAAGTATTCTATGTTGAATACATAGGTGATTTCTGGGATAGCGTTCATATTCTTACTACGCAACATGAATTTCTACAGCGTCATGATTATCTTCGGGACCATATCTCGAAGATGAATTTGGATATTGACTACGAATGGGCTCCTGAATTTCCTGATCTATCGGAAAAGCCCAAGCTAACCATGAAGATGGAAAGTCTGCACGATATTCTCAAGCGTGCAGATAATGGAAAGATGCAGCCGTGACACATTGGCCTCCTAGAAAAGGTGAGCAGCTGTATGATTCTGCTCGCTTTACTTCTAAGGAGTGGCCGAGCGGGATCATCATTGCAGTATTGCGTAACTATGGTGATCCCGACTCCTCAGAAGTAATGGTTAAGTTTGAGAATTTAACACCAGTTGCCCAGCGACGGGGACGATATGTGCTAGCCGCTGCTGGAGATATATTTTGGAATGGATTAGATCCTACATTTGATCCTAATGTTACGTGGTCTTATATCTGGGTTGGTGAAGAACAAGAGTTCCGTTCTGCACCTGAGATTAAGACTTATTACTTCTATGAACTGGAAGGAAATTGGGACTCATCAGATGGAGGCATGGGAAGATGGGAAATATAATAACAACAGTAACAATAGTAATTGGTGCAGTGATTATAGGCTTAGTATGTCACTTTGCACCTTGGATGGTATATGTAATCAATTAGGCCAGTCTTAAATTTGACTTAGTCTCTTCTTCGTTTTACAATTAGTATAATGGAGATTAGGTCATGGCTAAGCAAGACGCTAGACTAAACGATCCAGACTATTGGAAAGCTAGGGCAAAAGAAGCTCGTTGTTGTGCTGAACAAATGACAACAGAGCTAGCTCGACAACAGATGCTTCAGGTAGCTCTTGACTACGACAAGCTAGCTGAACGTGCAGAGGAACGGAGGAAGCTATGGCGCGAGCGTCAAGATTACGACGAGCGTACCTAAAGCAACGTCGTAGTGCGATTGATGAGATTAGGTTACGAGATATGAACAGAGCAGCCCATAGACGTGCTCGCTCTGGAATTAAATTTGTTAAAGACGTATATGGTTACACACCAGTAGACATTGATAGTAACTTTAGTAACTTTAGGCGTAAGATGCTAGGGCTGGGAGAATGCGTAGTTACATCCTCCCGAGAAGATATCTTAGCGAAGTGCAATAGGGTGAGAGACTTCGCTGAGTGTATCTTTCGTCTCGATAGCAAAGCTATGTATTTGTTACGAGAACAGGATGGAACATATTACTTCCTATACCGTGAGCGAGGGTCTTACTATAAAAAGTCTATCCTATACAAAGATCGTACCAGAGCGATGGAACGATATGAACAAGAAAGAATAACATGGATAGTCTTCTATGACGAGACTGCATCTACTTAGCTGCCGCTTCCCTCCGGCTAAGTAGCTTCGCGGAGCCCCAGTAGTCTAGTGGTGTGTAGAGTGTATGCACCCTGGCTACTGGGGTTTTTTATTGCCTGTTTAACTCTTAAGCAAAAGGAGATTGCAATGCTCCTATTATGTAAGGTTAATATCTCTGCTCAATGTATTAAGATCAGGTCTAAGCATGGTAACTCAGCTCAGACCAAAGATGCTATTTGTCCATTCTGTGCCCAAGCTTTGAGAGACGATCCTAAGCTTGGGGAAAAGTCTCTAGAGTCTATCAAGAGAGGATTAGACAATGGACGTAACCGCAATCGTAGATAATGCTGTACCTATTGCAGCATTCATTTCATGTACTGCGTTAGTATTCTTTCTGTTCAGACGTAGGAGGAAACTGAAACAGGAACAGCGTAACGAACGTTATCTATCTACTGTGAGGGAAGTCACAATGACAGTCGAGGGAAGACGACTGTACGTAGACAAAGTATTCTACGAACAGATGTGTGATGCCGTCATAGACTTAGTCTTAGACGGTAAGATATCTGACCAAGAAGCTAACGATATGATGGCTTGGCTAGGTCAGAAGTTAAGACATGGTAAAGACTTTGAACCTATTTTCAGGAAGAAGAAGCCTCTGCTTGTTAAAGCTAAGCTTAAGGCTTCTGATCGTAGACGCAAACTCAATGGAGGTAGAAAACCCACACCAGCACCAATCCCTGAGGCACCATCTAATGATGGTGAACTTTCGTTAAGTGAACTCTTTGCGAAACTCTGAAACCCACGAGGGATAGAATGTCTTCGATTGATTACTTCGGTCTTTCCGCTATCGAACGTAAAGGTTATCTCTTCCCGGATGCATATCTGGAAGAGGTATCCAAGAAGTTCAAGCCTAATGTTTACGGCTGTGTAGTCGTGAACAAAGAGAACAACGGCTTGGATATCTTGCATGCATTCGACAAGGATGTAGAGTTCAGCAAGATAAGAGCATTCTCTAAAGCTCTATCCAAGAAGATGCCTATGTGGTTCTTCGGTAATTATCCTAAGGACTACATTGCTGATTCAATCCAACCGTTCATGATGTTGCTTAACGATGATCTAAAAGATCAAGTAGCTATTACTCTGTGTGGTGATTTCAAAGCACACGAAGAGAAAGAAGCTAAGCATTCACCACAATGGTGGTGTGCTCACAAGAAGATTATGCCCAAGCTGCAGATGATGTGGCGTCTCACTAAGGGTGATGTTAATACATTCATCGAGGAACTTAAATCTACTCAACTTCAGAATGAGATGAAGGAGTATATTGGTCCTCAAGGTGGAATGATACAGCTGTATGTATTCCACAAAGAAGAACCACAGATCATTAGCTATGGCAAGTCTATGCCAACATATAAAGATTTCCCGTGGGGCAGTACCACGGATGTTCTGGGGTATGTAACTGGTATGGCTGAGCCAGCTAAAGGTGTGTTGGGTGAGCAAGCTACAGTTGTTGCTCAACCCAAGAAGAAGAATACATTCGATGATTTGCTGGATGGTTTGGAAGACGATGATGAAGAGGTTAAGGTCGAAGATAAGGCCAAACAACCTGTCATAAGCGCGCAAACAGTCGCTAACAAACCTACCGAAACAACTAAGATTGTGAAAGAAAAAGAGATTGTTGACAAGGATGGTACGATTATTAGGTTAACTGAGGTTGATGGTAAGCAAGTAGTCTTGCTGTATCATCCAATCGGTATTACTAAGACTAGGGGAATTAAACGCTTCTGGCAAGGTAAGATCGGTAGAGATGTGTCTAACAAAGAGGCTGAAACCAATGCTGGTATCATGCCTCCTAACAAAGACCTGGCTAAGTATCTTAAGATGTTCGATCCTACGTTTCACTCTCTTAAAGACGCTGCGGAGCACCTCAAGTCTACCACCGGAGTCACAGAGAAAGTCGTCGGTAAAGATGTTGCGACGGGTGCCGATGTAGTTAAGGTTATATCGGATACTATGGACAATCTCAAGGGACAAGGTAAAGAATATCCTGAGGGTGGTTCACCAATCTATTCCGTCTTATCCAAGAAGGCTCAGTACGACATCAACAAGTACTTGAAAACCTTGGACAAGGGTGGTCAGGCAGTTATCCCACCTATTATCGGACAAGAGCTGGAAGAAACTACTGATCAGTTCTACAAGTTAATCAATTATCCAGGTCTTGAAGCTACGTTCGGATGGTCTCCTGAGGTTAGGTACAACATAGCCAAGAACCATCCAGAAGCGATGGTTATCTGGACTGGCGATCTCCTGAGGCTTATTGCCAACCAATCTAAGGAGCTTGTGGCTCTAGCCCATGATCCTGCCATCGAAGATGATGACGAGGATGTGGGTGCTGCATTCCAAGCCAAGAAGACAGCTTAGCATCCCGTAGCCCACCTACGGGACGACTGGTGAGGTAGAGCGCGAAAACAGCCAGTCCCCAAGGCTCCCTCACCAGTCCCTAATTCTTTAACAGGAGATAACCTATGTGGCCCTTCAAGACCAATCTCAAGTTAAACGGTATTCAGAGAGACATTCCTGCTTACACAGGGGAAAACTACACACCTGACCGTCTCTGGTTAGAGAGACATGAATGGGTATATATGTTCTTCTACGATGAAACCATGCTGAACAGGAAGAACTATAAGTTCATAAGAGAAGATTCATTTCGTCTATGGCAGGCTTTCACAGCTAACGATAAGTTCGTAATGTGGAAGAAGAGATTAGGAACAGAAACATTCCCTATTCCTCTAGAAGGTGCAGACAAGATTTACGATGGACCTGGAGTTACTTCAGTAAGACTGAATAAGCTTGGTCCTGAGCGAATTAAAGCTACTGTAATGGGTAGGATCAAGGGTGAGATACATGCGGTACGTCCTCATGTACTTTGGAATACCCTTGACAGACATTACTTGAATGGTTTAGAGTTCAGACGAGAGCGAGTTAAGCTCATAGTCCCATACCGAATTAAAGAGAGCAATGATGAGTTTCTTAAGACCATCAAAGCTCATATGTATGTCGGTATCAAGGACTATTGGTCTCCACAATTAGATGGAGGCCTACTGTATTCTACAGTAGGAGCTTTCGCACCTAACAAAAGAATTGTAGATGGTACTCGCATAGGTATTTATTATCATTACTCACGTCTAGAATATGGAACTAACGCCTAATAAGATCATAATCGAGAAACATATTCCATGTCCTCAATGTCCTAGTTCAGATGCCTATTGTCTGTACGAGGATGGACATGGTTATTGCTTTTCATGTAAGTATTTTAAACCTCCTAAGGAGATTGCTAATGCAGAGGATTGTACCTTGGAATATTTGGGAATACGTGGAATTACTAGAGAAACGTGTAGACAATACGATGTACTTACTGTGGTGGACCCTAGCGGTAAACCTCGCGAACTTCGGTTTCCTTACGTTTCTGGTATCAAAATACGATCACTAGATAAGAAAGACTTTAGGTGGGAGGGTGAGAGTAAAGCTGGTGTATTTGGATTAGATAAGTTTGCTGCTGGTGCTCACAAGAGCATTGTTATAACTGAGGGAGAACTAGATGCTCTTTCACTCTATCAAATCCTTCGTATACCTTGTGTTTCGGTGCGTAGTGCTGCTTCTGCTGCTAATGATGTTAGCGCAGTGCGATCCTCACTTAACGATTACGAGAAAATATATCTCGGATTTGACAACGACCCCGCAGGCGAAGCAGCTACAGCAGCAGTCGCTAGACTATTTGACTACAATAAACTCTACCATCTCAAGTATTCCAATCGAAAAGATGCTAACGAATACCTGCAACACGGTGAAGGAGACGAGTTACTTAATCTATTCTACAACGCTAAACACTATCTCCCGTCTTCTATAATTTCTTCGTTCTCTGATTTTGAGAAGGTTCTTAGTGAAGAGAAGCCTAAAGGAGTTCCGTATCCTTTCCCTACGTTAACTAAGATGACGTATGGGATTAGGACTGGTGAGACAGTCTTGCTTAAAGCACCTGAAAAGGTAGGTAAGACTGCGATAATGCATGCTATCGAACATCAGCTCTTGAAGGAGACAGACGCCAATGTCGGAGCAATCTACATCGAAGAACCAAGACAGAGACATCTTCAATCTATCGCAGGATTGGAGATCGGGAAACCAGCGCACCTTCCTGACTCTGGTGTTGATGATGAGGAGGTTCTCACGGCGCTTCGAGAAGTCGTTGGCCGTGACGACCGTCTGTACATCTACAATCATTTCGGTACTTCTGATCCAGACGTTATTCTGGATACTATTAGGTTTCTCGTTACTGCCTGCAACTGTCGTTATATTCTGTTTGACCATATTTCTATGGCGGTTACGGGGCTCGCAGGGGAAAGGGATGAAAGACGTGCTCTGGAGTATCTTGCATCCAGACTCGAAATGATGGTCAAGGAGCTTAACTTCGCTCTAATCATGGTGACTCATGTTAACGACTTGGGACAGTCTCGCGGTTCACATTACCTCACTAAGTTGGCTGATATTACTATTCACGCTGATCGTGACACGATGTGCGTGGATGACAAGGAAAGGAGGACGATTAAACTTAGCATTCCGTATAATCGCTTCTGTTCTGCTACTGGTGCTGCTGGTAGCATCGTGTTCGATGAAACCACCTATATGCTAAACGAAGAGGGAAGTCATGACGGACATAACAATACGGTGTCGGAAGAGGGGTGGTGAATACACCGCTCTAATTGTAGCTGTTAGTTACAAAGGTCTTCAATTCTTGAAGAGGAATTTTATTTGTACTTCTGAGTTAGTAAGCATTAGAGTTGATAACGATACTTCTGAGATCAATTCTCTAGAACGTAACATCCGAGATGAAGGTCTAGAAGTGGAGGTACTCTAATGCAATGGGATGATCTCAACTTCTGGAGTTCCTTAGCTTGGTCTAACGTTCAGGAGAAATTAGATGAGTACACGAGAAGTAGTGTTCAGATCAACCCTAGCCGTGAGCTTATGTTTAGGGCCTTGGATCTTATTGATCTTAACCATGTTAACGTGTGTATCATGGGACAAGATCCTTACCCTGATCCTCGTCTGGCTTGCGGTCTTGCTTTCTCTATACCGCCCTATATGACAGGTTTTCCTCCAACATTAGATTATATTTTCAAAGAATATTGTTCTGATCTTCACTATCCGTATCCAACCTGTGGTGATTTAACTCCTTGGGTAAGTCAAGGTGTTCTCCTGTGGAATGCTATCCCCTCTTGTGAAGCTAATAAATCCTTATCCCTTGATTGGGATGAATGGAAAGTATTAACTTCTGAGATAGTAGAAGCTCTGTGTAAAGAGGGGATAGTATTTGTTCTTCTAGGAGGTAAAGCTAGAAGCTTTGCTGATGTAATTAACTACTATGAGGTAGTTAAACCTAGAGAGAATATTCTAATAGAACTATGTCATCCTAGTCCTAGAGCTAATATGAGATCTAGGACAGAAGCTAAGTTCTTAGGTTCTAGATTGTTTAGTAAGATTAACGATAGCTTAGAGACTTTAGGTAGACCTACCATAGACTGGAGACTTCCATGAAGCTGAATAGATCTAGACACTGGCCTATAGCTCCTTCTTACAAGGAAGCCAGACGACAAGCTATTGAATCAAGTATCAAAGTTCAGCACAAGGAAGTACACTAATGGCTACACCCAAGCTAAAGCAACAACTAGAGCTGGCTAAGCTGTATGACTTCCCCAATGTAAGCATTCCTGTGGATGAAGCTGAAGAAGCTATGCAAGCCCTAGAGATGCTCCAGGATGAGATTAATGGGCACAAGGGTACCCAAGTACCAAACGAATAAAATAACGCACCAGTGAGCTTCTAATGGGCTTACACGGGTATTTTAAATTAGATGGAGAATGTATGAATAGAAAGTTGGAAGAAATAGAAGAAGAGGAGAGGGTTAAAGCTCCCTTCATACCTAGAATTATTACAGGAGGTAAAGACCCTACAGATCCTAATGATCCTAATTGGCTTAGTAGTTTAGATCAATATACATCCTTCTTGGTTCAAAATAAGAAGGATACTCAATTTGCTTTAGGTGAATTTAGAGTTATATATAAATCTATTAAATCTATACTAGTCTTATCGTCTAATATGAAAGAACCTATATGGGTAGATCCTATTAGGTTCTGTAGAGACTTTAGATTACATGAGATACTTCAGACTGGAGAAGAGTATCTTTTAGAACAGAAAGCTAGAGAACAATTAGATGGAGAATAATATAATAGGACCTATTGACTTAGATTATTGGTCTACCTTAAGACAGCTTAGAGTATCTATAGCTTCTATGAAAGAAGAAGATAAGACTCCTAAGAGATTAGGTAGAGAAGAAGAAACATATAAGTTACTATTAAAAGGATTTAGAAACTAATGGATCAAGTTGTTCTAACTACAGATCAAGTTTATAATATGTACGTACCAAGCATTACTTCTATTAACAAAGATTTGGGTAATACATATTTCAAATTAGGTACTAACAGCACAGAAGAAAAGGAAACTAACATGTGCTTTGAAACCAATAACACCCCGGACGCTAGCCTCAAGTATCTTCGCAATCGTCTCTCGGATCTGAACTGGAAGTTCAATCACGATATTCGAGAGAAGTATAGCGATCTTGAACCCAAGAGCAGTAAGGAAGCGGCCAAGTGGTTGAAGGATAGGAACTACCACTTCGTCGACGTTGAGCCTGGTGATTTTGATGAAGATAGTGATGACTTCACCTACAATTACCACTCTCCGTTCCGCTGGGGCAAAGAGCCTGTGGATTACAAAGCCAGAGACAAGGCTTTCGATGATCTTGAGAAGGCTCGACAGACTGCTTCGGATATCATCAACGTTGTTACCGATGAGTCCAAGCGTCTCCAGGCTCTGAAGGACTTCGAGTCCTACACTATCCACTAACCTAGTTGACAAGGCAGGAGAGAACTTGTATAGAGTATCTCTCCTGTGTCTACAGAAATGAACCCCACCCAATGCAGCATAGGAGTTCTTTTGGCTACCGATGATGGAGCGCTATCACTACTCGGAGCGGTTTTGCTGATCCCGTTTCGTTGTTATCATAACGATGAACTTAGATATGTCTGGATTTGGGATTGGCGTAAATATCGTGAAGCCAAGAGGCAGATCGCGCAAATTCTCAAACGACCAGAGGAGGCCAGCGTGACTACGCGAAGTGACCTCCGCCCAAAGGCCGAACCCCGGCTACTTTAAAGGTCATTAAATGCAATATCAATTTGTATGGAAACATTTCTGGAAGCTGTGGCCCAAGTGGTATGTATTTGAAGAAACAGGTTACAAGTTACTCTACCCTAAGTTAGACATATACAAAGTATTTTTCTTTTTTGGACCATTTCAAGCTTATTGGTGGACCTGTACACCACCTCTTATTAGAACAAAAGAATGGTCTCGTAAAATAAAAGAACTTTTGTTAGATGATTTACTAGCGATGAAATTTAATAAGGTATCAGATTGCAAGTTGTAATAGATATCGAGACCGATAAATTAGATAATCCCAGTAAAGTATGGGTTATCGTCTGCAAAGACATTGACACAGGAGAACTATATGTCTTCAGAAACGTATCGGAAGAGCCGTCTGAACAAAGACGGTTTGCTGAATTCTCTGAGCGAGTCTCGCTCTGGGTGGGTCATAACTGGCTTGAGTTTGACTACCCTGTTCTTGCTCGGTGTTGTGGTCTATCCATACGCGAAGTCTGGTGTAAATCACTGGACACGCTCGTTCTGTCCCGTCTATTCAACTATTCCGAACCCCACAGTTACCCCGCCGGTCTCGATGCCAGAGCACTTCACAGCTCCTCCGATCCAGGAGGAAAAGAAGCCTCAGACGCTCTGGGATCGGCTCCTTCACCCCGAACAAGCTCAATAAGAAAGTCGCATTCAATCGACTCATACGGTGAAGAGTTCGGTATACCTAAGCTCAAGTTCAATGACTTTTCTAAGTTCAGCTTAGAGATGGAGACTTACTGCAAAAGGGACGTTGAAATTGCGGAGTTAATATACCACAAATATAGTCCGTTTATCAACGATCCTAAGTGGAAGCCTAGCATTGAGCTTGAGCAGCATTTCCAATTCTCAGTTATTAATGACTTACAAGACAATGGATTTGCATTTAATAAATCTAAAGCAGAGAAGCTTTTAGATAAAGTTACTATTGAATTGGGGGAACTGGATGCCAAGATTAGAGAGGTATTTAAGCCGAAACTTACGCTCATCAGGGAAGTTCATCCGAGAATTACCTCACACGGAACTCTACATAAGGGTGACTTCAGGTTCGTTAAAGGTGGAAATCTCTCGGAATATAATGGATATCCATTCAGTAGATGTGAGTGGGTCGAGTTTAATCCAGCATCTCATCGCCAAGTTATTAATATTTTGCATGAAGCGAAGTGGTCTCCCGTTGACAAGACACAAGCCTACATAGAAGCTGAGCGTAGTAGAGAACCAATTCCTCTTGACAAATTAGAACATTTAAGTAAATATGGTTGGAAGATTAACGAGAATAACTTAAGCACTTTGCCATTGGGTGCTCCTAGTCCTGCCAAGTTCCTAGCCAAAAGAATTCTCCTAGAGAGCCGACGACGCACTCTTAGGGAATGGATTTCTCTAGTGAAAGATGATGGCCGCATCCACGGCCATTTCATTGGTATAGGAGCTTGGACAGGGCGTATGGCCCATCAAAAGCCTAATACTGCTAACATCCCTAATGATCTGGATACTCAAGGTAAGAAGAAACTCTTGGGTAAAGAACTTAGATCTTTATGGATGGCTCCTAAGAATAGATTGTTAGTGGGAGTAGACGCAGAAGGTATTCAACTTAGAATATTTGCTCATCTGATTAATGATCCAGAGTTTACAGAAGCTTTGGTCAAGGGAAAGAAAGATGACAAAACCGATCCACATTCGCTCAACCAAAGAATTCTTGGAAGTATTTGTAAATCTAGAGCAGCTGCAAAACGCTTCATATACGCCCTATTACTGGGGGCTGGAATGTGGAAATTATCTCAGGTGTTGGACTGCTCTGAACCCGAATGTCAGGAAGCACTTAATCGTCTACTACGAAGGTACACGGGGTTTGCTCGGCTCAAAGAGACGGTTATTCCTAAGGATGCAAAGAGAGGCTACCTTATTGGGTTGGACGGTCGCAAGGTTCAGATACCCGGAGACTCTGTGGGTGAGCGAAAACATCTAGCAATGTCAGGATATCTCCAGTCTGGTGAAGCAGTCGTAATGAAGTTAGCTACTTTGAAGTGGATGAAGGAGCTAGAAGATGCGAAGGAAATGTCTAACGGGTCCACGATACAAACCACTCTTCCCGCCAGCAGACCGATTATCGTTAACTTCGTCCATGACGAATGGCAGACGGAAACGCCTAACAATATCAAGACAGCTCTATGGGTGGCGGAGTGTCAGTCAAGGGCGCTACGGGAAGTGGGGGAGGATTTAAAACTAAACTGTCCTCTAGCAGGGAGTTACTGGAATGACGATATCAAAGACTACACCATCGGAACCAACTGGTCAGTCACTCACTGACAGACTTCTAGATGATATTGAGATAATTTATCTGACTTTGGTTACAACTGAAATGACTGAAAGAGATTTCATAGAAGAAACAGAAACTCATTGGATAGTTAAAAAGCCCGAATAAAGAAAATTTAAAGGAGTTTAACACATTGAAAAAGATATTTTATTCAGTAGAAGGTGTCTATGAAGTGTTTGAAGAAGAGGATCAAGATTTAGATAATATTAAGCAAGCTATTGCTATTGAACATTTTGATAGAACAATAGATCCATTTGAAATAGAGATTTTAAAAGTTGAGGAAATTGTTTAATGCCTAATAAAGAAGAATTTCTACAAGGCAAAGTTAAGTGGTGTAATACTAAACACCTAGGTAAGTTTAATAAGTGGGGCATAACTCTATATCCAGATGCTCCGTCTCTTCAGAAGGTTAATAAGTTAATCGAAGAGGGGATTAAGAATGAACTTAAGAAGGATGAAGATGGGTATTATATCTCGTTTTCTAGACCGCCTGAGATCAAGAGGAAAGACGGATACAAGTCTGCCTTGGGACCTCCCTCAGTCATCGACAAAGAGGGGCACGCCTTTGACGGTAACATCGGTCCAGGCTCAGATGTGGGGGTTAAGCTCGAAACATACTCGGGACCTACTCCAGGTGGAGGTAGATATAAAGCTGCACGATTCTCAGGATTGAAGATTTATAATCTAGTTCCTATGAACCCAGCTGAGAGTCCTGATCCTAGGGAAAGAGATCGAGTATCTGGTTTTGATAAACAACCTGATATGCCTGCTTGGTAATTAATTAATTTAAACATTCTCAATAAGCTGTTGAGAATGGGGAGTGACGGAATAATCCTCTGAGCGAGGGGATAACGTATGCTGGCCGGTTATGTCGGTACTTTGAAAAGGGTAACAGCAGTGCACTGGATTACAGAACAATCCATCGCTACCTGTGCTGGAGACTAGGAAAGAGTCTCCCTCCCATTAATTCTTTTAGAAGCTTCGCTTCGCGTGAAACGAAGTTTCACTTAGCTAGTTTCAAATCGCCGTTAGATCCACATCAGAGGTAATCTCTGAGCCTTAGGATCTATAGCCGGATGCTATAGGTCTAGGATGTAGTGGTTGAATATCCGTAGATGTTGGTTCGAGTCCAACTATAAACTTGGGTAACTATCTGCGAGATAGCTGGGTTGGCGTCCTGCACTAGCTGGTAAGGCAATGCCAGAGACCTATGAGTTCCTTGCAATATCTATAGATTACACCTATAGGTACCGTCCAAGGGTGGAACTCTACGAAGTCTATTTTGCCACCCGTAGGTGACTACGGAGGATAAAACAGCACAAAAGGGTTCCGCGTTCTCAGAGATAGATCTCCGTTGACAGACGTATAGTCCGCTCTAACCCTAATTGGTTAGACAAAGGTCTATCGACAACATCCCAGCGACCGGCTGTTAACCGGGGGTGCGAAGATGCTATGAGACGCTAGGGCCGGTCTGGCTCTCCGTCAGATCTAATCGTCTCTAGAGCATTACGCGTGTAGCTTCTTAGTATAGAGCGTGTCCCCTCTATACCGACAGCACCGGACAAGTGCAGAGCCAAGTGGAAGGAAGAGGCTAAACGAGTAGGGTACCAATCGTACCGTCCCGTCAACTCCTCGTTGGGGAGAAGACGAAGACCCTTCGGGGTGAAGCTAAGCCCTAGGACTAAACAGATTGAAATGTCCAAAGAGCTTCCTGATTGGAGAATACCTGACGCTATGTGAAGGAAAGCCCTAGATCCTTATAGGGGATATCCGTTGGTATGAGATGCTGCCCACAGTATCTTGAATTGGGATAACTCCTCTAGTCATGGTTGCTCCTGCAAAGAGCATAATACTAGGCTCCGAGTACTAGCATAGCCGGTACGAAGTTCCATAAGGCGAGGCGAGAAGTCCTGTTAGAGAGTGCAAATGGAATCTGTCCATCCCTGCCTCTACTGTTGGAAGGAGACATAGCTCCTATACTCAGGTCAGGCATTAGAACGCTCTACATAGATCGTCCTCAGCTGATGAAGCAAGGAATGATCGACACGGAGATTACTCAAGTAATCTGTGCAAGTGGTCCAGTTACACGGATAGCGCATAGCACGTGAAAGAGATATCCTTGTAGAGGTCAGTTCGTATTAGCCCATAACATGGGTCTCTGTTGGAAAGGAGAAACAAGCATGCGCTCTTCGTTCCATAGACTACCGAGACCACCTTAAGAGTTATGGGGCAAGGTCTGAACAAGAACCTGCCCCAGTTTAATCAATTTTTAGAAATCATTATAGGAGGGGGAGATGTTTCCCTGGATGATGGGGTACCCATATCCGTACCCTCAACAAGAACACAAAGAACAAGATCCTCTGAGGATGTTACGTAAGTTCGAGAAATTCCTCAATAAAGAACAAGCCAAGAAGAAAGAAGGAGAGAAGAAGAAAGAAGTTAGTAGTATTACCTTGAAGCAAGTTAATCAGGTAGCTCTACTGCTTCTAGTAACAATGCCTATTACAGGACCGCTGTATTTGATATGTATGGCTCTGATGTGGCATGCTGTTAAAGCGTCTCTAAACTAATGTGAATATACACGATCTAATCCCAGACATATATCAACTACTCAACTCTAAGGAGGAGTGGTTAGATGAACGCCTTGCATCAGAGCTGTCCCAAAGTATTGGAGTTCGTCTCCAACAACATTTCTCACGTGCCTCCCAACCTGATAAGCCTACACTACGCTTGTCGAAGATGGGTCCAATATGTCCGAAGGCATTGTGGTACTCAATCCACCACCCAGAAATGGCAGAGGACATTCCACCGTGGGCAAAGATTAAGTACGCTTTTGGCCATATACTGGAAGCCCTAGCTATATGTCTAGCTAAGGCTGCAGGGCACGAAGTCACGGGAGAGCAAGATGAACTGGTCTGCGATGGTATCAAAGGTCATCGAGACTGTGTCATTGATGGGTGCATCGTTGATGTTAAGTCATGTAGTAGCAGGAGTTTTGCTAAGTTCAAAGATGGCTCCATTGTCCAAGACGATAGCTTTGGCTATCTGGATCAGTTGGACGGCTATGTGGTGGCATCTGCTGACGACCCTCTCGTTAGGGTGAAAGATAAAGGTTATATCTTAGCTATTGATAAACAACTAGGGAGGATGTTTCTCTATGAGCACAGGATCAGACCTGATCGAATTAGAGAGAGAATTAGAAGTAGCAAAGAAATTGTTGCTTCGGATCAATGTCCGCCTTGCCAATGCAGAACTATTGAAGATGGAAAAGCGGGAAATATACGTCTTGACGTTAAAGCCTCATATTCGGCCTATAAACATTGCTGCTTTCCGAATTTACGAACGTTCCTTTACTCTGATGGACCCAGATATCTAACCAAGGTAGTACGTAAGCCTGATGTCACTGAGATTGACAAAGAGGGACGTATAGTTTATAATTAAGTTGTGACTAAGAAAACTAGAAATAAATTCGAAAAGAAACTAGAGCGTCAGATCAAGAGAGCTAAAGTTCCTTATGAGTATGAATCTGAAAGGATTGCTTATATCCTTGCTAGGGATTACATTCCTGATTTTATTGTTCATACTCCACTGGGTAAAGTTTATATAGAAGCTAAAGGTTATTTGCGACCTGAACATAAAGCTAAGATGGTCGCTGTTAAGAAACAACATCCTGAGAAGGATATACGTATCCTATTCTATGCCCCTAATAAGAAGTATGAGAAGTGGGCGATTAAGAATGGGTTTAAGTATGCCTTCTCTACTATCCCTGAAGACTGGTTACTTGGACTATAACGAAGCAGAGAGATTATTAGAGGTTTATTCCTTAGAAGAGATACTAGAAGTAAACGATCTTACTGAGGCTGATGTTCTAGTTACTTTGTTTGAAGAGTTAAATATAGTTAAACCATTATGATGACACATCCTAAAGATAGAGCTGAACGCTTAAAGATTAAGAAGATTAAATTTAATGAAGAGAAAGAAGTCTCCAGTAAAGTTCGGAGACACATCAAAGAACAAATCAAAGACTTGGAGACGCAAGATGAACTTGCATGGGCCAGAACCAGTTCAAGTCGAAGTCTCCTTGGAGCACATCAAGGAGGCGATGAAAGAATACCTCTATAGAAGGGGGTATGCAAAAGGTGCCAATGAATGCATTGCAGATGTGTCATTCGGTGCTCTACATGAAACCAATATAATACCCATTCAGTTTTGGGTTGAGAAAGAACAGGAGGATATATTCACCGTACTTAAATGACACATAACTATCCAAAAGAAACAAAATGGGAAGACTCTCATGCTCAAGTTGAGAGACGAGAAGATCGTAATCGTGCGCGTAGGCGTGCTGAGCGTGAGGGATTGGTACATAAAGGTGATAAGCGAGAACTCGACCACGAAGGGTTTCACCGGACAGGTTCTCTACGCCATGTACCAGTTAGGGTGGTCAGTGAACATGCGAATCGTTCACGACAGCCACCACGGAATTCTTGAACATATAATTAATCTATTGTAAGAAAGGTAAGAACATGAATGACCAGATCACTCCTCAGATGGCTGAGGCTCAGGCTACGCTGGATGCTCTCCACGCAGAAGAGCTCCTCAAGAAAGCGGAAAAGAAAGATCAGACCTTCGTCCAGACACACGAAGACGTGGGTACGGAAACACCAGAGACGAAGGTGAACTAAACTCTACACAAACTAAAACCCCCTGAGGATTTCTCTTCAGGGGGTTTTTTTATGTCTAAGTTAAATTAAATTACTTATCTAAGTTAGGGTACTTCTCTTTAAACCAATCTTCCAGTTGCTGTGTAGTAGATGGAGCAGGTTCTTTAGTATTGTCTACTGCTACATATGGAGCAGGAGGTTTAGGAGCATTTTGTTTATTCAGAGCTCTAACATATTTAACTAACTCAGGATTCTCTTTAATTAACTTATCTGCTTCTTCCTCAGTCATAGGATTCTTATCAAAATCTCTTAGCTGATTAAATTTAGCTTCTTCCTTATCAGACAATGGTTTATTAAACTGAAGTTTATTTAAATCATTTTCAAGAGAATCTTCTCTATTATCATTAGCTTCTGGCATCACATCTGGCTTAATACTTCTAGTCATTACGAATGGATTAGCTTTACCTACACCTGCTGCAGGGATACCGTAATGTAGATTCTTGATCTCACCTTCTGTACCTAGACCTGTATCGTCTTCCCCCATCATAGACAGATGCTTACGAGATGAGAAGTTAAATGGATTGAAGTTATCCTCTCTCATCTTGTTAAGCTGATTATGCATATACTGTAAATACTGATTAGCAGGACCAGCCTTAAGATATTCTATAGCTCTAGCTGCTTCATCTGTAGGCATTAGCATAGCTTCTGGAATAGACATGGTAGTCTCGTGTCCAGGAGATTCAGGGGCATCGTTAAAATGGTCTGCATCTACATGTTGCCAGTCACCCTTCTCAGTAGCATTCAATAGTTGCTGTACTTTAGAATGAGTAACTATACCTACCTTACCTTGATGCTGATTCATAATATCTTCTATGCCACCTAAGACTCTAGTCTTAAAGTCATTGAAAGACTCACCACCAGGGACTTGTATATCTGGGTTCTTAACGTACTTAGATAGAATAGGATCTGCTTCAGCACAAGGCTTACCCTCATAGTCTCCTATATTCCATGTACGTAATCTAGGATCTGTACCTGCT
>Ga0134128_10001341_pt1 | contig 31801 bp, 20 predicted proteins | sample KB31754_FD_96462 | JGI IMG/M metagenome (GOLD analysis project Ga0134128, IMG submission 96462) | Terrestrial soil microbial communities with excess Nitrogen fertilizer from Kellogg Biological Station, Michigan, USA - KB3-175-4 | ecosystem: Environmental > Terrestrial > Soil > Unclassified ... | reverse complement strand
TCAATCGCGTGCTATTCCCGGCGTTCGTGCGCGCCAACCATGACCGGCGGGAACTGCGGCGGCTTCACCTGCTTGCCCAAGGGCTGCAGACCCTGGTTGCGATTCCCGCAAGCGTCGGGCTTGCGATGGTCGCCCGGGAAGCGGTGCCGATTCTGTTGGGCGAAAAATGGACGTTCGCCGTGCCGTTCGTGCAACTGCTCGCGCTGGCCAGCGTCGTCCAGGCGATCACGACGAGCGGCGGCTACGTTCTGATTACATTGGCCCGGGTTCGGCAGGCGGCAATGCTGATCTGGGTGCAGGTTGCGCTCTTCGCGGCTCTTGCGTTCATCGCAATCCCCACAGCGCACGCGCTGGAGCTTGCGCAGTTGCGGCTCTTGACCGTCGTCGGGGGCCTGTCGCTCGCCATCGGGTTGCTTCGGCGCGTATTGCCCGAGGTCAGTCTCATGGATGTCATTCGAACCATCGCACGTCCGCTACTGGCCACCGCAGCGATGGCAGCGGCCCTGTTTGCGGTCGGCAATACACTGGCGCTGCCGCTCGCGGGCATGCTCATTTTGAAGATCGGCGTTGGCTTGCTGGTGTATTCATTGTCGATACTGCTGATGTGGCGCGTATCGGGCAAACCGGACGGCGCCGAGTCGTACGTCCTCGCCGCCTCGATGCGAGTCCTGAGGCGAGCGTAACGCTTGCCATCATGAAATTTATCCAGTACTGGAGTCCTTGACATGTCTGCAAAGCCCGTCGATCGCCCAAGCGCGCCAGACTGGGATGCCAACGCGCACTATCAGGACCTGCGCGTTGCCACCGATTATGACGCGCAGCGCTTCACCAGCCTGGCTGGGCGCGTCTTCAATGATCTGGAGCGCAGGCTGATCGTTCGGGCATTTGCCGCCATAAGGGCCGGCGGCCGGATCGCGGACGTTCCCTGCGGGACGGGGCGCCTGGCCGAGCCCTTGCTCGCCGCCGGATATCGGGTGCACGGCATGGACATCTCACAACAGATGCTCGATGTGGCTGCACGGAGACTCTCGCGATTTGGCGACGCTTTCACCACGGAAGTTGCAAACGCAAAGGAACTTTTGCCGTCGTCAACTCCGTTCGACGGAGCCCTGTGTGCACGCGTTCTGATGCACTTCGCATTGGACGAGCAGATCGAGTTTCTCCGTGGCGTCGCTCAGCTTACCCACGGAATCGTCGTCATCAATCATTCGTTCAGTTCTCCCTATCAACGCTTTCGGCGTGGCGCCAAGCGGGTGCTGAGGCATCAGGCCCCCGCGCGTCATCCGGTCAGTAACGGCGAGATTTCCAGGCTGCTGTCCGGCGCTGGTCTGCGCGAGTTGAAGCGGTACCGACTGAACCCGATGGTGAGCGAAGCCGTGTATATCGTAGCCGCCCGCGACGGGAGGAGCGGTACCATTCGCGAATGACGGAAGCATTACGGCTTGATGAAGTCGCCACGTTTTCGTGCCCGAAATGCCTGGCCAGCGGTGCATGGGCCTTCACCGAGGGGCCGGCCAAACGGCTCAATTCGATCGTGGCAATCGCGCGCTGCGGTGCGTGCGGCAGCCGGATTTTCATCAAGCGCCTTCTGCCGTCGGCCGACGAAGGCGCGGCGAACCGGGCCGTTCGCGAGTTCACGACGGCGGAGGCGCTGCACCGCGCGTTCGATGCGGACCCCGGATCAGGCGTCGCGCGCCCTCTCGGCCAGCTTGGCGCCGCGCTCCTTTTCGAGTTTGTCGACGGCGAGGTTCTCTCGGAGACGCTTCGTTCCGGGACGCGCAGCGAGCAATGCATCGCGTCAAGCAGGATTGGCGCCTGGTTCGCTCGCTTCCACTGCGTGGGCGCAAGTGGCACCGGACCGGGGGACTTCGCTCAGAAGTTCAGCGCGATTGCGAATCATTGCTCCGCCGACACCGGTCTGCCGTCAACGGCAATGGCGGCTTTGCGACATTTGCGCGACGGGATTCCGGCCCTTGCAGGGCGCGTATTCAATATTGTCCATATGCATGGCGATGCAAAGGCCGAGAATTTCATCCTGGTCGGTTCACGCGTGGTGGCGGTCGACGTCGACGGTCATTTTACAAACATCGGTGAAATGGATCTCGCGCAATTCCTCGTGCAACTGGTCATTGCGCAGGCCGGAATCCTCGGGCGCGTCGACGAGGAGCGGACGCATGATCTCGAAATTGCGTTCCTCGATGGATACGGAAGAACCGTCGCGCACGATCCCGAAGTCCTGGACTGGATGAAGCTCTACTATTGGTTGAGCTTCTGGATGAGTACGCGGCGACGCGGCCCCATTCATGGAATGCGGCTCAATGGGTTATTCAGGCGACGTATCGAGGCGTGCCTGCGCAATGCGGATCATTGTGTTGCCAAAAACCAGATTCCCGACCCGGCGCGCGGGTAGTACGCGTAGCCGCCAAGCTCGGGAAGTCGCTGCCAGCGCGTCTGGACGCCATTGACCGCATCGGGGACGTTATCGCCGCCGGAAGTGGGAATCCCGGTCACGGCACGAGTATCCGGGTCAATCGCGTAAACCCGGCCGGCGATGCCGGTTTTCAGGACGAATCGATCGGCTTCGGGGTCGTACCAGGCAAAGTGGTATTTGCCCGCCATGATCTCGGGAGCGGCCGGTCCGCCGAATTTAATTCGCTGCAGGAAGCGCGATTTCTCCTCGTACAGCAGTCCCCCGTCAGGCGGTCGATAGGCATCGCCGAAGTAGACGACCTGCTTTCGCCTGGTGTCGACCGCGCACGCGCGCGCGGCCACCGCGCTCGCGTTGTCGGGCCAGCGTGACAGGAATTCGTACTTGCCTGCGACGGGATCGAATCGCAGCAAGCCTTCCGGAGCTGCGACGTAAACCTCATCCGTCAACGGATTCTTGCAGATCGAGGCCGCGATGACGTCCTTGCGCGAGTTGGCCTCGACGTCGGGCCAGCTGCCGGCAGGTTGCCAATCCATTTCGCCAAGCGAGAAAGCATCGGTCTTCCAGTTGGCCTCGTTACCCGTGCCCCAGAGCGCCCCGGCGCCGAACTTGAAGATCGCATTCCGACTGCCGATGAACTGCAAGGCGTAGTAGGTGTGCGTCGATGAAGGTCGACCATCGCGGTAATAGTCGTTGTAGGTTTTCTTCGTGTAATCGGACTTCAGGATCTCGTCCGCTGGCGTAGGCGCCCTCAACATTTTCCATCGCGGCGCATCCAGCGCGAGGTCGATCGCATACACCTCGTTGCCCGCATAGTCGGCATGGCCGCCGTTGTCGGCGGAGAAGAGCCGGCTGGTACGCACGTCCGCGGCGAGTCCGTTCCAGGCGTCGATTCGTGCTTTGGGCGAGCCCGGTACAGGCGGAGACGGAACGATCGCCGACAGGTCCGTGCCGGGAATCCGGGTCCATTCCCAGCGATGCAGCGATCTTCGCCAATGGGGCCACTTCGCGGCCGACGTCGGTGCATCCCGCACGGAAGGCAAATTGTGGGGGTCGTATGCCGCGATCCTTCCCATCGGCTGCGCTGCGCACGACGCGCCGGCGAGCATCGATAGAAGCAGGATCCGGCGTCCGATCGCAATCATCGAATCGTCAGTGAAGCGACAGCATGGTTATTTTGAACCGACGGGCCCCGACCCATATTCGCTCTGTCCGGCGTTGTTCTCGACGATAATGATTGCCCTCATCGTTGCACATTTTGCATCCACATGACCAGGGACAAATCCGCTCGAACTTGCAGACGCATGATTCTGACGATCCTGGCCTTGACGATCGGGCTGTGGCTGGTCGGCGATGGCAGAGTCCGGGCCGCAGGCGGGGCGGGCGCATCTTCTCCGGCAGCGGTGACAGACATCGCGGGATTCGCCAGCTTGCGGCTCACCAGCATGGTCGGCGGCAGTGCGCTGCCATTCTCGGCAGGCTATGCGTTTCGCGAGGGCGACGTTCCGGCGGGCAAATACATTATCGCAACCGGCGCAGCGCTCCGCGGCTTTCAGGCAGTTGTCAAGAATCGGTGGCACGACGGTTCGGTGAAATTCGCGATCCTGTCCGGACTCGCAGACCTGCAGCCCCGATCCGAACTGAAGGTCATGATTGGTTCAGGCGACGTTACCGTCGACGGTGGGCCCCCACTCGGAATCAAGGATCTCGAGGCCACCGGAATTGCCGCCTCGATTGCCTTTGGTGACTACGGCAAAGCATCCTGGCAGGGAAGCGATTGGGGTGCGCCGTTCATCTCGGTCGCCGCCGGACCGCAGATGTCGTCCTGGGTTTATCGGCGGCCGATCGGCGCCGATCGGCATCTGGTCGCGTGGGTCGAAGTGCGCCTGTACCGGGGCGGCGCCGTCGAATTGCTGCCATGGATCGAGAACGGGTATCTGTTGCGACCCTCGCCTGGCGAGCGCATCGGCACTGCGACGCTTGCGATCAACGGCACGACGCGATTCAGTGGCGAAATTGCACTGCGCAATCACCAGCGTGTCGTTCTTGCCGATGGCGACGCATTATCACACTGGCTGGGTGCGGATCCGCGAGTCAGTTACAAGCACGATATGCGCTACCTGCAGGACACGCGCCTTGTGCCCGCATACAGCGCCATAACGCCGCCGAACGCCTCGCTCTACAAACACTTGTCAACGCGCTACACCCCGCTCGCGCAGCATGATTTCCCTTCGGGCATGGGCGCCGGCGGGTATGACAAGTCCATCGGCCCGTTGCCGGAATGGGACGTCGTTTACATGACGAGCGACGGCGACCCTCGCGCCTGGTATGCGGTTCAGGTCAACGGCTATGCCGCCGGGCGCTATGGCATTCACTTCCGGGATGAAAGCACCAATCGTGCACCGCGCCTGTCTTCCCATCCGAATCTCGTGATCGGGCCGGAATCGGGCATCGCGAGTACAGGAACATCGAGCAAGCGGCAACTGACGCCGGACGCGAGCGGCGAAAAGCCACCGGTATTCAAGAGCTCCCATATGCCGGCGATTGGTTTCATGGCATATCTGATGACCGGACGCTGGTATTTTCTGGACGAGACCCAACTCCTCGCTGCGACCCTTTTGCTGAAGCAGAGCGACGCCAACCGCCTCTTCGCACAAGGCGTCATTCAGAGCGCTGTCGGAACCAATACGACGCGCGGTGCGGCCTGGGCACTTCGCGCGCTTGCCGACAGCGCGGCGATTACGCCCGACGACGACCAGCCGCTGAAGTCGGCGCTTGCAGGCAGCGTGCAGGCCAACGTCGACTGGTACTACACGCGTTACATTGCCCAACCGAGCAATCCGCTCGGGCTCGTTCAGCCATACAGCGATTACACGCCAGGCGATGGCAAGATCGATTCGGCAAGCTGGATGGAGGATTTCCTGACATGGTCGTTCGGCAACATCAAAGCGCTCGAGATCTGCGACGGCCCTCACGACGTAAAGCTGAAGCAGTTTCTTGCGTGGAAGTACCGCTCAGTCGTGGGGCGGCTGGGTCCGAATGAGAGCGGTTCCTGGTCGTATCGGCGAGCGGCCGCGTACACGGTGCCGTACGCGCCTTCTGAATCACCTGATTGGACCAAGGGAACGGGGCCCTGGTATCACGACTGGGGCGAAGCTTACCTCGCGGCCAAGTTGGGCTACGAAGACGGTTCGAGCCTGCTCGGCGCTTACATCGACGGAGCTGGGCTTGCCACGAGTTACTGGGGAAATCTGCAGCCCGCGATCGCTTACGCGGTCGAACAGAACGCGCCCGGGGCCCTTGATGGATACAAGCGAATGGCCGGCGCGCCCAACTGGCAGGCGGCCGCCGCATACTTCGACCGCGATACGCCGGTCTGGAGCGTCCGTCCGCGCAATCTCGGCGATTAGCCTAACCAGGCATGTTGGAGTCCCGGGACGCGCGGCGAGTTGCTGCAATTCGGTCATTCGAGCGAGGACATTGCGGGATGCGGCACGGCAGCGTGGTCGACGAGTGTTTGCTCCAGTATCGACAACTGATCATCCCAGCGATAATGCGTTTCGACCATCGTGCGTGCGAGTCGTCCGAGCGCGGTCGCCGTCGCGCGATCCTGCAGCAGGCCGGTCGTCGCAGCCGCGAACTGTTCGGCATCGTCGGCGACCCGGACGGCGCGCAGCACATCAGGCAAGAGTCCTTCCGCGGTTTGGCGCGTTGCCACGCAGGGGAGGCCCATCGCCATGGCTTCCAGCAACTTGTTCTGAATTCCTCGGGCGATGCGCAGTGGCACCACGCACACCGCGGCGCGGGCGAGATAGTCTCGGACGTCCGGCACACGACCCGTCACTTCGATGCCGGGAATGCCAGCAAGCCTGCGCACCGGCCGCGTCGGCCGCGCGCCGCAGATCGTCAATGTGGCACCCGGCACAGCGACACGGATGCACGGGAGTACTTCCTCGGCGAACCAGACCATTGCGTCCACGTTCGGTCGGTAGTCCATCACGCCGGTGAACACCAGGTTGCTTGCTTCGTGCGGATTCGCCATCGGATGAAAGAAATCGAGATCGACGCCGTTCGGGATGCAACTCGCAGATGCATCGGGGAGGAGCCGGCGCAGGTCGTCCAGTTCCTTCTGCGTGCATAGGACCGAATGCCCGAACGCGCGCGCGATTCTGCGTTCGTACGCTAGCAGGAGCCGGCTCTCGCGCGCGTAAATCCATTTCAGCGGCCAGCGGGACCCTTGCGCGTACTGGGCCCATTTCAGCGAATCGAGATCGGCGAACTCCATCACGCGGGGAAGCGTTGCGTATCCCTCGACGTACTGGGCCATCGACGAACTGTAGACGAGCGCGACGTCGAACGGTCGTTGTCGATGCGCGATCTCGAATTTCTTCATCAGGCCGTCTGCACGGCACAGACCCGGCGTCAGCGGCGCGTTGGTGACCACGGCGCTCGCGCAGCCGGCGATTGCGCCGATGGTCGAAATGCGAGCGGTGTGGACACGGGCGACCAGGCCGGACAGGGATGTCGCACACGCGACGTCGTGATCGTTCTGTACGAGGCAAAAGACGTCCACCTCGTGCCGACTGGACAGATATCGAACCTGATGATAGGTCGCGATCTTGTCGCCCCGATCCGGTGGATAGGGGACGCGCTGGGCGAGGTAAGCGATTCGCATCGGCGTCGGTCGATGCCCGAACAATCAGTATCATCCGGACGACGCGATGATAACCGTCACGCTCCTGCCCGTTTCCCGATGCTGAATGCGTTGACCATCTCCCGCGAAGGCGACGAGCGTGGCGTCGTCCGCGCCGAAGGCTCTCTGCGACGCCAGGGTTTCATTCCCGTATTGCGCCTTGCCTGGCCGGGCGGCGTGGTGCAAGGGTGGACGCGCGGAGCATCCGGGCGACCCGGATCGGCGCACGAGGATAGCGTTCGCATCGATAACGGATGCGGATGTTGCGTCGGCCCCATCTGGTATCGCGGTCAGTTCGGCGAGAACGCGCTGGCACTCCTCCTCGAAGACCTTGCCTTCGCGGCCGATGAGGCGGCTTGTGGCATCGACCCTTTGCAATTGCGCGGCAACTTTGCGCTGTTTCTGCAAAAGGGCGAGAGGGTCTGGCTGGTGAACGATTCGCTGGGCTTCCAGCAGGTATACATCGCCGCCGACAACCGGTTCTTCAGCACGAGTTGGCTCGCTGCGCGCGCCTACGCCGAAGACCGCGGAATCAATGCGTCCGCTGCGATCGAGTACGTGCTGCAGGGAGCCTCGCACTCGGACGATACGGTTGCGCCTCACGTTCGCAAGCTGCCGCTGGCACACGCCGTGGATCTACGCGCCGGATCGATACGGCGGCCCGCATGGGCGACGCCCTGGTCGAGCGCGTCCGGTGGTGAGGGAGCCAGAGACGGAGTATCGCCGGGCCGCTTCGATTCGATCGACGAAGCCGCTGAATGGATCGCCGAATACCTCGGCGTCGTCTTCGCAGAAATCGCGGCCGCGTTTCCGGGACGCATCAGCGCAGCGCTTTCGGGCGGCTTCGATTCGCGCCTCATCGTCGCAGGATTGCTGTCGCACGGAGAGCGACCCCGGCTATTCGTCTATGGCGATCCGAACTCCGCGGACGTGTCGATCGCGCGGCAAGTCGCTCGTGGTGAGGGCCTGTTTCTCGATGAAATCGACAAGGTCGCGATCAACCGGCAATTGCCCGCGCTGAATCTCGAGGGCCTCGTGGAATCTGCGCTGTTTTTCGACGGGCTTCCGAACGACGGTATCGACGATCCCGGTGCCGATCGCAAGACTCGCCTCGCCCAGAACGCGGAGCATCGCATCGCGATAAACGGCGGGGGAGGGGAGATATTCAGAAATTTCTTTCATCTTCCCGATCGCCGCTATCGCGCGCGCGAACTGGTGCGCGTGTTCTATCGCGGATTCGACGCCACGGTGCTTCGCGACCGTGCGCATCTCGCAGCCTACGAAGCGCGCCTGGCGCGGTCGATCCTGTCCGCTCTCGGTCTGCAGCGCCCGAATCACGGCGGGGACGACGCAGACGATCCGCGGTTGTCGCGCGCTCAGGTTGAGCTCGCCTATCCGCTGTTTCGCTGTCACTACTGGATGGGCATGAACAACAGCCTGGCGCTTCGCTACGGGTATTTCTGCACGCCGCTCGTGGACCGTCAAACGATGAGCGCCGCCGCAGCGCTGCCGTTACGCTGGAAGAACGCGGGAGTGCTTGAAGCGCGGGTGATTGCGCGGTTGAACCGCGGAGCGGCCGCGCATGCGTCCGCATACGGATTCAGCTTCACCGAAGGTCCGCACCGCCGCGCGCGATTGGGCGAAACCGTCACGTGCATGCGTCCGGTGTTCGCGCGTCCCGCAATCAATGCGCTGCACCGGCGGCTGCGGAATGGGCGTCCGTCTCCCGATCTGCTGCGCCGTTATCGCGATCTGTTACCGGGCGAATGGCGGCTCGATCCGCTGCTGCAACTCGACCGCCTGACGGATCCTGAAGCGCTTGCTCGCGCATTGGCAGTAGAGGTCGTCGCGCGCGAGCTCGTATAACTGTGGGGGCTACTGCTGCAACACCACACTTTGCAGCGAAACGCTGCCGGTGCCTGACGCCTTGCTCCACGTGACCAGCAATTGCTGACTGGGCGTACTCGCAAAGTAGGACAGCGTGTAGACGCCATCGTAGCGAGCGATTCCCGACAGCGACGTATCCACAAAATCCGGTGCCGATCCGTCGGACAGGTGCGCGGTAAGCTTTCCGCCGGACGCGTTTCCACCGAGGTAGATCGTTACGGTCCGCGTCGCAGGATCAGCCGGAACCGTGAAGCTGAAGCCGGTTCCTGCACCGGCGCTCTGAACACCGAAATTATGATTGCCGGTGACGTAAGGATTGCCGTCCTTCCACGAAAAGCTGCGCGGATCGCCGAAGTACGAGGTGACGACACCGCCTCCGGCAGGGGTGTAATCGCTGATCAGCCCAACGCCGGTTGCCTTGTGGTCGAAGGGGGTCCAATTTGCCCAGTCGGTTGCAGCGAGCGCAGTAAGATTTATGCTGGCTGCGGAGTAGGTCGCAGAGGCTGCGATGCTGCCGCCTGTGGTCGGTGACGAAACGACGTACCCTACGGCCTGCGCCGAAGCCGGACTCGTGCCCCCCGTGCCCGTTGCAGTGACCGAATAATAGTAAAACACGCCGGGGGCCGCTGCCGCGTCGGTGTAGGTCGCGGAGACCGCAGTCGCAAGCGCGCCGCCTTGCACGCCAGGTCGTGTCGACCGGTAAACCGTGTAGGTCGTCGTATACGTCGATGGCGTCCAGGTGACATTGACAGCTCCGGACGACACACCGTTGGACGCCGAAACGCCGGCAGGCACCGAAGGCGGCGGAGACGCTCCATTGAACAGCGCCGCCGATTGAAGCGAGACATTGCCCGCACCGGACGCCTGACTCCACGTGATCTGCAACTGCTGACCGGAACTGCCCGCCTGGTACGTCAGCATGTAGACGCCGTCGTAGCGCACCGCGCCCGACAGCGAGGTATCGGTAAAGTCGCCCGCCGATGCGTCGGAAAGGTGCGCAACCAGCGTCCCGCCGGAGTTGTAGCCACCGACGTAGAGGAGCACCGTTCGCTGCGTGATGTCCGCTGGAACCGTGAGCCGGAAGCCATTGGCGATGCCGGCCGTCTGAACGCCGTAGTTGCGATTGCCGGAATAGTTGGGCGTGCCATCAGTCCACGAGAAGCTTCGTGGATCGCTGTAGTACGTCCCGACGCTGGCCGTGCCGATGACGCCATAATCGCTGATCAGCCCGCCACCAGTAGCCTTGCGGTCATAAGGCGGCCAGTTCGCCCAGTCGATTGCGCCGAGCGTTGAAAGATTGACGCTGACGGACGAAGCGACCACCGAGCCGGCGAGGCTTCCAGCAGTCGCGCCAGGGATCTGCGCGAATCCGCTGTCCTGCGATGAAAGCACGCTGGTGCCCGCCGGCCCCGTTGCCGTTATTGCGTAGTAATACACCGTGCCGGGAATGGCGGTCGTATCCGTATACGAGGTGTTCGTCGAGGTTCCGATCGAGCTCCCCTGGACACCGGAACTCGCCGAGCGGTAGACCGTATAACTCGCAGCACCACTCGAGGCCGTCCACGTGATGCTCACGCTCGTCGTCGAGGTGCCATCGGACGCACTTACGCCCGTAGGCGCCTGCGGCGGCGGTATTGCCGCGAAGCCGCTATCCTGCGCCGAAAGCGCGCTCGTCCCCCCGGGCCCGCTCGCCACTACCCCATAGTAATAGATCGACCCCGGAACCGCGCTCGCATCGAAAAGCGTCGTGGCGTTGGTCGTTCCTGCCGAGGCACCTTGGACACCCAGGGTTGTCGACCGATAGACGACGTAACCCGTGGCATTCGAAGAAGCGTTCCAGGTGACAGTGACTCCGTCGCTGGAGGTTCCGTCCGAGGCCATGACGTTGCTCGGTGTCGGCGGCGCGGATTGTTGTCCGAATGGGTTCACCCAGCCGACGGGCTTGTAGACCCAGATGTTGCCGAGCGTCGCATCCTGAAGGCCGATGAACGCGTCGAGATTGGAGATGTACTTCCACTTGCCGAGAATACCTGTGCCGTAGTCGCCGTTCGGCGTGGCCAGGGTTGGCGTTGGCTGCTGGACGATGGTCCAGCCATTGGGGGACGCACTCGGGGGCGGCGTGAGCACCCAGACTCGTCCATCGCCGCACCACAGGGTGAAATCGTTGCGCCTCGGATCGAAATCAAACCCGCAGTTCTGCAGGTTGATGGTGTTCGCCGAAAGCAACGCCCCAAACTGGCCGGTAGGGTCAGTGGGGAACACCCGCACGTCCTTGTTGCTCAGGCCCGGAGTGGCCACGTTCCAGTAGACGAAGGGGATCGCGTTCGTCCCGGTGCGCACGAACAATCCACGCACCGGGTCGAGGCCACACGCGGTGCGTCCACTTGTACCGTTCCAGAAGACGCCGATCTGCTGGATCGTGTCCGTTGCCGGGTTCGCGAGATCGCTGACCGTGTACTTGTAGAGATTCAGGTTGGTCCCGCCTCCTGGCCCTTCGGCTCCAAGGTACGCGACGTCATTGCCATTTTCATCTGCGTACGCGGTGCAGCCGTTGATCTGGGCGCCGGGAAATTTGGGATTGTTCGTGATGTTGACGTAGATGTCCCGATTCGCCCACATGTTGCCGCCGACGATGTCGGGATAGGGTGCGACGCGCCGTACCTGCGATCCGGTCGTGCCGCCGACTTCGTTGCCGTTCGCCTTCGAGGGATCGAAAAGGAACGGACCCGTCAAGCGGTTGGTCGTTGGCGTCACCTCGCGTTTCCATGGCGCGCCGCTGTTGAACGCCGCACCCCCGAACACCACCATGCGGTCGATATGGGGGAAGAACATGTTGTTGTCGTAGGTGTGCGCCGACGCGGGCGCCGCGTCCCAGCCGTCAACGGCTTCCCAGTTGCCGAGGTCGTCCTGCATGATCTGGCTGGGCAGCGAGGCACGTTGCCATACCCTCGTGGCCCCGCTCCAGAGGTAAACGTCGTTTCCCGGATAGTTCGCGTGGCCACCCCCGAAGAGCATGAGATTCCCGCGGTTGGGATCCCACGCGAAGCTGCTCCACGGAAGGATGATCTTGGACGGAGGCGGGTTGCTGAGACCGTACAGGGGACGCAGATCCGCCGGCGTCCACACATCCGAATACGCATTGAGGCCTGCCTGCACCCACTCGCCCTCGGGGACCGAAGCGATCAGCCCGATCAGCCCGCTCAGGTCGGGTGGCGCGCCCGAGGCAATGCCGTCCTTTGCGATGGCTCGCAGCGGCGACTGCAGCCGGAACGCCTTGTCGGCGGTACGGGGTGTCGCGCTGGTTGCGAGAACGACTTCGATCGAGAACGTGCGTTGCGAGCGTTGGCCGCCGCCGTCGAACAATTGCACGTCGAACTGATACGTGCCGACTGTCCGCGGAATGCCGGCGATCGATCCGGTCGACGGATCAAGTGCGAGTCCCGGCGGCAGCTGTTCGGCGGCAGCGGCGAACGTGTACGGCGCAATCCCGCTGTAGGGTTCCACAACTGTCGAATACGGCTCACCCACCGGCGCGATCGTCAATTCCTCATCGGTGTCGAATCCGAGCGGTGGCTTTTGCGCCCCGACATACTGGAGGCGCAACGCATCGACTGCGAGCTCCGCGCCTGAGTGCGCGATCATGTCGATCTCGACATCGGCGGCCGGAAGCTCGTAGATGCCGATCGACCGCCACTGTCCGGCGTAAATGCGTTGGTCGACCGTCATTGTCGATGCGCCAGCCAAAGAATGAACGACGACATCCGCCACGCCGGCGCGCGCGTCAGGATCGGGCCACCAGGCGAAAACGCGGTAGAAGCCTCTCTGCCCAGGATCGACGGTGAAGCTCGCGCGATGCGAGCCTGCTCCTAGTCCATGAAGGACTGTCGCGCTTCGCGACCGCTGCGCGGCGTCGCGTGAAAAGCTGCCTGTGAGATGAACGCGCGGCGAATGGTTCGTGACGATGACATTGGTTGCGGCACCTGGATCGGCGCCCGCAGCCGTCGCGATGACAAGGCAGAATGCGCCGAGCAGCAGTCGAGGCAGGCCCCGACACGTCCCCAGGCGCCTGTCTTTGGAAATGAAGCGCACCGTTCCCCCTGGCCCCAACGGATCCTGCCGGCGATTGTCGTGCTCCGCGGGTGAATGGTAATTTCTTCCCGACGAACGGCACTCCTTGTCGCTCGCCGCGCACGACTACTGCGCAGTCGGCGAAGGCGTCTTGTCGAAACGGATCTGGATCCAGTTGGCGTGCGGCCGCGCGAACTGTCGTTGCAGCTTGTTGATGACGAATGCGGCGCGGGTCGCGACTCGCTGCGTCCGTGTCCGGCCCAAAGGCACATGCAGCTCCGAGTGGCAATACGCGCAGGTTTCCTCCTGCTCGTAGGTGCCAAACGGATTACCCGCAAAATTCATCAACGCTGCCGATACTGGATTGGTAATTTCATGCGTCGATCCGACGTACGACGTTTCCGTCGCGGACAGCGGCGCGAACAGGTCGCCCAACCGCGCCTCGTCGAACGTGTTGACATGACTCCAGGGCGGATTGACGGCGCCGCAGGTGCCGCATGTCGTCGCTCCGCAACGCAGGTCCTGTCGATACGGAACGCCGACGACCAGTGAGCCTCTCGTGACACGAGTGAGCTCTCGGCACGCCTTCTCGAGCAACTCCGGGGAGATGTGCTCGAGTACTTCGGCGCAGAGCACGACGTCGAAACGGTCGTCGCCGAACGGAAGCGCCGTGATATCACCCTGCACGCGCTCGACGCCGGGGTGCTCGACGCGCGGTCTGACGATGTCCAGTGCGACGACGACGCCGTATCGCGCGGCGAGCAGGCGGGCAAGGTGCCCATCCCGCGTTCCGACATCCAGCGCGACTGTTCCTGAAGCAGGCACCAGCGCGAGCAGATCGGCGACACGCTCTGTTTCACGCGCGCTCGTCCGGTAGGCCGGCACGTCGTCCGCACCGGGACAGGACGAAGCGAGACGCGTCGTCAAACCAGCACCTCCACCGCGGCAGGGTGACTCAGGAACGCCTGCGGGCTCGCGGATGCGCCATACGCTCCGGACTGGAATACGGCGACGAGATCGCCTGCCTCGGCTTTGGCAAGGTCCATGCGATCGGCGAGCAGATCGAGCGGCGTGCAAAGCGGGCCCACGACCGAGGCGACTTCGCGCTCGTTGCCCACGACCCGGTTGCCGATGACGACCGGATAGTTCTTGCGCAGCACCTGGCCGAAATTCCCCGATGCGGCGAGGTGGTGGTGCAAGCCGCCGTCGGTCACGAGAAACGCCTGTCCCCGCGAAATCTTTCGTTCCACGACGCGACACACATAAAGGCCCGCTTCGCCAACCAGGTAACGGCCGAGCTCGACGACGAGGCGCGCGTCCGGCAATTCACGCCGCGCGCGTTCGACAAGCCCCCGCAGGTTGGCGCCGATCGGTGCGAGATCGAGCGCCTGCTCGCGCGGGAAATAGGGGATGCCGAATCCGCCGCCGACGTTGACGATACGAACCGGTGCGGGCGCATGCTGCGCAAGCCGGATCGCCAGATCCATCGTCTGCTGCTGCGCCTCGCAGATCGACGCGGCCGAAAGGTTCTGTGATCCGCTGAAGATGTGAAAGCCTTCGAAGACGAGCCGAAGCCGACCGATCTCCTGCAGCAGCTCCGGAACCGCCTCGGCATCGACGCCGAATTGCTTCGGACCGCCGCTCATTTTCATTCCCGACGACTTGAGCTCGAAATCCGGATTGACGCGTACCGCGACACGAGCCGGGAGTCGCAGCGAAGAAGACAATCGCGCGAGCAGCGCGACTTCGCGCGGCGATTCGACGTTCACCAGCACCCCGGCCGCAACTGCCTGACGCAGCTCCGACTCTTGCTTCCCCGGTCCTGCGAAACTGACGTTCCCCGGAGCGGCACCGGCATCCAGCGCCACCTTGAGCTCACTCGCCGAAGCGACATCGAGACCGTCCACCCGGGTCGCCATCCAGGCGACCAGAGCCGGCATCGGGTTCGCCTTCATCGCGTAATGAAGGTGAATTTGTGCGGGGACGTGTTCACGGAGCGACGCGATCCGTGCGGCGAGTCGCTTGCGGTCGTAGACGTAGAACGGCGTGCGCCCGACGCGCTCCGCGATGCGCGGTAACGCCATTCCCCCAACCTGCAGGCAATCGTCCTCGGTGGGCCAATCGCGGATGGCGGCGTGCTGTGATTCAGCCAACGGAATTCCGGATGCAGTGGTCAAGAAGGTTCAGGTCGAAATGGCGTCCTGTTCGGCGAATTCGAGTGACAGCGCCTTGCGATCGATCTTGCCGTTGGAATTGCGCGGCAACGGGCCCTCCCGGACGTCGATTCTAGCGGGTACCATGTATGCGGGCAGGCAGTCGCGGCACGCAGCGAGCAGAGCCCGTTCATCGACCGTACCGTTGAGCGGCGGCGTGGTGACGACGATAATGGCCTGACCGAGAACCGGGTGTGGCACACCGAATGCGGCGGCCTCGCCGACAAGCTTCGTCGCATAAAGCGCCTCCTCGATCTCGGTCGGGCTGACGCGATATCCCGATGTCTTGATCATCTCGTCACGGCGTCCGATGAAATACAGGTAACCTTCGTCATCCGCGCGCACCGTGTCGCCGGAAAACACTGCGTATTCGGGAAGCGTGAGCCCCGTCTCGCGGTCGCGCAGCGGCTTGTAACGCTCGGCAGTCTTCTCGGGATCGTTCCAGTAGCCAAGGCCAACGAGGGCGCCGCGATGCACGAGTTCGCCAGCCTCGTTTGCCGCGCATTGCGTGCCATCCTCGCGAAGCACGAGTATCTCCGCATTCGGAATCGCTTTTCCGATCGAGTCCGGGCGCCGGTCGACCTCCTCCGGCGGCAGGTACGTCGAGCGGAAAGCTTCGGTGAGGCCATACATCAGATAGGGCTTGGCGGCTGGGACCCGGGCGCGCAACTTCGTCAGCGTGTCGAGCGGCATCCGCCCCCCGGTGTTCGCGAAGTAGCGCAGATGCCCGCCGATCGACGCGGGCCATTGCAACTGGGCGAGCTGTATGTACAGCGGCGGGACCGCCGTCAGCCCGGTGATGCGCTCGTCACGCAATGCGGTGATCACATCCTTCGGTAGCAGGTGATTGAGCAGCACTGCGCGCGCGCCGGCGTGGAAGGCGGTCGTGAGCTGGCTGAACCCGGCATCGAATGAGAGCGGCAGCACCGCCAGCAGCGAATCGCCCGCGCGATTCTCGAGGTACGCGGCGACGCTCTTCGCGCCGGCCACCATGTTGCGATGAGAAAGCACGACGCCTTTCGGCTTGCCAGTGCTTCCCGACGTATAGAGAATCGCGACGACGTCGGTATCGATGACCCGATGCAGGGCCCCACTGCGATCAGCCACGATGTCGTCGAAGCGATGCATGGCGCGAAGCGCTGCCGGCTTCGCACCCTCACGCGCGCCCACGATCACCACATGGCGCAAATCCGGACAATGATCGAGCTCCGGATCGAGCGCCGCAAGGCGCTCCGCGGACGTGACGAGCACGCGGACGCTGCAATCGCGCAGGATATAAGCAACCTGCTGCGGCTTGAGAATCGGATTGAGCGGCACGAACACGCCGCCGGCAGCTGCGGCACCGAATGCGCCGATCACCGTCTCGAAGCGCTTCTCAAGGTAGATGCCGAGGCGCTCACCGCGGCCGAGGCCCAGGTGCACGACCCCTTTTGCGAATGACGCGACGTCTTGCGCAAGTGTCGCGTAGGTCCGTGCCTCACCGCCGGCCGACAAGGCGGGCGCATCCGGCCGGTGCTCTGCGGACTCCGTGATTAACTCGGGCAGGAGGGTCGATGTGATCATGGCGAGGAGCCGGGACGAGGAGGCGATGAAGCGATTATTCGGCCGCCATCTGCGCTTCCCGTGCGGGGTCCTTGAAGCCGCAGCGAGGGGACATGTGACTCCCGCCATCCGACGTGAATCCACGGCCGCCGGTCGAACAGCGAGATCTGCAAGGCCCCGAGGCGCAGGAACGTCGCGCTTCCAATCTGGCGGACCGCGAGCCGCGCGTGTGCGGCGAGCGATTCGGGATTGAAGCCGGAGATTCGGCTGAGGCTCCAATGGTAACCCGTTGCCCGCAGCATCGTGTTTGCGAATTCCCACAGCCTGACAAATGTGCGGCCAAGCCGAAACGCCGGGCTTACATAGACATCGAAGTCCCAGATTGCATCACCGGCAGGCTCCAGTACGTATCGGCAGCGGACTTCATCTTCGGGATACTCGTGCTCCTTCAGCCAGATGTAGCCGGCAAACCTGCCATCCTTCTCCGCCGCGAGACACTGGGCGCCGATCCGAAAGCGCTGCTCGATCACCTGTGCCGGTCGCGGAAACTGCGCTACCAGTGGATCGTTGTGATCCACGCGCCTGATGAGCATCGTCAATGATCGCTCCGCGCGCACGATCGGCTTGCGGGGAATCGGTTGGGCAACGAAATGATAGCGATACAGTCGACAGCGGCCATGGCTTGCCGCTGACAATGCCCTGGACGCCGCGAGCAGGGCCGCGTTCACGAAGCCAAGCCGGCGTATTGCCTCTTCGAGCGCGTCAAGGGATGGCAAGAGTTCCGCGGTCGCTTGCAGCGAAGTGCGTCAGCACGCATCTGACAATATTACCGGCGATCATCGCTGCCGCTCCCGCGCCGCAATTCGACAATGACGAAGGACACGAAGTACTCCCCGACGTATGGAATGGCCATCAAGGTTCTGCCAATCACTTGCCGGATGCGCGAGCCACCGAAGCTGTGCAGTTCCTCGCGCAGTATCTCAAAGCCGGCTTCTTTGGCCAGCTTCCGAAACGTGCCCAGGTCAAGCTGATTGATGTACCCCTGCTCCTCGAACGATGACCAAGCGCGCCATTTGTTCGGTTTTTTCTTGCCACGTTCGTCAAGATCCCAGTGTCGCGGAACGAACTCCGGGAGATCGTAGATCATCTCCGCAGCTCGAAACATCGCTCTTTCACCGAAAATGACATGGGCCCATGGGATCGGGATGAGTGACTCCATATGGGGTCCCCACGGACCTTTGAAGGGGAACCATTCGATCAGGCAACGACCGTCGGGACGAAGAACCCGGAACCAATCGCGCAGGATCGACTCTGGCGACATTACGTGCTCGAGGCAGTCGAAGGCGAGCAGCGTGTCAAACGACTCGTCGGGGACAGGCAGCCTGTTGGTTGTCCCGACTAGGAAGTCGACCTCGACGCCGGCATTTGTGGCTGAGTTGGCAAGTTTCGCCCGTGCCCTTGCGATGCTGGCGTTGTCCAGGTCCACACCGACGATCCGGTGAGGCTTTTTAGTTCCGGCCAGGTAAAGGCCCAGCTGTCCATCGCCACAACCAAAGTCGAGAACGTCCTTCCCCATCACGCACGAATCGGAAAATGCAGACCAACTGCGCGATAGCGAATCGCTGCGCCACTCGCCGTAGGCCCGGGATTTGGCGCTATGCGCCGAAGGTGCTCGTGCCAGACGCCGGCTCAGTGCGAAGCAGGCGCGATCCCTCAGCCTCATTGCGCGTTTTCGTGCACGGCATCCAACACATGAGCGAGCAGCGCAGTACGCTCTCGCCGCGACGCTTGACGGACATTCGCCGGATCCGGGAATGGTGCGGTACCGGTGTGCAGGTCGTCGATGAACCGTCCCAGCATGTCCGCAATTGTAGCGCTGTCTTCGAGCGCGGCGATGTGCGTAATCCCCGCCGTGCGGAGCGCCTCGGCGGTGTCGCCGCCCCGGTCGGTCAGCCCCAATATCGGACGACCGGCGCGCAAATACTCGTACAGCTTGGCCGGGATCTGTTCATTGCAGTTCGCCGCCTGCAGCACGAGCAAGCCGTCCGCCGCGAGCATTTCCGCAAGCGCGTCCCGGTAGGGCAAAGGGGGCAGGACCTCGACCAGGTCGTTCACCCCGTGGCGCATCGCGAGCTCATTGAGCATCGCATCGTGCACGGATGCCCGAAAGCGTAAGACCACGGTGCCCGGGGCAATTCTCCCCTGTCGGCGCAGGTTGCCGAGCGCAGAGAAGAGAGCCGTCGGGTCCCGTTCCGATGGATAAACGATACCGCTATGGAGCAGTACGATCGGTCTACCGATCGCCCGGTGACCGGTTTCTCCGAGATGTGCGAACGACTCCTCGTCGAATCCGTTTTCGATGATGGACATGCGCTCTGCGTGCGCGGGGTAGCGCTCTTCGTATTGGCGCGCGGCGCTCGGTGCCGTGAACACGCTCCGGCGTGCAAGCTCGATCGTACGCGTTTCGATCCGTTTGAAACTGCGCCATATCGCAGGATCCGCGGGGTATCCATCCTGCGCCATGGGATCGCGGAAATCGGCAATCCATGGCAAGCCGCTGATTCGCGCGAGGGTATGGCCGATCAAATGCGCGGTGGCGATAGGGTACGTCGACCAGAGCGCCTGCGGGCGCAGACGGTGGATCAGCCGCAAGCCGGCGGGAACCGCGCCCCACCACCACGACACCCAGCGATCCGGCCGGGCCAAAATCGACGGATATCGCCGCCCGATCGCGAGATGGCGCGATGCATCCAAAGCGAACGCGCGGTGGACGAAGAGCCCGGCTGGTGGATGGTCGGCGTTGTCGATGCTGTCGTAGGCGCGAGGATGCGCGGAGAGTACCAGTGGCTCCCAGCCGAACTCGGGTAGATAGCGCGCGAAACGAAGCGTGCGTTGCAGCCCACTGCTCCCGCGTTGCGGAGGGAAGTGGAACGCGATCATCAAGACACGCTTTTGCAGGGCCAAGAAGCAGTTCTCGCCACATGGTGGTGAAGGACTGAAAATATATCAGTAGCGCCCAACGCGATTCGAATACCGACGGCTGCTTGTCGGAAAGGCGCGATCGAGTCCAGTGCGTCGATGCCACCGTGAAAATATATAATAAGACTCGTGCTTCAAGCCGGCTTGGCGCATCGCGTCGAGAAGTCCTGGGGACAGCCAGCGCGGCTGCGAATCATCTGCGGTGGCTGCCGCCTCGCATCAACTTCATTTGGGAGTGCGTTTGGATATCCGCGCAGATGTGCTCGCTGTGCTCGACGACGTGTTGAGTCTGAAGGGCCGTGCACGCAATTTTCGTGACGAAACCGCGTTGCTCGGCAGCCTTCCGGAACTCGATTCCATGGCGGTCGCAAGCGTACTGGCATCGCTCGAGGAACGGTTCGGGTTCGCGATCGACGACGATGAGATCGACGGGTCCACGTTCGAGACCGTCGGCAGACTCGTCGCGTTCGTCGATGGCAAGCTCAGGTCCACTCATTGAAGGTTCTGCAGGATGCGTTCTATCTGCCAGTTGAAGGCGGCAGGTGCTTTTGCATCTTTCGAAGATCGGCGGTACCGGTAGGGGCAATGCTCCATCTGCCGGCTTTCGGCGACGAGATGAACAAAGCGCGTGCGATGACTGCGCGTGCGGCACGCGCGTTCGCCGCAATCGGCTTCAACGTGCTGCAGATCGACCTCGCCGGATGCGGCGAAAGTTCCGGCACGCATCGGGACGCCGACGTCACTCGGTGGGCCGGCAATGCGCTCGCGGCACTCGATTGGCTGCGGTTGCGGGGCGAGACCGCGGTACCACCATGGATCTGGTGCCTCCGCGCCGGTGCGCTGCTCGCACCTGCCCTTCTCGACCGCGCTCGCGACGCGCCTTTGCTGTTGTGGCAACCGACCCTTTCTGGCGCGCAGCAGCTGACCCAGTTGTTGAGGCAGAAGCTTGCGGGGGGATTGACCGGGTTGGACGCCGACCGGGCCGGGACGAAAAGTCTGCGCCAGCGCCTGCAGCGTGGCGAGTTGCTCGAAATTGGCGGCTACGAGATCTCGCCGCGCCTCGCCGACGAACTGGGTCGCGCCGTATTCGATCTACCGGCCGACTATCGAGGCAGGATAGCGTGGTTCGAATTGAGCCCCACCGACCCGCCGGTATTATCGCCGGCAGCAAGAACGAAGATCGCGGCGTTGCGGTCTACCGGTGTGAAAATATCTGCAGCCGCAATCCGCGGTCCCGGATTCTGGCAATCGTCGGAAATCGAACACTCGAAAGCGCTGATCGAAGCCTCGGCGACGGCGCTCTCGGCCGACTTCGCGCATGGACTATCAAGAGATACCGCTGTTCTTTGATTGCAAGGGGGCGACGCTGGTCGGGATGCTGACCCGCCCGGACAGCGTGCCCCGCGTCGGCGTGCTCATTGTCGTCGGCGGCCCGCAATATCGCGTCGGAAGCCATCGCCAGTTCGTCCTGCTCGCACGCGCACTGGCGTCTGCCGGGATCGCGTGCATGCGGTTCGACTATCGGGGAATGGGCGACAGCGAGGGTGATCCCGTGCGATTCGATGCAACCGGACCCGATGTCGGAGCGGCGATTGAAACCTTTGCCGAGAAAATGCCGAATCTCGGCACGATCGTACTGTGGGGCCTGTGCGATGGCGCCGCGGCATGCGCGCTTGCCCGACCGGACCTGCGCGTCGGCGGCATGATTCTCGTGAATCCGTGGGTACGTACCGAGGCGACGGCGGCTGAAGCGACGTTACGGCATTACTATGCGGGACGAATATTCGCTCTGGCGTTCTGGCGCAAACTTGCCATCGGCGGCGTCGATTTCGCGCAATCGCTGACAGGTCTTTTGCGGACGATTCGACGCGCAGGAGTGCCGGATGCCGCCGCGGCGGGGACCGCAAACCTTCCCGGGCGTTTCGGCCGCGCCCTTGCGCGCCATCGCGGGCCGGTACTGGTCATGCTCAGCGGGAATGACCAGACTGCGGAGGAATTCCGACTGGCCGTCAAGAAGCCTGGCCCGTTGCGGTCCGTGATGCAGGATTCGCGGGTTACGCAGGTCGATATCGCCGGTGCAGACCATACACTGTCGACTGCGGACTGGCGCGATCGTGCCTCGGCGCTCACGCTCGACTGGCTGCGCAGGCATTTTTTTCAGCCAGGCGCTGCCTCCTCTTGACCGTGCTTCGCCAACAAAGGACGAGAACCGCCCTATGCTTTCACGCTCGATAGCGCTGGTGATCCTGGCCGTTGCGCCGCTTGTGGCAATCGCTCAGGGATGCGGATCGCTGAAAAATCTGTATGGTCCATTCGACTATCGGACGGACAAGAAGCACCTCGAACTGGTGGAGGCCTATCATTTCACACCTGATGTCGCGGCGCTGCGACGAGGATCGACCGGTGCGATCGGGAGCGATCTCGATTACACGCTGCGCGCATTCCCGAATCACCATCTTGCGCTCAACGCGATGGCGAATCTGGCGCTGAAGATGAACACCGAAAGGCCGCGTGGCGCGCGTTACACGGTCGACTGCTACTTTGATCGCGCGTTGACGTTTGCCGCCAATGACGGCCTCGTGCGCATCATCTACGGGGTGTACCTCTCCCGAACCAAACGGCCGCGGGATGCGGTACGCGTATTGGAGGCGGCCAAGCAGTACGAACCCGACAATCCCAATCTGTTCTACAACCTCGGTCTTGCGTATTGCGACGTCAAGGACTACCCGAACGCGTTGAAGAACGCCCATGAAGCGTACCGGCTCGGATCGCCGTTCCCCGGATTGCGCGATAAGCTCGAGGCCGCCGGGCGCTGGCGCGAGGAGCCCGCATCGGACGAACACGCCGGCGCAGCGAGCGCCAAGGGACCTGCCGCGTCGAAGTAGTTCACTCGCCGCCGAGTCGGCGACTCATATGCACGTCGTTCCCGGAAACTCGAATATCTCGCGCGTGATCGTTTTGCTTCGGCTCACAGCGCCGATCGTGTAGGAGAATTGCGCGGAATTGCCATCCTGGAAGGCAAGCGTCGCGGAGCCCACCGAAGTAGCGACAACGCTCGACGGATCGAACGGCGTTGCATCGAACGAAGGGCCCGTGTAGCGGTACAGCGGTCCGGCATAGGTGCCAGGTCCCGTCTTGCGGGCGGTCGATGCGAGCCACATCGACTCCCGGTTTGCGTCGTACGTCAACCACACGGCAAAGATAGTGTCGCCTTGATGCGTGACGCTTAAACCCCAGCCGGATTCGGAGCCGGGTGGTGAATTCCACCAGATGTCCTGAAAGTTCGTGGCTGACGCGGCGTCGGGAGGTGCTCCAAACGTACAGACAGGTACAGGATTGCCGAACACGAAGCGGGTGATCGGTTTGACCTGTGACTTGCCATCGACCGTGTACTCGAAGGTGCCGTTGGCCGAATCACCGAATACGAGTTTACCGATCCCGACGACGGACACCGAAACCGTGTTTGGGTCGAAAGTTGCGGCATCGTACGGCGGCCCGCTCGTCCGGTAGATCGCTCCCTCGTAGGCGTTGCCGGCGGTGCGCTCCGCCGTCATCGCGAGCCACCATGGAGCACCGGCCGCATTGTAGGTGAACCAGATCGCGAAGATGACGTCGGCCTGCTGCGCAAGGCTGATCCCCCAGCCCGATTCGCTGCCGGCGGGAGCGTTCCACCACATTCCCGCATGGTCGCTGTCCGGATCGATCGAAAAACGCGCCTGACCGGGGCGGCCGTAGTGTGGCATCGTCGTGCTGCGAAGCTCGCCTTGAATATAGTCGTAGCAGGCACGCGCACCCGGAACCCGCTGCCTCACGGCCATGGCAAGCGCCGCGCGAAGATGCAGGAAGTACGAGGGCCCGGTCTGGTAGAACTGCTGCATCAGCGTGTGCCCATCCCATCCGGCGGGATCGATCGTATGGCCGTTGGTATCGGTATGACCATCCGAGCCCGAGCAGTAATACGACCACGCGTCCGCCCAGCTCGCGCAGGTCGACGCGTCCGAGCTGGTGTCGCTGAAGTAAAGACTCGGTGTCCCGTATCCGACCTTGTTCGGGATGAAGTAATACGGCACCGGCCACTGTCGGGACCAGCCCGATGTGCCGTTCGTCTGCTGAATATGAAAGTCGATCCCCCAGTCGAAGACGTCCCGCCAATCGGTGAATCCCTGTTCAACCGCAATGCCGACGACTGCATTGAGCCATGCGCTCATCCAGGCTGCGTTCAGGTCCGTACGCGTCCAGGTGCGGAACAGGGCATGGATCCGCGCGGGGGAATTCACGTAACGCAATGCGAAGGCCTTGTTGTCGTCGATGCAGGACTGCCAGTAGGCGCGAGGTTGCAGCCAGGCCGGAACGTCGACCGGGGTGCTCGCCGCGACGGTGAAAAGATCGCGCAACCCCCACGCGAAGCTCCGCGTCTGACCCGGATACACAAGGCCCTCGAGACCCTGGACCGTTCGATGATAGGCATCGAAGAGAATCTGCCAATTGCAGCAGAACTGCAGCTCCTCGAGCAGGTATGGATCATCCGTCAGCATCCACGGCAGATTGGCGCACGGATAGAAGTGTGCTGCGTCGACCGACACAAACGCTGCATTGGCACCGGCATCGACGTTCGGGGGGCTGCTTATCGTCCCGCCGTCGCCGCGGTAGCGAAGCCGATTGCCACGGACGTCGGGCACGCCGCCGGTCGAATCGTCGCGGATGTGGATGCACCAATTGCCGCACCATTCGCCTTCGGTACGCAGCGAGGTCAGCGATGCCGGTGAGTCATTGATCACGTAGTCCGCGGCGTATTCGGTCAGGAATCCGATTTGCGGATTGTCGCCGGCGGCCCCCATCACGTTGGCGAACGCGCCCAGCACCTTGTCGCGCGGCGCGCTCATCGGCCCATCCCAGGTGACCGCGTTCATATTGGGAGGTAACCCGAACAGACCTTGGGGTCCGAAATTGGCGATCCACCCCTTGGCCTTGAGCGCGGCCGGCGAGCGCACGACGGTGCGCTCCGATGACTGGTAGCGCCATCGCGCATACCACCAGTGGTTCGGCACGACATGCGAGGCGACCTCGCTTCCCGCTTTGGTGATCGTGGCCGTATAGGGCTCGGTAACGTGCACCGGCGCGCCAAGTGTCGAGCGCCCGTATTCGACTACCACCTCGTCGCGCCAGCCTTCCGCCGGAGACTGAATTCTCGCGCCGGCTTCGTCTGCGTCCACACGGAAGAAGACGCGCCAGTCAGGAAAGTCGCTGCGCGTTGCAACGTAGTTCTTCTGCCGCACGAAGTCCCCGACGAAATCGCCGAGCTCCACGGCGTTCGCGCCGGAGAACGTCGCGATTCTTCCGGCGCCGAAGTCGAGTGTTATGGCGAGATCGGCCACCCCGACAACCGCTGGTGCGGATTCGGCGCCACCATATCGGTAGGCCCAGGTCGCGTTGCTCGTCGAATCGCTCAGGAAAACGAAACATCCGCTGACGGAATCGAAGTCAAGGCAATTGAACGCTTCGTTCGGGATTCCGGACGATCCCGTTTCGGTCTGCATCGACACCGCGGTCCACTTCGCGGTTGGCGGATCGAACGCGTAGAAGACACCTTGCGCAACGTTGCCGCCGATGATGCGATGCGTGTCATCGTACGCAAACCCGCAGGTCGAACTCGCGATCGGACCGGTCCCGGTAACGCTCATCGGCACCGCGCTTGACGCGTTGAAATTGCTGCGGTCGAGCGTGATTTCCCACACCCTGCCATCGCTTTGCAGAATGTAGAAACGATCGTTCGGCGGGAAATACACGAGATCGTGCGAATGGCCGACGTTGGGCAGTGGAGGGCCGGTAACGAGCGAATCCTTCGCCGGATCGTACAGCCACAGGTAGGGGGTGCCTGCCTGGTTGTTGGGACCTGCGACGATGATCTGCTGCGACACCGGATCGAACGCCGCGGCAGCAGCGTAGTACCATGGTGTCGCATTCCCGGCGATCTGGCTGTACTGCCACGTTCGCGCTGCGAAGTCGAACCAGCAGACCCGACCTCCCCAAGCAGGTCCGGGGGCGTCGAGATGGTCGGGCATGCCCTCGGGCGTCATCAGGTAATAGCGCGGACCGACGATCAGCGCCATGTTGTAGCTGTGGCGCGCATACGGCTGATTGGTGCTGATCCAGCGTCCCAGGTCGCTGTCGCCGTTGCCAGCGTTCATTGCGCTCCGCGGCGTCGGTGCATAGAGGCTCGACCACTGCAGCGTCGTCAGGTCGAAGACTCGGATATCGGTTTCCTGTGAGGCGCCGTGACCGCCGCCAAAGAGACACATGCGTCTCCCGACGGGGTCGTATACGATCGACGAGTAGTCGGTGATCGATCGCCCTCCGATTTCGGAGGACGCATACCCGCCGAGATTACGTGCGGTGTTGGCAGCGAGCGCCGACAGCCCTGACTGGGGCGTCTGGTCCTTCGCATTGGCCGCGTTGCTCGTCGGCTTCGCGATGGCGCCGAGCGGGAGTGCCAGAAGATTGCCCGCGATACCGCCGATGAATTCGCGTCGATCCATTGTTATTTACGCAGACTTTGCCGCCCATGTTGCACAAGTGCACGTTCGTCAGGTGAATTATCCCATGGCGCACCTCGCCCACTGGGCCAGGCACGAGCTCCGCCGGCTGTAATGACGGGTGCCACGCCGCGTGATCAAGCTTACGTCGATAAACGTGTTGTAATCAACAAACCGCACGCGCACCAACCGATCGGCGGCTGGGTGTTTACGTCCTGCTGCGCTTGCGGAATATTCGCTTGCCCGGCATCCGAACGACCGGGCACGATGCCCCATATCGGGCTCGGTGCGATGCTCCAACCGGAATCGCGCGAACTTGCGTGTGTAATTGACGGTCTTGCGCTACGCATGCGACATCATCCGATATGCGCATCCGATCCCTGATCGCATGGCATATTACTTGCTGACCACGTTCCGTTGACCTGCAACAAGCGTGCGTCCGAATAACCTGGAGTGAGTTTGTTCAACGTACTTCGACAAAATGTTTCCGGCGCCACGCTGTTCCAGCTTGGAGCCGAGTTGTCGTGGTTGTTCGCGGCAATCCTGCTGATCCTCGGTCTGGACGGGCTGCAACCCGACCGGCACCCGCAAGTCGCGCTGCTTGCCTTCTTCTTCGCGGCGACGATGGTGTGCCTGAACGGCGCGTTCGGCCTTTATCGTCGCAGCCAGGCGTTGTCGACCAGCGGGTATTTTCTGCGTGTAATCTTTGCGCCCGCGATCGGCATTCCGCTGGCGTACCTGGGCGCGCAGCTTCTTCCCGGCGTCGCGCCGCCGGAGGAAAAATGGCTTCTCGCGATCGTGCTGGCGCTCGCCGGATTGCTCCTGATCCGGCACGTGATCGTGTTGCCGCTCGTCGCGACGTTGCTGCCGCATCGCGTGCTCGTTCTTGGCACCGGGCCCGAAGCGCGCCTCGTCGAGGCATCGCTTACGTCGGCCAATCCACTGGGTATGCGGCTCGTCGGCTTTTACGCACTCGACAAGCTGAACGAGATGGTCGTTTCACCGGGCCGAATCCTCGCGCGCGACACGCCGCTCGAAGAGCTGGTGCGCCAGTTGAGCGTCGATGAAGTCATCGTCGCCGTGCGGCAGCAGCGAGGCGGCGTGTTGCCGTTGCGCGCGCTGCTCGATTGTCGTTTGAACGGCGTGCAGGTGACCGATCTCGCGGGATATTTTGAACGCGTGCACGGCCAGGTGCCGATCGAGTCGCTGAAGGTGAGCTGGCTTATCTACGGCCACGGTTTCCGCCAGAATCTGGTCAGGGCCTTCGTCAAGCGATGCTTCGATCTGATCGTTTCCGCGGTTCTGCTCGTCCTGACGGTGCCTGTGCTGATCGTTGCGGCGCTGCTGATCGCCGCGGAAAGCGCCGGGCCCGTCATTTATCGCCAGGAGCGCGTCGGTTTCCGCGGATGCAGCTTCACCGTGTTCAAGCTGCGCAGCATGGCGACGGACGCCGAAAAGGATGGCAAGGCCGCATGGGCAAGCGCCAACGATTCGCGCATCACCCGCATCGGACGCTTCATCCGACGTACGCGCATCGACGAGTTGCCGCAGTTGCTCAACGTGCTGAAGGGCGAAATGAGCTTCGTGGGGCCGCGCCCGGAGCGCCCGGAATTCGTCGCCATGCTGACGGAGCAGATTCCGTTTTACGCGGTTCGCAACAGCGTCAAGCCCGGACTGACCGGGTGGGCGCAAGTGCGGTACTCTTACGGCGCAACCGTGGAGCAATCGGTACGCAAGCTCGAATACGATCTCTATTACGTGAAGAACCACACGCTGCTTCTGGATCTCGTGATATTGCTCGAGACGGTCCGCGTCGTGGTGCTCGGAGAGGGCGCCCGGTAGGCGCGCGGTCACGTAACGCACCGCCGCGTCGAGCCGGCGCCTTGCTCGTCGCGATGACGCTGTCTTCCCATCGCCGCGTCGCATCTCCCGCCGATCGCCGGGAAACCGTCGACGCGGTGGCGATCGGTACGTCACCCGCAGGCTCATCAGTGCCAATACGACCAAGCCGTGTCCGATAACGTCTTCGCCAACGCCGCGACGTGGAGCTACGGGCTCGCGTTGCTCGTATACGTGATCTTTGCCGTGCGCGTGTGGACGGGGTCCAGCCACAATTTCCGCGCGCGGCTGCTGGTTGCAGCACTTGCGGCAACGGCTGCCTGGGCTGCAGTGTGCATCGGCGTGGGCATGCAGCCGACGTTCGAGCGGGTGCTGGCGGCGAGCGCGGCAGACGCATTGCGTTGCGGCGCGTGGTTCCTCTTTCTACGGCACCTCCTCGGGGACTCGGACCGCCAATTCACTGGACTGAAGACGCGTACGCGCACGGCGATCATCGCCGTCGGCGCGTTGCTGGTCGGCAGTGTGCTGCTGGGTGAAGGCACGTCGGTGTGGCGGGCGTCCGCGCTATGGGGCTTGCGTACCGGTTTCCTGCTGAAGCTCGCGTTGGCGGTGTTCGGATTGATATTGGTCGAGCAGGTTTACCGGCGCGTGCAGCCGCGGGCCCGATGGGCGATCAAGCCGCTCGTCCTCGCGCTGGCGGGCGTCTTCGGGTTCGATCTCTTCTTCTACGCCGACGCGTTGCTGTTCGGCCACCTCGACGCCGATATCTGGCTATCGCGCGGCGTTGCGAACATCGTCGTCGTCCCGTTCATCGCCGTCGCCACCGCGCGCAACACCGGGTGGACGGTGAATCTGCACCTTTCGCGCAGCGCCGTCTTTCATTCTTCCGCACTGCTGATTTCCGGAGCCTTTCTGCTCCTCGTGGCAGGTGCCGGCTATTTCGTTCGCTACGTCGGCGGAGACTGGGGACGTGCGCTGCAGATCGAATTGCTGTTCGCAGCCGCGCTCTTTGTCGCGCTGGCGATCTCGTCCGGTCGCTTTCGCTCGAAGCTCAAGGTTTTCGTCAGCAAGCATTTCTTCTCGTATCGCTACGACTACCGCGAGGAATGGCTTCGTTTCACGCGCACGCTGTCAACCGAGAGCGGCGCGGAAAATCTGCAGGTCCGGACGATCATGGCGCTCGCGGATCTGCTGGAAAGTCCGGCCGGCGCGCTTTGGCTGCGCAATGATTCGCATCGATTCGTTCAGGCCGCCCGATGGAACACCGCTGCCAGCACGGCGACCGAGCCTGAGGAGGGTTCGTTGGCCACGTTTCTGCGGCGCACGGGATGGATCGTCGATGTCCCTGAATACCGGGTCGATCCCGCTCCGTATCCGGGGCTGTCGCTTCCGCCTTGGCTCACCGATTCAAGCGATACGCCGTGGCTCGTCAACCCGCTCATCGTCGGTAACGAACTCCTGGGATTCGTTCTGCTGATGCCGCCGCGAACCCCGCTGGAAATCGATTGGGAAGTCCGCGATCTCCTGAAAACGGCGAGCCGGCAGGCCGCGAGCTTTCTAAGTCATGCCCGCGCCACCGAAGCGCTGCTGGAAGCGCGGAAGTTCGATGCGTTCAACCGGATGTCCGCATTCGTCGTGCACGACCTCAAGAACCTCGTTTCCCAATTGTCGCTGATGTTGCGCAATGCGGAGCGCCATCGCGACAATCCCGAGTTCCAGGCAGACATGCTGGAGACCGTCGAGCACGTCGTCGAGCGGATGAATCGCCTGATGCTGCAGCTTCGCACCGGGTCCGAGCCGGTCGAGAGTGCGCGCCATGTCGATATCGCCGCTGTACTTCGGCACGTATGCTCGACAAGATCCGGTTCCGGCGTTCGCATCGAGACGGAATCGCTTGCCAGCGCGATCGTCCTCGGACATGAAGATCGGCTGGAGCACGTCGTTTCTCACCTGCTGCAAAATGCAATCGATGCGACCTCCGCGACGGGAATCATCCGCGTTCGCATCGAGGCGGATGACCGATTCGTCATCGTCGTCATCGCGGACACGGGAAGCGGCATGACGCCTGAGTTCATGCGCGATCGACTGTTCAAGGCTTTCCAGACGACGAAGGAGTCCGGGATGGGCATCGGCGTTTACGAGAGCACGCAGTATGTCGCCGGGTTGGGTGGCTCGCTCGAAATCGACAGTCAACCTGGCATCGGGACCACGGTGTGCATGCGGTTGCCGCGCGCGGGGCTGCCCGCGACACTCGACGAACCTTCGGCCATTGAAAAGATGGCAAGCGCCGCCGGACCGCTGGTACACCAATGACCGACCCACGAAAGGTCCTGCTGATCGTCGAGGACGATCCCGCGCTGCAGAAGCAGATGCAGTGGGCGTTCGACCAGTACGAGACGATCGTCGCCAACGATCGCGCGAGTGCCATCGTGCAGGTCCGCCGCTTCGAGCCCGCCGTCATCACGATGGATCTCGGACTTCCCCCGCAGCCCGACGATCCGACGGAGGGGCTGCGGCTTCTCGAGGAGCTCCATGCGCTCGTTCCGCGCGCGAAAATCATCGTGCTGACCGGCCAGAACGATCGCGCGAATGCACTGAAAGCAATCGGTCTCGGCGCGCATGATTTCTGCGCAAAGCCGTTCGAGGCCGAGCTGCTGGTCTGGACCATCGAGCGCGCTTTCCGCGTCCACGAGCTGCAGGAGGAAAACGCGCGGCTGCAGGCGGTGCGCGAGTCGCCGGCCGCTTCCGGGATCATCACGCGCGACCCCGCGATGCTGCGGATCTGCCGCACCATCGAAAAGGTCGCGCCGACATCGGCCACCGTGCTCATTCTGGGCGAGTCCGGGACAGGCAAGGAGCTGCTGGCGCGCGCGGTGCACGAGCTTTCACCTCGCCGTGGCGAGCGGTTTGTCGCCATCAATTGCGCGGCGATCCCGGAGACGCTGCTCGAAAGCGAGTTGTTCGGCTACGAGAAGGGCTCGTTCACCGGCGCGGTCAAGCAGACGCTCGGCAAGATCGAAACCGCCAACGGCGGCACGCTGTTCCTGGACGAGATCGGCGACCTTCCTGTCGCGCTGCAGGTAAAGCTGCTGCGCTTCCTCCAGGAGCGGGTGATCGAGCGCATCGGCGGCCGGCAGGAAATCGCCGTCGACGTGCGGATCGTGTGCGCGACCCATCAAAGCCTGAAGGCGCAGATCGAGCATGGCAAGTTTCGCGAGGACCTCTATTACCGATTGGCGGAAATAATCGTCGAGGTTCCGCCGCTTCGCGCAAGGTCCGGCGACGCCGCGCTGCTCGCGCATGGATTCGTCCGGCGGATGGCTGAAGAGCAGCGGCGTGGTCCTATGTCGCTGCAGGCAGATGCGCTCGAGGCGATCGAGGCGCATGCCTGGCCCGGCAACGTGCGCGAGCTCGAGAACGTGATCAAGCGCGCCGTCATCATGGCGGAGGGCTCCAGCATCTCGCCGGCCGACATCGGCTTCGAGGTCGCAAACGGAAACGGCGATGCGCTCAATTTGCGCCACGTTCGCGAGCAGGCCGAGAAAAGTGCGGTATTGCGGGTGCTGGGGCGCGTGAATGGCAATCTCAGCAAGGCGGCGGATTTGCTGGGCGTCAGTCG
>Ga0134128_10001339_pt1 | contig 31828 bp, 24 predicted proteins | sample KB31754_FD_96462 | JGI IMG/M metagenome (GOLD analysis project Ga0134128, IMG submission 96462) | Terrestrial soil microbial communities with excess Nitrogen fertilizer from Kellogg Biological Station, Michigan, USA - KB3-175-4 | ecosystem: Environmental > Terrestrial > Soil > Unclassified ... | reverse complement strand
GCGATCGCGATCAGGCTTCGTGCGGTCGAGGTAAACGGGCTGCGGGAACACCTGGAACTTGAACTGAGCGCCGAACGGATCGTGCTCATTCAACTCCTTGGTAATCCAACGCATCTCGTCCCTGGTCAGACCCGAGTCCTTACCGTGAAGATGCTCGGTGTTGCCGGCACCCGTATCAGTTTTGGACTTGCTCATATAGAGTCCTCCTAAAGGGATTTACACGGCGCTGAGCGCCTGCGGCTTGTCAAGCCGGCTGAGAAAAAGAAAGAGCAGGCAGGGTGCGCACCAAAACCATCACAGATCCAACACTTGTACCGGCGGGCGCGAGCCCGCTTTCCTAGGGGATTCTGCAATGTCGATGGTGCGCAACACCTGCCTGCTTTCAGCCGGACTAAGCCGCTTGCGCGGTCAGTTCAGCCGAACTTACGCCTTCAGGAAGTCGCGAGTGAGAGCGACCTCGGTGAGCAGCTTGGCCGCGCAGTACGGGCAGTACCCGTGCTCGTCGATCAGACGCTTCTTCGCGTCGTCGATCTTCTTCTGCGCTTCCTCATCGATGGTGGTGCCACCGATGACGCCGACCACGTCCTGCGCCTTACGCAGAACATAGCTCTCGACCGCATTCCGCAGGCCCTCGGGCATCTCCTCGTACGGAGGCTCGCTGGTGCCATGCTCCTCGTTGTAGAGGTTGATGGCGGCCAGGATGCCGGAGCGGAACTTCGGAGCCTGCGCCGAGTTCACGTTGAACTCGTCGGCACGCTCGATCTCCTGCAGGAACGACTCCTTCTGGGCATCGGTCATCGAGCCGAAAGAGCCGATCGGGCGGACGCCGGCCGCAAGTGCCTTGGCCAAAGCCGTGTACTTGCGGATGAGCTGCATGCACATGTCGCGGTAGTTCGGGATGAACGCCGCCTTGTACACCTTGGTCGACTCACGGCGACGGAAGGTCTCGAACTCGTTGTCGAGCCAACCGATCCACTGCTCCTTGAGCTTCTTGGGCATGGAGTCGTCCGTCTTGAACGACAGCTTCAGACGCTCGCGAAGCTCCGCAGTCGTGAAGCACGGCGACGGACGCTCATTGCGACGGAACGCGGTGAGAGCCTCGGACGCCAGCTTGCCGATGATGTCGTCGAGCCAACGCGGCGACATGCCGGTCTGACCCTCGGAAGTCGGTGCCACCGCGCGCAGTGCCGCGAGGTCGATATCCGTACCCATCATCGGCTCACGCACCTTCTTACCGTCGTAGGCGCGCAGCACCGCCAGAAGCGGCCGGTTGCCCTTCGACGGAATGTCGAGGTGAGTGGCGACGCGGAAGTAACCGCTGTACTGGAACGCCAGCGGCTCGTGGTGCACGCCGCCCTGCTCGGTCGGCTTGCCGAAGTTGGAGCTGTTGTACAGCTTCTCGGTGACCTTCGTCGCCGCGCTCGGGCGCAGCGGGTAGGTGAACGGACGCGGGCTGAAGCGGTCCAGGTGAGCCCGGTGATCCGGGTTACCGTAGAACTTCGTCCACTGCTCCATGTTGGCGTGGCCGATCAGCACGCCTTCCCAATGCACGCCTTCCGGATAGAAGGACGCCAGAGGCTCGGGCAGAGGCAGACGGCCGCCTTCCAGCGACTCGAGCAACACGCGGAAGCCTTCCGGCGGGTTCCGGAAGATTTCGGTGAGCACCATGAACTTGCCGACGTTGAAGTAGCCGGTCGGGCTCACGGTACGGGGGTCGCGGTCCTCATAGAGGCCCATGGTGGCGAGCTTCTTCGAACCGCGCCAAACGGCGATGTCGAAGTTGATCGGCTGCACCTCGGCGACGTCGACGATGCCCTGGCCCTTACTCATGAAGTAATTGCCGATCGGGTATTCGCCGAGCTCCGCGGCGTAGCGCGGGTCGTACTCACCGTACGTCTCGTGCTTGCGGTTCTTCGCCTGCGGCTTGCCCTTCTCAGCCAGCTCGTTGCTCCACTCGGTCAGAGCAGGAGCGTTCGGGCCGAACTTGCCGAAGAACTCGCCGAGGACAACGTCACGCGTCCACGGGTCGATCAGGTTCGCCGACGGCGAAAGCGAGTCGACGGTGGCAACGGAAACGCCCAGGCCGAAGCAGACGGTCTTCACGAAATCCTTTTCGGAAATCATGCAGATCTTCGCCAGGTCTTCGCTGGTCAGCTCCTTGCCGACCTCGATGTCGTACCTGCGCACGACAGCCTGCAGGTCGGGGTTGCTGACGTCGAGCTTCGACTCACCGCGGAGGTCGAGGCCGTCAATGACCTTGACCAGCTCGACGATGGTGTCGGCCTCGATGTCCTTGGCCTTGGTCTGCGCGATGATCTTCGCGAGATACAGCGCGTTCAGCGGGTTGGCGAAGTTGACGCTGTGCAGCAAGAAGGGCATCGGCTCCCGGCTGCGCATGACGTCGCGCTGCAGGAAGTTGACGAAGTCCGACTTGCCGGCGCCGGGAGCGCCCGGGATGATCAGCGCCTTGCGGTGCGCACGACCACCCTCGGCAGCCTGGCTGGCGTAGCCGACCAGAATGTCGTAGACGGCCTCTTCGACACCGAAGAACTTCGAGGTGATGCGCTTGAAAGCAACGAGGTTGTCGTTGCCCGAAACGCGCCGCGCCTCGTTGGTTGCCTCTTCATCCACGCCGTCCCGGAAGGACATGCGGCACGCACCCTGGTGCGTCGATTCGACGATCGCCGGGTTGGAAGGGACGACCTTCAGGAGGTCCTTGAGGATCGGCTGCTTGCCCGGGAACGAATGCGGGAACGGATCGCGCGGAAGAAACATCTTGCCGTCGACCGTGGAAACGATGTTAGACATCACGAGTCTCCTTTACTTGTCCAGCTTGAAGGACCAGACTTTGGTCCGCTTTGCATACTCGAGAACCGGCTTGCGAGTCTTATCGCAGAAGCCCATCTCTTTCAGCGCCAAGTCGGCACGTTCGAGCTGCTTGCGCTCGAACTCGTTGAGATCAGAGGTGACCTCAGTCGAGATAAGTTTGCCGATCAGCGCGCCGATTTCGCTGTCGAGCTTGTTGCGGATCGCCTGGGCCAGAGCTGTGACCGTCGTCCAGGTGATTTTGAAGTCCTTCACGGAATCAGGACCATGCTCCGCGACATGCTGATCGCGCAGCAGGCCAATGACAGCATCAAGCTGCCCGCGGAACTTCTTGTCCTCGTCGGTGAGCGTGGCAAACTTGTCTTTGCCGACGCGGAAGCGGTCAAGCTCCTCGACCAGCGAAAGCTTGGCTTCGACCGGGGTCTTGCCGCCTTCGTTCTTGTCGTTCACCGTCTTTTTGCCTTCGAAGATCGCCGGTGCGTACAGCTTGTACTCCTCGAACAACCGCTGCGCGCGCTCCTCATAATCGGGAGCGAATGCGCGAAGCAGGCAGTCGCGAAGAAGCCGACGATATTCCTGTTCGATCAACTCAGGCTCGTCATTGCCGATGCCCGACCCTTCATCGTGGTCGAGAGCGGCCATGCTCGAACTCGACTTACCGCCGAGCCACTTCAAGCACCGCTTCAGAACCTGCTGCTGTTCATCAGTCAGGTTCGGCGTGTCCAACCGCGACGCGATTACCGCGCGCAAAAGGAGCATAACCTGAATGCTGTTCACGCACTGGTCCTTACGGGCGAGGCCATAGTTCTTGATCACGCCCAAGACACGCGGCATCAACCGCATATCCAGACCGATCATGCCTTCATCCTTGCTTGCGAGCTTCCAGAGAATCTCGGGGCTCAAGGTGGCATCCGACTTCAGGCCGCCGGTGGAAGAAGTGCTGTTCGAGCTGCTGCCCGAACCGTAGCTGCCGTAGCCGCGGTCGTAGCTGCTGCTGCTGCTCGACGTCGTCGACCACACCTTGCCCCATTCCGTGCCACTACGCGGCTTCACCTTGAGCTGCTCGCCCTGGTGAATGCGCATGGCATCAAGTGGATGGGCAAACGGCTGACCCTCCGGCGGAGGAGCAAACCGAGACAAGATGGCCACCGTCGCCACAATCTTCATGACGAGCGGGTCGAGAACCGGACGCTCCTGGAAGTTCTCCCAAATTTCCTTGTAAGCGCGAATCTCTTCGACGCGAACCAGGTTATAGGGCTTCTTGCGGACCACGGCGCGATTGGTGAACGCCTCGGGATCCGGCAGGGTCTTCAAGAACTTCTCGAAGGCGATGCGGTTGGTCGTCGCCATAATAAAGGTATCCAACGGGCTCGGCGGAGCGACACCGTGGGTGTCCTCTGCGATACCCGGCAGACGCCGATACTGCGGTGCAGACAGAAGCACGAGACGCTCGTCGGTTTTGCCGGGCTCGAGTTCACGGTGAATGAACGCATCCGGCATATTGAGGAATCCGCGGTTGCCCTGGCGCATCGCTGAGATCAGCGAATGATTGTCGCCCGGCTCCCACTTCGAAACACCGATCGTGGCCGCGGAGATATCCAGCGGAACGATCTTGACCTTGTCGAAGTTGGGGGTCGCGTTGGGTTCCTTTTTGCTGCCCATCACAAGCTCACGGCAGTGCTTGCACGGGTTCAAAGCCACCTTCAATGAATTGGTGAGCTTATCTCCCAGACCGGTGCCCTCGGCAATTGCCTTGAGTACGTCCTTGTGCTTGCGCTCGAAGAGCTTCAACAGGTTGAGCGGGTTTTCGCTGTCGGGGCATCCCTTGACGACAAACACTCGCGCATTCATCTCTAGGGCATTGCTGACGCCATCCGCCAAATAGTCCTTACCGGAGCCGGAAGGACCATCGAGGATCAGGAACTGACCGAGTTCGGCGCCGCCTGTTGCCGCGCTATGCCAGAAAGACAAAAGATTGTCCTGGACAAAACGCTGGCTGCCGGCGACGTGCTTGAATGCCAGGAACGAGTGGTAACCCCGGTCTTCCAGCATCTTGAGAAAGTTCCGACGTTCGGAATCCTTCTCGTCCTCGGGTTTCTCGACGCCCATCTTCTCGATGGCATCCATAATCACCGCCGGAGCACAACTGGCACCAGCAGGATTCGAAGAAACTTCCTTCAAGAACTGCTCGAAGGAGATTTCATCGGATGCAATCGGGTTGAGGGAGCTGAGCAGTTGACTCAGGCTCTTTTTCTGGCTCATGCCATACCTCCTGCAGAACATAGGCTGGACCACCACCTGGAGGTGATGACCCTGGGTAACTGCACTCTTTTTGCGGTGGCAACTATTGTCACCATTCACATTGAGACTGCACGACACTTGTCCGCCGGCAAAATGCAGCGTGGCTATTAACACGCGGCGGGCAAGCTCAAATCGATATCCGAAAAAAACAAACCCAGTCACAATCACTGTATCCACCGTGTTCGACGCCCTCGTGAGGAGGAAGCTGCGTTGAACTAATTGAATGGGGAAGAGCGAGTGGTGTACCGGGGGTTGCCTTATGGATTGGATATGGAACTGAAGATACGCCTACCGTAACAGAACACTCTTAGCGGTCCAAACTGATATATGTCCGTCCGAGCAGATGGCAATATCAATGCTAAAGGAATGGCAAACCGGAGCTATACTGCGTAATTGCTGACAACGAAAAATTTTCCCGATCGATGAAAACGTGATGAATAGCGGTTTGCCAAGAAGAACAGAAGCAAGTGGTGGCATCATCGATTTTTGGGTATGTTTGACAACGTTGAGAAGGACCGCTTGAAATGCTGACTGGGAGCGGGTTTAGTCAAATGTAATTCTAAAGGAAACATTTAACAGTTAGCGCGAGTTACGTTGTGGCCGGCGTTTCCAGGGATCGAGCTCTGTAGACCATTGGTGGAATCCTGGTATGACAACCGCGAAGTTCGGCTCCAAATGCGCCGTTTCAAAGGTGCGCATATGCCACCACTGCGGCCGCCGGTCGCCAAGCGCTTCGCTACTTCCGTCAATCTTTGCGCACAGGAGCGAGGGCGTCGCGCCTCCTTCCGTCAATCACTGGCTGGTTCGATCCAGCTGGTTCGATCTAGCGGGATCGAACATCAAGTGACCGAGTCGAACATCAAGTGATGCATGGAATCGGACAAAACGTGCTTTTGCTGGATTCTATGCATCTCTTGTCGACTACTACGGTGGAGATCCGTGGTGTTGGGAAAAACTAGTTGTCGAGGGAAGGGCGTGTTACTCAGCGTCTGAAAAAATTTTGTTTTCAAGCTGTTGCGTGAGCTATCGTATTCCTCCATAAATTGGCATTCACCACATGTGGTGGCACGGGGTTGGAGCGTTCTTCAGGACCGATCTGACAGTGGCGGGAACAGCAAGTCGCCAATAGAACGAAGTGCCAAGCAGCGATAAGCGCGCTAATCGTGCTGCTTGAGAACGCGCGATTGAACGGAGTGCTCTGAGTCGTAAACATTCGCGCAATTATGCATTCTTGGCAAGTTGTGTTTGGTCTCCGAACAGCGGGCTTGGCAGCAGGGCGTGCTTGCGCAGCAAGCCGCCATGCGCCCCTCTGGTCGCCCGCCGCTACCATGCGATTCCGCGACTGTGCATTCGCACAGTCGATTAGATGCCTTGTTCCTTCGCGCGTTTCTTGAGGAAGGCTTCGATGAAGTCGTCGATCTCGCCATTTAAGACGGCTTCGACTTGGGGTGTTTCGACTTTGGTGCGGACGTCTTTCACCAGTCGGTCGTCAAGAACATATGAGCGGATGGCGTTGCCAAAGGTGGCCGAAACATTTTCACCCTTCAGTCGCGCCAATTCTTCTTCTCGTTCCTGTTGTTTAATTGCCAAGAGCTTGGAGCGAAGAAGTTCCATCGCCAACGCTTTGTTTTGCAGCTGACTCCGTTCTTGTTGGCATTTGACGACAATGCCGGACGGCTTGTGGACGATGCGCACTGCCGACTCCACTTTGTTGACGTTTTGTCCACCTGCTCCACCTGAACGCATGGTGTCGACTTCGATATCGTCGTCGTTTATTTCCACGCGGGCGTCGATGTCGCTCATGATCGGGCTCAGCTCGACGGCAGCGAAGCTGGTTTGCCGTGAGTCACTGCCTTGCTTGAAAGGTGATTTGCGCACGAGGCGGTGTACGCCTTTTTCGCTGAGCATGTAGCCGAAGGCGAACGCGCCCTCTACTTTGAAAGTTACGCTCTTCAACCCGGCTTCTTCGCCGTCGGACTGATCGATGATTTCGGTGGCATAGCCGCGTCGTTGGGCCCAACGCAAGTACATGCGCAAGAGCATCTCCGCCCAATCTTGGGCATCGGTGCCGCCGGCGCCGGCATTGATGGTGACGATAGCGGAGGAGTCGTCATACTCTCCGCTCAGCAACCTTTGCAGTTCGAATGAATCCAGCTCTTTGCCAATAGTCTTCAACTCGGAGGCGACTTCGGGCATTACCGAGTCATCGTTCTCCTCCATGGCCACTTCTACCAGCACTTGTAAGTCGCTGACTTTGCGTTGCCAGGTCTCGAGCTTTTCGATGGGCGTTTTCAGCCGGCTCATCCGGCGCGTTATCTCTTGGGCCTGGAGGTTGTTGTCCTTATCCCAGAATCCTGGCGCCAGCGTCTGTTCTTCCAGGTCTTTCAGCTGTTCCTTGAGTTTCTCCGGCTCAAAGATATTCGCCGACTTTCGTCAGGCGCTCCTCAAGCACTGCTACTTGGATTTTTAGCTCGGACAACAGCATGGCAAGGTACCGGGTGCAGACGGGTTCGGGTGGTAATTGTACCAACGATATAATGGTAGGCTGCCGCCTGCGGGTTTTTGTTTATGACCGTCTCTTATTGGCTGGACAACAACAGCGACAAGCGCACGGAAGAAGTTGATGTTGCCATCATCGGTGGTGGCATTATCGGCGCCTGCTGCGCTTATTGGTTGAGCAAGCGCAGCGGACTGAAAACTGTGCTGCTCGAAGCTCAACGCCGTGCCTGGGGAGCCTCCGGACGCAATGGTGGCTTCGTGCTGCGCGGCATCGTCGCTTATTACGACCGCGCCGTAAAGCAATACGGGCGAGATATGGCGCGCTGGATTTTCGAGTTCAATGCAGAGACTCAACGGCATTTGGCTGAGTTTGCCGAGAAGCACGGCAGCCGATTCGACTACGAGCGCTGCGGCTCGTACCTGCTTGCTTGTTCGCTGGAAGAGCTGCAGCATCTCGAGAGATCGGCGCAGATGATGCTAGAAGACGGGTTCGAAGTCGAATATCTCAAGCAAGACCCGCTCAAACGCGATTTCTACGGAGCTGTCTACAATCCGTGCGATGTCGGTGTTCACTCGGGAAAACTGGTGGATGCGTTGATTGAGACCAGCGGCGTCCGCGCTCTGGAAGGCGAGCCCGTGTTCAAGCTGGAGGCGCTTGCCGACGGCAAAGTCGAGATAGAGAGCCAAAATTATCGCTTGCGCTGCTCGCGCGTGTTGCTCACGACGAATGCCTATGCACCACTGATGGACACCTGGTTCGTGGGCAAGCTCAGCCCTATCCGCGGGCAGTGCTTGGTCACAAAGCCGCTCAAGAAGCGCATTTTGGACAAGCTCTGCTATGCCAACTTTGGGTACGAATACTTCCGTCAATTGCCCGACAATCGCCTGATGCTGGGCGGTTGCCGCGAGCCGTTTGCAGCAGAGGAAACCGGCTATGCGGACATGGTTACTGTCCCGGTACAAACTGCGCTGCACAATTATTTGAAAGACCGCTTCCCCGAGCTGGCGGGCACCGGCATCGATTACCGCTGGGCGGGAGTGATGGCGTTCACGCGTGACGGATTGCCGCTCGTCGGCGAGATGATGCACAAGCCTGTCGTTTCCGGAAATGCCGTGCGTCCATTGCCGGGCGTGTTTTTTGCTCTTGGCTGCAATGGGCACGGCATGGGCTGGAGCTTCGCGCTGGCGAAACATCTTACCGAGGTTGCTCTCGATGGAGTGCATCCGGGCACCTTCAGTGCCGACCGGCTTAAAGCTGAGGCTGCGCCGCCGGCCGACGCGCAAATCACGGCACGCTGAGCGGGCTGCCGGCCGTCGCTTCTGAGCAGCGCGGGCGGCTCGGCATGCAAGCTCGCACTGCTGCCTCGGCCGTTGCTATCGATGCAAATGAATGTTCGTTAATAGAACCTTATGACCGGGCGCCTGGCCCGAAATTCGCGCGAAGATGATTCGTAGTCAAGCGTCTGGCGCGACAAAATTTTTGGTAGGGGATAGCTGTACAAAGGGCAGGTGGTTCGCCACCTGCCCTTACAGTTTTTCGGAACAAGCGCGCTTACGGCCGCCGTTAGAAACATCTCCGGACGAGTTGTTCGATGGTCGGACTAGTAGTTGGAGCGCGGCAGATCTTGTGGGCTGAAACTTGGAACGTCCTGGCTCGGCGTAGACAGCCCGGGATCGGTGAACATCTGTGGTCCAACTTGAACTGATGTCGTGTTCTTAGACATGATCTTGCCGACCTGCACGCGAATCGCGGAGGGAGTATGACCAGCCGTCCACGGAATGAATGGAACAATCACCGTGAGTTGCGTGTCGCTGCCGGAGACAACTTGCGCCGGCGTGTCGCCAAAATAGACTTGGTTTTCCGTGAGGTTTTTCGAGAAGTTTTTACCGTAGATAGTCAGGCTTTGTCCTGGCGGAACGCCTTGTAGATTGGCTCCCGAAAGTTCGGGAATACCGCGCACTTTGATCTTCACCTTGTTGCTTTCGACGCCGTTTACTTTGACGCTTAGCTTGTCGTCGCCGACTGGCGCGTCGGTAGGCACTTTCGCCGTCAATTCGTTGGCTGACGCTTTGGTGACTTGCGCTGTCTTGTTGTTAATCAGGACCTGATTCTTGCCTGTTTCTTTGTTGAAATTTTTGCCTTTGATTTTGAACTCATCGCCGAGGACGAGCTCATCGGGGCTAACTTTGTCGACCTTGGCCACGGCCGGAGTGGTCACTCTCCATTCGAGTTTGGCGCCAATCGGGCCGCCCGCTTGCACGACTAGTTGATTGGTGCCTGCTTGCACGTTGCCTGTGAGATCGAGCTCGCCTTCCGCTTTATTCTTAAGGCTTTTCTCAGTTGCCACCACTTGGTTGGCGATGAGCAAACGGAACCAGGCAAAGCCCTCGTTTTTGATGTGCATGGTGAGTGGTGCGGTGTCCATGCCCGGCTTGATTTCGAGATAACTTACGAAGCGCTGAACGTGATTGTTCACGGAAGAGCATGTTCCCTCGCCGACAACACTGGCTGTGCTCTCGAGTGTTGTCTTTACCGCTTCCGGTCGTCCGACAGCGGGAATTGATGCATTCGTGTTGCCGGGAGTGGTCTCGATCGCCGGCGGCGGAATTGTTAGTTTTGCTGAGGGGGCAGTCTTACCTTTAATCGGGTGGTAAGTCTTTATGCCGGTGTCGGTGTCACTGCTAGTGGCAGCGGCGACGCTGTCGCCTGCGTTTGCAGGAACATTCATCAGCAGCAGCGTAGACGAGATCAGGATCAGTTTGAGTTTCATCCGCACCGAAAGCTCCGCGGTAGTAAGTAAGACGTAGATGCCATGAGGGAATAGGCCACCTACTCAAGTTGACATTATAGCGATGCAGGACGCACTCCGCTTACAAAATCGTTTTTTTTCTCTTCGTTATGTTGAAGGTTGTAGTGCGTTTTGTTCCAGAAAAGCTGCAATTTCTCTGGCAGTCGGCAACGCCGGAATTGCGCCGGGACGCGTGCACGCAATGGCGCCCACGGCATTTGCGCGGCGGAATATATCCGTTAGCTGCTCTTCCGATAGTGCTTTCAAAGCGGCGGTTTTGTCCATCGCAGTTTTCACGTGCGGCAACAGGCCGCTGATAACTGCCGAGACGAAGCCATCGCCTGCACCTGTAGCTTCCACCAGTTGGATTTTGAAACCGCCCACTGATTTGCTCGCGCGCTCGGTAACGAAGTGGCAGCCGTCGGAGTCAAGAGTCAGAATCAAAAGCGGAATTTTGTGCTCCGTCCGCAATTTTTCGGCGGCAGATAATTGCCGCGAACCGGTGAGAAATTCCAGCTCGTCGATATTGATCTTGACGATATCGGCAAATCCGAGAGTATCGAGAATTGTCTTCTGGCAAATGTCCGCGCTCGGCCACAATCCCAAACGCACATTAGGATCGTAAGAAATGAGCATCTTGTTTTGCTTGGCGCGCTCAACAGCATGGCGTGTGGCGGCTGATGCCGGCTCGGCAATAAGCGAGATTGATCCGAAGTGCAAAATGCAGGCGTTTTTGAACGCATCCTCTTTCAGATCGTCCTTGTGCAGCAGCGCATCGGCGCAGGCAATGCGGGAAAACTCGGCCAATTTGCGATCGCCTGTGCTTGTGGTGACAACATAGGCCATGCGCGTCGTTGCTTGTGAATCCATGACCGTGCAGGTCGTGTCGATGCCTTCCTTTTCCAGCAGCTCCTTTAGCCACTTGCCGAAAAGATCCATCGAGACGCGTCCGATGAAACCGGTGCTTATGCCCTGGCGTGCCAACCCGACTGCCACGTTGGCGGGAGCCCCGCCTGCAGCTTTCGTAAAGGTGAGGGATTGGTCGAGCTCATGACCCTGCTCGGTGCAAACCCAGTCCACGAGGATTTCGCCCAGACACAACACATCAGCCATGTTTGTTCTCCGACAACTTGTAGCGGCGGGCGCAAGCCCGCTTTGTCCCGACGCATCATAGCGGCGCGCTGCAGCCCGCTTGCGTTCCAAAGGGGATTATATCGGATGGATGTCTTTTCGGGCGGGCGTGTGTAGTTCAAATGCAACTAAGGTGGAGCGGCGGGGTGCCGCGCGATTCGTGCGTCTGCCATCGCAGGTGGTGGCTGCTCCTGCATGTCGGACGGCAGCTCTGCCACCTTGCTGGTCACTATAAAAACTTGCATGACATGCAATTTTTTATAGTGAGCATTTTGGGCACCGCAAAGACTGAGCACTGTGGACAAGAATGGGGGTCAAAGTGGGCACTGTTTCGGCATTTCCCGTCCCCAATGGGGCTTTCCGCATTGGCCGCCCGACACGGCGCCCTTATAATGGCGCTGCGTTAAAGGGCGACCCATGGCACTTTTTGGTCAAAAATCAGGTTTCCTCGCGTTAATGGCGGCGGCTATCGTGCTGGCGCCTGCGCCGGCGCTTGCTTTCAGCTTGGGCTGCCCCTGGGGCTCCTGCCCGAAGCCGAAAAAAGAAGTGTTCGACGACCAGACGCAGATGATGATTTGGGAGCTGTCGCACAGGCCAGAGTTGATGAACTTGGCGTACCTGCAATATTTCATCGGACACCCGGAAAACGAAGGCGTCACGCGCGGTTCCGACCGGCACTACTACTGGTACAAAGGTCCGGACCGCCAATTGGTCTATGAGCTGATTCAAGTCGAAGATGGACCCGGACGCATCGTCGATTCGAGGATGATTGTTCACCTCAAGGGCATGGGGCTGACTTTCGACAAGATCGAGAAGATTTTTGCCGCCGCCAATGCTACCGCCAATGCCAACGGCAGCGCCGGTGCCAACGGTTCCATCGGCGGCACCAACAACACCGGCAGCAATCCTGCGCCCACAATTGCTTCCAAGCGCTTTTTTGATTACTACGGGCACCCGAATGAAGTCTTCGTTTTCGTGCCCAATACCAGCGTTGCCTTCTCTTGCCCAAGCAATACGTATCGCCTCGACCAGGCAAAAATTGTCTATCGAGGCGCTCCGCTGCCCGAGCCGTCTGTCGACGAGCTGGCTATGGCGGAATCGACAATGATTGCCCGCGCTCGGTCGGCGCACCTGACTAACATGGCTAAAGACAGAGCCAACGGCAAAGGCAAGCGCAAGAACAGAAATAGTGATGTGCCGTCGGTGGCGGAAACCGCGCCCATGCTGATGACGCGTTTGCAGGCGCAGCCTTTCAATGCTGAAGCGCACCTGCACCTGGCGCAGGCCTATCAGAAGGAATGCCGAATTAATGAGGCGATTGGCGAATATAAACTGGCGTTGGCTTTGAGCGGGGATAATGAGGACGTCCGCAACCAGTCGCTGCAGGCGCTCAGGGGTATGAACCTGCTGCCGCCGCAAGTGCCGCAACCGCGGCGCAATCTGGAAATCGTGGACCATGGCCAGCGGCTAAAAGTCGTCGGCAATGAGAGAGACCCCTCGCTCGACCCCGGCCAGGACGCGAATTCGAATGACCCAACCGGTAGAAACAACGGATCGTAAGCAGCTGTATCGCGATCTTCTGGATGCCGCGAAGCAGGCAACCAAGCACAGTTACGCCCCTTTTTCGAAGTTTATTGTCGGCAGCGCCTTGCGCACCGCCGACGGGTCGGTATATACCGGCTGCAACGTCGAAAACAGCAATTTCGCCAACAGCATTTGCGCAGAGCGGACCGCGATGGTGAAAGCCATGTCGGACGGTCATCGCGAATTTGACGCCATCGCCACCGTTAGCCTGCAGGCGGCGGATTGCTGGCCGTGCGGCGTTTGCCGGCAGTTTCTTTCCGATTTTGGCGCAGGGCTGACTGTGGTCGCCGAAGGCGCCGGCGGCGAGATTAAATCGATGCCTTGTGCCCAGTTATTGCCTGCCGCCCATGTGCCGAAAACTTAAGCTGGCTGTGCGAATCCACCTGTCCAAAATCGCTTGACATTCGGGTATAAAGTGGTTGAATAGATCAGCCTATTTCCCAGGCTCCGTAGCAGGCAACAGTTACCAGGTTTACCCGTATGGCTTTCCATCCAAATGAAGTTGGCGGCCGTGGCTCCGAAGGGGGCCAAGAACGCGTCCAAAGTCCGTTCGAAAGCGTCAAGAATAGCAACGCGCGTGCCGAGGCCGTCAGTTTGCTCGGCTCTAAGAATCCCGCTGCCCAGCCGAAAGAGCTCGCTGCTCCGATTGCTTCAGGCGCGGATATGCTGGGAGCCAAGGACCGCTTCAGCAACCTACTTAAGCAGGCCACTCCTCAGGACAAGACTTTTAACCCGGCACAGGCGCTAGCGCAAAAGGGCACCGGACTGGACAGCCAAGCCGGCAGGCAAGCATTCGACACCGTTCATGGTGCGATGGTCCACGGCAACGGCATGGACAATAATCGACAAACTTCTCAGCCGCATACAGAAAAGACACCTCCGCCTGCTGCCAATCCGCACATGGCTGAAACGACGGCAGACAAGCCGCATAAGAAAGCCAGCTAAGGCGAAGCTTTGTTTAGATAGTCCGCGATTTGCTCCGCTACGATGCGGTGACCTTTCGCTGAGAAATGATACTGAAGGAACAACGACATAGGGTCGGGGTTCCAGCGGAATGTCGGTGTGAGATCGAACCAACCGAAATGATCTTTCTGCGCGAGCCTTGCGAAATGATCAATCTGTTGTGCCAACACGGGATCGTTTACGACGTTGGGAAATGCCACCACTACCAGCTTTGAGTGAGCATTCGCACAGTCGTTATTCAGTCTTTCCAACAGAGCCGCGGTAACCGCCGTGCTGTCCTGTAATGGATATGGTGCGTCAGTCGGTTTCAATTTCGGAAACCGTGGCGCGAAAGGCTTTAGCGCGATGCCGCGCAGCTTGCGATACAGAGCCTCATGAATGCTCAAATTCATGTCGGTGTGGCTGAGAATGCCGTATATCCGGCTGTTTCTTCTCAAAAAGTCCTGCACCGCATTTGGTTGCAGTGCCGATTCATACGCCTGCAGTATGGCATTGTCTTGGTGTAGAATGTTGTTGTGGTCGAGGTAGAAATAAGGTCGAGGCTCACAACTGAAGTCCGTCGGCTTGCGAACGTTCTCGACGGCATCGCGATTGTAGAGAACGATGGTCAGATCTGGTCTGTACTGCGCGACCTGCTGCTCGAATTGCAGAACTTCTTGCCCGGTTGAATAGCCAGAGCAGGCGAAGTTGATCACCTCCGTGCGCAATCCCTGCGTGTGGAATAGGTTCTGTAGCTGGGCTCCGTAGGTGGCTTCGAGCGGGACTTGCAGCCCCTCGGTCGTCGAGTCGCCCAGCAGCGCGATGCGGAAGGTTCCTTCAGGCTTGGCGATTGGATGCTCGTTATCGCGCATGCCGGCGGAATTTAATAGCCCGCGCGAAAAGCCTTCCATCCGCCAGATCACAAGCTTGTTCGGTATGTGTTTTGTGCCGAGCGTTTGGTCGGGCTGGATTATTTCCTCCATGCCCACCCCCGCTGCTTGCAAGAACAGCTCCAGCCCCGCAATGCAGACGCAGGCGATGACTGCTGCCTGGATAAGCGACTGCCACCACAGGCGGTTCGTGCCCGGGGTCGTGGACGGCTGTTTCTTCGTTATCGTTTTCTGCTGCGATGCAGTGATCATGCCGACCGTGTCCTCCTTACAGGTAGTGGCGGGGGGAAGCCCGCCCTTAGAATTGGAAATAGATGAATGGTGTCGCATGCTCGGGAGCAAACCCGAGAATGATAAGTGCAAGTGCTGCGTAAACCGTGGCGCGCGCGGTTAGCGAGCCGTTCCAGAAGAAGCGCACCGGCGCTGACAAGGTATGCAGCAAGCCTGGCGTTGTGCACAGTTTTTCCAGTGCCAAGAACATTGAATAAACGGAGAGCGTCACAGGTAAAGTGGATATGCAGAACGCTTCTACGACCGCTCCCGATGGCGCGGCGCAGAACATTCTAGCGAAGATCTGCAGCGCCTTGCCAAAGCTGTCCGCGCGGAAGATCACGAAGGTGAAACACACGAAGAGGAACGTGACGACTACGCCGCTGCAGTGCCACCACGCCTGCGGTTTCATTCGTTGCAACCACGGCGCTTTGTCAACCGCTTCCATCCAATCTTTGGTGAGCATCAATCCGATGCCGTGGAAGAGACCCCAGATCAGATAATGCCAGGCGGCGCCGTGCCACAATCCGCCGAGCGTCATGGTGATTATCAGGTTGCGTTTTACCTTCCAGCTTGAAACGCGAGAACCTCCCAGCGGGATGAACAGATAGTCGCGCAGCCATGTTGAAAGCGAGATATGCCAGCGATGCCAGAAGTCTCTGAGATTGGCGGCGAGATATGGGAAGTTGAAGTTGATCGGCAACCGATATCCCAGCAGCATGGCGGAGCCGCGACCGATGTCTGTGTAGCCGGAGAAGTCCAGGTAAAGTTGCACAGAGAATCCAATTGCAGCTAACCACGCATCGGCGGCTCCCATAGCGAGCGGGTTGGCGAAGCCGATAGCTACGACTTGACCGAGATTATCGCTGAGGACGGTTTTCTTGAATAGGCCGAGAAATATCAGTGCGCACCCATCTTTGAACATCGCTGCATCAAAGTGCGATTTGTGAGCGAGCTGCGCGGTGAAGTCCTGAAAGCGTTTGATTGGCCCGGCAATCTGGGACGGGAAGAACGCGGGAAAGAGAGCGAAGTGCAAGAAATTGCGGACGGGTGGACTGCCGCGATAAACGTCGACCGTGTAGTGAATGAATTCGAAACTGAAAAACGAAATACCGAGCGGCAGGATGATGTTCAGCACCGGGCTTTGCGCGGGCAAGGCTATCGTAGCGGCGGGCGGAAGCCCGCTGACCAGATCCCGGCCGACTACGAGCGTCTGCCACACCGAACTCACGAGAAAATTAGCGTACTTAAAAACGCACAACGCACCGAGGTTAAACACCGACGCGGCGATGAGCCATCTTTTCGCCGCAGAGGAGCGCAGGCTAGCAGCCTGCGTTTGCGGGCTTCCGCCCGCCGCTACGTAGTCGTTTTTCTTCGCTCCATCAATCGCCAGCCCGAAGAAATAATTCCCCACCGTCAGCGCCAAAATGAGGGCGCAGTAACTCGGCATCCAATTCATGTAAAACACGTAGCTGGCGATCAACAGCAAGCCATGCCGAAATCGCTCCGGCAAAAGCCAGTGCAGTGCCACCACTAGAGGCAGAAACACCAGGTAGGTGAAGCTGTTGAAAAGCATGGTGCCGATGATATCACTGCTCACAAGAGGAAAAATTTGCCCCATTACATATATGCGATTCCCTAGCGGGCTTCCGCCCGCCGCTACGGAGGACGACGTAGCGGCGGGCGGAAGCCCGCGACACAACACCGTAGCGGCGGGCGGAAGCCCGCTTTCTTTGCCCGCCTTTCTGTGTCCGCTCTCATATATTTCGCGAACTCGGTATTCGCGCGAGTTAGCACACGAATATCTTGTTAAAGAAAACCTCTCGCGAAGTCATAAAGAACCTTACTTCTTGAATTCTCGTCTAGTGTCCGGTCACTGTTGGATGACGTTCTTTTCCACTCAACTTTCGAGAGTAATACCACCCCTAGTTCATTTGCCTAGCACCCTTTGGTTCCACGCGGAGAAATCAATTCGCGCGGATGGAATCGGCTGTGCGAATGCCGACGCGAGCGGGCTGTCGCCCGCCGCTACCAACGTGACTCCAACCTTGGAGAAAGCATGCCCTACCATCAATCTCTCATCGACGCTGCTGAACCGCACGCGCTGGTCAAGCAACTCACGCACGACATCGAGGACTACCATCAGAAGTTTGTCGCTCTCAGCTTCGCTCTCGGCGGTGTGGGACAAGGACTGCTTCTGATTCTCGGCGGTCGCGACTACGAAAATTTCGAAGCCTATGTCGGCAACGTGCGCTGGGACGACGCCGAAAGCCGGGCCCGCCGTGAGGCAGCGCTCGAGCCGGCCGTTCAAGCCGTCACCGACGCATTCGCCAAAATGAAGGCGACGGGCGACCAGGTTCTACTGCTTCCCGAACACTCTCGGGAAACGTACAAGGCGAAAACGCAGCGCTGTGCGATTACGATCGCTGAGCGCGAGCATGCTCGCATGATGAAGCGAGTCGCCGAAGCGAGAAAGGCGATCGCTACCCCCAACTAACTCGCAGCAACGAAAGGAGGCAACAATGTTCGTTCTGCTCATCGACGATAAAAGAAACTTCGAAGGCGCGCGTGTCGAACGCACGTTCGAGGACGGCATTGCTGCGCTCCAGGAAAGACATTGGGACCTCGTGTTGCTCGACCATGACCTGGCCGACTTCAGCGGCCCCAACGGTCGCGAGCTCACCGGCTATGACGTCGCATGTTTCCTCGAGGCTTTCCCCGAGAACATGCCCAACGATGTGCTGGTCGTTTCGCAAAACAGCTCCGGCATTCCCAGAATCATCGCTGCTCTCCAGCAGTTCTACCCGGACAAGCGCCGGTGGCAGTGGATGAACATGGAAGGACCGCGTCCACTCTGGGACGGCGAGGTGCGTAGGTATCGCACACGCGGTTAGTCCAAACGCGATGCAGCGCTCCCGTGGCGGTCGTAGGGGCGGGCGGAAGCCCGCTCTGCGACCGTTTCACTTTTCCAAAGGAACGCTGCATCGACCACCGCTCGCATTCGCGAGCATCCCGTGACGGCGTTAACGCCGTTTCACTTCCGTAACCCGGAAAAACAGCTATGAAGTTTCGAAATTTGGACAAAGTAGAGTCCTCTATCGCGACCATGTTTGGTCGCGTCGAACTCGCGAAGGCGAAAATCTTCGCCTTTCAGGTGATCGGTAACGAGCGCGACGATCGCAACGTCAACGTTATCGGTATCAAGCAATACCGCCAGGGACAAGCGGCGGTCTTCGTCCGCAACCACACGTCCTGGACTGTGCTGTTTCGCAATCCAGTTGACGCCTGCACTCTTCGCCGCGAGCAAGCCGGCGATACGATCACCGATGTTAACGAGCGGTATATCGATCGCGCTCAAGCGAATGACCAAGTGCAGTTGGAGCGACTGTCGGCAGCGCTCGACAAGTTTAGCGGCAGGCAGCTCGATCCCGCCGATCATGGACGTCAGCCCATCGGTGAAACGTACGACCCGAATTTCCCCAAGTGCGATCCCACCGATGTCCTGCAAAAATTCGACTGGTTTGATCGTGACTGGCTTCTGCTCTACGAGCCGGCTCCAGGACAGATCGTCAAACATTCGCGCACAGTCGAGCAAGAGATTGCGCGTCTGGAAATCACCGCGCTGCGTTCGCTCGGACGTTCCATTGGTACCATCGACGCTCGTTACGAATGCGACGCCGAGGCGGCGAACATTGCCTGGGTGAACATCGATCGCGGTGGCGAAGAGCACAAGCACATCATGGCGTCGATTGCTGCGCTGCTGAAGGACGAGGTCCGCCTCACCGAGGCAGAACTCGATCGCACACACGTCGACGACACTGTCACGCGCTGCGAGATCGCGCAGCGATTCGAGTGGCTGCTCATCAAGCGTGTCTACTGGCTCTGTGAGCTGGACCGTAAGAAGGAAGCCGAATCGCTCGCCAACAAGGCGGCGCTCGTTCGCCTCGAGCTTGTTGGCGCGTACAATTTCGCGCGTCTCAAGTACATGCGCGATGCCGCAACCAACGAGGAGCATCGGATGCGTCTGGCATTCGTCTGCACGCGTTTGGCTCGCGTGATTCGGCGCATGGCGCCCAATGTGGCATTTGCCCAGGTCAAGCTGTTGCAAGACCAGGCCGCCTCAGCCAAAAATGCGCTGTCGCCGCTTGTCCAGAACCAGCTGGAACAAAAGCTAGCGCAGGATCCGGCGTTGCCGTACCACATGTCCGGCGCCGGGCACAAGTTCGGTCACTACGACTGGTAAATAGCAGAAGGACCTATCATGCGACTACGCGTTGGAATTTTCGCGCTTGCTCTCGCTCTTGCGAGCGGAGCCGCATTGACGGCCCAAGCACAGACGGCAGCTCCTGAGCAGCCGTTTGTCGTGGGTGGACACATCGGAATCGTTGACGGTCAAATGGTAGCCGTCGGCGGACAGATGGTCGTCGACGTCGACATGCCGTTGCCGAAGACGATCAAACTGAAACACGGTGAAGTGCTCAACTTCGTGCGCAAATCACCGATCGTGGGCTCAGACGTGAGCATCAAGGCTTTGCCGCCGACGGTGCAAGTGTTCTGCATCTGCCACGCGACCCAGGCTGCCACATCCGTGGATCCGGCTGGATACCACGTGCTTCTGGCGGTTAAGGCTGACACTGCGAACATGGGCGAAACGTATGAGATCACCCACACGGTACCGGGTTCCCATAACCAGCCGACGGTGCAAACGGTGACGGTGCAGATCGTCAAATAACACCGAGGTGAAATTGTCCAAACCCACAGGAGACTCCTCCTTGCCCATAGTTTTGATGGCAATCGCGGCTCTGGCCGTGTCGAGCTTTATTGGCGTCATGCGCTACATCGACAAGGCACCAGGACCGCACCCCGGCGAAGAGAACAAGGATCCGCCCGACGAGGCGAATCCAACTCGTCGTCCAGGTTCGGACGATTCGGCGAAGTAATGCCGTTGCGGAGTTGCACTGTCGATCGACGGTGCAACTCCCTTCGCATTCTTGCTAACGGCAATGCGTACTACGCGGTGTCGTGGCAAACCGACCGATGTAAGATCAGGAGATGTTCAGCGGCAATCTATAGAGCCAACTAATAAAGAGAGATCACCATCCGGTGTTTGTACGACCAATTTCGTGTCACATACGGAGCCGGGAGTGCTTTGAAATTGGATACGGCTGTCTGCGACGCTCATTTGTCGAAGCTGGCTTGGCGAAAGGGCGAATACTTCGCCCACGAATGCATTATGAGCGCCAATCGCGGCCTGCATGTCGCCAAACTTGAATTCCTTGACTGTACTCCTCAATCCTGAATTAGGGGCAAGTTCACTCTACAGTGGGTGCACCTGATTGAGTATCCGTAAAAGTACGCATCGGAGGGGCGCATCACCAGTCGATTGTGGCCACTTGGACCGAGAATTGGACTCGCGTGATCTCTGCTATGGGATGCATGCTGTGTGAGTTTCTTTCTAGGGGAGAGCAATTGAATGAACGCCGCCACGCGCTCTAAGTTTCCTTGTAATCATTACAGTCCTCCGTTCCCGCCCTGAAAAACACCCAATAACAGCATCGACTCAAGAGTCATGAACTGTGCCCCCTTATTTTTGGAGGCTCTGATGAACAGCGACTACCGTCCTCTGGACGTGCACTTTCCTGCCGGCGTGAGTTCGTTTTTGCAAGCGAATCCCGGCTACACGCAACTCCACGGCAGACGCGGCTTGCCACACGACGAAGCTTATTATCTGTTCCGCGTCTTACCGGACTGGGAGCAGCTTCGTCTGCATATCCCCGCCAAAACTACTGCAGTGCTCGATATCGGCTGCGGAATTGGTGGCATCGATTTTTTGCTGCATCGCAATCTGAAACGAGCAAAGCTTACGCTCATCGATAAGGCGGAGCGACCGCAAAACGGGCAGACGTTCAACGTGCTCGAATGTGCAGAACAATTTCTGCAAGCGAATGGCGTTCCGGGCAAAGATATCCAGACCGTTAGCTCGCAGGCGCCGGATCTATTTGAGCGTTTGCAGAAGCGCCGATATGATCTGATCGTTTCATTGCGTGCGCTCGGCTACATGTTTCCCTATGATGTGTACGCCTCTATGATTCCCAACCTGCTTCGTCCTCGCGGTCGATTGATTCTCGATCTGCAAACGATGGATCGAGACACGTTGCGCTCGAGGACCGATGATGTGATTTACCAGCGATTTCTGCAAGCGGGATTTCCGTCGGAAGATCAAGTGATCGCCCGCCTGGAAGCCGATGTCGGCCCGGTTACAGAAGTTGCGCGTTGGTCTACTCTAGTGCGCTTGTGCGTACGGAAGAAAGCGAGCTCTCGCCCGCCGCTACCGTAATGTCGAACGATAAGATCGAAGGATGACGCACTGAAGAGGAGCGCAGGCTAACAGCCTGCGTTTCTCTTCGATTTTTTTATACCTCATATGCCACCGCCGGCGGTGGCACTGCAGGCAAATTTTTTTAGCGACCAAGCGGGGTGGGTCGACGACGCATCATCAACCCGCCGTGCCCAGTACATTCGCGTCACTGTAAAAAATTGCATGTGATGCAATTTTTCATAGGAGCCTGGAGTACCCTTGCCGGTATTAACTGCAAACAGATTGCGCGTATACCAGACTGGGTACCGGCATTTTGATTGTCGTTTGCCATTGTTTTACTCTATTTCGGCGAAACTGATTGCACGGAGGGGCTGTCCGCACAAGTGCGAACAGCCACCGCCATGAACGTGGACTTTACGCCGAACGCCCTTGCAGGTAGATTTGGGCGCACAGGTTGGTGGTCACCGCCGAGCCGAGGAAGCTCACGAGCGCCGCCAGCGGCCAGAAGGCAGCAGCGGCGAGGAACGCCAGCAAGGCAAGTGCCAGGAAGCTGAGGATGCCCACCACGATGATGGTGGCAAACTGGTTCCACGTGATCCGCCAGATCGCCCGCCACTCGAACACCGCGGAGAGGCGGTTTTCGTAGGCGTAGTGCACTTGCATCATGAGCGCGAACGGCAGCAGCGGGATGAACGCAAAAATCAGCATGATGAACGCCGGAATGACGATCGGAGCCGTGAGCACCGGCGAGTGCAGGAACGAGATTTTGACCTGAGTCACCAGATCAGCCGGCATCACACCGGTGACGGCGAGCGCTATGCCGATGAAGGCAATGGCCAGCAAAATCGAAGCGACTGTGACGCCGCCGATGAAGTCGGCAATGATAGCGAGCACCATGTCCTTCGGATTGCCGAACCACGAAGGCAGTGGCGCACCGGATCCGTTGGCGAATTGTGCGCGCATGATGCGCACCTCATAGCCAACGATCACCGAAGCGATGATACTCGCCAGTGTCGACAGCCAACCGACGTAATGCGGAATGGAGTCGATGTAGGCGGCGGGCAAGCACAGTGCGGTGCCAATCGCCAGCGCGATGAGCGCTTGCCGGCCGGTGAACGGCATGGCAAGCGCCGGTTTAAGCTTTAGAGACATGAGGATTGCTCCCTTTGCCCGTTAGTGCGAAGCATTTTTCGCCGGGGTGTAGGTGATGTTCACGTGGTCCGACGCGGCGTTCCAGCGAATCTCCTGCAGGATTTTACGCTTGGCCAGCGAGAATGCGCCTGATCCGCCGCTGCCGCCGCGAGATGTTTCCTTGCCGTTGCGGTCGTAGTAAACCCGATACACCCAAATCATGGGTGCGTGTTCCACCGCGAAAGGCTTCTTCGGTCCGTCGGCGCTCCGGTATTCCGGATGCTCGACGATGTCGACATAGTCGAACTTCACCTCTCCCTGCAGTTGTGATTGCAACTGCTCGACGACCGCTTTCTCTTGTACGCTCGCCGCCGAGTGGTCGTAGTCTAGTTCGACGACGACACCCGCATGGCCGCCGATCGGTGGCTTCTCACCGACGAGATGCGGAGCGACGAAGATAAACGCGCCCAGAATGGCGAACATAAACCCGATAAGGGCTAGTCCCCACCAAGAGAACGTGTCGTCGGAATTTTCTTCCGATGGCTGCGTTTTTGTCGGCTTTGGCTTGTCTTCGGCCTCGGGTGTGTTCTCTGGCTGCGTCGGTTGCTGCTGCGGCTTGCGGAACGCCCGAAGCAGCAAAGCAATGATTCCCCAAATGCCGAACACCGCCAGTGAACCTCCAATCGAGATTACCCACGGTAGATGCTCTTGATCCAGCCACGGATTTTTGCCGTTCAACAGAGCAAACACGTCCGTCGAAGGCGTCAGATGCGAAACGTAAGTTGGCGCAACACTCGCGAATGGACTGCCGTCCACAAAGCTTAGCGTGCCGATCGTGACCAGAGTTGCTTGAATTTGACCTGCCTGATCCGCGCTCTCTTGCAGAGTGCGAATGGCTGCATCCTGTCCGGTGGTGGTGCCCACCAGGATTGCGTGCGCTTGTGTTCGTAGCGCTCGCGCAAGAGCAACCGCGACACCATCGGTACCGCCGTCAATCAGCACGGCCAGCTTGGTTTTGAACGGTGTCACGGTTTCGATGGCTGACTTATGGCCGTCTTGCACTTTGTAGAGGGTGCCATTGTCCATCTCATAGCTAACCGAATTGCCGGCGCTGTCCATATAGCGAATGACGGTGCCGTGCTCGATGAAACGTGCAGCCACTCGCGCCGCTGATTCGACGCTCGAGCCGGACGACCCGCGCAAGTCGAGGACAGTGGCATTGGTTGGGCCGGTAATCTTATCGCTGAGAATGGCATCGAGAAGGTTGAGCGGCGGGTCTCCCTGCCAGGCCATATTGCGCAGCGTGATTACGGCGGGATTGCCGTAAATGCTGCTGCGATAGTGGCCGCCCTTCTCGACGCTGACGATGCTATCCCAGCTTGGGATAATGCCACGCGTCAGCTCGACGGTGCGAATGTTGGTGTCGTGCTCGAAGGTGAGGCTGACTTTATCGCCAAGATAACCGCGCAGCAGTCCGATCGCGTGATCGGCGTTGGCGCCTTCCAGGCTCGTGCCGTTGACGGCGACGAGGCGATCGTCCTTTTCGATGCCGGCTGAATGAGCGGCACCATCGCTGTCGACGTAATCGATGAGGAAGAAGGTCTTGGGATGCGTGGGGCGCATTTCGAGACCGAGTCCGCCATCGATGTCGTGTTTCACTTGCACCTCGGAGGTGGTGCTGTCCGAGTGCACGACGGTAAGCGTTGCAATGTCGCCTTCTTTTGAGGCAGGTTTCGTTTCATCATCGATGTAGGCGTAATACGTGCGCAGCAGGTGTTCTGCCTGCTCGGCACGTAATCCATCGAGCGGCTTGCCGTCAATGGCGATGACGCGATCCCCGACGAGGAGCCCTGCATCTTCCGCAGTCGAGCCTTCCTCGACTTTGGTGATTGTTTCTCCCTGTGGATCAATGACTTGCGTCGTTTTGCCCAGCGAAATGCCGATACCGACACGACCGCCTGCGCGGCGTGCTTTCCAGGCGTCGGCTCCTTGCCGAGATAGAACTTGTTGGTTACCCGTTGACGGCTGTGGTGCCGCGCAGGTGATGCCGATGCCGGTGAGCGTCAAGACGCCTGCCAGCATGGCTACCCAGATTCGATTGCTCAACGTAATCTCCGTTGTTTGTTTTCGTTTAATTGCGAAGAGTCGAGATGTTGCGTTTTCCGTTTGGCGATGCGCGTGCGCTGCCGACAGTCGTGGTCGACTGATCGTGAAGCTGCGGCGCGGGATTATGGAATGTTCTTTTAGGTTTTGTTGGAGGAGAAAACGCGGGAAGGACTGCACCATAAAAGAGAGAACGTAGCGCGAACAAGAATCATGAATAGATGTCAAGCAATGTTAGAACAAAGCAATCTGCCGTTCGCGCGATGGTAGCGGCGGACTGCTGATGCAAGCCAAAAAGTGCCAAAAAGGTCAAAAAGTGCCAAAAGCCTTGGGAATAGAAGCGCTGCATGAGGAACCCTTCATCAATTGCCGTTGACGAATTGTTCTCCCACGCAGCGCAAATATTACGCGTAGTTCAGCAGGAAGCGGGTGAGTGTCCGCACGCCTACGCCGCTGGCCCCTGCAGGGTCGACACCACGGGCGTTGACGCGGAACGAAGTCGCCGCGATGTCGCAGTGCACCCAGGAAACATGCTCCTGAATGAACTCGCGAAGGAACCACGCCGCGGCGATGTGTCCAGGACCGGTGCCGTCGTTCGACAGGTCGGCCATGGCACTATCGTTCTCGCTGCGGTATTCCTCAGGCAGTGGGAAATCATGCATCGCCTCGCCTGCGAGCAAAGCGTTCTGCATGAACTTCCGCGTGAATGCCGGATCGTTGCCGAAGACGCCGGTGATCAAATCACCGAGCGCATCCTCGACGGCGCCGGTAAGCGTCGCGAGGTCGATGACCTTCGTTGCCTTGCCCCTCGTCTGCACATAGTGCAGCGCGTCGGCAAGAGTCAGTCGGCCCTCGGCGTCGGTGTGGCGAATCTCCACCGTCAGACCGGACATCATCTTCAGGATGTTGCCCGGGCGCATCGACTTGGCGTCGACGAGGTTATCGGTAGCAGCGACAACCGCACGCACCGAAACCTTCGGCTTCAGGATAGGCAGAAGCGCCATGGTACACAGCACTGCTGCCGCGCCGCCCATGTCGTTCTTCATGTCGCCCATGCCCTCGCCGTCCTTGATGCCGAGCCCGCCGCTATCGAAAGTGATGCCCTTGCCGACGAGGCCGATGACCTCTTCGGTGGCACCGCCCGGCGGCGTGTAGGTCATGTCGATGAATAGCGCTTCGTCTTCCGAACCGGCGTTCACCGCGAGCACTCCTTCCATGCCGAGCTTGACGATGCTCTTCTTGGTGAGCACGCGGCAGCTCGTCATGCCCTCGGACTTACCGGCGATTTCCTTGGCGATGGAAGCCAGCTTCTGAGGGTTCATGGTGTCGGAAGGCTCGTTGACCATGTCGCGGCAGCGGTTGGTGGCTTCGCCGACCAGCTTGCCGAACTTCAGACCGCGCTTCACCGCCGACAGATTCCACTGCTGGCAGAGCAAAGTCATCGACTTGAGATGCGCCTGCGGCTCAGTGTCGAGCTGACGCGTCTTGCGGTGGTTGATTTCGTAGTCGAGCAGGCAGGCATATTCCGCGACAACTTCGGCAAACTGCTCGCTCGTAAGACCGCGCAGTTCGACGTCGAGTGTCGGGAAGAGCAGATGCTCGGAGCGCGCAACGTCACGAGACATTTCGAATGCCGTCGTCAGTGCGCGCCGCAGTCCGCTCAGCGTCAGCTTAGACCGCTGTCCAAGTCCGACGACGATGATCTTGTCCAGTCCCTCGACAGAGAGATCGGAGTCGATAACGAGACAATGCTTGATGCGAGGGTCGAAGCCGTCGCGCTCGAGGCGGCGAGTAATCAATCCGCCTGTGAGCTCGTCGGCTGCCATTGACTGTCCAGAAAGCTTTTCTCCGGCGAAGACAGTCAAGATCAGGTTTGCGCGATGCTCTTGCCGGCGCAGCGCAGAAGCCAGTTTGCTCGACGTAGCGAGAAACTCGATCATGGGTCTACCTCCAGCGGTCGGAGCATGCACAGTCGAAACAACGACTGGCAGTGGCGGCCGCAGTTTGAATGCAGAAACGCATGCGTCGAAAGACACAACGCAAGCGGGGTTTATTGGTGCAGCACACGGGGGCCACACATGTCCGCCAAAACGACGCGGTGAAGTTAACGCTGAGAATGTTGGGCTTTTATTTTTGAGAGAGACTTTGGCGTGAATGAGGAAATAGAAGTGGCCTCAACGGTACTGCTGCCGTACTCGGAAAACAACGTGGCATCCAGATTCCAAGCAGCGCTTTCGCGCGCAAACGATTCGCGAGCCTCGGCTAGTAAAGAGATGCGCAAAGATCGGCTCGTCAAGCGGACTTGCTTGTGGTGTCAACGTATCGTTGGCGAAGAATGTACGTGGCATTTGTCGAGGCAACGTGCACGAATTCTCTGGCCGTCACGGCTTGCCGCATCATGCTCAGAGCCATTCCCTGGTGGAACAAGGGGAAATCCGAACCGAAGAGAACGCGGTGCGGACCGAGCAGATCCAGGGCGCGACGAATGATTGCCGGCGGTTGCCATGAAGTTTCCACCGAGACATGCTTGTACTGTTGCGCAAGCTCGAGAATATATCGCCATGATTCCCAACCGATATGCGCGAGCACAATCTTCGCGTGGGGGAACGCTTTTACGAGCGGAGCCACGGCACGCACGTCGCCGCATCCATTAGCCAAACCGCCGATCGCACTCGCCGGAATGTGGCCGGTATGGATCAGAATCGGCAGATCGTACTCCGTTGCCAGAGCGACCACGTCTTTCGTGCACTCATACAGCTCGTTGCACGCGTATTGTCCCACCTGTGGATGAATCTTCAACCCGGCAATCTCGCCGCTCTCTATGTGTTTTTGCAGGTACTGCACAGGATGTGGCTCGTTTCTGGCCACAGAGGCGAAAACCAAAATGCGATCTTTGTGTGGTGCCACTGCTTCCAAAATTTCTTGCGTAGTAATAAACGGTTCCAGCGAACAAACGATTGCCCGGTCTATGCCATTCCGGTCCATGCTCTTCAGCAAACAGCGGACGTCATACGTTTTAAACAAACGCAGCGTTTCCATCAGAGCGAACTGGGCGAGATTGCCATAGATATGACGGTGCAATTTGCCGCGATAGTTCATTGCGAACCAGCGGATCAGGCTGCTGTGAACCGGCTCGCTGAGCCTGGCCAGTCGCTCGAACACGGGTGCAGTTTGCTGAAAAAATTCTGATGCTTGGTCCTCTGCGCAAAAATTGGGCAGGACGTTCGATTTGCCTCGAAGGTGCGCATGGAAGTCGGTGATGTATAAACCCGCAAGCATCTGTTTCTTGGTGAGTAGCGCCGGGCGGAAGCCCGCTATGTGGTGCCATTGTCGCTCGGTCATTTCGACTGAACGATCGGCGGGAAGTTCCAAAAGTAGACTGCGGCGTGATCGGCCAAAGCTAGCGCAGCTTGCGTTGTTTCATTTCTTGACATCATACCTATAAGCACATGCTGCTGCTTTAGGGTGGAGTTGTCTCTTGGTCCCGCACAAACAGGAAAATTTTCTCGCAAGCAGTATCTAGCTGCTAACCCAAAGAGCTCTGGTAGGGATAGTTGCTCCTGTGGGTGCGTACGGCCATTAGCTCGGCGTGAAACGAAACTCGTTCGCGCATTCTTCCACTGAAGGAACATGTTCTATGGACTTCTTTTCCAACATCCTCCCGCACGACGGCTTGGCGTATGTCGGCGTGTTTTGGCTCGCCATGGGCCTCGGCCTCGTCGTCGGCGGTCTGCTCGGTAAGGGCCTTAGGCGCGTTGCGCTGTTCACGCACTTCGCCGTTCGTGGGCTGCTGACGCTTGCCGGCATCGGCGTTACCGTCGCTCTCGCCGTGCCCGCGGTCATTGCCTTCAACACGGTCGCCGTTCTGCCGGCCGCTGCGCTCCTCGCCTTCACGATCGCTCTCGTCGTCTGCCTCGGCGACCCGGCGAACATCTGGGACGGGGAGCAGAAGAAGTGGGTGGTCAGCCTGGGCGAAACGCAAAAGGCCTGACCGACTAACGCGTAACGAGAGGCGGCTGCATAGCCGCCTCTCGATCACCTCTACGCTCTGCATATAAGTTTTCACCCGACACTAACTATCTATTGTCGTACGACCAACACAAAGATCAAAGGCAAATCCTGACCGCGAAAAGGAGAAATTCCCGGTTCTGTCGTTTGAATTCGGACAGACTTTTCAAATAGAAACAACTTCCAAGCATTTCCGTTTCTATTTGAAAAGCCGCGTTGAATACCGCAGAACGAATGTGGAAAAGTTGCGGGCGCAAGGTCGAAAAAGTGATAACAACGAGGCGAAAATCTGAGATTCGCGCCTCGTTGTTATGTTGGAGTTCAGGCGGTTTCCTTCAACCAGTCCTCGATGATCTTGCGATGCGTCGGGAACGCAACGTCGTCGATTGGAACGGCATCTTTCTTGATGACCATGACGTCGCTGGCATCGTCGCCGGCGATGGGGGTTCCCAACGCGGGCTTAGCCAGGAAGAAATGGAGATGCTCATTGACACCGGGTGGCATGATGACGTCGAGCTTGCGATCGATCTCGATCACGAGCCCGGTCTCTTCCAAAGCTTCTCGAATGGCGCCTGCTTCCGGCGATTCCTTCTGCTCAACGTATCCGCCCGGCAAAGCGATTTTGCCGGCGCGCGGATTGCGCAAGCGACGAATCATCACGAAGCCCTCGCCCATCGGAATCAGCGTGATTGCCACCGGCTTGGGATTATCCCAGTGCACAAACGAGCAGCAGCTGCAATGCAGGCGCTGTTTGCCGTCCACCTCTCCCATAACCAGCTTGGCGCGGCATCCCGGGCAGAAGCGCATCTGGAAAGGCTTGTTTTTCCAGGATCTCGGCAGCTCCAGCCACCAGATGTAGCCGAGGACTGCCACGGCGAGCAGCATGGTCGCCGCAATGGTGATACTCATCGTTGTCTTCCTTAAAGCGGTGAAGGATCGCTTCCGAGCGACCCTCCACACGTCAGTTATTACTTGCAGCAGCCCTTACCGCTCAGAGCCCTCGGCTCAGCAGCTTCGGGCGCGGCCTTGCGTCTGCGAAGAAGGCGCTTGATGCCCTTCTCCTCGGCTTCGCGCCAGTCCTTCACCTCGAACACCTCGAAGTCACTTTGCGGCAACTCCTTCGAGAGGTCGAACTCGGTGCCGTGTTCCAGCGGCAGGTAAATGAAGTTGGTGACAGCCAGACAAGCACCGTCGGCAGTGCGGCTATTGCCGATGAATGCCGAGTACTCGGGGCTGATGTTCCAATCTTCCATCACTTGCTTGACGATTTCCGGCTTGTCCGCCTTCGACGTGATCATCGCCTCGTCGAAGATGGTGTCGAGTCCGGCCTGGCGAATCTTGTATTTCTGCGCCTCATGGTTGCCCATCGAGACGGCGAACACCAGGAAGCCTTTATGTGCGCGACCGAGTACTGCTGCGCAGTTGGAGAACAGCTGCGGCAGGCGGAAGAAGGGGCCGAGCCCGATGTTGTGCACGATGCGCTCGTCCAGCTTGCGCTTGTCGGCGCGCAGGCGGCGATTGTCCTTTTCCACGAGGTGGTTGTATGCCGCCACCAGCGCTCGGGGAAACACGTCTCGCTCGAAGCCGTGCTCGCGCATGAAGCTGCCGTTGAATTCGCTGCAGGCCTTGCGCGCTTCAGCCGCGTCGAACCCGCGCAGCGACATGAAGTGAGCGAAGTTTTCCGCAGCTTCGTCGAAGTATGGCTGGCAAACGACTGCCGTGCCGTCCAGGTCGACGAAGAGAGCCGCATTCTTGCCGTCGGGCGTGCAAAAATTGCGGCTCGGTGTTTGGCACTTAACCATGTGTGCCTCCTAGAAAAATAGTAGGGACGATGCATGCATCGCCCCTACAGGATGAGAACGTATGCACCAAACGTGGTGCTAAGCTGTGAGCGAACTTGCCACGCCGGCTAGAAGCCGGGTGATTCGTGCCATGCTCGAGAAATCGACTTTGTCAATCGTATCGTCGGGCGTGTGATAGTGCGGATAGCGAAAGTTGGCGGTGTCGGTGACCATCAGTGCGGGATAACCCACCTGCCAAAAGCTACGGTGATCCGAACGTTCCGTGTCGCGGAACTTCGGCGGTGCAGCTATCCCTTGCGCGGGGAAGCCGGCATGCTCAGCGCGAAACAGGCGAATTGTTTGACGCACAAGTTCGCGCGAATCTGTGTTTCCTACAAACGCCAAGAAATTCCCCTTGTCCGGATAGAACAAATCGAGCGGTGGCGGAAACTTTTGCGATTGGGGCCGCTGGTTGTAATAGCCGAGAGTTTCCAGCGACCACATTCCGATGAGCTGCTCGCCGCGTGCTTTCAAATTCTGCGCATAATGATGCGAGCCCGTGTCTTCCCACTGCTGTGCACAATGTTCTTCGTTGTCAAAAGCAACTAACTGAATGCGCTGCGAAAGTTGAGCGGTGCTCAAGATTCTTGCCATCTCAAGCATCACTGCTACGCCTGACGCGTTGTCGTTTGCCCCGGGAGAATTGGGCACTGTGTCATAATGCGCGCCGATTACCAGCAGCTTGCCGGTTTTGCCACGCTCAACGATGACGTTTTTGCCGATGCCGCCGGGATAACTGAAATTTTGCACCGACGGTTGGTAACCGCTTTGCCAGAATTGCGCCTCGATGTAGTCGGCCGCAGCGTTCAGCGAGCCGGCGCGTTCGTAATGGCGAATGCCGATTGTCTGCGCGAGCTGCTCGACGTGACGGCGAAGATTGGCGGCAATTTCGTCTTCCGTCGGGGTGAGTTCGATTGCGCCGCTATATGGACGACCAGGCATCAGCACGTGTTTGGCGGCAAGCGGAAGCATCAGCAACCTTTTGCCAAGACGGATCAAATCCATACGCACCGCAACGCGCCAAGAGACAGTCAACTGCCAATCGTGATGTTCTTTGCGCGTGTTTCCTTTTGGGTGGAAGTAAAAGTGATACCAGGACCTAAAACTAACGCACTCCCACAGGCCTGAACAATTCTTGGCTACGCGCGCGCATGAGAATCGTTTGAGAAACCGGCCAGAATCGGATGACTTGCG